>Ga0194126_10005641_pt1 | contig 18300 bp, 12 predicted proteins | sample TA2KigC150mmetaG_FD_148641 | JGI IMG/M metagenome (GOLD analysis project Ga0194126, IMG submission 148641) | Freshwater microbial communities from Lake Tanganyika, Tanzania - TA2015035 Kigoma Deep Cast 150m | ecosystem: Environmental > Aquatic > Freshwater > Lake | place: Tanzania: Lake... | reverse complement strand
GCCGCTTCACCACCGCCTCCACCTTCTCAGGTTTCACGGCCCAGATTGGTTCCGCTGCAACGCTCATGGCAAATAATGTGGCAAATCCCGCGTTTTCTGGCCATCCCTTCTTTTTGGCCTTAAACCATCTCAGCTTGCACCGGCCCGGCCGCCTTCGGCTCCGTCGCCAGGCGGATTAGGACTAACTAACTATTGACCAATTTTTTAAGTGTCCCTTTGGCAGTTTGGAGCAATTTCAGCCCGCTCTCCCGTTGCTGTTGGTCTTTGAACAATTCCTCCGCCTGTCGCAGCACATCGATCAGTGATTCGATAACCCTTTCGTTCTTATCAGCTTTCATCAGCGCGGATTGCATCAACATCGAAGCGCCAGTGATGAAAATGCTTTGTCCTTTCACCTCGAGGACTTCGAGCGTTCTCTTGACGACGAATTCCCTCGCTTGCTAGTGAAACGATACGACCCCGGTCTTCTCTCGAATCTGGAGATTGGTGATGGCTTTCGGCTGCGGCAAGTTCTGGCGAATGTACTGCGCAAGCTCATCAAAGGTTTGGGTCATAGAAGGAGTGGGTTAAGGTTGATTTGCGAGGAAACGATGTTGACGTTCCGAACAGCCTTTCTCGATTCGGTTACTCATTTTGGGAATGCATCTTATCTGAACGAACGAGTCCATAGCTCCTTAAAAGTGTTGTCTAATAGCAACATTTGTTGTCTGTGAGCGATATTTTGGACATTTTAGGGCCTGCGATTCGAGATTTGACTCGACCCTCCGGCGTTAAAATCCAGAATTATCGCCCGATGAGTCCAGCGATAAAGCTAAAGCGATTGCAGAGGCGACGACGAAAGCGGAGCCATTCAAACCCCGCGCCCCCAGTCTTTATCTTTCCCATTGCGGCTCTAGTCATTGTTTTAACGATATTTTGTTTTCTGATTTACGCGCTCTCTGCCTGTCGGGGGAATTTTTTGAGATACCTCTAACTTAACTAATGGAATAGTTACATCGTTGCTAGGCTTAGTTAGATCGTTACAGTGCCAAATTGGGGTTGGGAGCGTGGAAGTTGTAAAAAGCTTGCCGAGACTTTGCTATATGCTAGCCAACGGCCAAATCGTTAAGCAATGACCAACCACTACGCCTTGGTGACTGGCGGAACTGGAGGGATTGGCCGAGCGATCGCCCTCGGCCTGGAGGCAGCAGGCTACCGCGTCATGGTCACGGGCAAAACGGATTCTGAGGTCTCCGCGTTCGACGCGCCTTCGAGGAAGATCAAGGCAGAAGTCCTCGATGTTTCGAGCGGCGCTGAGGTCCGCAATCTAGTCAAACGTTTGAATCGGCTCGAGGTTTTGGTCAATGGCGCGGGAATGATCGAACGGAACAATCAAGAGTTTGATACCAATCGATTTGCCACAGTGATCGACGTTAACCTGACTGGCACGATGAGGATGTGCGTTGCGTGCAGGCCACTCTTGGCAAAAAGTCGCGGATGCATACTGAATGTGGCATCGATGCTGAGCTTTTTTGGCAGCGGGTTCGCGCCCGCTTACAGCGCGAGCAAAGGAGGCGTCGTTCAATTGACTAAGTCGCTAGCGATTGCGTGGGCTCCGAACGGCATCCGAGTTAATGCGATCGCGCCGGGCTGGATTGAAACTGCGATGACCCGACCGCTCATTGCCGACGAGGCCCGGAGCAAAGCGATTGTCGAGCGAACGCCGATGAAGCGGTGGGGCAAACCGGAAGACGTGGTTGGGGCCGCGGTCTTTCTTTGTTCAGCTGCGGCCTCGTTCATCACGGGAGCAGTCTTGCCAGTTGACGGCGGATATTCGTGCGCGTAAGAACAGACCAAGATAGATCCCGCTCTTCGATGCAAACGAAACTGGCCGCTCCCGCGCACGCTATTGCTGATATTGTCGCCACAGCAATTCCAGACGACGAACGACTTTGGGTGCCGCAAGCTGACAATGTCTGGTTTCGCCCGCTCTTGCTCAACACGGTAAATGGTGAATGGGTGAACCTGTTGCGCGTTCGGAAATCGGGGATACTTAATCGCCACCGGCATCCCGCTCCAGTCCATGGGTATGTGATCAAAGGTTCGTGGCGATATCTCGAGCATGCTTGGGTCGCGCGCGAGGGAATGTATGTGTTCGAACCGCCCGGCGAAATCCACACGCTGGTAGTCGATGACGGCCCTGAGATGATCACACTATTTCACGTCAGCGGCGCCTTGATCTATGTTGACGAGCAAGGACACGCTAAAAGCTACGACGACGTTCATACAAAAATCGAACTGTGTCGGCGGCATTTTAGCGCTGTGGGGTTGGGCGTGGATTACGTCAAACAGTTCGTGCGGTAGAGGCGAGAGTCAAAAATTCGCGGGCTCCGCGCTCCGTAGTGAACAGTTCCCGGAGTTCCCGGAATGAGACTGGCCAAACGCACGGCGTGGTGCTACGAGTAATAGTGATCCTGTGAGCTGATGAACGTCGCTAACGCAAACCGCCGAATTTGCTCACGCGTTCAAACGCGCAACCGAACAAATGTTCATATCTCCCGCTCGATTGTTGCCAGTCTCTTAATTCTATTCGTTCGAGCCTTCGCACAGGAACAGACCGTGGTTCGGAACCAAGACGCCGTGGCATCGAGTGTTACAGATAAAGAAAGATCATTTTGGTCATTTCAACCGCTCAAAGAAGTGGCCCCGCCTCCGGTTCAAAACAAGGCATGGCCTCGGACGCCCCTCGACCATTTTGTCGTGGCGAAATTGGAAGAACGCGGATTGACTCCAAATCCTCCGGCCCACCGTGGTGATCTCATCCGTCGTGTTTACTTCGATTTGATCGGCCTGCCGCCTTCGCCCGAAGAGATTCAAACGTTCATCGAAGATGCTTCCACCGATGCGTATGAGAGGCTGGTGGATCGCTTGTTGAACAGTCCTCATTGCGGCGAACGATGGGGCCAGCACTGGCTGGATGTTGTGCGTTACGCCGAAACCGAGGGGTTCGAATATGATCGCAACCTGCCCGATGGCTGGCGTTATCGCGATTACGTTATTCGCTCATTTAACGAGGACAAACCGTACGATCGATTTATCATGGAGCAATTGGCGGGCGACGAGTTGGCTCCGGACGATCGCGAAATGCAAATCGCCGCGGGCTTTCATCGTCTTGGGCCCGTTCGCAGAAACGCCGGCAATCAAGATGTAACCAGTAGTCGAAATGAAGTGTTGACTGAACGCACTGACGTCATTGGCGCAGCCTTCATCGGTTTGACGATTGGGTGCGCCCGGTGCCATGACCATAAGTTTGATCCCATTCCACAAAAGGATTACTACCGCATGCAGGCCTTTTTGGCTTCGACCGAAGAAAATGACATTGATCTCGCCACGAAGGCAGAGCATGCGGCCTGGAAAGCGCGCACGGATGAAATCAACAAAGACATCAAAGACCTAAAGGAAAGACTCAAAGGTCTCAAGGGAGAGGAGGCCGCTCGGATGCGTCAGAAAATTCAAGAAACGGAAGACCGGTTGCCTCCGCCGCTACCCGCGCTCGCCAGCGTCAGAGATGATGAGAAACAGCGAACGTCCATTCACGTCTTGAAGCGCGGGGATTGGGAGAACAAAGGAGATCGCGTCGGCATGCGCGGGCTGGAGGTTCTGTTGTCCAAAGGCGCTGCCGAACTCCCTCCCGAAACGAAACACCCTCGAACGGCGCTGGCTCGCTGGATTGCCGACCCTTCGAATCCGCTGACGTCGCGCGTTATGGTAAACCGCATTTGGCAGCATCATTTCGGCGCCGGAATTGTGAAGACTGCGAATGATTTCGGTGCGAACGGCGATCGGCCGAGCCATCCGGAATTGCTCGATTATCTCGCCAATCAACTGATCGCTCACGGTTGGCGTCTCAAACCAATTCACCGGATGATCTGCCTGAGCAGCGCGTATCAGCAGTCGTCTCGATCGCCGCAAGCAAAAACGGCCGGGGATCCTGAAAATCGGTTGCTTGGGCATTTTGGCAAGCGACGTTTGGCAGCGGAGGAAATTCGCGATGCCATGTTGTCCATTTCCGGAGTTCTCAACCGGAAAGCCGGCGGACCAAGCGTCATTCTTCCGGTCGATGAGGAGTTAGTGAGTTTTCTATACAAACCGTCGCAATGGGCAGTGAATTCCGACAAGAACGAGCATTATCGCCGTTCGATTTATCTTATCGCCAAACGCAATTTACGATTGCCGTTCATGGAAGTATTCGATCAGCCGGCGTTATTGACGAGTTGCGCGCGGCGCGAATCGAGTACGCACGCGCCGCAAACGCTTGAGCTTTTGAACGGCCAGACGGCGAATGCTTTGGCTGCTCGATTCGGAGAACGTTTGGTTTGCGAGGCCGGCACAGATCCCGCGCAACAAATCAAACGCGCCTACTGGCTCGCGGTCGGCCGAGCGCCTCAAGCGAAGGAGATGCAGTTAGCCCTTCAATTCCTGGCTACACAGCCGTTGAAAGAATTCGCGCTGGCGATGTTTAATCTCAACGAATTTTTGTATGTTCGGTAATCAGCCAATTCTCTTGAAATGAGCGTATCCTCCAAGTTGCCATCCACTCCGAGTTATTCAGGTGCCGAGGAAGTGTTGAAATCCGAAATCCGAATATCGAAATCCGAAACAATCTCAAATGTTCGAAGGGAAAATTCAAAACAATACGACTTGGAGGAGCGGGCGTTTCAATTTGCTCAAAGGGCGCGCTGGTTTACCAAGTTATTGAGTAGGACACTTGGAAACATCGAAAGAGCTCATGAGGCTTAATTTTCGGTTTTTTGAGTTTCGAATTTGTTTCGGATTTCGATATTCGGATTTCGGATTTCCATTCTCGCAGGATCATTTATGACAGATAACATTGGCATCCACCATTACCGCCTCACCCGCAGTCGCCGCGCATTCATCCGCGATGCCTTTTGTGGATTTGGTTCGCTGGCTTTGGCTTCTTTGTTGCAACACGAACGCGCTCGAGCAGCGACGTCGAATCCATTGTTGGCGAGGCCCGCGCACCGGGTCGCGAAAGCAAAGGCCGTGATTTTCCTTTTCATGGCGGGCGGTCCAAGTCACCTCGAAACATTTGATCCCAAACCATTGCTCAATAAGCTGAGCGGCCAGACGCGCCCGAAGGAATTTGGAGAGGCGCGGTATCAATTCATCAAGAAGGATGCGAAATTGCTCGGAACGCGGCGCACGTTCAAGAAGTACGGGCAGAGCGGGATCGAGGTCTCCGATTTGCTGCCGAATATCGGGCAATGCATCGATGATATCGCTGTGCTTCGTTCGTGTTATGGCGATATGGTGGTGCATTCGGCCGCGCAATATGAATTGTTCAGCGGGCGAATTGTGCCGGGATTTCCGAGCATGGGTTCGTGGATCACTTACGGACTCGGTTCAGAAAGTCAGTCGTTGCCCTCATACGTAGTAATGCCTGATCCCGATGGCGCGCTTGAAGCTGGCCAGCCGATGTACTCGAATGGTTTTCTGCCTGCGAGTTATCAACCTACAATGTTTCGATCTGGCAAACGACCCGTATTGAACCTGGATCTGCCGCAGGGTGTTTCCCTCGAGCAACGCCGGCAGACGGTCGATCTCATCCGCAACCTGAATTTGGCGACACTTGCTCCGGAGGAAGACGAGTTTTCAGCCCGGATTAATACGTATGACCTCGCGTTCAAGATGCAATCGGAAGCGCCCAAGGTTTTTGATATTTCCGACGAATCACCAGAAACGCTCGAACTTTATGGCGTTGGGACGGAACCGACTCATGATTATGCCCGCCGCTGCCTCTTGGCCAGACGGCTCGTCGAACGAGGCGTTCGTTTCACCGTGGTTGTTTCCGGCGGCGGTCCTGGCAATTTGCAATGGGATGCTCACGAGAATATCGAGGAGAATCACCTTCGCATGGCTGCCCAAACCGACAAGCCAGTCGCCGGTTTGCTAAAAGACCTCAAACGCCGCGGGCTTCTCGAGACGACGCTCGTGCTGTGGGGTGGAGAATTTGGCCGTTCGCCCGAAGCTCAGACCGATAAGGGCCGCGATCACCACAATCTTGGTTTCACCATGTGGATGGCCGGCGGCGGGATTAAGGGCGGGCAAGTAGCAGGCGCAACCGATGATATTGGCCTTCGTGCTGTCCGAGACCGTTGCCACTTTCGTGATATTCACACAACGATCTTGCACCAACTCGGTTTGGACCAGGATGAAGTGAGTTATCCGCACTTAGGCCGCAAGGAGCGCTTGACGCTTGTGCATGGCGAAGTGATTCGGCAAATCGTGTGATCGTTGGCGAGGCAGGGCGGCGTTGCTGCCGCCTGCATCTGCATCGAGGGTTCCGCAAGGCGGCGCAGCGGCGCTGACATTCCTAAAGGTTCATGAGGGCTTGATTGAAAACGCAAATCCATTACGCTGCAACCCAATGAAATTTCTATATGCGATGGCAGCTTGGGTCGGAATTGGACTCGTGCTTGGCTTAGGCCTCTATTGGTTTTCCATGTACCTGATGACGTACGGAACACCCAAACAGGCCGGCACTCCTTGGTTATTTGTAATCTCTGTAATCGGCTTAATTGTTGCCGTGGGCAAGATCGGGTGCAAGACCCATTAGCGGAATTAGCGCGGAGTTTGGAACGCGATCTTCAGCTCCGGCGTCTGCGCAACTTCGTGCTCCTGTGGTGAGGTCTTGCCAAACACCTCAAGGAGTCCCGCCGTTAGGATGCTCGCCTCAGTCGGCCAACGAGTCTTTGCGGTGCGAAAAAAATCCTCAATGCCTTCGGCCAGTTGGCTAAACTCATGTTGGGCGGGAGCAGGCGGACGATAGATCTGAGCTGAAGTGATTGTTCCGTCGCGCGCTTCGAGGGCAAAGTTGTAATCGGCCACGACTCCATCCAGCACCAGGATTGTGGACTTCAGTCCATCGTGGTGCTCCAGAACCCATCCTCTCGGATCGCGGGCGAGTTTCGGGACCAACCCCAAACCGGCAAGGTCTTGCGTGCGCCCGTCTTTCACGGGATCGCCCTGCGGAGAATTTGAGCGCGACAAAGCTGATGCCAGAAGTTTCCATGACCAGACTCTCTCGTCGCCTGCGCGCCAAAGCGCCGAGCCCTTAAAACTCTGCAGTTGGCGAATTCCCGACTCTCCACCGCGGCGCCGCGCAATCAGCGGCAGCAGTCCATCCAAACCGTCCAACTCAGCTTTGAGTGGGAGACCTTGAATGACGATCAATGCCTCCTTGAGTCGTGTTCCTAAGGCTAAATCGCCTGAAGGCAAACGCCACGTAAAGGGTAGAGATGTGCCGGCCATCAGAGGCACTCTTTGCTTTTCAGCCAGCCCGGCCAACTGTTTCGCAGCTTCCAGTGTCGAGCTCAAAGCGCCATAAACAAAGCAAGCGCTGCCAGGGCGCGCCCGTTGGATAGTCTCGCGGAGCAGAGCTGAGTCTGGGTTAATCGCAGCTCCCTTCCCAAAGATCATGACGCCGTCGGCATCCAACAGAGCGGCGGCAAGATCAGACGCGCGCCTTAAGCCGAATTCGCGGGATCGCTGATCAAGCTCGCGATTGTCCGCGGAATCGCGGAGATAAATCGTAATCTCGCAATCTTTCGGACGGTGGAATGCTCCATCTGCGGGATAACCGATCAGAAACCGATCGACGAGCTGCTGCGCCGGAGTTTGCAGCGCGTAATCCTCCGCCACGACCGCAATTTTCTTCAACGTCCTCACGCGGTCACGTCCTCCAATAAGTCGAGCCCTTGGGAACTCGATACGCCACCTTAAGTTCCGGCGTGGCGATCTCCGTTTGGCCGCGGTGCAGCGATTCGACGCCAAAAAGCGTCATTCCCGTGGCGAGCAATGTCCGCTCGACAGGATACGAGACCGTGTTCGCCAGGATCGTCTCCTCGATATGATGCACCAGCGGGTTGAAGAAGTCGGCGAAGTGGTTTGCCGCGGCGGCAATTGGGAGGTGCATTTGGCAGGAAATGATTTGGCCGCTCCGCTTCGCCAGCCCAGCATAGGTGAAATCCTGCACGAGATAATGACGTTGCGAGTTTTGCGTTACGCCGTTGAGCAGAAAAACCGTGGTCTTGAACCCATCGAGGTGCCCGATGAAATAGGCAACCGTGTTGGGGCTCGCTTGGCGAATCCACTCTAGCTTTGGCACAGCGTGCGTGTGTCCCGACGGGGCTCGCAACGTGTGACTGCGCGCCAATGCAGCCAAGAGAAGATTTGCTGTTTTCTCGCGGGCTGCCAATAACTCCCAGACCTTCTCGCCTCTCGCGGCGTGAACGGCACGAACTCCAACTTCACCACCGGCGCGTCGCTCGGACATGCATTGAGCCGTTTCGAACCCGTGAAAGTCGTAGGAATCGACGCCGCCATAACAGGCACAAACACTTTCCTCCAGCACCGTATTCAACGGCATCTCAATCGACGGAATCCGCCAGGTCACGGGCAGTGAAGAGCCGGCCAGGAACGCAAAGCCAAGCCGCTTGGAATCCTCGACCATTTCGACGGATTCTTTCCAGTCGGTTGAAAGATGTTTGTCATTGAATACCGGAACCGAACGGCCGCTGGATTCAAATACCTTTACGACCTCTTTGAAGAACTTGTAGCGCGGATAAAGCACCTGGCCCTTCGAATTGCGACTATATCATCCGTGTTCGGCGATGATCAAAACGCCGTCAACCGCCAGCTTCGAACTGCCGAGCGTGAGCGCTTCGCTGATCGACGGAAAAATCCTTACGCCATGCCGGCGCTCGCGATCCCGGCTCAAATCGCCTTGCGGAAATTGATCGACGTACAGGGAAACCAACTCCACGCGCGGGCGATAATGATTGCCTTGCCAGCCGTAACCTTCGAGGAAACGATCAATGAAATGCTGAGCGTGAGAGTATCTGCGGACCTCTGTGGCAAGGATCGCGATTCTCTTCCGCCGCGATGGCTTCGCTGATCCTTTGACATACGGAGCTGCAACCGCTGGAAGCGAGCCCGCTCCCAATCCGATTGCAGCCGCCGATCGCGCTGCAGTCGTGACAAACGCGCGACGGCTCCAAAGTGAAGGACGCTTCATTCTCAGTTAATTCCGAGAAAGGAGCCATCGAACCGCGGAAGCTCGTGTTGCCTTGGGTTCGCCTTGCTGCGGCTCGTCCAATAGCAGAATCGGAATCTCCTTGCCCAACTTGATCATTCCCGCCACGTCTCCGTATTTGGCGGCGCCCGGGAGAAAATTGACGTCGTGAATGTCAGTGACTTTGGCGAAGCGAAACCCGTTCGTCTCGATGACGGCTCCATCGATCGCGTCGGACGCCTGCGCTCGAGCCGCCGCCGCTAAAGGTCCGGTCGCGCCGAGACCAACGAGATGCAGCGTCTTGGTTTTGCGTTCGTAGTTGCGGACAAACTTGACGACGGTAAGAATGTCGTGGACACGTTGCGCAAAGAGCGTGTGGTTATAGCCGAAAGTATAGGCGGCAGATTCGCGCGTGTTTTTGACGCGACGTGTTTTGGCGGCGGGCTTGCCATCGGCTAGAAATTCTCCTTGGTAAAGCAAGTCCACTCCGATGACAGTTGCGCCAGCGTCGAGTAAACGGCGGATTTCTTCTTGAGGTTCCGCATCGCGAGCAGTGAACAATCCCGATTTGCCTCGTTCGTCTAACCATACAATGCTTTGTCCATTCCATTGCTTGGGATAGAGGAAGGCGATGGGCAATTCCTCGCCATGAGTTGTATTCCGTAACAAGCCGGACATCTCGAGGTATCCGCCGCGATCCTTCTTTTCCTTAAGGTCCCATTCGACGTCGCCAGCTTCAGCCAGATTTCGTCCGATCAAAATATTCATCGCCGGCGCCACTGTTTTCTGGTCTTGGGCCGGCGCCATTTCCTTCAACTGCGTCGCTGAATCTTCGGTGAGCCAGCGCAATAGCTTCCGCTCGAACTCGGGACCACCCTCAGGCTTCGGATGCTTATCATCCCAGACCGACATTTCCTCCTTAGTCAACCGCTTGTAATCGCTTTCGAGAATCGGCTCCGAAAATCCAAGCTTAAAATGTTTGTTCACCCAACCGTAGAGCGCGCCGCGACTGACGGCATTGTAATTGTGTCCGAAGTGAACCAACGCTTTCAGCATGACCTTGTCGGCGGCGCCCATCATTTTGTAATGCTGCTGCAGTTCTGGAAAACCTTTCGTGGTCATTTCTTTCGTCCAGTCGTCGGCTGAAGTCATCCCAAGCGGCTTCGGTGCGTACAGCGCGGCAAATTCAATGTTGCCGGCGCCGACGCGCAGCAGGCAGGAATTCTCACAAGTGCAGCCGCCTTGCATCGCCGTGCTAACCATGACGGCAGGAAAGGAAACGGCCACGCGCGGATCGATGGCACTCAGCAGAAAGGTTTGAGTTCCGCCGCCGCTGGCGCCCGTGCACGCGATACGCTGCGGATCGACTTCGGGCAGGCTCAGAAGAAAATCGAGCGAGCGGATCGAATTGAGGGTTTGGAGTCCCATCACGCTTTGCAAATGCGCTTCAGCTTGAGGACTGTAAAGGCCCCAATTCTCAGCCGCGTTCATTTCCGGCCGCTGTTTGGCGAATCGATGAGCCAGCTCGAAAGAGATTTGCTGGCTGTCTGCGTAACCGATCATGTCGTAGTGAAAGACGACACAGCCCATGCGAGCAAGCTGGACGCAACGGGCCTGTAACGGGCTGCGTCCGCCTTCTTCAAATCTCTCGGCGCCTTGCGCGATTTCCTTGCGAACGCCTTCAACCCCAGCGTCCGTGAAACGTCCATTAGTCCAATGTCCGTGCGGGCATAAGACGCCGGGCAGTTTGCCGCTTTTGCCCTTGGGACGATACAGATTACCGGTGACGAAAAATCCAGGAACGCTCTCGAAATAGACTTTCTCGACCGTATAATCATCGCGCTCGATCTTGCCGTGGATCACCGGATTCAACGGCGTTTTCGTTGGCATCGGCCACAATCCCTGCGAGACGAGAATCTGCTGCCGCACGCGTTCCGCGCGTTTGCTCCATTCTTCGGGCGTCTTGGAAACTTGAAATGGGAAATAGCCGTCGAGGTCCTTCGGTGGTTGCAGACGCTTGTCATTGGGCAGCGTTCCTTGCGGCAAGACACGTGGACCATCAGCGTGCGAAGAGCTGGCGAACTGGGCGCAAGCTAACGCGAGAGTGGCGAACACTGCGCCAGCCAATGAGTGATTGCGACGTGGGAAAATCGGATTAGAGGAAAACGTCTTCGGGATCATGTGGCGAATATTAGCGGGACATTGATTCCTTACGAACAAAATCTGATGAAGCAGGACAGGCGTCTCGCCTGTCTCACTCTTGATGTCTCTCAGTTCCGTCGCCCACTCTCCGCGGCCGGATGCGAACTTGGCTGACTGCTGGTCGCGAGACAGGCGAGGCGCCTGTCCTACAAGAAATTACTGCGCTGCAATCTTGTAAAGATGCTGATCCGTTCGGATGAAAAGTGCGCTGTCGGCGACCGCATATGAGGCAAGGGTGCGTTCGTTCAATGCGCTCTCAGCCAGCTTCTGGAATGTCTTGCCGGCTTTCAAGACAACGCCCAGGCCAGTCTCGTTTTGGATGTAAATCTTTCCGTCGGCGTACACAGGCGAAGCCGAGCAGTCGCCGCCAACGCGCTCTTGCCAATGCGAGCGCCCGGTCTTCGCGTCGAGGCAACTGGCAATCCCCGAGTCCGAAACCATGTATAACTCCTCGCCCACCAAAAGTAACGACGGTGTGTTGGGCGCACCGCGGCTGGTGGTCCAAGCGACATGTGTGCTCGTGACATCGCCGGCGCCGTCGGCGCGGATAGCCATGACGTTCGGGCGGTCAAATCCAGTGCCGATATAGATTAGGCCATGGCCGAACACCGGTCGCGGAATCACCGAATATCCATCGTAGCGGACTCGCCAGATTTCTTGGCCGGTTTTTGGATCGAAAGCGCAGACGACATTGCTGCCGGGGCTGATCACTTGCTTGCGCCCGTTTACCGTAATTAGGAGTGGAGTGCTGAAGGAGAATTTTTTGTCCGCGTTTGAGATGCGGTCCACCTTCCACAGAACTTTTCCATCGCGTTTATCCAATGCGGCCACAAACGGGTCGCTTGCTCCGTCGCAACTGAAGATCAAGGCGTCGTCGGTCAAGCAGGGCGAGCCGCCATTGCCGTGAACCGGATTGTACTTTAGGTCGCTGTTGCGCCAGAGGACTTTTCCGTTCAGATCAAGACAAGCCGTGCCTTGGTGGCCAAAGTGGACGTAGAGGCGGTCCCTCTCCAAAATCGGCGTGGCACTGGCATGGCTGTTCTTCTTGTGAATGCCGGGCGCCGACCGGCTTTGGCTGAAGATGTCCTGATCCCAGCGAATCTTGCCGGTGTCTGCGTCCAAACAAAGCGCGCGCAAAGAATAATTCGAATCTCCTTCAGAAGGCACGGCGGCTGTCAGATAAATTCGGCCGGCGGCGACGGCAGGGGAAGACCAACCTTGTCCTGGAATGGCCTGCTTCCACGCCACGTTCTTGGCGCTGCTCCATTCGTTCGGCAGATTGCGGCTGGAAGAATGACCTTGTCCGGTCGGGCCCCGAAACTCGGGCCAGTCCTCGGCTTGCCCGGAAACGATCATCGTTAGTGCCGATGTAATGACGAATGTACGCAGAGCTTGTGTCATAAAGTCGCAACCGAGATTGATGTTGCTGGCGCCGGTCCGCGCGGTTCAACCGTGCACACTCGTTCTAAGCCAAAATGCCATCCACCACCTTGCCATGAACATCCGTCAGCCGGAAATCGCGGCCGCTATAATGGTACGTTAACCGTTCGTGGTCGAGTCCCATCAGATGAAGAATTGTGGCATGGAGATCGTGCACATGAACTCGGTTTTCAACCGCTTTGAAACCGAATTCGTCAGTGGCGCCGCAGGCCAACCCGCCTTTCACGCCGCCGCCTGCGAGCCACATCGTAAAACCGAGGCTGTGGTGGTCGCGTCCTTTGGCTCCTTCTGAAGTAGGCGTGCGTCCGAATTCGCCGCCCCAAATGACCAACGTATCTTCGAAAAGGCCGCGTGACTTGAGGTCCTTGATGAGCGCCGCGATCGGCCGATCGCTCTTTTTAGCATGATCGCGGTGATTGTTGATATCGGCGTGATCGTCCCATGGCTGGCCGTTGCCGTAATAAATCTGCGTCATCCGCACGCCGCGTTCGGCGAGACGGCGCGCCACCAAGCAAGCATTGGCGAACTCGCCTTCACCGTACATCTGGCGTGTGGCAGGCGATTCTTTGCTGATGTCGAACGCATCTTGAGCTTCGAACTGCATTCTAAAGGCAAGTTCCAGCGACGAAATGCGCGCATCCAACTGCGGGTCTTGATCGCGCTGTTCCAGGTGGAGCCGGTTCATCTGTTGGAGAAGGTCCAATTGGCCGCGTTGCTCGGAACGCGAGAGATAACGATTGTTAAGATCGTGAATGATCTTCTTCGGATCGATCTCTTTATTGTTGATGTGTGTGCCTTGATAAATGCCTGGGAGAAAACTATTGCTCCAGAGTTGTGGGCCGACGACCGGTTTGCCCGGACAAAGAGCCACGAAGCCAGGCAGATTCTGGTTTTCGGTGCCGAGGCCATAAGTGATCCACGAACCGAGGCAGGGCCGAATTGGCTGCATGTTGCCGGAATTCATCATCAACAACGCCGGCTCGTGATTTGGATTATCGGTGTGCATCGAACGAATCACACAGATATCGTCAATGCAAGCGGCCACCTCGGGATAGAGTTCGGTGACTTCGAGGCCACTCTTGCCATACGCGCGACAGGTAAAGGACGACGGCATCAAACCTGTTCCTTTCTTCCGGCCGGTCTTGCTCTGGATGGCTTCAGGAAATTGTCCCGCGTACTTGGCAATGGCTGGCTTGGGATCAAAAGTGTCGATATGCGAAGGCCCGCCGTTCATGAAGAGAAAGATGACGCGCTTCGCTCGCGCTGGAAAATGCGGCCGCTTCGGGTCGAGTGAATGTTTGGGGGCCGATTCCGAGGCAGCCAAGGACAACCAACCGCCATCGGAGAGCACGCTCGTCAAAGCCAGCGCGCCAAACCCGCCGCCGAGCCGGCTGAGCATTTCACGGCGGGTAAGAAATGACTGGCCTGCTTTGGAGGAATTAACGGGTTCGTTCATAGACTATATCTGTTGTCTTATCTTTCTGCGTTTCCTCTGCGGTGAATTCATTCTTCGCGCCGCTCAATCGACATACATGAATTCATTCGCGCTCAAAAGCACTTGGGCGTACTGCTCCCACTTCGACAACTCGCTTCCGCTTGCGCTTTGTTCAGCCTTTTCCGACTGCTTTGGCGAGCCCTCGAGAAAATCCAACGCCAGCTTGGTTTCTGCCTCCGAGGGCGGCCGGCCATAAACCAACATGAACGCCTTTCGCACCCGCGTTTCGGCTGGTTCATCGCTCGCATTGACAAGCCGATTTGCCAAAGCCTTCGCTTGGCGAATCATGAACTCGCTGTTCAGCACGAACAACTGTTGCAATGGAACGGTCGTGACAGTCCGTTGATCACTGGTGACGTTTGGATCGGGGAAATCAAACAAGCGGAGCAACGAGTCCAAGTCATGCCTGCTTACAGATCCATAGAAGGTCCTTCGTTGATTCGCTGGAGAATTCAAACCAACTGACGGTCCGCCTACGGCTCGATCGAGGCTGCCAGCTACGCAAAGCATCGCGTCGCGCCAAACCTCGACCTCGAGGCGCCGCCGATTCATCCGCCAGAGCAGTTTGTTCTCGGGATCCGTTTCGTGGTTGCGCGCATCCACTTTCGTGCTCCGCTGATAAGTTGCCGAAAGCATCATGAGGCGGTGCATCGACTTGATCGACCAACCCGACTGAATGAATTGATCGGCCAAGTAATCGAGCAATTCGGGATGTGTTGGAGGTTCACCTAGAAGACCAAAGTTGCTGGGCGTCCGAACCAGCCCATGTCCAAAATGATGCTGCCAAATCCGGTTCACCATCACGCGCGGAGTCAGAGGATTCTTCTTGTCAGCGATGGCGCAGGCCAGTTCATAACGGCCGCTCCCTTTGGTGAATGCTGACGTTTCGCCATTGCATAACAGCGCCAGAAACCGGCGCGGCGCTTCTTCGCCAGGCGCATCCTGATTCCCGCGAATCAAAACCGGAATGTTCGCGATCTTGGAACCTTCCTTGAGCGTGTGCGCAAACGGATACTTCGGCGGCGCATTTTTCTTCGTGCGATCTAGATCACTCCGGAGTTTGGCCAACTGCGACTTCGAATTCTCTGGCAAGAGTCTTTCAACCTGATTCCTTGTGACCGACATCAAACCGTCTTTGCCGAGGATTTCATCGAAGATAGCCGCTTGCGCCTTTTCCAGCACCGGGCGCACGACTTTGTCTTTCTCCTTCTCACCGGCGACGGCAACGGCTGCGTTATGCGTTTCGTCAAGCGCGTCGCGCAACTTGGCGATGGACAAAACGTACTTTTGAAAACCTTCGGCAACTTTGCGAGCTTCGCCTGCCGCTGCCTCATCCGCTGAAAGGTCCTTGTTCTCTTTGCCAAATAGCTCGTTCCATCGAGCGAGATGCACTTTCGCTGCATTCGTCTGCGGCGCCAAATATTTCACCCAGCGGTCGAGAATTGGAGTCTGCAATCCTTCCGCCTTGGCAATGGGCTCGACCGGCTTTTTCGGATCGTTCGCTCGTTGATTCTGAACTTTCCAGGCCGCCAGCATGTAGCGCGAAATCTCCGCAGGCAGACTCTTGGTGATTCGAGCCGCTTCGTCGTCGAGCAGCTTGTCGATCTCTTTCGTGCCCGACTGAATCGCTGCTTGAGCTTTGTCGTAGGCTTCGACGACCACCTTTGGGGCCAGCGGTTCTTCGACATATTCGCTGCTCGAGAAAACGCCCGCCAGCCCATAATAATCCTTGGTCGAGATCGGATCGAATTTGTGGTCGTGACAACGCGCGCAAGCGACTGTCAAGCCAAGGAAACCCCGCGTGAGCGTGTCAATGCGGTCGTCCAATTGATCGAACATTTTCCGATCGCCGTAATAAACCGGTCCCAAGGCGAAGAAGCCAAGCGCGGGCAAACGTTCGCCGGGATTGTCCTCGCCCAGAAGATCGCCGGCGATTTGAGCCATTACAAAACGGTCGTATGGGAGATCATCATTGAACGCTCGAACCAGCCAGTCTCGGTAACGGAAGCCTTGCGGATACATACGCGGTTGAAAACTGTGCGCTTGGTCTTCGCCGTAGCGGGCAACGTCCAACCAATGCCGCGCGAACCGTTCGCCATAATGAGGACTAGCGAGAAGACGATCAACTACCCTGGCAAAGGAACCAGAGGATTTGTCTTGCACAAAAGCCTCGATTTCTTCGGTGGTTGGCGGCAAGCCGATGAGATCGAAGTAAGCTCGCCGAATCAAAGCCCGGCGGTCGGCCGACGGCGCTGGCGACATCCCTTTTTCTTCCAACTTCGCCAAGACGAACTGATCGACGGCATTCTGGGTGAGCTGCGGATTCGTTACTGTCGGCGGTGTCACCGGGCGGAGGGGTTGCCAAGCCCAGTGTTCGCGTTTGCGCTTTTCCACATCCTCCGAATTCGTTGTTTCCGCTGATTTCGGCGCGCTCTCCTCCGGCCAAGGCGCTCCGATCTTGATCCATTCCCCGAAATCGGCGATGACGCGATCCGGCAGTTTGGATTTAGGAGGCATCTGCAAGTCCGAATTGGTGTGGCGAATCGCCTCGATTAACCGGCTCTTGTCCGGTTCGCCGAGAACCACCGCCACGCCGGTGTCGCCGCCTTGCAGGACGCCGGCGCGTGAATCCAAATAAAGGCCCGCTTTCAGCTTCTTGGACTGATGCGAGTGGCACTCGTAACAGTGCTCGGCGAGAACGGGGCGAATTTTCTTTTCGAAGAACTCAAGGCCAGCGCTGGCGGGAACTTCCGCAGATAGTCCTGCTTCCGCGGAGAGACAACACGCGGCCAGAATTCGAAGCGATCTAATCATCACAATATCAGGAGATACGGAAGATTATGGAGTAATCGGACAGAGTCAAGTTCCAGGGCGCGATGCGCTTTACATCCGCAAGCCGGACCATCCCATCGCCAAGGGTTTCACCGGCAAGGTGAAAGTTTACAACGATCTCTACAGCCTTAACTTCGGCTTGGTTTCCGCCGATGCAGATGTGGTAGCCAGCGTGCAAGAGAACGGCGCGTTTCCCACGATCTTCGTGTATGAGAAGGGCGACAAACTTTCCGATGGCAGCGTGGCGCCAAACAAACGCATCGGCTTGTTCCTCGGCCAGAATGCCGCGCCGGATTTCAACACTCCCCTCGACTTCGCCAATCTAACTGCTGCTGGCAAACAGTTAGTCCTTCAAACCATCGATTACGCGGCGGGCGTGACCGGTGGCAGCACGCCGCCGCCTGTCACTCCTCCTGCGGCGGGCAACGTCCTCTATGTAGACAATTTCAACACTGAGGGCGAAGGGGCTCGCTACACCACTGAAGGCCGCGGTTTCGTGCCGAAGAACGGCCAAGCTAACCCGGTGCCCGGTGGTTCCTCCTACTGGAATCGCAGCACGGAAGTGGTGGCCAAGGGTGAAGTCGTGGGGGTCCCATTTCCCGCACCGGCGCGGCGGGCCGTCATCTCGTTTAACCACCGGCTGGATCCCGCGTCACTCACCTCCGACGGCAAGAAACTCCTCGATTCCGTGATCGGTTGGCTGACCGCGGGCAAGAAGAACATGGTGATCATGTTCAGCGCTCCACATGGAACCGGTGAGTCTGACTTGGGCGATATGTATCTCGTCGAGAGGTTGACGGCTGCGGGGCATACCGTAATTGACGACGACACCAACGAAGCGCTGGCGGCTCGAATCACGGCCCAAAAGGTGGATTTGATTATCAACTCCAGCACGGGCGGCGATCCGATCCGGTTGGCCACGGCACCCGTGCCTATGTTGTCGTTCGCCCACGATCTCACGGGCGATTTGCTGCTCTCCACGCGCGGACTGATTGACGTCAATCTTGATCCCGGAGTTATCAAGATTGAAAGTGCGGCTCATCCCGTCGCGGCGGGTCTGCCCGCCACGTTTAAGTTCGTCAGCCAAGAACAGCCGTTTGATGCCCCTGGGCTCGGGCTGCCTCCCGGATCCGTGGTCGTGGCTTCGTATCAATACACCAACCCGGAAACCGGAACTGTTGGCACCCGGCCGTTCGTGGTGGTCACCGAGAAGGGGGTGCAACTGCTGGGAGGTCTGATCAGCGGGATGGAAGGCACC
>Ga0194126_10005640_pt1 | contig 18301 bp, 10 predicted proteins | sample TA2KigC150mmetaG_FD_148641 | JGI IMG/M metagenome (GOLD analysis project Ga0194126, IMG submission 148641) | Freshwater microbial communities from Lake Tanganyika, Tanzania - TA2015035 Kigoma Deep Cast 150m | ecosystem: Environmental > Aquatic > Freshwater > Lake | place: Tanzania: Lake... | reverse complement strand
GTCAAACGAGTGACGTCAGGAGCGAACTGACATCATTCAGGCTTGTCGGTGCGAAGGCAGCCCAACCGAGACTGTGCTTTTTACCACCGCGACCGCTTGAGCGATCTCTCGGTCGGTCAGCAGTCCGTTCAGCCGTCCCGCAAACCCCGGGGAAACATGCCAGCGGCCGAGCACCTCGAACATTGGCTCACACTTGCTCGGTTCCAAGCCAAACTGCGCTTTCAACGACAGTGACTCAAACGGCGACAAGTCCCCGAACTGACTGATCAGCAAGAAATCTGCCTCGTTGGGCAGTGCCAGATGCACTTGTCGTAGCTTGGTCGGCAAGGCCCCTTGCGAGGCGAGCGAAATGATCTGCGGGCCGGTATCGCCCCAGGCCTTGAACTGCTGCGGCTCTTGCTCGGCAATTCGAGCGGCCGTCTCGCAGACAGCGAACAGCACCGACTCGTCCACCAAATCGCCGTCGAATCGCTCAAGGTGCGAATGCTTCTGCCAAGTCTCCGAGAGGAGATCGAGTTGTACCTGCGGCGGGACCGCTCGCAGGAACGGAACCTCTGTCAGATAACCGAAGCCCTCAGCCGCTTCGGGGCCAAATTGCCTGGCCAGCACAATCCGTTCAAGCGTGTCAAGACACGCGACTCGGAAGGCGAGGTAACTCAAAGTGTTGTTGGGCAGCAGCGCATTAGTGATGTTCAACATAGGGCAACATCCTGCCGTCATCGCGATCCGACTTCAACAAGAATCTTGTGGGCCCATCATTTTCTTCAAAAGAGATTTCGTTCGCCTGCCCGGCCCCCGGAAGATCGTTGGGTTTTCGTGACACTCACAGACTGCGCTGTTGGCAAGGCTTGACATTTTGGCCACTCAAATATCCAAATCATCCACTTGACTCGCTTCGTCCATGATGATCCGGTATCGCTCGCTCGCGTCCTTGCCGAGCAGTTCAGTGAAGGTCTTGTCGGCATCGAGTTGGCTTTCGATGTCGACTCGCAGCAGGATGCGGGTCTTCGGGTTGAGAGTAGTTTCCTTGAGTTGCGTCGCGGTCATCTCGCCCAAACCTTTGAAGCGGCTGATCTCGAAGGTTCGGTTCTTCGGGAGCGTGGCAATGATCTCTTCGCGGTGCGCGTCGTCGCGGGCATAGTGCGATTCCTGGCCGACGGCGATGCGATACAGCGGCGGCAGCGCAAGATACAGCTTCTCTCCGCGAATGAGTTGCGGCATGTGGCGGAAGAAGAACGCCAGGAGCAGCGTACTGATGTGGTAGCCATCGCTGTCGGCATCCATCAATAGAATGATGCGGTGGTAACGCAGCTTGTGCATGTCGAAGGCTGGGCCGATGCCGGTGCCGAGCGTTTCGACCAGGTCGTGAATCTCTTGGTTCGTCAGAATCTTGCTGGTGGCGAGCGACTCGGTATTGAGCACTTTGCCTTTAAGCGGCAGGACCGCTTGCGTCTTGCTGTCGCGTCCCATCGCTGCGGTGCCACCGGCTGAGAGTCCTTCGACGATGAACAGTTCCGAATCCTCCGGTTTGCCGCTGCGGCAGTCGAGCAGTTTGCCGGGGAGGTTTGTTTTCCGTCCGCCCGGAGTCTTGCGACGCACTTCCGTCGCGGCTTCGCGGCTGGCCTGTCGAGCACGAGCGGCCAGCACGATACGGCCGACAACCGCATCGGCGATCGACGGATTGCTGTTCAGCCAGGTCTCGACACCGGGCCGCACGAGTCCTTCGACCGCACTGGTCATTTCCGGATTGTTGAGCTTGTCCTTCGTTTGGCCTTGAAACATCGGATCGGACAGGAAGACGGAGACGATCGAGACAAGTCCCTCGCGGATGTCTTCGGACGCGAGCGTGATTCCTTTCAGCTTGATGTCGTGCATCTCGATGTAGTTTTTGACAGCTTTGACGACCCCCGAGCGAAAGCCGATTTCGTGCGTACCTCCCGCGTGCGTGCGGATGCCGTTCACGTAGCTCATGACTCGCTCGTCGGTCGATTCGGTCCAGGCGAGGGCCAACTGCAATTTGTAGTTGCCAAGTTCCTTGTCAATCGTGAAGAACTGCTCGTGAATCTGCTTGCGTTGGTCATCTTTCACGACCTTTTGCAGGTACGCGACGATTCCGTCGGGGTGGAAGAATTCGTGCTGTTCTTTTTTGGCCTCGTCGTGAAAGACAATTCGCAGTCCGCCATGGACGAACGAGATGTCTTCGAGATGCTGCTTGATGACGTCCGCATTGAAATGCGTACTGCGGAAGATTTGCTCGTCCGGCCGGAAGAAAATCGCCGTTCCCCGTCCCCGAAACGGCCGGAGTTTCGCGACCGGACCTTGAGGCTTCCCGCGACGATAGGACTGCTGGTACTCGTAACCGTCCCGATGGACCGTCGCGATCATCTCTTTGGAGAGTGCGTTGACGACCGAAGAACCGACACCGTGCAAGCCCCCCGACCGGGCGTAGTTCTTGTTCGAAAATTTTCCGCCAGCGTGCAGAATCGTCAGCACAACTTCCAGCGTCGAGGTCTTCGTCTTCGAATGCTTGTCGACCGGAATGCCTCGGCCGTTGTCCTGCACCGATATCGAACTGCCGTCCTTGTGCAACGTCACGTCGATCCGGTCACACTCACCAGCGAGATGCTCATCGACTGAGTTATCGACGATTTCCCAAATCAGGTGGTGCAGACCACGAGCATCGACACCGCCGATGTACATCGCCGGACGTCGCCGAACGGCTTCGAGGCCTTCGAGAATTTCGATGTCGTCGCTGCCGTATTTTTTCTGTTCCGCCATGAACCGCCTCAATCCGTCGCTGGGAAGATTTTCGCTGGCCGCGTGGGCGAGCGAAGAATTGCGAACCGGATCAGCGACGGCAAGAGAGAGTCGAGGCGTTACTGCGTACCCATCAACAATTGCTGCGGGTAGCCTCGGCCGAGTTCGGTCAGGTCTTTGAGGAACAAAATGACCGGCGGCTTTTTGGATTGCGTGGTGTCGATGACCGCTTCCAATCGCATGAACGGGCCGGCCTCGTCGAAATAGCCGATCGAGTTGACTCGGTAGATGCCGCCGCGAGCCGTCAAGTACTGGTCGAGTTGCTGCATCGTCGGCAGATCGACAAGGTTCTCGATGACCAGCCAACCGGCGGTCGCTCGCGCGCCGGTCGTATCGACCAGCGGGCCGCCGTCCGAGCCTTGCCGCTTGGAGAGGATCGCTTGGGCGAGACTCTCGGTTATGCCGGGGACGGAGAGCAAGGTTTCGTAGCGTGCCTCGTTGATGTTGATGCGACCGTCGATGAATGGCTCGGTGTTGATGACCAGCGTGTCGAACAGCGACGGCAGATAGCCGACCATGCTGCTGCCGTCTGCTGACCACGGGCTTTGCAGTGTGGTCACTTGGCCGTTGACCTTCGCCTGCGCCGATGTACCAACCAATTCGTATAACGATTGAAGCTGCTTGCCAGAACCTTTGGAGAGGTCGATACCGCCACGAGTGACGGTGCCACTGCCACCACCGCCGAGCAAACCGCCCAGATTCTGCGCGGCTTGCTGCAGTTGCTGGTACTGTTGATTGAGATTCGCCGTCGAGGTGTTACCGCCGCCTGGATTCGACCCGCCTCCCCCAGCATTCTGGCCACCGGCGGACTGAGTGGCGGAGTTGATCGCCGACTGAGCTTGGGCGGAGACTCGGAACGCGACCACAAACTGAGCGACTGTCGCGTCGAACTCTTCTTCAAGCTGATCGTACAACTCCGCGAGGTTGTTGTTGTTGATGTTGATCCGCGTCGAGCCATCCCAACGAGTGTTCGTCTCGCGACCGTGAACGCTGAGGTACGCGGACCAGCCTAATTGCAGCGCGCCGTCCGCGTTGTCGGGCGGCCAAGTCGCGTCGCCGTCGTTTTCGTTCGGGTCAAGCAGACCGTTGCGGTTGACGTCTTCGCCGTACAGGTACTCCGGGAACACGCCGCGCACGAGCAGCAGTTCGTCGAGCGATTCCAACGGGCTGTTTTTCGACGAGTACGACGGCTGCAAACCGTTGTAGTACTCTGATTCGCAACCATTGGTGCGGCTGATTTCATCGTCGTCGATGAAATCGAGAATCGCGTCCGCCAGTTCATAGGTCATGCCGGGAATCATCAACAGACGACTCGCTGGATCGGCAGCAGAGACCGTGACAGTCGATGTTTCAACTGTCGATGCGCCGCTGCTCGAAGAGTTCGTGCCGGTCGAAGTCATGCCACTCGTGCTGGTCGTCAACGATGTACTGGACTGCTGCTTCTTTTCGGCGGCCACCAGTGCGTTGAGGTTCAGCTTGGAGGACTCGTCGATCAACCCGAAGCGAAGCGTTGTTCCGATTGGATCGCTTTCATTGGGAGCAACCAGACTGAAGCGCGCTCGGCCGCGTGGACTGCTCCCCTCTCGGAGCATCACGCCACCATAACGCTGCGGGTCGTGCAAGACGTTTTCGAAGCTCCCATCAGCCGTCGGCCGGCCGAGCACCGCCGCTGCCAATTCAATCCCGGAGTCCGCACAGGCACGAGCCTGAGCTTCGCGGCCGAACACGCCCGTCGCGTGGCTTTCGGAAACCATCAACTCGGAAAACGAATAGGCCCCGAGCGCCAGCAGCGCGATCACGACCAGAACGACGAGCAACACACTGCCTCGTCGGGGCGGTGAATTCGGTGAGGTGATCGAAGGCATGACAGGTTCTCGCAGGTCAGTCGGACTCATCGTCCAGTCACGTTCCGAACGAGCATACCGCCGTCGCAGGCACAAACAAGACGGCCCGGCGCTCGTCCGTCAAACACCGGGCCGCAACAGGGAAGTTCCTGCCGTCCAATTCGTCTCGAATCAGGCCTTGTCGCGGGGCTTGTCTTTCTCTTCGTCGCGGCGAGGCGGGCGACCTTCGCCACGCGGTTCGGGCTTGCGATCTCCGTCGCGCGGGCGATCCGCTTCTGGTCTCCGTTCACCGTCGCGCGGCCGATCCCCCTCCGGACGACGCTCGCCGTCTCGCGGCGGCTGTCCTTCTCGGCGTCGGTTTTCCGGCGGGCGATCTCCTTGCGGCGGGCGATCTCCTTGCGGCGGGCGATCCCCGTCGCGTGGGCCGCGACCATCTGGTGGTCCGCTCTGAGGTCCACCTTGAGGCGGGCCAAACAACTCAGAGGCGTCAAGCTGTCCATCCTTGTTGCGATCCAAATCGCCGAAGACTTCTCTGAGGCGATTGAACTCGTCGCGGCTAAGCCGTCCGTCGTGATCGCTGTCGAGCAGTTCAAAGAATCGAGGCATCGAACCACGGCGGCCTTCACCTTGCGGCGGAGGACGGTTGCCGTCCGGACGACGATCTCCGTCTGGCGGACGATTGCCCTGCGGACCTCGCTCGCCCGGACGACCCTCGGGACCTCGCTCGCCTTCACGACGCTCGCCTTCACGACGCTCGCCTTCACGCGGACGATCACCACCCGGACGTCGCTCTCCATCTCGCGGCGGCTGATCTTCACGCCGAGCTTCCGGCTTGCGATCACCTTCGCGTCGAGTTTCCGGGCGTTCGCCATCTGGCTTTGCATCGGGACGACGTTCGCCGTCCGGCTTCCGATCACCTTCGCGACGCTGTTCCCCTTCACGAGTTTGAGCGAGCGCTTTGAAATCATCCAGCGTCAGGACTTCCTTTTTCGCACGCTCAAACATCGGCCGAGCACGATCACGGAATTGTTCTGGAAGTTCATCGAGGGTTACCTTGCCGTCGCCATTCGCGTCCATCCGCTTAAATTGCTCTTCGGGATTTTGATTCGGCCGACCCCCTAGATTTCCTGGAGCACCAGACGGCGGAGCCAACTCGGCCATCGCACGGCCGAACTCTTCTTGCGACAGTTCATCCTTGCCGAGTTTCTCAAACACTTTGGCGAGCCGGTCGCGCATACCTTCCGGCAGTTCGTCTTTTTGCAGCTTGCCATCGTTGTTCTTGTCGAGCCGCTTCAAAAACTCTCCTTGACCGAAACCACCGGGTCGTCCTCCGGCCGCACCCGCCAGCCGCTGCCGCATTTGTTCAAAGTCTTCGGCGTTCAGCGAATCCTTGCCTTGTCGTTCCAGCATGTCGCGGAGAAATCGGGTGGGTCCCTCTTCGGGAATCTCATCCTTGGACAGCTTGCCGTCTTTGTTCTTGTCGAGCCGTTCGAGCATCTGCTTGAAGTCGAGCATCGGCCGACCAACGCCGGGGCCGCCCGCGCCTCCACCGAATCTGCCACCCTGCACCGGAGCATCACTGCGTTTCACAGCGGCGTCGAATTCCGCTTTCGTCAACTCGCCGTTGTCGTCCTTGTCCCCCAACCGCACTAGCCGATCGAAGAACCGGCCTTGGTCTTCCGGAATTTCATCGGGAGCCAGTTTGCCGTCACTGTTCTTGTCCAGCTTCTTGAAGAGCTCCTCCTGCTGAGCCGCATCTGTTTTTTTTGCGTCGTCTTGGGTGAACGCAGCGACCGGCAACCCGATCAGACCCACCGCGAACAGTGCCCAAAAATTGATCCGCTTCATAATGTGATTCCTGACGAGTGGAGGTTGAGTTGACCCAAAACCGGGCATCAGCTTACGCCATTGAACCCACATTTCCAGACCGGGTTCCGCAGGATTTCCACAAACTTGTCCGGCACTTCGTCAACCGTGGACTTTTCCTAAATGCATCAGTCTTGGCCGTGTGAGGTCCAATTTGGCCAATCAAACGCGATGTCCAACGCCGAGGCCGAGTGCGTCAACGCTCCGATGCTGATTCGCTCCACGCCAGTCTCAGCGATTTCCCGGACATTGGCGAGCGTGATTCCACCTGAGGCCTCCAGTCGCGTGGTCGGCGCGATCTCGTCTCGCAACCGTACTGCCTCACGCAGCAACGTCGGAGCCATGTTGTCGAGCAACACAATCTCCGGCCTACCGGCCAGCGCATCGCGAAGTTGTTCCAGAGTGTCGACCTCGACCTCAATGGCGGTACCGGCGGGCAAAGCACTACGAGCCTGTCCCACCGCGTCCGCAATCGTGCTGGTTCCGCTGTGTCTCACCCAAGCTGCCAAGTGGTTGTCCTTGATAAGCACACCGTCGTACAGCCCCATCCGATGATTCGTCCCGCCACCACAACGAACGGCGTATTTCTCTAATGCTCGCCAACCGGGCAACGTCTTGCGAGTGTCGAGGATCACGGCCTTCGTCCCAAACACATCCTCGACAAACTTCCGAGTCTGTGTCGCCACACCCGACAAGTGCATCAGAAAGTTCAACGCCGTTCGCTCGCCGATGAGCAACGACCGCAGCGAGCCAGACGCTCGCGCGACGACAGTTTGAGCCGCCACGAATGTCCCGTCGGGGACCAGCGGTTGCCAAGCGATTGTCGGATCAAGACGACCGAAAACCAACTCCGCGACCGGGCCACCGGCCAAGACCCCCTCGCGCCGCACAACGACGTTAATCGTGGCGGTCTCCGTGGGATCAATGAGTGCAGTACAAGTCAGATCGCGATCCAACTCGCTGGGCAACGAGTCCGGTATCTCGTCGAGCAGAGAATCAATCGTCGTGACCGAGAAGACATCCGCGAGTCGATCCAGTGGATCGCCGCCGATCGTCGCCGCGTCTCCCAAATCTTCCGACAGCGCTGATTCAATCAATCGCTGCGCGGCGAATCGCTCGGCCGATCCGAAAGTGAGTGATGTCTGTTTCACGTCGGGCATGATGACTCAGCTTCCTGGGGTTTCTCGCCCCGATCGACACAGACCGCGACGGTCAAATCGCCGGTGACGTTCAGTGTCGTTCGGCACATATCGAGTAGCCGATCGACACCCAGGATAATCCCAATCCCTTGCTCCGGCACTCCGACCGACTTCAACACGAGCACCACCAGAGGCAGCGACCCACCTGGCACACCCGCGGTGCCGACTCCGGCAAGCACCGACATCAATACGACTTGAAATTGCTGGGCGAATGTCAACTCGACACCGAACACCTGCGCGAGGAACAGCACTGTGATGCCCTCGTACAACGCCGTCCCGTTCTGGTTTGCGGTCGAGCCAACCGTCAGCACAAAGTTCGCGACCTCTCGTTTGACCCCCAGCTTTTCTTCGGCGACTCGCAGCGACGTCGGTAGCGTTGCGTTCGACGAAGATGTCGCAAACGCGGTCAGCAGCACCTCGCTGATCCGGCTGAAAAACTCCCGAGGGGAAATCTTGGCGATCAGCCACACGACCAGCGAGTACACGCCGAACATATGCAGCGAGAGCGCAAGCAGCACCGCGCCGACGTACCAAATCAATGTCTGTAAAATGTCCCTGCCGAGTGTCGCCGTCAGGGAGAACATCAACCCGGCCACACCGAACGGAGCCAACTTCATCGCCCAGCCGATAACGACCATCGCGATGTCGTAGATCCCTTCCAGCACCGCCACGAGCGGCGCCGTCCGCTCCGGCGAAAACGAAATTGCGACGCCACAAACCAATGCGAAGAACATCACCGCTAGCATTCCGCCACCCGGCGAACTGCCGTCCAGCGCACCGACCATCTCCTGCAGCGGATTACGCGGAATGATATCCAGCAACGAGTCCCGCACCGTCTTCGCACTTGCCGCTTTTTTGACCGCATCCTGAGATTGGTCGGCGTATTTCGCCCGCAGCTCGATCCGCTTGTCTTCCGGCAAGCGAGCACCGGGCTTTACGAGATTTGCCATTCCCAAGCCGATCGCGACTGACGCGGACGACAGCACCAACGTCATCACCAGCGTTCGCACCCCAAGCATTCCGAGCCGCCGCACATCGCCAATTCCGGCGACTCCAAGAGTCAACGCCGAGAACACCAGCGGCACAACAACCATGAAGATCATCCGCAAGAAAACCTGGCCGAGCGTTTCGGCGACGTTCTTCGTCAGCCATTCCAGCGTCGGGTCCATCTTGCCAGTCGCCGACGGCCAGACCTGCCGAGCGATTAATCCAGCGATCGCTCCGATCAAAAGCCCAATCAGGATCTGCCAGTGCAACGACAGTCGAAGCCTCGATTTAGGATTGTCCATGAGCCAATCACCTCACGGGCGCGACTTGCGCTTGTCCTTGCCTCGTTGCCGCTTTTGGCTGCTGACCGGGACGCCATTGACGTCCTGCATCTCTCCCATTTCTTCGAGCTTCTCCTTCATGCGGCTCCAAAAGTTGTTGGCCGGTTTGGAAGGACCAACGTTTGGCGGAATGATAAGCGTGGAGTTGCTTGCCGGCGGGGGCGTTGGGGCCACGCGATCCAGAATCTTGCGTTCGCCCATGCTCCACACGCTCGACGCGATGAAGTACACGCACAGCCCGGCCGGGACGTGATAGAACATGAAACCCATCATCAGCGTCATCCAGAAGAAAACCTTCGCCTGCATCCGCGTCTGCTCGTCGGTCGGCGGCGGCATGAACATCTTCTGTTGGAACAGGAACAGGCTCGTCGTGATGATCGGCAGCAGATTGAACTCGCTGCCGAGGAACGGCATTTTCATCGGCATTTGGAAGAGCGCGTCGGGGGCGGCAAGGTTATCGAACCACAAGAACGGCGCGCGGCGCAGATCGACCGACGTGCTCAGCGCCTGATACAATCCGATGAAAATCGGCAATTGCATCAGCACCGGCAGGCAGCCGCTGAGCGGGTTGAAGCCGGTCTCGGCGAACAACTTCATCTGCTCCTCGGCGAATTTTTGTTTGTCGTCGGCGTACTTCGCTTTCAATTCGGCGATGCGCGGTTGAACTTCTTTCATCCGCTTGGCATTGATCGCCTGCTTGCGGCTGATGGGAAACATGCAACTGCGGACCAGCACCGTCAGCAACATAACGCAGATGCCGTACGGCAGGCCGAATCCATGAAACGTGTTGAGCACCCACAGCAGCCCATTGGCGATGACAGCCACCAGCGACGCAGGAATAAACAGAAAGCCGCTGAACTCGATGACCTTCTCCGCACCAAGCTCGGACAACAGTCCGACACGTTTGGGACCGAGATAAAAGTCATACTCGTGAGTGATCTCATCTTCGGCCGGAACAGTGTGCTCGACCGAACGGAGCTGCACACTGATTTCGCTCCACCCGGGCAGAGCCCCATTTTTTCGGACGACCTGCGGCTTGGCAAAGTCGAGATAGCTCGCTTGCTTTCGAGCGGCGTCCTGCGGCAGGACGAGCGCCGTGAAATACTGCGTGTCCAGTCCGACATACTGAAACGTACGCTTGCCGGCCTTCAGCTCTTCAATCTTGCCGGCGTCGTCCGCTTTGACGATGGCGGCGGACGTCACCGCGTTCGTCGTAAGGCTGCCGTCCTGTTCTCGAATCCCGAACTTCACGTCGCGGAACTTGCTGGCGTTCTCTGCATTTTCCAGCGGCAGGCCGGCCGGACCTTGCAGGTCGTAGACGACGGCGAGTTCTTTCGAGGAGAGATTCTTGAGGCTCAGTTGCAACGCGAGCTGATAACCGGCTGAATCTTCGTCCCGTTTCGCATCAGCTTTCTCCCAACGTCGGACTTCATATTTTTTGCGCAGCTCCCAGAGGCCATCCGGGGTCTTGATGCCGAACGTGACACTCTTCGGAACTCCTTTTGCTTCTATGACAACTTCAGCGTCTTCGGCAAGCACTTCCCAACTCAACCGCGCGAGATTCGCATCAACATCGAGCTTCCTCAACTTCTTGTCGATGTCGTCGATCGCGAGATGCCCCGTCACTGGTGGAGCGGCCTTCAGCGGTTGCAGCTTGCTGGTCAAATCATTGCCGAGCAAACTGAGTTGCGACACGGCGGCTCCGGGCTGCCAGGGTTTGAGCGCCTTGTAACGTGGGTCGTTCAGTTCGGCAGAGACGATTCCCGCTCCGACACTACTGAGCGTGACCTTCAATCCGAATCCTGTCTTCGGGTCATCGGAACCGATCACGACGGCCCTGGCCGGATGATCGGGTAATTTGGCATCAACGACGGCGACGACTTCCGCGTCGGGCTTGCCGTCTTTGTCTCCTTTTTTCTCGTCCGCACCTTTGCCATCGGTGATGGCGTCAATCTTTGGATCGACCTTCTTGACGGGCGGCTTTGGTGGCTGCGGAAACATGCCCGGAAACAGCTTCGGCCCGACGCTCATCCAGCCAAACAGGATGAGGAACGAGAGGACAGTGAACGTGAGCAGGCGGCGTTGTTGATCCATGTCAGATTTTGGAGTGCGGCGAGCCATCGCCGCTTTTCCTTCCAGATCAGTTTGACTTCAAAATAAAAAGCGGCTGCGCCGCAATCGAAAGCGGTGATGACTCACCGCACTCCAAAAAACGAAAGGGTGCGTGGACGCACCCCTCTTAATATTCCCGATTCATTGATCGACCTAGCGACCGTCGCGGAGACGGTCGCCGAGGAAGTTGTCGAGTTCCGGGATTTCGTAGATTTTCTTCACCGTCGTATCCACGTCGTACTTCACTCGGCGGTATCTCAGATTGTCGCCGTCGAGGATCACATACGACGAATCGGGTACACCGTTGCGCGGTTGCCCAACTGAGCCGACATTGACGAGGTGCTTCTGATTCGTCAGCCGGTACTCGAAATTGACCTCTTCGGGGGACAAAAAATTCAAATCCTCGGTGAAGATACCGGGGATGTGCGTGTGCCCCTGGAAGCACCATCGCTCAACGAGCCCGAAGATGCGTTCCATCTTGCGCTGGTTGTAGATGTCTTCCGGGAAAACGTATTCATTGAGCGGGTTGCGGGCCGAGCCATGCACGAACAGCAATCCCGGCTCGCGACGGATGCGAGGCAACTCGCCGAGGAACTCCCAGCGGCGTTCGCTGTTCTCGCCAGTCTCAAGCTGTTGTCGAGTCCAGAAGATGGCCCGCTCGGCTCCAGCGTTGAAGCCCTCTGGATCGAACAACGCCCCTTGATCGTGATTGCCGAGGATGACGAGATCGCAATTCATCACTCGGTCGATGCATTCGCGCGGGTTTGGACCGTAGCCAACGATGTCCCCCAGGCAATAAATCTCTCTGATGCCCTGCGACTTGATGTCGGCGAGAACCGAATCGAGCGCTTCGAGATTTCCGTGAATGTCGCTGATGATGGCTCGCAACGCAGACTCCGCGACGAAAACAACCGCACAGATGCCGAGACAGCCGGATAGTTTAGTGGCGTTGGGAAGTAGGAACAATCATCGCCTTTCGACCACGCAAACCACGCGGCTTCACGCAGAATTGGCCGCCCCGCGTGAGCCGAACAACCGGTCAGGCAAGCTGTGCCGAGTACGTGAATTGGACTGAGAAATCTGCGTCATGTCCCCGTGTGATCCTGACCTTTCGGATCAGACCACCGTCTGAGGATCGTCAAACCGACGAGCGTGGAAGCTCCGAAGATCGCGATGCCCAAAAGCGTCGAGGCGATTACAGCCGCGAAGAGCTTCGCCGTGTTGAACTGCTGACCCTGCAGGATCACATAGCCTAGCCCGTGACGCTCGGCCAAGTTGCCCGCGAAGAACTCGCCAACGATAGCGCCGACGACCGCCATGCCGCTCGATGTTCGCGCCCCCGCGACCAGGAACGGCACCGAGTGAGGCAGCCGCAGCTTCCATAACACTTGCCACCGAGAGGCTCGATACAGGCGAAACAGGTCCAGCAAATCCGGATCGACCGAGAGCATCCCGGCGGTCACGTTCGTGACGATGGGAAACAGGCTGATCATAAACGACACCAAAACGATGCTGTGGAAGCCCGCTCCAAACCAGACAACGATGATCGGGGCCACCGCGACGATTGGAACCGTCTGCAAAAAAATCGCATACGGGTAACAGCTGCTCCGAATCACCCTCGACTGCGAGAACACGCACGCAGTCAGCGAGCCAATCAACACACTGCTCACGAACCCGCACAGTGCAGCGGCTGCCGTCAGTCCGATCGCGGTGAGCAGTTCTGAGCGAATCTCGAGGGCCGCCTGCAGCACTCCAAACGGTTTGGGGACCAAAAACGCTTTGATGCCGAATTCGACGACGATGTAGTGCCACGACAAAATCACGACGACGAATAACACCGCCGGAGGCAATGCGGCTTTGATAATCTGTTTCATCGCGCGGCCTCCCGCAATTGACGGGTCACTTCGCCGACCAGCTTCGCGAACTCCGGCGTCGAGCGCAGTTCCGAGTCACGCGGATGCTGAAAGGGTACGGCGATGTCGGCGAAGATCCTGCCAGGAGACTTGCTCATCACCACCACGCGCTGGCTCAGAAACACCGCCTCAGAAACGTTGTGCGTCACGAATAGCCCGGTCCATTGTTGCTTCGCCCAAATCCGCAACAGCTCTTCATTGAGCTGTTGCCGCAGCAACTCGTCGAGCGCCGCGAACGGTTCGTCGAGCAGCAATAATTCCGGATGAGTAATGAGAGCTCGCGCCAGCGACACGCGCATCCGCATTCCTCCGGAGAGCATTCTCGGCCGCTTCGCCGCGTCATCCGGCTTGAGGCCGATCAGTTTCAAACTGTCGTCGATCGCTGTGCGTTGTTTCTCGAACGGCTCCCCACGTAGTTCCAGCGGCAGGCGGACATTGTCGAAAACGCTCCGCCACGGCAGCAGGTTCGAGTCTTGAAACACGAACGCCCTGCGCGAGTCGTCCGTCGCTCCGGCGTTGACTTGCAGCGATCCGCCGGTTGGCGAGATCAGCCCGGCGATCATTCGCAGCAGCGTCGATTTGCCGCAGCCCGAAGGGCCCACCAACGAAACAAACTCGCCACAACGCACGTTGAACACCACGTCCCGCACGCCGAATTGACCGGACGCGAAACGCATCTCGACTCCGGCGGCCCGGACGCAAAAGTCTTGCGACAAGAGTTCGTCCTCTATCCCTAGTTGCCCGTTCTTCAAACCGGGCTGACAATCATACGCAAAGGCAAAGCGAACGGCTTGGAAATCCGTTCTAAGGGGCGGCATTCTGACGGCGGATGCGGAACACGCCAATCGACAGCACCATGGCGGCAATCGCGAACGCCACAAAACTCGCTTCGCTCAGCGGTGACGGCAGGAAGAACATGCCCAGCAGGCCGAGCACGCTCAAACCACCACCGAATTGTCGGCGCGGAAAACCGTTCGACGAGCCGCCAATCAACTTCAGCAGCCAGACCGCGATCGAAGTCCAAATCGCGGCCCACACGATGCCCAGTCCCAGCGTTTCCGATTCACTCGGCCGCACGTTTAACGCCAGCCGAGGCGCACCGCTCGCTCGCGAGAATCGCAGGACGTTGCCCTCTCGCTGAATCTCGATGGGCAGCGACAAACCACCCGCTTGAGTCCAGCCAGGACTGCCGACGAATCCGTCAAATCGTTCGCCCAGCGCCTGCTGGTCTGCAACCGGGTTGAGATTGATGGCCCCCGCGCCAAGTCCCTGCCCATTTGTTGCAGCCGCTTCGTCGGACAGCACGAGATTCCCGGAGACACCGGAATTTCTGTTCGCGCCAACTCCGAACGACAAGCGACCGCTACTCGGTCCGCGTCCTCCAAATCCACCGCCCCCACCCAAATTGCCGCCGCCCTGTTGTATGCCGTAGCGGCCACGACGACGATCATTCAACTCCGACCATTCCTTTCCTTGCGTCGCATCGTTTCGCGGCAGATTCCCCGCCGCATTCACGTTGAGGCCACCAAGCCCCGCCGCGCCCTGAGCCGACAGTGAACCGTTGGCAAAGCTGTTCGAAAAGTCATTGCGAGTCTCTCCTCCCTGAGTTTGGCCTTGTGGATTCGCCGCTTGTTGAGCTTGCTGCTGCAATTGCTTTTCATTGTTTACGGTTTGATTGAGTCGATCGAGTTGCTCGACCGCCTGCTTGCGGCGGTTGGCTCGATCCTCTTCGGTGACGCCACGTTGATTGCCGGGAAGCCCGCGCCCCGCTGCCATTCTCCCGCCTTCGAAAGTTGGCGCACGGGACTTTCCGAAGGGTGGCTTCGTGTCCGCCGGATCCGTCACGTTGAGTTTGAACTTCAAGCCGCTGTCCGGGCTACTGAGGTTGGCTCCCAACAGGGTGTCGTCGATTACTCCCTGATCCAGCGCGCCGTTGCCGTTCGTGTCTTCGCCGGGGTCGAGCACTCCGTTTCCGTTGCGATCCTCGCCGTTCGTAACGACCCCTAAATTTTGGGAGTAGAGAAACGTGTTATTGTCCGCGACGACCTGCCGCTGAATGATCTCACCGTTTGAGTTGAATTGGTCGGCAAACAAATCGAAGTTCGCGTTCGGGTTGCCTTTGGCTTGTTCCGCGTTCGCTCTCGCGGCTTGTTGCTGATCCCGCGCGACAAAGAAATTCGTCCTGCCGTCTCTGTTCTCAACGATGATCCGGCTTTCAAGATCGGCTTTTTTGGCCTCGAAGTCTTGCACGGCGGCCGTCAACTTGCGCCCCTCATCAGATTGCGACAGACCTGGCCGGTTGAGTTGCGCGTTCTGGTTGTGCAGAGCCAACCCGAGTTGCTTGAGATTGTTCTTCGCCTGCAAACGTTGCGACGAACGGTAATTCGTCCCCTCGATAACGCGCATCAAATCGTTGGCCTCTTGCAGCCATGCGGACTGATACGCGACCGCCGCCGTATCAGCCTCCTGGTTCGTCAGGTTGTTCTTCGCAGCGTTGTTGAGCGGCTTCGCGGACCAGTCCTTGGGAACATGCACGGCCCACAGCGTACGCGCGACCGGGATGCCATACTCTTTATCGTCCGAGAGTGACACGACGTTCGGCGTCGGCAGTTCGATCTCTTGAGACCAGATTCGGAAGCCTCTCAGCAATGATCCCTGCGGCAGCCGGCCGCCCAGCACCAGCTTCACTTGAAATGACAAGTCCGCTTCGCTGGTCTTCGGCAAGGCGATCAACTGGTACGTCTTGTCATCCTTCTTCAACGCGACCAGCCGCGACGGTTGATCGGCAACGAACACCGACAGCGCCTGCGACTTCTCCGGAAGCTGCAACGCGAGAAACTGCCGCGAGCGATTCTTGATCGTATAGACGCACTGCATTCGCCAAGTCCCGTCCGCCGCCAACACCGTCGTCAGATCCGCGAGATTGACCGACGCCGCAGCACCCGCCTGAGCCGCGAACGATTTCAACGACCACTTCGGAGCGGCGGCAACTTGCTCATTCTGATCTCTGACCTCTGATCTCTGACTTCTGATCCTCACCACCGCCGTCGCCTGATCGACCAGCTTCTGATCGACGACGATTGGCAGTTCATCCCGCTGCACTGTCTCGCCGACTTCACCGATGGGCGCAAGCTGATTGCCGCTGATGTTGATCACGACGACGTATTGCCGCTGTGTCTCCAACGCCGCGAACGGCGCTGCTTCCTGTCCATCGGCCGCTTGCGCGTCAGCGGCCATGTCAGCCAGGACCGCTCGCTCGAACGTGATGGTCGGAGCGATGACTTCGCGCTTTTCGGCCGGAGGAGGTAGCGTGGCGGTCGCGAGCAAAAAGTACCGCGAGCCGACTGGGTCTTGCAGCGTGACGGTCCAGCGCGTGCGGCCGGTTCCTTCGCCCCCCGATGCGAAGCTCGTTTGCCGAATCGCCGCACCCTGAAAATCCAGCTTGCCAGCCAACCAATCGGGAGTCGTGAACGTGAATGTGTCGGCCGCGGCATCCGCGATCTTCCATTGCAAGGCCAGCGAGTAATCGACTGCTGTGTCCGAGACCGTCACCAACGTGACCGCATCGGCCGACAACTTCGGCACCGCGCGAGCCAGATCGAACGCCAACACCTCGGGCATCAAGGCGTTCGACGTGAAGACAAACCTCGCCGGCCGGCTGAGCTTGCGGCGAAGTTCCTCGCTGCAATGTTCCGGGTCCGACGTTTTCCACGTGTTGTAGCTGCTGGCCGTCGCCTGATACGCCGGATCAAACCACACGGCCGCTTGCGTGACGAGCTTCGATAACTCCAGCGGCACCGGCACGCCGATCTCGGAGATGGCATCCTCGGGTTCCTTCGGCACGTTTCCTTGCAGCACTACCTCAACCGCGCCAAGTCGCGGCTCGGTGAATTCAACCGTCAGCACGTTCGTCTGTGGGTCGATGTGCCAGTCTTGCAGAGCGGTCGCATCGACATCGACCGGCAACCACATCGGCGGCAACTGCACGCTGACGCTCGATCGCAACGCTCCGGCCAGCTCCCACCGCAGTCGTGACGACATCCGCACCTTGCGACGCTCGACCACCATCGCGTGCTCCGCGAAGCCGGTCGATTCCGGCGCTCGCCGCTGCGCCGAGAAGCCAATCTCAAACGGTCGAGCTGTATAACGAAACGCGCTCAGCGGCACGGTCGTGACATGCGCAAACGCGACCGGCGACGTGAACTGATTCGCGTTGATTTGTGTCAGCCCTTTCGTCGCGATGTTCTTGAGCACAAACTGCGGAGCCGCGAACAATCCCACGACACCGAAGTCGCGAGACACCTGCAACGGCGCAAACACGGGGACATTGATCGTCACCGCTTCGTCGGCGACGCGAGTCTCCATGAACAGCTCAAAGGCCAGCGACGTTTGATCGCCGACCGCTCGACGCAGAAAGACCCGCAGCACGCGGCCATCGACGTTCTCGCCGAGTTCCCAGCCACCGACATCCGGCCCACTGATCGAACGGACTTTGAGTTCCTTCGGCAGCGAGAACGAGACGTCGTTGATCGCTCCACGCGGCACTTTGAACAGCCAGCCCGATTCCAGTCGCACACCCGCGTCTTCGACTTGCACCGCCGTCGCCGATTCGGCTTGCACGATCGCATCAACCGCCCCCGCCGCTTGCTTCGGCTGCCACGCGAGACGCAACTCGCCCCCCGCGTCGATCGCGACTTCGTAAAAGGTTTCCTTGGCTCCTTGGCCGAGTACCGTTCGCTGCAACAACGATGCGGCGTTGCTCAACGGTTCAGCCGCCGGCTTCCCGTCCGCTTCGCGCGGGTTGTTGGCAGCGGCTCCTTGTCGCACACGAAATGTGTTTGTCGCCCCGTTCACACGGAACGCAATGTCCTCGCCCGAATTCACAAACAGCAACTTCCCCGCCGGTACCGCAGCCAACTGCAACGCCAGTTGACCCGTTGGCCCCGCCTGTTGAATCGGCAACTCGGCGGCCAGGTCGAGCACATGCAGTCCGGCGTCCGGCAAATAGATCGCCACGCGCGACTCGCCATTCACGTCGATGACTTGTGTTGAGGCCGGCCGATCATCGAGCTTCGTCTCCGTCAACACACCGTTCTGCAGCGGGATCGGAACCCACGTCGACTTGCCCGTAAACAAGGTGACGCGCCCGCGCACTTCCGCGACAGCCGCATCATCCCCATTCGGTCGCTCCTTCGGTGCGACGACAAACAACGCCTCGGTGA
>Ga0194126_10005631_pt1 | contig 18329 bp, 16 predicted proteins | sample TA2KigC150mmetaG_FD_148641 | JGI IMG/M metagenome (GOLD analysis project Ga0194126, IMG submission 148641) | Freshwater microbial communities from Lake Tanganyika, Tanzania - TA2015035 Kigoma Deep Cast 150m | ecosystem: Environmental > Aquatic > Freshwater > Lake | place: Tanzania: Lake... | reverse complement strand
TCCCGTTCGAGAGGCGCGCGGCGCGCATCTTGATCTGCCGTTCGGATTCTTCGCCCGAAACGTACAACACGCGCTGGGTGCCGGCCATCTCCATCGCCATTTGCAGCATCAGCGTGGATTTTCCGATGCCCGGATCCCCGCCGATCAACACGATGGAGCCGGTCACGATTCCGCCGCCGAGTACTCGCGCGAACTCTCCAATGGGGAGGTGCAAGCGGTCTTCCGCCTCGCCGCTGATCTCTGAGATGGACCGCGGTTGGGAGCGGCCGCTCAGCCCGCGCACGGTCGCGGGTCCTTTGGTGAGCGGCTCGTCGTGGATGATCTCCTCGACCATGCTGTCGAACGATCCGCACTGCGGACATTTGCCCATGTAGGACGCGGTCACGCGGCCGCACTGTTGACATACGAAACGGGTGTGGGTTTTGGCCATGTTGGGGGCTCCCGGGGTGAGGCGAGTATAACAGAATTTATGTTCTGTTATTCCGGATGGCCATTACTTCAAAAGGTCCGCCCACCCGGAATCCCTCTTGACAAACTAGAACAAATGTTCTATTATATAGGCAGACACTGGATATCCAAATGGTTCGTCAAAGGAGCATTCCCATGAACCGCTCACTCAACCTCAACTTTCAACTGACCCCCTTTCTGGAAAGAACCGCGCTGAAACGCGGCGCGATCTTCGGCGGTATTTTAATCGCCGCGCTGCTGGCCTTCGAGGTATTCAACTTTGGAACCACGTCCTTTGCCCTGCAGGACATGCTCGGCGACCTGGCCTTTGCCGGCGTGCGCTGGTCCACCGTGCTGGCTTTGGCATTCTGCGGAATCGATTTCGCCGGCATTGCCCGCATCTTCACGCCGGAAAAGGGTCGTGATGAACCGGCAGAGGTGTATTACCTGTTCGGAGCCTGGCTGCTGGCTGCTTCATTTAATGCCAGCCTGACCTGGTGGGGCGTATCGGTGGCGATCCTGAATCACAACGCCGCGGGCGGTGTGCTGCTCGGGCAGCAAACCATGACCAAATTCGTACCGGTCTTCGTGGCGGCCATGGTCTGGCTGGTGCGCGTGCTGATCATCGGAACTTTTTCTGTCGCGGGCGAGCGGTTGTTTACCCTGGCGGATGCACGCCATGGGCAGTTCAACTACCGCAACCACCCTGCGCCGCAAGCTGCGCCAAACCCGGCGTTTAAGAGGCCGGCTCCCAGGCCGGAGACTGCCTACAACGTCAACCGACCGAAAGTCGAACCTTCGTATCATCCCGTTGGCATGAGCGCCATGAGCCGGAGCGATCGCGGCGCCCCATCCCTCAGGAGCTAGCCATCCCGGAATTGCTTTGAGTTTCTTTCTTCTCCACCTCCAGCCGCTGGGACGCCCGCAAGGGCGTCTCATGCGTTTAAAGGGGAGGTGGGTTAATCATTCGGCCGGAAGACGGTGAAATAAGCCAGAGGGCTGTACCCAAACCTGCGAAACACCCGGAATGCCGTGTCCGACGGGACAAGCGCCATGCGAATCATCCCGAGACGTTCAGCTTCCTCATGCACATGAGTAAGGAGCGTCGATCCGACGCGCTGATTCCGGAACCCGCTCAGCGTGAAGAGCTGGTGGATGAATCCCACCCCTGAAAAAGCGGTGACGAGCTGGGCCCAGCCCGCGACATGATCATCCTTTTCAGCAACCAGGTTGTGAATGTGCATGTCCATCAATGTTTCAAGCGGGATGCTTTCATTTTCCACGGACAGCTGGCGGTTGGTTGAATCCGCCTGCTCACGGGATTTGATGATGCGGACGACAGCCTCGCCGCGCAGGTTCGGAGCCGGGAGCTCCACGCCGAGGATCGGCTGCGTGTGCAGGAATTCCAGGTTGTGACGGGCGTAGCGGGTCTTTATGTCACGCGTGGCAAGCATCTCGTGAAATACGGTCAGGACGCAGTTGCCGTCCTTCGTTTTGTATTTCCGAATCGCCTTGACCACTTTGGCTGGGTCATCGTCCAGGGCAGTAAATTCAATCTGGGCCGGCTCACTGGATACTTTCCCGCGATCGGATACCCCGATCGGTCCCAGTTCCTCATACCTGGCGTTGTGCCGCACCTCATGGACGTGGTTCAAAGAGGTGATCATGGCGTCGACCACCCAACGATTTTCCAGTGCTGCAAGGGATGAGCCCATGTTTACTCGAATTGGTCCAAAGTGCTTTCACCGTGGGTCAGCACGTACAGGCTGCGCGGCTGCCCTTCCTCCCTATCATAAATGAAATCGGTGACAATGTAACGGGCGGCGAAGGCCGTCTCGAAGAGCTCGCGCGTAAAGAAGCGCCAATCCCGGGCGAGGGAAAAGTCGGCGGATTTCAGCTCCATGAAATCGGCCGGGATCTCGGCCAGCAGCAGACGTTCATCGAGAGGCGGCACGTGTTCCGGCGGGCGCGGCAGGCTCGCATTCTGCGCTGGCGGAGAATCGGTTGCGGTTGTCATAGGGTACAAAGGACGCAAACCGCTGCGGGCAATATGAGCCAGTTTGAGCGTCGGGCGCGGCCGTTTACCGAGCCTTTTTTCCACGCGACGGGTATGGATCCACCAGTCCACCTGGAAACGGTCGGAAGGAAGGCCGGCGTTCAATCCATCGCGCATCTCCCCATATTCCGCGCGGCGATACGTGCTGCAGACCGTGCCCAGCTTGGCGATATTCAGATATGCATTGCGGCTGAGCAGGGGATCGTACGTCCAAGTAATGTGATCCAGCCCTTGATGGCGCACCATCTGCCACTGGGCGCGCTTGAGGGCAAATCCCGCACCGCTGTCGCGGTAATCCGGATGAACCCCCATCATGTGCGAACAGTGTTTTGGGCGTGGACCATCCGGCGTGGATTCGAGGCCGGGGAATCCCAGGACGAAACCGATGATCTGATCCTCCTGGAAGGCGCCGAGCACGAGCCCGCCGTTGTGCACCACGGTGATCAGCATGTGCATCGGGACGATGTCCGTTTCGGAGCCCGGCCAGACTGCGCGCTGAAGCTCCTCGACCAGGGTCATTTCCTCGGGCGTTTCCAGCAGACGGATCGTGAATTTGGACATGCGGCAATCCCATCCTCCCGTTATTCGAGCGGGGTGGAGGTCTCTCAACGCGAACGCGAAGATCTTAATGTTTCCATAAGGCTCGATGCGCCGGAGGCGAGGCCTTCCCAGGTGCGCTGCAGCAGGGGTTTGCGAATCAGATAATCGAGGCGGTAGGTGAAACGGGCGGGCATCAGACCAAAGACACGCGGCATCGAATCCACCGCACAGGTGCGGTTCACCGCAAAATAATCCAGCCAGAACGCCGAAACCGGAAAGGAGGGGATGAAACTCTCGAACAGCACGGTCAGCGCCCGCAGGGTGATGGGAGATATCGGGACCAGATAGCGGTGGCGATTCGTCACCTGCATGATGATTTCGATGATCTGCTGCAGGGTGAAGAACTCACTCCCGCCGAGGTCGAAGACCTGGTTGATCGTTTCCTCCTTTTGCAGGGACCAGATCATGCAGGTCACCAGGTCCTCCACCCAAAGCGGCTGGACCACGGTGCGCCCGCCCAGGGGAATTGGAAAGATGCCGGGCGAGGCGCGTATCAGGCGCGCCAGATTGTTCGTGAAGCGATCCTCCGGGCCGTAGACCAGGGAGGTGCGCAGGATGGTATAGGGCACCCGTCCGTGTCGGATGTGTTCCTCGGCGATGCCCTTGGCCTTGAACGCGGGATACCCCGAAGCGCGCGCCGCGCCGATGTGACTGAGATACACGATGCGCTCCACGCCGGCGTCCGCCGCGGCGTTCACCAGGTTTTCCGTGCCGTTGATATCGGCGGCGAGCAGGTCCCCGCGACTGCCCTGACCCTCGGCGCTGGCGAGGTGGAAGACGGTCTGCACGTCGCGCAACGCGGCGCGCAGGCCGCGCGCGTCCGCCAGGGATACGACCGCCACTTCGATCGGCACTCCCTTCGGCAGGCGCGGCGTGCGCGGCGAGGGCCGCAGCAGCGCCCGCAGCGGATACCCGACCTCGGAGAGATGACGGATCAACGTGCGCCCGATGAATCCGGTCGCGCCCGTGATGAGAATCATGCGGAGGATTATAGCAGAGGCAGATAGGAAGGGATTATTAACACGAAGGCGCTGAGACAGATAGGTGATAAATATTCTTTGCGCCTTCGAGAGACTGTCTGTGGGCGCAAAGGGACTCGAACCCCTGACCTCTTCTGTGTAAGAGAAGCGCTCTAACCAACTGAGCTATGCGCCCGTGCCCCGCATTATAGCATGGTGCCACCTTGGTTGGTTGTTCCGTGGCGCACTTCGTGTACTTTGTGGTTGAATGGAGACCGCTGCGTTATAATCGCCGTTGAACGAGAGGAGCAAACCCATGACCAGTCCCAAACCGCTAAACTGGGAACCCGCGCCGGGTGTTGGCTATAACGTAATTCGCCGCGGCGACGGGGGCATGACCCTGACGTTTACCGACCTCACCGAAAAAACAATGGAGCACTGGCACAATTTTGCCCTCGAGCATCTGCTCGGCTCGGACCGCCGCACGCGCAACCTGTATGACCTGCGGGCGGTGAAGGACATCCCGGAGAAGGCCATCCGCATGGCGGTGGACGTCAACAGCGATCCCTCGGCGCGCAACATCCGCGTGGCGGTGGTGGTGGCGGACCAGAAGGTGGCGGACGCGATCCGCAGCGTGGCTGCGATGGCGCTTCCCGAAACGGCCGCCGCGCTCAAGCTCTTCACCGACATCAACGAGGCGGAAGCCTGGCTGGCGCGCCCGCTGGATCAGATACCCTGATGTCTTTCCCTTGCGGGGATGATGTGCGAGCCCCTTCGTGCTGAGCGGACACTGAGCAATTGAGGCGAAGTGGAAGTCGAAGCGCGGGGCGACACTTGCACCGCACTGCCTTTCCTGACACCGTCCGTCAGGACAGGTGCGGTGCAGTGCAGGTGAGCAATCTCCTCATTAACACCGGGATTGCCGCGATTCCGAGATTGCTTCGTCTGCCTGCGGCATCCTCGCAAAGACATAATCAAATATGAAATCCTCCTCCCTGCAAATTGGGAAATTCACATTTAGTTGGGGAAGCCGCACGTATGTGATGGGCATCCTGAATGTCACAGCGGATAGTTTCTCCGGGGATGGGATCATCGCCAAGGGGGACGCTGTCGAGGTGGCGGTGTCTCAAGCACGTGACTTCCTCGCCTCGGGTGCGGATATCCTGGATGTGGGCGGAGAGTCCACGCGGCCGGGGTCGGTGCCGGTAAGCGCGGAGGAGGAGATCGGGCGCGTGATCCCGGTGGTTCGGGCAATTCGCACCAATCTTCCCGATGCATTGATCTCGATCGACACATGTAAATCCGATGTGGCGCTGCAGGCCTTCAAGGCCGGCGCTCACATCCTTAACGACGTATGGGCATTGCGCGCCGACCCGCAGCTGGCCGATGTCGCCGCGAGGTACAGGGCACCGGTGATCCTGATGCACAATCGCAGCAACCCGGCCAGCCTGGAGGTGCGCGAGAGACTCGGCAGCGCTTATATCGGCGCGGAATATCAAAACCTGCTCGAGGATGTAATGCGCGAGCTGCTCGCAAGCGTGGACCTGGCGCGCCGGGCCGGGATCCCCGACTCGCACATTCTGCTGGATCCGGGCATCGGGTTTGGCAAAACGCGCGAGCATAACCTCGAATTGGTGAATCGACTGGGCGAGATTCGGGCGATGGGATATCCGGTCCTGCTCGGGACCTCGCGCAAATCCTTCATCGGTTTCACGCTCGACCTGCCTGCGGATCAACGCCTGGAAGGTACTGCTGCAACCGTTGCGGTTGGAATTGCGCGCGGCGCGGATGTGATCCGCGTTCACGATGTGAAGGAGATGGCGCGCGTCGCCAGGATGACGGACGCGATCGTCAGGATGTAGGTCGCGTTTAAACGCGACTTGCATTTATTTCATGATCGAAGACTACAGCAAGGATCTCCTTCGCACCGGAATTATCGAGGCAAAAGCGGGGAACAGGGAGGGCGCCCGGCGCTACCTTGACCGTGCCATATACATGGCGGGCACTCATGAAGTGCTTTCCGAGGCCTGGTTTTGGATGGCTGAGGTCACCGACGAGGCGGGAGATAAACGCAAAGCGCTCGAGAATTGTCTTTCCCATGACCTGCGCCATGCGCGGGCGCGGCGCGCGCTGGCGATCCTGGACGGCAGGCTCAAGGCGGATGAAATCATCGACCCGGATCGACTGCCGCCCGCGTCGGAGGGATTGAGGCGGGCGGATGCAAGGCGCTTCATGTGCCCGAAATGCGGCGGACGCATGTCCTACGCGCCGGATGGGCAGAAGCTGGTGTGTGAGTACTGCAGCCGGGGTCAGGCCCTTTCCAGCGGTCCCGCGGTAGAGAAGGATTTCCTCCTTGCCATGGCCACTGCGCGCGGTCACGGCAGACCGTTGCAGGAACAGGTCTTTCACTGCAATGGCTGCGGAGCGGAATTCATCCTTCCGCCAAAACTGATCTCGGCCGCGTGTGTGTATTGCGACTCACCTCATGTGGTCAGCCTCGAAAAAACACGGGATCTGCTCGCTCCGGATGGGATCATTCCGCATGCGTTTACACAGAAACGCGCAGTGAAGTTGTTGATTCAATGGGTGGAGCAGAATGACCTCCAGCCGGAGAAGCAGGTCGACCTGCCGCGCGGGCTGTACCTCCCCTTATGGACATTCGACATCGGTGGCGAGGTCGATTACACCGCCGAGGTGGCAAAATCCGATGAAGACACAACCCCACCCCTGAATCCAAGATACCCGGTACCAACTTCGATCGAGGACAAGTACCCTGTGATGATGGACGATCTGCCTCTGCCTGCGTCCCGCAAGACCTCCGCGGTTCTTTTGAAGCTGATTCCTGCATTTGACCTGACATCTGCAAAACCCTACGATCCGCGTTACCTCGCCAGCTGGCCGGCGGAAATCTACGACGTTCCCATGGCGGAAGCCTCACTCGATGCCCGCAGCCAGGCCTATCAGCAAACCCTGAGGGAGATGCCAGACCGCCTGTCGCCGATGCACATCCTTCACACCTCTTCTGCCAGCCTGGCTGTCGATTCCTTTAAATTGATCCTGATTCCGATCTGGATGACGGAGATCCCCTTCGGCGGTCGTGAACATCTGGTCCTGATCAACGGTCAGAATGGGAATGTGGCGAGCGATATCATGGACAGGAATGCAAAAGAAGAGGGGGGAAAAGCGGGTCTAAAGGAATTTCTTTCCGGTCTGATCGACGGCTGACCATGGTCCATCGTCTGCGGTCCATGGCCCGTTCCTCTGGTTTACAATAACCACATGCCCCCCACCTTGCCGATCCTGCGCTCCCGCCGCGAGCGGAGATTGGACCGTCAGAGAAAACAATCTGCGCGGGTTCGCAGCGTTGTCCTGACAACCGGCATGATCCTTTCCATTCTTCTGGCTGTGTTCATTTTTGCCGGCGCGCTCACCTACGCGGAGTACACGCGCGAGCTTCCCTCTGTGACGCTGCTGCCGCATCTGTTGAATCCGCCGGCGGGATTGCTGCTGCAGCCCACACGCATCTATGACCGCAACGGACTGTAGTTGTTGCACACCTTTGCTCCCGCCGAATCCCCGCGGCGCTACATTCCCCTCAGCGAACAAAATCCCCAGCACCTGCCCCCGAACCTGATCAACGCGGTCATCGTTGTTCACGATCCACAATTCTGGAAACATTCCGGTTATGCCATACAGGGATATCGCCAGCCGGAGTCCCACCCGACGATCGCCCAAAAACTGGTCAGCGACCTGCTGCTGTACAATGAACCGCCCACAAGCCGGCGCGCCATACGCGAGCGCATATTGGCCGCGCAGATCACCGCGCAATATGGACGCACGCAGGTCATGGAGTGGTACCTGAACAGCGCGCACTTCGGGAATTATGCCTATGGCGCGGAAGCCGCCTCCCAGCTGTATTTCGGAAAATCCGCCGCACAGCTCACGCTCGCGGAGGCCGCGATCCTGGCTGCGGTCAGCGAGACCCCCGCGCTCAACCCGCTGGACGCGCCCCAGGTCGCGATTCAACGCGGGCGGGAGGTGATCCATATCCTGAACGGTTTGGAGATCGTGAGCGATCAGGACGCTGCACGCGCGCTGGAGGAGACTCCGGCGATTCAACCAGCGCCTCCCTCACCGACCTGGCCGGCGGAGGCGTTTACGAACCTGCTGCTCACCCAGCTTGAGTCTCAAATCCCGCGCGAGCGGATCGAGCGCGGCGGATTGGTCATCATCAGCACGCTGGATTACGATTTGCAGAAACAAGCCTCCTGTGTCACGGAGGTCTACGCGGCGCGGCTGGCAGGATTGGCGGAACCGGGGGCAGTTGAGTGTGAAACGGCGCGCCTTCTGCCGTCCCTGCCGCCGGGAGTCACGTTTCCGGACTCGTCTGCAAGCGCGTTGATCCTCGACCCAAGGGCCGGCCAGGTGCTGGCTGTCGTGGGTGAAACCTTTCAAGGCGCGGAGACTCCATTATTGTCGGCACACCCGGCGGGGTCCGTGCTGGATGCGTTCATCTATCTGACCGGATTCACGCGCGGCTTGAGTCCGGCCTCGCTGACCTGGGATATTCCCGACCCGGCGGATGTTCAAGAGATTCGGAATTTCGACGGGGAATATCATGGTCCGATGCGCCTGCGTGCGGCGCTTGCCAATGATTATCAGGTTCCTGCGCATGCATTGGAGATTCAGATGGGCAGGGAGAACGTCGAATCGGTTGCCACCTCTTTTGGCCTGGAGATGGACGCAGAGGTCTCCATGCTTGAGCTGGCTGGGGCGTACGGTGTGTTTGGCACTCAGGGTGTGCAATATGGGCAGGAGCTCGGCGAACGTTTTTCCGCCGTTACGGTGCTGCGCGTGGAAAGCGCAGACCGCTCTGTGCTTTTCGATTGGGGAACTCCCCGGGCACAATCCATTGTGACTCCGGGCCTGGCTTACCTGATAACGCATGTTCTGAGCGATGACAGCGCACGCTGGCCTGCCTTCGGGAGATCGAACGCGCTGGAGATCGGAAGACCCGCGGGAGTGAAGGTCGGGCAAACGGTGGATGGACACGATGCCTGGGTGGTGGGCTACACCCCCTCGGTGCTGGCGGTGGCTTGGACGGGTGTGCGCGGAGAGGGGGTGAGCCTGACCCCGCGTTTTCCGGCCGCGTTGTGGAATGCGCTGGTGGCATATGCCGCGAGGAAATCAACCAACGCTGGCTGGACCATGCCGCCCGGCGTAAGCCAGATCACGGTTTGCGATCCTTCCGGAATGCTTCCCACGCGTGAATGCCCAAATCTGGTCGCTGAGGTATTTCTGAATGGAAGCGAGCCGGTTCAGCCGGATACCTTGTATCGCGAGTTCGCGGTCAACCGCGAGACCGGTCTGCTGGCCACGGTGTTCACTCCGCCGGAGCTGGTCGATGTGCGCGTGTATCTTGCGGTTCCGGAGCAGGCGCGCGTCTGGGCCGAAGGGGCGGGCATGGATATCCCTCCCGCCTCCTATGACGCCATACAAGCCCCGCGGGCGAATCCGAACGTAAGCCTCACCGCGCCCGGCATGTTCGCCGAGGTATCCGGAGTCGTATCGATTCAGGGAACGGCTGCCGGGGAGGATTTCTTCCTTTACCGGGTGCAGGTGGGCAAGGGGCTCAATCCACAGGAATGGATTCAGGTGGGAGGCGATGGGACGACGCCGGTCGAGGAGGGTCTGCTGGCCGAATGGAATACGCAGGGATTAAGTGGATTGTACGCGGTGCAGCTGCAGGTGGTGAGGAGCGACCAAAGGGTGGAGACGGCGGTTATTCAAGTGACGGTTCATGATTAGCCTTTAGGAATCAGTCGTTAGCAATTAGTTCTTGTGATTGGTCGTGGAAATTTGCTATTCGTGAAATGTCTTTGGAATTGGTCGGTCGCTGAGGAGGTGGTATGAGAGATTTTCGTACTCTTAAAGTCTGGGAAAAGGCACACGCGCTTGCTTTGGAGATATACAGGACAACCGGTGCATTTCCAAAGCAGGAGCTTTATGCTCTGACCAGTCAGGTCCAACGTGCGGCAGTTTCGATCCCAACCAATATCGCAGAGGGCTGTGGAAAAGACAGCCGACTGGAAATTAAACGGTTTTTCCAGATTGCGATGGGATCAGCCAGTGAATTGGAGTATCTGTTATTGCTTGTCCATGATTTGAGCTATCTCCCCGGAAATGATTACAGGAACCTGCATGACAAGCTTGTAGAAGTACGGAAAATGCTCAATGCATATATCCAGCGTCTGAAGGCCAGCCGTTGACCTCCTTTCAACGAATCGCTGGTTTCAATATGCCAACCTCCAGCCTCAAATCTCTTGTATCTAATATCTAACCTCTGATATCTAATATCTAACCTCTCAACTCACCGCGCCAAGACCTTCGTCATGTGATAGTACTCCATGTTCGCCTTGCGCTTGTTGCTGATCACTTCGGCGATGGGAATGTATTCGATGCCCTTGCCTTTCAGGCCGGTCATCACCCCGTGCGTGTCCTGAGCCAGTGCCTCCACGGCCTTCACTCCCATGCGGGAGGCCAGCAGGCGGTCATAGGCAGTGGGTGAACCGCCGCGTTGGATATGGCCGAGGATGGTTACGCGGGTTTTGAATCCCACGTCCATTTCGTTGATCTTCTCGGCGATCTCGGTCGTGCGCAGGGCGGATCCCTCGGCGTTGATGATGATGGCGTGGGTCTTGCCTCGGCGGTAAGCGTCCTCCACGGTCGTCAACACCTCCTCGACGGTGGTTCGAACCTCCGGAATCAACACCATCTCCGCACCGCAGACGATGCCGGCCATCACCGCCAGGTAGCCGTTGTTGCGTCCCATGGTTTCGATCAGAAAGGCGCGCTGATGGGAGGAGGCCGTGTCGCGCAGCTTGTCGACGGCGTCCATGATGGTGTTCATGGCCGTGTCGGTGCCGATGGCGATATTCGTGCCCCAGATGTCGTTGTCGATGCTGCCGGGAATGCCAACGACCCTGACCCCCTGTTTGGAAAGGACGTGCGCTCCGTTCATCGAACCTTCGCCGCCGATCACCACCAGCGACTCCATGCCGGCCTCGTTCATCTTGCGGATGGCATCCCGCTGGCCGGCCGGCTCCATGAATCGGGGGCTGCGGCTGGTGAGCAGGATCGTCCCACCGCGCTGCAGGATTCCACCGACATCCCGCGCGCCCAGGGGACGATACTCTCCGTTGATCAGTCCATCGAATCCGTTCATCACTCCGACGACGTTCATGCTGTGCGTGAAAGCCGTGCGTACCACGGCGCGGATGGCGGCGTTCATGCCGGGCGCATCCCCGCCGGAGGTCAACACCCCGATGGTCGGATTACCTGTCATGTGGATTGTCCCGTTTGATCTGATACGAGTCAAAGTCGCGAGCCACCGCCGTGTTTGGGAACACGGCCTGGGCTTCGGCTAAAACATCCTTCTCGCGGTAGCGTCGGGAAATGTGGGTGAGGATGAGCCGGCCGACCCCGGCCTGCCTGGCGAGCTCCGCTCCCATGCGGGCGGTGAGGTGTGAGAACTCTCTTGCCATGTCCGCCTCCTCATTCAGGTAGGTCGACTCGATGACCAGCCCATCCGCCCCTATGCACACATCGACAAGGTCGTCGGTCCTGCCGGCATCCCCAACCACGACCAGCTTGCTGCCCTTTTCCCAGGGTCCCAAGACATCATCCGGGTGGATGCGGTTTCCATTTGCCAGGGTGATCGTCCTGCCGGCGACCAGCTCGCTGCGTTCCGGACCGAAAGGCACTCCAAGCGCGTCTGCCTTTTCGGACAGGAAGGGCCGGCGCGCTTTTTCCTCGAAGGCGAAGCCCAGGCAATCCGGCCCTCGGTGAGTGACCGGGAACGCGCTGATCGTGAAGTCGCCTGCTTCGAAGAATGTGCCGGCCTTGATCTCGTGCATTTTCAGCGGCATGGGAGGCTGGTTTCCGCGCAGCACCACGTCGTACAGCAGTGCGTGCACGCGATCCAGGGTGGAGCGGCCGCCGAAGATCTCGAGTTCGTCGATCGCCTCCCAGCGCAGGAAGGTGGAGAGCAGCCCGCCGAGACCGAGGATGTGATCGAGATGCCCGTGTGTCAACAGCACCCGCGTTAACCGTTTAAAACCCGAACCCGATTGCAGGATCTGTCTTTGGGTGCCCTCGCCGCAATCGATCAGGAAGCGGTATTCGTTATGAGAGACGATCTGCCCGGAAAGCCCGCGCTTTGCAGAAGGCGCGGATGCCGAGGTGCCAAGAAAAAGTATTTCGAACAAACTGGCGTCCTTGAGGAGACGATGACAGGCGGTGCACTTCACTCAGGAGAATGCTGCCGGCGTGAACGAATGCGCATGGTCCGCAAACGGCCGTGCGCGCTTCGGGATGTTGCACCGGATGGATATCAAGACAATCGAGGAAGTACAGCCGGATCGGTTGCTCGCACGCCTGCAATTGTACCTCAAAGAAAACAGACCATTTGTGCTATAATCCTTTTCGTTCATATTGCAAGTCACAAGCAAGATGCAATCCCCGCCCCACAGGCGGATTGCTTCCTATGACAATCGCCGAATGCCCATCCTGAAACCCACCCTGCCGCCCAGAAAAAAAAACAAGCCTGCCGCAAAGACCATCCCGCCGAAGAAGGGAACGAATGTACGCGGCTATACGGGGATTGCCCGAAGGCGGGAAGTGTCGGCGCATGTTCCTGCATTCGTGCAGGAGCCTTCGTGGTGGGAGAGATTATCCCCTGAACGAAAATTGGATGTGGTCGGCATCCTGATCGCCCTGCTAGGTCTGTTGCTTCTGCTGGGATTGGTGTTCACGGAACGTTCGGTGTGGATCGGCAGCGCGATTTTTTTTCTTTTACGCATATTCGGATGGGGTATTTACGCCCTGTCGTTCGGTCTGTTCGTCTTTGGAGTATGGCTGATCCTGCGTAAGATCGAGCGACTTCCCCGGCTCACCCTTGAACGCGCGGTGGGGAGCACGATCCTGTTTTTGTGGCTGTTGACGCTGATGCACAGCCTGGTGTCCACGGCAGAAACAGCCGAGGCGGTTGCGCTCGATGGGGTGGGTGGAGGAGCGCTGGGCGGATTGTTCCTGCGTTTGCTGTGGAATGGTGTGGGGGGCGTGGGATTTGTCATTTCCATGGTTGCCGGGCTGGTCATCGGTTTGGCGGTTACCCTGGACATAGCCGTCGCGGATTTGTTCCGCTGGCTGTCGCCGGTTTTTGCGCGGATTCGGATGTGGATGAACCAGCCAGTCGGGCCTCAGACTGGACCGCTGACCGGATCGGACAAGCGCCCGGAGTCGGCCGCAGTTTCCGCGGATGGGCTTACCCCGCTCGACTCCGCCTCGATCGCACAGCCAAAGGTCGTACCGGTGAACCCCAACCTACAGACAGCCGCGCCCCACGCGCTGATCCAATGGTCCCTGCCGGATCTGCGCGACGTCCTCGACGAGGGCAACGCGCCCGCCATCAACGAGGATTTTGTGCAACAGCGGGCGCGATTGATCGAGGATACATTGGCTTCCTTCGGCGCGCCGGCGCAGGTGGTGGCCATCAGTCGCGGCCCGACGATCACCCAATTCGGCGTGGAACCACTCTTCGTCGAGAGCCGCGGCGGCAGGACGCGCGTGCGCGTCAGCAAGATCGCCTCCCTCTCCGATGACCTGGCGCTGGCGCTGGCGGCGCCGCGCATCCGCATCCAGGCCCCGGTGCCGGGACACAGTTACGTTGGCATCGAGGTCCCGAACGAGGAGATGGCCATGGTGGCCTTGCGCGAGATCCTCGAAAGCGATTCGTTCAAACGAAACCGCAGGGAATTGAGTTTCGCGCTCGGACGCGACGTGGCCGGGCACCCGATCCTGGCCAATTTGGAAGGCATGCCGCACCTGTTGATCGCCGGCACCACGGGTTCGGGAAAATCCGTGTGTGTGAACTCGATCCTCACCTGTCTGCTGCTGCACAACACACCGGACGATCTGCGCCTGGTGCTGGTGGATCCCAAGCGCGTGGAGCTGACCGGTTACAACGGCATCCCGCACCTGCTCGGGCCGGTGGTGGTGGAGATGGAACGCGTGATCGGCGCGCTGCAGTGGATGACGCGCGAGATGGACAAGCGCTACCATTTGTTTGCGCAGTCCGGTGCGCGCAACATGGTGGATTACAACGCGCGCATGAAGCTGCAAAACCAGAAGAGGCTGCCGTACCTGGTGATCGTCATCGACGAGCTGGCGGACCTGATGATGATCGCGCCGGATGAGACGGAAAGGACCATCACCCGCCTGGCCCAGCTGGCGCGCGCTACCGGCATTCACATGGTGCTGGCGACCCAGCGGCCCTCGGTGGATGTGGTGACCGGCCTGATCAAGGCGAACTTTCCGGCCCGCATCGCCTTTGCCGTGGCCTCCAATACGGACAGCCGCGTGATCCTCGATCAGCCGGGCGCGGAACGCCTGCTCGGACGCGGCGATATGCTGTATCAGGCGTCGGATTCCCCGTCTCCGGCGCGCTTGCAGGGCGTATTCGTCTCCGACCATGAGATACAGAAATTGGTGGAATACTGGCGGGCGGCGGCAGGCGGGGCCAGCCCGTATGCCGTGGCCGGCGCTCCGGTCGATTCGGTTCCGTCGAACATTCCGCTCAAGCAGGCTCCTCTGTGGGAGGAAATGAAACGGACTGACGGCGACCCGTTGTTCGATGAGGCGGTTGCGATCATCCGCAAGGAGGGTCGCGCCTCGGTCTCGATGCTGCAAAGGCGGCTGCGGATCGGGTACACGCGCGCCTCGCGCCTCATCGACCAGATGGAGGATAAAAAGATTGTTGGTCCGCCGCAGGGCGGAACACAAATGAGGCAGGTGCTGGATTATGGCCCGACCGCGCCGCCGAAGGACGATGGAAAGTGATGTCGTTGCGTCCTCACCGCGCTGCGGCTTCGCTCCCTGCCTGAGATATTTTCGTCCTGAGCGGAAGGCTGAGCGATCCTCACCCAGTGTGTCACGTCCCGATCGCGCTGCGGCTTCGCTCCCCGCCGGAGATATTTTCGTCCTGAGCGGAGGGCGGAGCGATCGTCGCGAAGACCGCAGTCGAAGGACGCTCCGCTGCCCAAAAGGCACGCGCTCAGCGCGCAGACCCTCGCACAGCGAACAAGATCACAACAAATAATCGGATAGCCGCTGCATCGCAGCGGTCTTTTCTTAAATGGGGAAGAAGTTGGCTGCATTCGTTCATTAAAGTTTCAATGGCTGAAGATTAGCCATAGTATAATTTTTGCAGATAATTCCCTCGGAGGTGATATGGCCGAACGGAAGAAAAGGTCGGAGGCGGATCGCAAGATCCGTGTGCTGGTGGCCAAACCCGGCCTGGATGGTCACGACCGCGGTGCCAAGGTGGTGGCGCGTGCCCTGCGCGACGCGGGCATGGAGGTGATCTACACCGGCCTGCGACAGACGCCGGAGATGATCGCCGAAGCCGCGCTGCAGGAGGATGTGGATGTGGTCGGGCTGTCGGTCCTTTCGGGCGCGCACATGGCGCTCACACCACGTGTGCTTGAACTGCTGAAGGCGAACGGCCAATCCCATGTCAAGGTCTTCGTGGGTGGGATCGTCCCGGATGAGGACCTTGGGCACTTGAAGGAAATGGGCGTGGCGGGAATCTACGGCCCCGGCGCCTCCACCGAGGACATCGTACGCGAGATCAAGCTCGCGGTGACAGGGTGAGACTTTTGATGAACACAGAGAACCATCCCGGGCTCTGAGTTTTTGTTGACAAAGGAATGACCCTAACCCAGGCTATTCTCAAAGGGGATCGGCTTGCCTTGGCCAGGCTGCTCTCACACGTGGAAAACGACTCGCCTCAAGGTCGCGCAGCACTGATCGAACTGTATCCGCACACCGGCAGGGCACATATGATCGGTGTAACCGGGGCGCCCGGCACGGGGAAGTCGTCGCTGGTCAATCAACTGGCGCTGCACTATCGCAGGACGGAGGGGAAGCGCATCGCCATCGTGGCGGTCGATCCTTCCAGTCCCTTCAGCGGCGGGGCGGTGCTCGGCGATCGTGTGCGCATGCGGGACCTGTCCGGGGACTCCGGCGTGTTCATCCGCTCGATGGCCTCACGCGGATCGCTGGGAGGATTGGCGCAGTCCACTGCCGGTTTGGCCCAGGTATTCGATGCCGCCGGGTTCGACAAGATCCTGATCGAAACGGTGGGCGCCGGCCAGGGTGAGGTGGAGGTTGCCCGGCTGGCTCATACGACCCTGGTGGTGGAGGCGCCCGGCCTTGGCGATGACATCCAGGCGATCAAAGCCGGCATACTCGAGATCGCAGATATCCTGGTGGTGAACAAGGCCGACCGGCCCGGCGTGGAAAACACGGAAAAGGCGTTGAGGTCCATGCTCGAACTGGCGCACCCGGTACAGCGGACGTTCATGCATCATGGCCTGGCGATGAGCGTGTCCTCCCCGAAAGAGGATACACTAGAAAACATGTGGACGCCTCCCATTCTGCGGACCGTGGCTCTTGACGGTCAGGGGATTCCGGAACTTGCCGGGTGGATCGCGCGGCATGAGACTCACCTGCGTCAGAGCGGAGATTGGATGGTTCGAGAGCGCGCCCGTTTGGAGGTCGAGTTGGAGACGCTGGTGCGCGAGGAGCTGATGGGACGTTTCCGGGAGGAGATTCCGGATAACCGATATGAAGAAATCCTTGAGCGGGTGGTTCAGAAAAACCTTTCTCCCTGGGAGGCGGTGCGGATCCTGATGAATGGCAGGTTGAATTGAGCATCATCTACGGGGAACGCGTGCGGCTGCGCGCCGTCGAGCGCGAGGATGTGAAGACCTTTCATCAGTGGGTGAACGATCCCGAGGTGACTCGCAATCTGTCCCTGTACCTGCCGATGTCCATGTTTGAGGAGGAAAACTGGTTCAACGGCATGGCGCAGCGCGACCCGAACACCAGGGCGCTGGCGATCGATATTCGCGACGGGGGCGGGTGGAGGATGATCGGCAACTGTGCCATGTTCGATATCGACTGGATCAACCGCTCCGGCGAATTGGGGATCATGATCGGCGACAAGGCCGAATGGAACAAAGGCTTCGGCACCGAGGCGATGACCCTGCTGCAGCGGCACGGGTTCGAGACCCTGAATCTCAACCGCATCAGCCTGAAGGTGTATGCGGATAATGCGCGCGCCGTGAGAGCCTATGAAAAAGCCGGGTTCGTTCGGGAGGGGCGCCTGCGCCGCGCGGTCTACAAGCATGGCAGTTACGACGACGTCATTTTGATGAGCGTGCTGTGCTCCGAATGGATGTCGCGCAAGGAGGAGAAGTAAATGCACCACCCGCACCACGACTTGAAGGTGTATGGAGGGATCAAGCTGTTCGCAGGCACGGGTTCGCCCGAGCTGGCCCAGAAGATTGCAGGCTATCTCAATCAGCCGCTGAGCGACTGTGAGGTGATCGAATTCCCGAACGAGAACCTGTTCGTGAAATTGAAGGGCAGTGCACGCGGGCAGGATGTGTACGTGATCCAGACCACCTCCTCGCCGGTTCACCGCAATCTGATGGAGTTGTTGATCATGATCCAGACCCTGCGTTTGGATTCGGCGGCCCGCATCACCGCGGTGGTGCCGTACCTGTGCTACGGCCGTTCCGACAAGAAGGACCAGCCGCGCGTGCCGATCACCTCGCGCCTGGTGGCGGACATGATCGAGGTCGCCGGCGCGGACCGCTACATGACCCTCGACCCTCATGCGGGACAGGTGCAGGGATTCTTTTCGATCCCGGGCGATGTGCTGACGGCTTCACACCTGTTGATCGGCCACCTCAACGCCAATCTAAAGCCCTCCATGAAGGATCCGGTCGTCGTCTCGGTGGATCTGGGATTCGCCAAAAAAGGCCGCAATTATGCCGCCGACATGGACATGCCGATCGCGTTCATCGAAAAACGACGCATCGGCAATGAAGCCAAAGCGGAGGCCCTGACCCTGATCGGTGAGGTGAAAGACCGCGATGTGGTGATCGTGGATGATGAGGTGGATACCGGCGGGTCGATCGCACAGGCGGTGAATGTCGTGAAGCAGAACGGGGCGCGCGACGTTTACCTGGTTTTTGTGCATGCCATCCTTTCCGATAACGGCGCGGAGCGGCTGGCCTCCCTGCCCATCCGGCAGATCATCACCACGGACAGCGCCCCGCTTTCGGGCGAGAAATTGGAAAGGCTCAAGGGCCGCATCACGATCCTTTCGGTGGCGCCGATGCTGGTGGAGAACAATC
>Ga0194126_10005630_pt1 | contig 18329 bp, 17 predicted proteins | sample TA2KigC150mmetaG_FD_148641 | JGI IMG/M metagenome (GOLD analysis project Ga0194126, IMG submission 148641) | Freshwater microbial communities from Lake Tanganyika, Tanzania - TA2015035 Kigoma Deep Cast 150m | ecosystem: Environmental > Aquatic > Freshwater > Lake | place: Tanzania: Lake... | reverse complement strand
TCAGTATAGAAAAAGCGACTTCCCGTTCTGGTCCTTCCAGGATCCGGACAACAATCAGTCGCCGCTGCTGTTCTCCACGGATGATATCTCGGGTTCCTCGGGCACCTTCATGGCCAGGCTGCAAGCCGTGGCGCCGGCGGGCGTCGATCATGATGCCTGCGCAAGTGTCCCGGACCTGATCTATCACCAGTCCGGCACCGGCAAGAACACCCGCCAGGTCACCAACCGTAACGCACCGACGGTCATCAACGCCGCCTATAATCACCGAAATTTTTGGGATGGCCGGGCCAATAACATCTTCAACGGCCAATCGCCCTGGGGCGTCCGCGACCCGGACGCGGGCATCTGGATCAAGCGGGGCGGTGGGTTACAGAAAACCCAGCTACGTCTGAAAAATGCCTCGCTGGCCTCGCAATCGGTAGGTCCACCCACCAATACGGTGGAAATGAGCTGCGCCCAGCGGCAATTTCCCAACATCGGTCAAAAGCTGCTGGATCGGCGGCCGCTGGAATTCCAGGAGGTGGCGGCCGACGACAGCGTGCTGGGCAAGGAACGCGATCCCTCGGGCAAGGGATTGGGCAAAACCTATCGCGAACTGATCCGCAAGGCCTTTGCGTCGCGCTACTGGTCCGGCCCTGGGCAAGTCCAGATCCAGGGGGCTTCCTACAATCAGATGGAGGCCAACTTCGCCTTCTATTTCGGACTCGCGGTGCAAATGTATGAAAGCACGCTGATCGCCGACAAGACCCGCTACGACACCCCGATGGTGCCCTGGTCCGAGCTCTATGTCGCCGGAGGGAAGGTGCCTGGCGGCCTGACCGACATCGAGCGCCGGGGTCTGGTGCGCTTCCTGGATGGGCATTGTCAGGTTTGCCACGCCGGACCGACCTTCAGCGCCGCCGTCAACCCGGCCATCTTCCAGAAGCAGAACGGAAGCGGGCCGATCCTGGTGGACCGTTCGGCGTTCGGTGCGAACGGCAATAACTATAACCTTCGGGACGTAGGCTACGCCAATACCGGCGTCGTTCCCACCTCCCACGACCCGGGTCAGAACGGTACGGATCCCTGGGGCAATCCCTTGTCCTTTACCCAGCAATACATCAATGCGCTACAGCAGGGCAGCGTCGATCTGATCGATCCCGTCAAGGTCTATACCTGCGACATGGAGTATGCCTTCGAAGTCGACTGGCCGGCGGACAGCCTCGTCAACGACCCCAACGGCTTTCAGCCCGGAAAATGCAGGGGGTTGCGCAATCTGGCCAAGATTCCCACGCCCGCCGCACTCGCGGCGCAACTGGCGCTGCCCAATCAGGGCATGGGTTTTTATACCGTGGAAGGAACCTTCAAGATACCCTCCCTACGCAACGTGGAATTGACCGGACCTTACATGCATAACGGCAGCATGAAATCCCTGGAGGAAGTCGTGCACTTCTATACCCGCGGAGCCAATGTCGCGAACCGGGACATCATGCCGCAATTGGTCTTCCCGCAAGGCTTCGGGCCGCGGGAACAAACCGAACTCGTCGCCTTCCTCAAGGCACTGACCGACGAGCGCGTGCGCTGGGAACAGGCCCCCTTCGATCATCCGAGCCTTAAATTGCCCCTCGGCACGGCCAGCGGGACCTCGCCGCTGGACCCGAATTTCGCCAACGACGATTTCGAACTCCTGCCCGCCATAGGCAAATCAGGCCGCTCCGCGGCCATGGGCCCACTGCCGAGCTTCGAGGAGGACCTGCCCGACTGACCGCGCGGCGCACCTGACCGCCTGATGAGCTGAAACCACCTGGCCGGATAGGGATTCCGGCCGGGTTTCTGGCATTTTTGCTGAAGGCTCCAGCGTCAAGAATTAACCACCCTTCAGATGGCGGGGGTGCTCGGCGTTGGGCGGTCGATGTGCGCACGTCCCCGGTGACAAAACCCGCGCGGGGCGGGTCCAGGTCAGCGGGGTAGCAGGTGATGGGTCCAGTTATTCTCAGGCAGGCTAGGCTACCGCCCGTTGCCGAATCTCCTTGAGCACTTCGGTAATCTTCTGCGCTTTTTCCATGGGGAACACCCCTAGCGGGCCTTGGGCGTTGATGTCGGTAAACGGCGACTGAAACAGTCGCGCGGGTTCCATCACCCCATTCTGAGTGAGTTCCTGAACGATGAGGTCGATGAACTCAATCTGGTCAGCGGTCGCCTTGGCGCCCGTGAGGAATTCGTTGAAGGCTTGCCGGGCGGCTTCCCGGTCCAGTCCCACCAGCGCCCGAATGAAGAGGCCCAGGCCGTGGCTTTGCGTCTTGGCCGTTTCAATCAGTTTGGGGGAACTCCCGGCCTCGACCAGCATCTTTTCCAGTTCGACCAAGTCAGTGGGCGTCAGCGGCTGGTTACGGCGTAGCCGTTGCAGGGCCAGATGGGTTTCGTGCGCTTTCAGGAACTGCCGGGCCTTATCCCGGAACTTTGCCATGTTCAGGCCGACCGCGATGTCGGGCAACTCTATGATGTTCGTCTCGCCCAGCTCATCCTCGAAATCGGTATAGACCACCCACTTCCGGCCCTTGGGTAACAGCTTGACCAAGGCCCGAAGTCGCTTCCGGACCGTCTCCAGCATTGGCGTAGTGACGTCTTCCCACCATTCCTCGCCGGCCACCGCCTGAATCAATACCATCTCGGCGCGAACGGCGGGGATGGCGGTCTGTTCCTCCAACGCGGTGGCAATCATCTGGATGGCGTCCTTCAAGCTGGTGTAATCAGGCCGGGCTTGCAGGATGGCGAGCTGGGTTCGCAGCACCAGGAGATCAAAGCGCTTGGCTTCCTCGTCCGCATCCAATAACTGGGTGGGCAACGGGGCCACGCGGCTGTTCAGTGCGAGGTAATCCTCCGGGCCGAGTTGCTCCCACGCTTCGGCCTGGGCGTATTGCTCCACCATTTGGCGGTGCGGTCGCACCACGAAGTTATCCACGTTCATGGCGGCCACGGTCTGGTTTAAGCCTGTGGTAACCTCATACCGGAGTTGCTGTTCCGCTATTTGGCCCTCGCCGCCGCCAACCACTGGCAACTGGCCATCCAGCAGGCGCACCAGTTCCAGCCGTCCCTTGAACAAGCGGGTGCTCAGGGGTTCCGTGAGGGACCCTTCGGCGCAGTCCGGATTCTGGCTGAAGAATTCCAGATTCTGGCAGTAATCGAACACGTAAAAGAACTGCTTATGCTGGCCAGGACCGAACAAATCCGGGCATAGCCGGGTGCCCCGGCCCAGCATCTGCCAGAACTTGGTCTTGGACCGTACCATCTTGAAGAACACCAGATTGACGACCTCGGGCACGTCGATACCGGTGTCCAGCATATCCACGGAGATGGCGATATGCGGAGCCTTGTCCTTGCCGTAGAAGTCGTCGATGAGGGTCTGTGCGTAGTCGGTCTGATGCGTGATGACCCGGGCGAAATGGCCCTTGTACTCCGGATAATTATGGTCGAAGCGGGCGGCGATGAACTCGGCATGGGCGTGGTTTTTGGCAAAGATGATGGTCTTGCCCAAGCGGTCACCACCCGCCACTTTCTGGCCGTGGGTCATCAAATGTTCCAGCACCCGGTCCACGGTGTCGGCATTGAACAGCCATTGATTGAGGGCGGCGGAATCCACCGCATCCGGGATGGTTCCTTCCTCGTTCCATTCCAGCGAATCCCATTGTTCTTTTTCCTCATCCGAGAGGTCGGCGTACTTGATGCCGCTACGCTGGAATTTCAGTGGCACCGAGACCGCCACGGGCGGCGCCAGGTAGCCATCGGCCACCGCTTCATCCAAGCCATAGGCATCGGTCGGCACCCCGGATTCAAGGTCGAACAGGCGATAGGTGTTGTGGTCAATCTCATCCTTCGGCGTGGCCGTCAGCCCGACCAGCAGGGAGTCGAAATACTCGAAGATGGCCCGGTATTTCTGATACACCGAGCGGTGCGCCTCATCGATGATGATGAAGGTCGAATGTCCCACCCCGAAGCGGCGCTGACCGCCCTGGGCCTCATCTATCAACCCCATCATGGTGGGATAGGTCGAGACGAATACCCGCCCCTGGGCGTGCTTGTCGGTCAGCAGATTGACCGGGGCGCAGTCTGGCAGGTGTTGTTTGAAGGCATTGAGCGCCTGCTTCACCAGCGCCTTGCGGTCGGCCAGGAACAAAATCCGCTTGGCCCAATTGCAGCGCATCAGCACGTCGGACAGTCCGATGACGGTGCGGGTCTTGCCCCCGCCGGTCGCCATGACCAGCAGGGATTTGCGTAGATGGTCCTGCTCGAAGGCTTCCGCTACCCGCCGGATGCTGCGGGTTTGGTAATAGCGGTTGACGATGCGCTCGTTGATGACGGCCGTGGCCAAGGGCTTGCGACTGGAGCGGCGTTGAATGAGGAGTTCCAGTTCCGATTTTTTGTAGAAGCCTTGCACGGCCCGGGGCGGATAATTCAGGTCATCCCACAGCCAGTGCTCATAGCCATTGGTATAGAAGATAACCGGGCGCTGTCCGTACATCTGCTCCAGACAGTCGGCGTAGAGCTTGGCCTGCTGTTGTCCGACCGCGGGGCTTTTGGTGGTGCGCTTGGCTTCAATCAGGGCCAGCGGCTTCCCATCGTCCCCCCATAGGACGTAATCGACATAACCGATGCCCTGGTTGTTGGGCATGCCGGTGACTTCGACTTCGAAATCCTTGCTGGGGTCGAGATGCCATCCAGCCTCCTTGAGCAAGACATCGATGAAGGCTTTGCGGGTCTCGGCCTCGGAGTAGTCGTGGGTATCGGGTTGGGCGGCATTGGCCTGCTTGGCGGCGGCGACTGCTTCCCTGAGCTTGATGAGTTCCGCGTTCAACAGCGCCTTGTCGGCCAGCAGCGCGGACAGATGTTCGTCCTTGGCGTGCAGGTCGGCTTCCAGCTTTTTAAGCTGCACCAAGGTCTGTTTCGGGATGGTCGAGACGTCCGGCAGCAGGCCAAGGTTGAACTTCAAATCCGGGTCCGGGCGGGCCATTCTGCCGTAGGTTCGAGCGAGCCAATAACTGAAGTGGAAGAGTTCCCGGGTCGCGTTGAGGGCGTCGGCCGGCGCCATCGTCCTGGTGCTGTGCACGGCCAGGTTACCCAGGTCCTTGATGAGCCGGGCCTTGGCGAAAAGCGCTTCACCCACCGCCTGCCGGAAGGTCGGTTCGTGGATCAGGGCGCTGAGGTTGTCCTGATAGGGCAGGCGCAGCGAGTTGTCATGCTTGTAGAGCCATGCCACCGCCAGTTCCAGGGTGCGGCGGGCGTAGAAACAGGAGGTGCGGGCATCGGATTTCGCCAGCTCTTCCGCCTTCTTTGCGGACTCGAAGAGGAAAGCCCATTCCGGGGGATAGAGGAAGTCGAAGTTGCTCACGGAGCGACCCACGAATCGAGCAATACCTTCACGGCATCGTGCAATGGTGGTAGGTCGGCATGGACTACCCCCCGGACAACCTCCAGGTCCACCTGAAAATAACCGTGCGAGAGTACATTTCGCATACCCACGACCCGCCCGAACGGAATCTCCGGATGATCGGCCACGAACTCGGGAAATGACTTTCGGATGGTGTTCGACGCCTCGCCGAGCACCTCCAGGGTTCGAATGACCGCATCCTGCGTCTTACCGTCCGCCAGGAAGGCCGCCTCATCCATATCTTCCACATAGGCATGGCAACGCTCGGTTGCTTCCAGCATGTGGCCCAGGTAATCAACAAGTCGCAACTTTGCCTCGTTCATATCGGTTGTGCTTCTTGTACAACGATATGCCGGAACTTCTCGGGCAGCGCGCGGGGGGTCAGCACATCGATCGAGATATGCAGCAATTCCGTAAGCTCGAACTGGATGGCGCCGATATCCATCAGCGTGGTTTCCTTCGTCGGCTCCACCAAAATATCCAGGTCGCTTTCCTCTGTGTCCTCTCCCCGCAATACTGAGCCAAATACGCGCGGGTTGGTCACGCGATGGCTGAGCGCGATCTCGCGAATGCGATCGCGGTGGAGTTTCAGGGCTTCGGAAGGGCGCATGGTCGTTTCCTCGGTCAGGAGTCATCGGTAGCAAGTATATTGCACAGTACGGCGGGCCTAGAAACAGGGTAACCATTCACCCCCTCCCCAAAGTCACGGCTATCGGTCAAACTGAACGCTCGGCCTACCTTGAGACCTCCCTTTGAAAATCAACGACCACAGCCTGCGGCAACTGGATGAGGCCTACGTGACGAGCCTGGACGAGGCGGCGTTGCGTGGGCTGTCGTTGCGGCTGTTGGCCGATCTGAAGGAAGCGCGGGAGCGCCTCAATCAGAACAGCGGCAACAGTTCGAGGCCGCCGAGCAGCCAAGCGCCTTGGGACACGTCTTCGGTGCTGGAATCCGAGGCGTTGAAGGCGGCGCGGGAGGTCGAGGAAGCGGATGGGGAAGGGCCGGAACCCGGGGAAGAAGCGCCCAAGGAGGAAGCACGGCGTGCCGAACCCGCCCCCCCATCGCCGCGCCGGGCGGGAAAACCGGTCGGCGCCCCCGGCCACGGCCGGCCCGCCCCGGAGCGGGTGGACGGCGAGGCGTTGCATATCGCCTTGGAATGCAGCGGGTGTGGGCAAAGTCTGTCGGGGCTGACCAGTTCCGCGTACACGGGCCACTACGAAGTGGACCTGGTCCGGGAAGCGGCGGGGTGGACGGTGCGTTGGACCCGGCATCTGTGGCATGAGACCGGCTGCCCCTGCGGGCATCTGACCCGGGCGGAGCCGCCCCGATGGCAGGAGGACGGGGTGGCGCTGGGCGGTTTTCGGCTCATCGGTCCCGGCCTGGCCGCGTTGATCGTGGCGCTGGCGCTGCGGTATCGGCTGTCGCGGGCGCGGATTCGGGAGTTCCTGGCCGACTGGTTCGGGGTTTCGCTCAGCGTGGGGGCCCTGCACGCGGTGATCGAAGAGGCGGGCGCGGCGGTGGCGCCGGTGGAAGCGGAATTGATTCAGGCGGTGCAGGCCAGCGGTCTGCTCCACGCCGACGAAACGCCGTGGCCGGAGCGCGGCGTGTGTCTTTGGCTCTGGGTCTTCACCGCCGCCCACGTGACGCTGTACTCCGTCAGCCATCGCGGCCAGGAACTGGTGAGGAATCTGTTGGAAGGCTTCGCCGGGGTTTTGATGAGCGATGGTTGGCAGGCCTACCGGTGGCAGCCTCGGCGGCTGCGCTGCTGGGCGCACCTCAAGCGCAAGGCGGTGGGCCTGACCGAAAGCTTTAGCCCCGAGGCCCAAACCTTTGGCGGGGAGGTGCTGGCCCTCTGGAAGGCCTTGTGGGAAGCGGTTCAAGCGGCCCGTGACGGGCCGCCGCATTCGCTCTGCTCCGAGTGGTCGGAGCGGCTGGGGGCATTCCGGACTCGCTGTGAAACCCATCGCGACAGCCCGCATGCCAAAATCCGCGCGTTGGCCGGCGAGTTTCTCAACGCTTGGGAGGCGATCTTCGCCGTGCTCGACGATCCGCGCGGACCGTTGACCAACAACGCGGCGGAACGGGCCTTGCGGCATGGGGTCATCCCGCGGCGGATCACCCACGGCGCCCGCACCGAGCGGGGTTCGCGGCTACTCGCCCTGCTGGCCAGCGTCATCGACACCTGCCGCCAGCGCGGCCACTCACCTTGGGACTATCCGCGCGCCACCTTCACCCGGCGTCGTCAAGGCTTGGCGGTACTACCCCTACCGGCCGCAGGGGGTGAATGATTACGTCCCATCCATCAACACTGTACTAAAACTTCCAAGCAATCGAGTTCCTCCATGCCCATGCCAAAATCGATTCGATTCCTCTTTCATGAATTACTGAAGGCGCTACCGACTACCCTATTCTTCATGGTGGTTTTTCATCTGGCGATGTTGATCATCCATCTGGACGAAGAAAGTTTCGGCATCACGCCCAGCCGGTCCGCGACGGCCACCATTGGCGCGCTGATATTGGGCAAGCTCAATCTGCTACTCAACGAAACGCGGCTGGCGAATCTCTTCGCGGGACGCCCGTTGGTCGCCGCGACGCTCTGGAAAACCCTGCTCTACACGATTCTGGCCACGCTGGCCTTGCTCTGCGAGGAATTGGCGCCGATCATGATTCACCATGGGGGTCTGGAGCCGGCCTGGCGCCAATACCGGTCGGAAATCCTATGGCCCCGGTTCTGGGCCAATCACATTCTGCTGCTGATGTGGGTGCTGATTTACTCAGCCGCTACCGAACTGATCACAGCCATCGGTAACGATCGCATCATGACATTATTTTTTGGATGGAGCCCCAAAACCAGGCAGCCCCGTTCGAGAGCGACGACCAGACGGTAGCGACCCTCTGGACTCAAAGCCAGATCCCGGATATCCATCGGTCACTACCGAGCGTGCTCCGGTATGATCGAACCACGGGCTGGTCGGTTCCCGCGCTTGAACTCAGCGGTCATGACAGAATAGCCGAACAGCGCATCGATCATCCTGGCGCCATGACGGAACGGATTGGGGGCAATGAAACGGGCGGTATGGATGGATGAGCAGGTAAAGGTTCATTTGAAACCCCCTCACCCCAGCCCTCTCCCCGGAGGCGGAGAGGGAGTTGATGTATCTTTACCTGCTCATTTATCCATATGATGGTCACCACGGCAATACCCGGGTTTGCGAAATTCCATACCCCAACCAGATCTTCGCGATGAAAAGAATCCTGGCTCAAATTTCTGTTTCGCTTGCTCACAGCATTCGCGATCTGACGCCGATCGTCGCGGTCATCGCCGTCTTCCAGTTACTGGTGCTTAAGCAGCCGATTCCCAACCTCCTCGAAATGCTCTGGGGCTTACTGTTGGTGTTGCTGGGGCTGACGTTTTTTATCCAGGGGCTCAAGCTGGGGCTGTTTCCAATCGGCGAATCCCTGGCCTGGAATTTCGCCGAGAAAGGCAGCCTGCCATGGTTGCTCATCTTCGCTTTCGCGCTGGGCTTCGGCACGACGATCGCGGAACCCGCCCTGATTGCCGTCGCCAATGAAACCGCCATGGTGGCCGCGATGGGCGGCTGGATCGAAAACCAGCCACAGGCCCAACAGCATTACGCCCATGGCTTGCGTGTCACCGTAGCCTTGTCGGTCGGATGCGCGGTTGTCATTGGTGTGCTCCGCATTCTGCTGGGTTGGCCCATTCAGTACCTCATCATCTTCGGCTACCTGGGCGTTGTCCTCGCGACTGCCTTCGCGCCACCCGAAATCATCGGTATTGCCTATGACTCGGGCGGAGTGACGACCTCCACCATCACGGTGCCCCTGGTCGCGTCACTAGGAATCGGTCTGGCCTCGAGCATCGAGGGCCGCAATCCGGTAACCGATGGCTTCGGTATGATCGCGCTGGCCTCGTTGACGCCGATGATGTTTGTCATGGTCTACGGAGCATTGCTGTGACGGCCTATCTCCAGTCACTCTGGTCCACATTGCTCTCAACCCTGACCGATGTCCTGCCCATCATTCTCATCCTGGTCGGCTTTCAAGCCTTCGTATTGCGCCGCCGCATCGCCAATCTACCCAAGGTCGTTCTGGGGTTTTTACTGGTCGTGCTAGGCCTGACCCTCTTTCTCGAAGGATTGGATCATGCCCTCTTTCCCATTGGCAAACTGATGGCCCAACAACTGACAACCCCCGAATTTTTAGGGCTGGCCGGCGAGGATAGCGTGCGGAAATGGCAGGATTTCATCTGGGTTTATGGCTTTGCCTTCACGATCGGCTTTGCCTCGTCCATCGCCGAACCGTCCGTCATGGCGGTCGCCCTCAAGGCCAGCGAGATCTCCGGCGGCACCATCCAGCCCGGGGGGCTGCGGGTAGCCGTGGCTCTTGGAGCCGCCCTCGGCATCACGCTGGGCGCCTTTCGCATTATTTCGGGCATACCGATTCAGCATTTCATTATCCCGGGCTACATCCTCGTCCTGATTCAAACCTGGCTGGCCCCCCGCGGTATCATCGCCCTGGCCTATGATTCGGGCGGTGTGACTACATCCACCGTCACGGTGCCCCTGGTCACGGCTCTGGGACTGGGGCTCTCCAGCCATATCCCGGGACGCAGCCCCATGGTGGACGGTTTTGGCCTGATTGCCCTGACCTGCCTGTTCCCCATCATGACCGTGTTAGGCTACGCTCAGCTCGGTCATTGGCGCGTGCGACGGGCTAACCGGTCGCGCAAGACACTCGAAAATCCCTGAATCTTCAAATTATCGCTACCGACCCACGTTTCCATGGAGTAACTGTCATGCACTTCAAACTGATTCTGGCCTGTGTAGAGGAAAAGGCGACCCAGGCGGTTCTCGAGGCGGCCCGCAAGGCGGGCGCCACGGGCTCCACGGTCATCGGCCAGGCGCGCGGCGAGGGGATGGAGAGGACCAAGACCTTTTTCGGCCTCTCTCTGGAGGCGCAACGTGATGTGATCCTCCTGCTCGTGGAGGAACATCTCAGCCGCCACATCCTGGAAACCATTGCCGAGGTGGCCGGATTTCAAAGCCAACCCGATTGCGGCATTAGCTGCGGCATCGCTTTTCAGATCGATGTCGAGGACGCTGTCGGCATCGATCATCAGGTCCGCAGGCTCTGCGGTCTCATTGAGGAGGAGATTTAGTCCATGCTCAACAAGCACGTGATCCGCGTACGCGATGTCATGAAAACGCATTTTGACCTGGTCGATGGCATGTCGACGGTAGCCACGGCTTTGGAAACCATGAAACATGTCGAAACCAAAACCCTGATCGTCCGGCCGCGCAGTGACAATGACGAAATCGGCATCGTCGCGCTGTCGGATATCTCCCGGGAGGTGCTGGCCAAGGATCGCGCCCCGGATCGCGTCAATATCTACGAAATCATGGTCAAACCCGCCTTTACCGTACATCCCGACATGGACATACGCTATTGCGCCCGTCTATTCGACCGCTTCGGCCTGAGCCGCGCACCCGTGGTGAAGGATCGGGAGGTTCTCGGTATCGTCAGCCTGACCGATCTGGTGCTGAAGGGATTGGTGCCGCAACTCTGAGGTGGGGATCGGCGGCGGCGGCCGATGGTCGGGCGTGGCATATGACAGGGCGTCATGTGCATTTACAGCCGGGATCGATGGTCATGCCGTAGCATGATTCGCCATACTCGTTCATAGGGAAAGCGCCCGATATCCCGACCGATCGGCCCCGAACCGCCTGGCGCCGCTCGAATCGGCCAAAGGCTGTTGATCATGACCGCTTCAGGCGCTCTCCTGCATGGGCGTAAATTCCGATCGTTCGACCTTTAGTACCAGTTCGGCCAGACGCACGCCGCCTTCGGTGTTCGGGTGGAACACGACATCAGCGCCAAGCCGGTAAAGGGTGGGATCCTCATTGACATTCAGTGAAGTCGTACCGATGACTCCCTGGAAACCCCGTTTTCTCAACCCGCCGATGGCTAGCTGCCGCGTCTTGAAATCAGTCAGCGCCAGGATGATACCCTGGAGTCTCACAAAATCCAGATAACCCCAGAGTTCATGGTCTTCAACATCACCGTAGTCCACGCGATAACCCAACTCCTTGAGCCGATTGACGCGGACCGGGTCCGCATCCAGGCCCATCACCTTGAAGCGTTCCTGTTCCAGGGTTTCAAAGGACGCCCGGCCGGTCCTGCCCATACCCACGATCAACCACTGCGCATTGCCGAGGTTGGCGGGCAACTGGTCGGGATGCGGCACACGCCGCTCGAACCGCCGTAACCCGTGTTCGAGAGCGTTGAAAATGCGATGCGCGTTACGGTTAAACAAAGCACCCACCGCCAGGGAGCAGGCCAGGGCGAAGCCCAGGACCGGTTTCCAGTGGGGTTCGATCAGGCCTGACTCGATCAATGGTGTACAAACGATCAAGGCGAATTCGCTATAGGTCGTCAAGGACAGCGATGCCACAAAGGCGGTCCGGGCGCGGAGACCAAAAAGCAACAACAGGGTGAAGAATAACCAGCCCTGCAGGGGCAGAAATGCCAGCAGCGCGGCCGCCGTCAGCAACTGGTCCTGCGTGGGCGCGCCCAGTAAGCCGATCTGCAGAAAAAAGGCCACCAGGAAAGCTTCCTTCAGGCCCCACAGGAAGCGCCCAAGTTCTTTGGATTCGGCGTGATCGGCCAGCAGCACGCCCATCAACAGGGCGCCCAAGTCCTCCGAGATGCCTACCTTTGCGGCCAGTTCACCGCCCGCGAGTGCCATCAACAAGCCCAGCAGCAGACGTAGTTCGTCGCTGCGCGTATTTTCGAACAACCAGACAGCCACGGGCCGTAATAACGGCAAGGCCAGGAGCCCGAAGGCCCAGACATCAGGGGTTTTGGCCCCGGCGACCGCCAGCAGACCCACGGCGACCACATCCTGGAGAATCAGAACGCCCATGACGGTTCGGCCTTGAAAACTGCCCAGTTCGCGGTTGTCTTCCAGTACCTTGACCGCCAATACCGTGCTGGAAAAGGCCAGGCTGACGCCCAACAACAGCCCGCCTGTCAATTGCTGATTCTGTAGCAGGAAGATCAGTCCCGATACCCCCGCGACGATCAGCAGATGCAAGCCGCCCACGCCCATGACCTCGGGCTTGAACAGGGTTCGGAGTTTCAGTTTCAGCCCGACCGTAAACAACAGCAACAAAATGCCAAGATCGGACAATTCCGCCAACTCATGCCGTGGCTGGACTCCCATGGCGGAGAGTGCGTAACCCGCGATCAGATAGCCGACCAATGGCGGCAACCCGATTCGGTTGGCCATCAGACCGGCCGCATAGGCGCTGGCAATCCAGACTAGTTCCATGGAATTTCAGTGAATGGAGAATCCAGGTATCGGACTCAATGGAGGGATGGACACACTTCCTGTACCAACACCCAGGGCGCCACCACGACCGCCCTCAACCGTGTCTGGTCCACCGACCATCGGTGGGCACACTCATCATCGGCCTTGAATACCACTCCCTGGCCCATCCATTCCGCCAGTCGCGCGGCATCATCCCGCGCCATGGCCAAGGCCACGTCCAGCCAGTCCAGGGTGGGAGTGACCACGATCACCACGCCACGGGCGAAATGCCGCTGCAATTCCGGCTAGGCGAGCACTCCTGCTTCCTGAACCAATTGTTCCCGCGTTATGGCGGCAGGACTAGCGTCCATCAAGCATCACTCCTCCCTGTCAGTGTTTCATGGATAAACCTCTGCCCAGACCGCGCGGCATGTCTCGCCTCGTCGGAAATATCGGGCCATTCCTGGCATAACGCCGAGTCAGGGTTCGCTTGACCGGTTGCGGAAGGGCTCAATCGGCTTTGGCCAGGGGCCGGAAGGTGATTTCGGGCGCCAGTGCGTGTAGCCGCCGGCCCTCGCTTTGCACCTGCGGCATCATGGTTTTACGCGATTTCAGCAATTCACGATACGCCAGCAATTCGGTCGACAGCCACTCCACCCACTGCTCCATGCCCTCCCCGCTCCGCGCCGATACGCGGAATACCGGCGCCCTGGAAGCAAGATTGCGCAGGCAGGTTTCCGCCCGCTCGGGGGAGAATTCACCCAGGTAGGGCAACAGATCGGTCTTGCTGATCAGCATGAGGTCCGCCGCGCGGAACATCACCGGATATTTCGCCGGCTTGTCATCCCCCTCGGTGACGGAGAGCAGGGTCACGTTGCGATGGTGACCGAGATCGAAACTTGCCGGGCACACCAGATTGCCGACATTCTCGATAAAAAGGAGGTCGAGTTGGGAAAGATCCAGGTGTGCCAGCCCCTTCTGGACCAAATGCGCGTCCAGGTGACAAGCCGTACCCGTGGTGATTTGATGAGCCGGAACTCCCAGTGCCCTGATGCGTTGGGCATCATTTTCCGTTTCCAGATCGCCTTCGACCACCCCGATACGCCAGCGGCCATCGAGTCGACGGATGGTCGACTCCAGCAAGGATGTCTTGCCTGAGCCAGGTGAGGACATGAGGTTGATCGTCAATATCCCGTGCCGGTCCAGCACTGAACGATTGGTCTCGGCTTGCCGATCGTTGTGCTCCATAAGACTGTTCAGCACCCGAGCCGGATTATTCCCGAGCAGGTTTGTTTGAGGAACGGGCGTCAATAAATGACGATTACCCTCGGTGATATTGCAGCCACAGGTATTGCACATAAGGGATGGGGATAAATTGTATAGCGATTAAACGGGAATCACTCCCGAACCAACTCCACACGGGCCAAAATCAATTCATGCCCGGCAATCAATTCGGTAGCGGAAGCCTGGCACATCGGGCAACGCAGATCGTTTGGAGGGACTTCGGCCTGGCTTCCACAGGCAGAACACAGTATGCGCGGTGGCAACTTCCGCATGACGAGTTCGGCCGTCTCGGCGACGGTGCCCTCACGGGCCATTGCAAATGCCGCTTCCAATAATTCCGGCTCAACGCCCGAGAGCATTCCAGCCTGCACCTCGACGTGACTGACGGCGATGGCTTTATGCTGGAGCACGAGGGCATTGAGTTGATCGATCAGATTTTGACAGAGCGACAACTCATGCACTCGGGTCACTCCCCCGCCGGACCACCCAGGTCATGCCTGGAGACTGGTCAGCCAATAGACGCCGGTTGCAGCCATGGCGACGCCGCCAAACTTGAGCGCCATCGTCAAGCCGCGGCCCGCGTACCCCAGTCCCAGACCCGCCAGATGCAGACTCAGGGTTGCCAGCAGGAAACCAGCCGCATATGCCAGCGGCGCGCCCGCTTCGGGCATTTCCAGGCCATGGGCATGGCCATGAAACAGGGCAAACAGCGCCACAAGCAACACCCCCGGTCCGCGCGAAAGATTCGCTGAGGTCGCGACCATCAGGCCCAGACCGACGACGGAAAAGAGGATCGCCGTTTCCACGTAGGGCAAATTCAAGCCCAAGTACGCCAATCCGGCGCCAATGGCCATCATGGCCATGAACATCGCCGGGATTAGCCAGACCGCCCGGCCGCCTGCTTGAACGGCCCAGATACCCACGGCCATCATGACCAGCAGATGGTCGACACCCATGTACGGATGCGCCAGGCCCTCGGCAAAGCCGGCTCCCGGGGCGCCGAAGGTATGCGCGTCCACCACGCCGGAAAACAAGAAGGCGGCGGCCACGGAGATCGTTCGATGGGTCATGGTGTTACCTCAGAGCAAGGATGAAAGTAAATCAGGATACTACAGCCGTTTCTCTTTGGTTGGGAGATTCGCGAGTCCATCGACCGGCAAACAGACTGTTTTTCCGGGTCGCTACCCAGGAAGGATCATGGACCCGATGAGTGGACGGCGGTTTGCCGCCCCTTCCGGTTGTCATGGATGCGTGGGGGGCCAGGGCGTTCGCCGGGCTCGGCCCGCCACCCGCGGAATCATTTCCGGTGGAATTCAGTGGGCAGGCGACCAGTCCCGCCTTGTTTCTGATCATCCCGAGCAAGTCTGTTGCAGCATGACCCAGCCAATGGCCGTAAGCGATTCGAAATGCCATTCGGTTTGAAGCGTCTGCCAGACCGGCGCCCATCAAGCCGTCAGGCCGGCAGCGCCATGCCGTTGGACCGCACCACCGCCAGGCAGGCATCGACCACTCGCGGGTCGTAGCGACTGCCCCGGTAGCGGGTGATTTCCTCGATGGCCTGGTCGATGCCCAGGCCCGGCCGGTACGGACGGTGCGAGGCCATCGCCTCCACCACATCGGCTACCGCCAGAATCCGCGCCTCCAGCAAGATGGCGCCGCCCTTCAAGCCGTTCGGGTAACCGCTGCCATCCATTCGCTCGTGGTGCTGCAGCACCATTTGGGCGACCGGCCATGGAAATTCGACGTGCTGCACGATGTCGAAGCCAACCTTGGCATGCTCCCGCACCAATTTCATTTCGGTATCGGTCAGTCGGGAGGGCTTGCAGAGGATTTCGGCGGGTATGCCGACCTTGCCGATATCATGGATCATACCGCCGAAGTACAGGCCCTCGATCAGCCGCTCATCCAGCCCCATGTGCCGGGCAATGGCCACGGCGATGGCCGCCACCCGCCGCTGATGCCCGGCCGTGTACGGATCGCGAATCTCCAGCACGCCGGCCAAGGCGAGGGCGCTATCGCGCATGGCCTTGCCGAAGCGGGCCAGATACTGGTCGCGCTCCTCCTGGCTGCGCATGGCAATGATGCCGTAGGCCAGATCGCTGGCGAGACTGGCCAGCAGCGTCAGTTCATCCCCATCCAGCACGTGATCCTGCATGGGAAACACCACGAGGATGCCCACGCGCTCGTCGTTGAGAGAGATGGGCAGCACCGCCGCCCCGACCCAATCGGGCAGCGCGGCCCACGCGCCCACGGTGGCCGTGGTGATCGTCAGCGGCGGCCACGCCGGTGTAGGCAATCCACTGCGGGCTGAGGTAGTCGCAGTGGCCATCGGGCCGGGTGGTCCAGATCAACTGCGGCAGCGTCTCGATGAGTTGGCGGAAGCGCGCCTCGCTTTCCTGCAGCGACCGCTCGGCGGCCTGGCGCGCCGCATCCTCGCGGTCGCTAGCGATTCGAGCATGCAGCACCGGGGCGATGGTGTCGCCCAAGGTCTGCAACAGGGCGATGTCCTCGGCCTGGTAGTCGGTCGCCTTGTTGCCGACTTGCAGCAGGCCGACGGCCTCGCCCTGATGGATCAGCGGCAAGGAGATGTTGCGGGTAATGGGGATATGGCCCTTGGGCGTGCGGCTGGAGACTTCGTTGCTATGGAGGCAGCGCTTTTGCCGGATGGCGGTGGGCCAGATGGAGTCGCCCCACTCGTCACGCTTGAAGACATAGCGCTTGTCGGTCATCTGGCATTGATCCCAGACCGTGCGGGTCATGGTCGGCACCACCAGATCCCCCTGCTCGTCGAGGTAACCGAAAACGCCGTAGGGGCTTTGCAGGGTCTCCAGCACGATGTTGAGCACCTCGGTATACATCCCCTCGCCGGGGACGGTCAGGAACACCCGGTTGATGCGGTTGCGCGCCTCCATCTCGGCGCTGGCGCGGCGCAGGAGTTCCTCGTCGCGTTTTCGGGCGGTGATGTCGAAGGTCACGCCCTCCATGCGTTCGGCGCTGCCGTCCGCCGCCAGAAAGACCCGACCGAGCGCGGAGATCCAGTGTACGGAACCGTCCGTCCAGATAACCCGGTAATCCGCCGCGAAATCGTCATGGCTGGCCAGGGATTGCCGGACCAGCCAGTCGACAGACTGACGGTCGTCAGGGTGCAGGATTTCAACAAATTCGTCATAGCTGATGGTCGAGTCTGGCGGCAGGCCAAACAGGGCCTTGCAAGTGGCAGACCAGACCAGCTCGTTGCTGGGCAGGTGCCAGTGCCAGGTGCCCAGGTGCGCGCCGTCAATGGCGAGACTCAGGCGCTCCTCGCTCTCCCGGCGCGCGCTTCGGTCGCGAGCTTCCGCGAGTTCGGCCTCGGTGCGCAAGCGCTCGGTGATGTCTTCGATCATGGCGAGGTGGCGTGGACGCTCGCCCCGCTCAACCTTGACAGGTGCGATGGTCAGGCTGGCCCAGACGATGCCGCCGTCGGGGCGAAAATAGCGCTTGTTCATCTGGAAGCCGCCGATCTCACCGGCGTTGAGCCGCGCCATGTTGTCGAGATCAGCCTGGATGTCATCCGGGTGGGTGATGCGCATCCAGTCAATGCGGGCCAAATCCGCGCGGCTGCGACCGACGATGTCGGCGAAACGCTGGTTGACCGCGAGGATGCGCCCGTCGAGAGAATCAATCAGCGCGATGCCCAGCGGCGCCTGCTCGAACATGGCGCGAAACCAGGACGCGGCTCTGGCCTGATCGGCAAGGCTGGTTTCGATGGGGGACGGCGTGGCAGTGATGAGGTTCTCCGGGGCAGGTGTTGTGCGAGCGCTGCCGCGGGTGGCCACCCCATGGCGGCGGCTATGGCCGCTTGGGACCTGGCTTTTCGTCATGTCTGATGAATTTTTCCAGATTCCATACTTTGGCGCCGTCCCAACCCGTGGAAATAATCCGGTTCTCGGCGCCGCAAACCAGGGTGTCGACCGGACCTTCATGGGCCGCCACATGACCCAGGGGCACGGGGGAGGACAAGGGATCCCAGAGGTAAATCAGGCCCTCGCGCGTTCCCACCATGATGCGCCCGTTATTGGGCTGCCGACAGAATGAAACGATTTCCCCGTGCAAGTCTCGCAGGGTATTCAGTTGCTTCCCATTGATGGCATCCCAGAGTTCCAGAACTCGCCCTTCACTATAGACGGCGACGCGTCCATCACGACTCAATCCCAGCAAGGGGCGGTCTGCGTCGACTTTCTTCTCACGAACCAGCTCCATGGTACCGACTTGCCAGGTGTACAAATCTTTCCCGCCCGCCGTCACCAGATAGGTTATGCCATCGGTATGCTG
>Ga0194126_10005626_pt1 | contig 18336 bp, 20 predicted proteins | sample TA2KigC150mmetaG_FD_148641 | JGI IMG/M metagenome (GOLD analysis project Ga0194126, IMG submission 148641) | Freshwater microbial communities from Lake Tanganyika, Tanzania - TA2015035 Kigoma Deep Cast 150m | ecosystem: Environmental > Aquatic > Freshwater > Lake | place: Tanzania: Lake... | reverse complement strand
GCCTGATCCCCGGCATGCTTGAGAAACACAGTCTGGACGGTGGGCTGTTGCGGGACGGATTGCGCGTCGAGCGTGCCTTGGATGGCGTGAAGCGCCTCGGCAACCTGATCGGCAAGGGAACCCTGCCCCCGCGGCGTGACCATCAACATCAAGCGCGTGATCTCGCCGTGTTGCACGACCGCGTGCCGGATGATCGGGGCACCGGGTGCATTGGAATAGTCGTTGGAAGACATTGTGTCGCCGGTGGCGTCTTGGCTGGTGGCGTCAGCTTGGTTCATTATTTTTCTATTACTCCCTGTTTGTGGGGATAGACGGGTGCACAGTTTTCTTATTCGTTTTTTTCTCGGTTTACTGTCAGGCCGGTGAAGATAACGGGCGGCATTCAGCGGTCAAGCAACAAAATCGCCATTGCCAGGCGCGAGTTGCGGCTGCGGCAATGCCCCCTGTCAACTGAACTGCCAACCGACGCCAGCGACTCAATCAGGCCGCCTTGAACACCGAACCGATGAAGACGAGGATGAAGAGCGCGATGGTCTCGATGATGCCGAGCACCATCAGGTAGTTGCCGAAGCCCTTGCCGGTTTCGGCCAGCGCATCGCAGCCGGCCGCGCCGGCCTTGCCCTGCCACCAGGCGGAGGCGCCGATGGCCAGTCCGCCAAAGAGACCGGTGCCGAGCATGGCGCCCCAGTTGTTGAACCCGGCGGCGTTGCAGATCGCCACCATCTGGTTCATGAGGATCATGCCGTAGATGGTTTGCGACAGCGGCGCGCCGGCGAACACGATGAGGATGAACGGGGCGGTCTTGTTTTGCGCGAAGCATTTCTTCCATGCGCCAATCGCGGCGGGACCGGCCGAGCCGGTGCCCAGCACGGAACCGATGGCCGCCAACCCGAAGGTGGTGGCCGCGCTCATTTTGCCCAGTGTGACTGCTGTTTGTGGATCCATGTTGATTTCCTTTCGATGTGATTAGTCTGTCTGTGGTTGTTTGACACTGCGAAACGGCTGGAACGGGACGCCCGTCCATTGCATGCCGACGTGGCCGGAAAACTCCAACGTATTGAGGCGCACCCCGTGCACCATCACGCCCATCAAGCAGAGGATGATGTTCAGCGCGTGCGCCAGAAACAGAAAGAGCACCGCCGCCAGCCCCGACATCCAGTGCCCCAACATCGGCGCCAGCGCCGCATTGAAACTGTTGGCCACGGCAAACGACGCCGTCCCGACCGCAAACAGGCGGATGTAGGAGACGACGTCCACGAAATTGCTCACAAGGCTCAACGGCAACATCGCGTGGTTGAACCATTCGCCTTTCAATTTGCGCGGCGGCGTCATGAACAACACGATGAGGGCCACCCCGGTCAGGAACAACGGCATCGTGAATCCCGGCACCGGCAGGCCGAGCACCATCTTCAGGGCGACGAAATACATCGTCCACGTCGTGCACAACCAGCCGACTTGTGCGAGTGCTTGCAGGCTGCGCGGGTTGCGTGCAACGTTCCAGAGATGGGCCAGCGAGAGATGCACGGCGCCAATCATAAAGCAGAGGCGCTTGACGTGTTCCGGGTCGCTCAGCCAGTCAACGCGCAGCCGGGCCAGGGGTCCCTGTTCCACGGCGACGCCGAAATACGCGCCGGTCAGCACGCCCCAGATGATGGTCGTCACGCTGACGATGTTGAGCAGGACGAACACTTTGCGGGGCGTCTTTGGCAGCAGGCGCGCCGCCACCAGGCTCGTAATCAGAAACAGCGCGCCATACCCGGCGTCGCCGACCAGCACGGCAAAAAACAGCGCAAAGAAAATCAGGAACGCCGCGCTGATGTCCACCTCCCGGTAACCGGGCAGGATGCCCACCAGTTCAAAAAGCGATTCAACCGGTTTGACCCATCGCGGATAACGAACCAACGTCGGCACCGGGTCGTCTTCTGCCGGTTCCTCGATCACCAATCCCCAGCCGTGTGACGGCGCGGCGTTGTTCAGCCGGGCAACTTGCTCTGCCGGGCAATAGCCCTGCAAGTACGCGATCGTCTCACCTGCTCCCGCCCCCATGCCCGCGCGCGCGGCGGCGAATCGCCATTGGTCTTCCGCGTCGGCCAGCAACGCCGCGACCCGCGGATGATCGCCTCCGAACTGTCCGATCTCCTCCTGGATCGCGCGTTGACGGGCCGCGATGGCGGCCAGGCGTTCGCGCACCTCCGCAAGCGACTGCTCCGGCAACGGGACTTCCTGCGCGTTCGGAATCTCGACAGGACTGCGGCTGATGACGGCGAAATGGACCGCGTTCTTGTCGCGGTGCAATTCCACATACACCGCGTCCTCCGTCACCATCGGCGGCGGTTTGGGCGACGCCTGATACAGCCGCACCAAAATGCCGCCGGCCTGCAACGCCTGCACGGCGGCCGGATCGAAGTTGCCGAACGGGGCCATGTGTTGTTCCCGGTGCGTCAGCGCGCCCTGTTCGTCATTGAGCGCGCGCCGTTCGTGGATGAGCTTCCACAATTCTTCGACGACCTCGCGGGGCGCGCGGCCGGAGGGTGCGCGGTCGGGTTGCGGCGTGAGAATCTCAAGGGCGTTGCGGACGTATTCGTATTCGCGGCGGGCAGCCTCGACGCTCTCGCTTTCCTGCTGGCTGACCGGCCGCAGATGCACGATGCCGAGGTCGCGCAACTGTTCGAGCGTCGCCTCCCGGCTGTGGGCGAGGCAGAGCAGCGTCACTTTTTTCATCGGCACGATCATGCGGTGGCCCTCACTTTTTCGACGGTCTTGGCCTTGGCGAGTTTCGAGCGGACCACGTCGGCGGTCATCTGGTCGCCGAGGAAAATGCGGATGACACGGATGTTCTCGCGCGTCTCGGGTATCTTGACCTTCTCGAAGAGATTGACGCGCTGGGTGGTGATCCGGAGTTCTTCGCGAAGCCGGTGGAGTTGCTCCTCAATGATCTGGGTCTCGACGCGCACACGGAGGAGGTGTTCGAGCATCTTGATTCCGTCGTCCACCCACGGCGGCGTGGCGAACAGGTCCGGCGTCGTCCGCTCAAACTCAATGGACTCGAACACCGGAAAATTGACGCCGGCGATGTTGCCGGTGGAGGTGTTGATGCGGGTGACACGCAGGTACTGAGCGAAGTCAACCGGCTCGGAGAAGAGTTTGACCCACGACGCGAGTTTCTGGCGCGCCGCGATTTCCTCGCCGCGTTTCGCTTCGAGGGCCGCCTCGGCGTGGCGCACTTCGAGTTGCATTTGCTGTTTCTTCAACTGCAGCGTCGGGAGATAACGACGAAACCGCGCCAACGCGTCGCGTTGCGCTTTCAACTCATTCTTCGTGTACTTGATCTTCGCCATCAGGACGATTTCTTCGGCCAGAACTTGCTGGTCAGTTTGGTCGGGATGCCGGTTTCCTCGGCCTCAAACGAATCCGCGAGAATCTGCCAGCCGAGGTCGAGCGCTTTCTCGATCGGGATGTTCACGCGCAGGTCCATCATCTCCGCCTCGAATCGCTGGCCGTATTTCAACAGCTTGTTGTCCCAGCCGCTCATGCGGAAACCCATCGCCTGCTTTTCCAGCGTCTCCTTGTAGCCCGCGTAAAGCTGGATCATCGTGTTCATGATCGTGCGATGATCTTCGCGCGTCTTGTTGTTCACCAGTTGCTTCAACCGGCTCAACGACCCGAACGGCTCGATGCGCCCGTTCCGCAAATAAAACTGGCCTTCCGTGATGTAGCCCGTGTTGTCGGGCACCGGGTGCGTCACGTCGTCGCCGGGCATTGTGGTGACGGCGAGAATCGTGATCGAGCCGGCGCCTTCGAAGTCCACGGCCTTCTCGTAGCGCGCGGCCAACTGGCTGTAGAGATCGCCGGGATAACCGCGATTCGACGGGACCTGTTCCATCGTCACGGCGATTTCCTTCATCGCATCGGCGAAGTTGGTCATGTCGGTGAGCAACACGAGCACGCGCTTGTTTTGCAGCGCGAACTGCTCGGCCACCGCAAGGCTCACATCCGGTACGAGCAGACACTCGACAATCGGGTCGGCAGCAGTGTGGATGAACAGCACCGACCGGGACAACGCGCCCTGTTCCTCGAGCGTGTCGCGGAAGAAAAGGTAATCGTCGTGTTTCAGCCCCATGCCGCCGAGGATGATGACGTCCACCTCGGCCTGCATCGCGATACGGGCAAGCAATTGGTTGTACGGTTCGCCGGCGACGGAGAAGATGGGGAGCTTCTGCGATTCAACGAGCGTGTTGAACAGGTCAATCATCGGAATGCCGGTGCGGACCATTTTGCGCGGGATGACGCGCTTGGCCGGGTTGACCGAGGGGCCGCCGATGGGCGTCATGTTTTCGGAAATCACCGGCCCTTTGTCGCGCGGCTGGCCGCTGCCGTTGAACACGCGGCCAAGCAGCGCATCCGAGAACGGGATCTGCATCGTGTGGCCGAGGAACCGGACCTGCGCATCCGTCGAGATGCCGCGCGCGCCGGCGAAGACCTGCAAATCCACGCGTCCGCCTTCGAGCCGGATCACCTGCGCCAGCGACGTGCCTTGGCGGGACGTGACCTGCGCCAGTTCCCGGTAGCCGACGTCGTCGGCCTGCACGGTGATCACGCTGCCGGCGATCTTGTCAATCTTTCCATAAACCTTATGCATAATCTGTCACCTCCGCGATCGCTTTCTCAATCTGTTCTTCCTGCGCCGCAAACTCCGGCGCTTTCATGTCCACCCGGTTCCAGTCCTTCGTCATCTGCGTCAGGCGCAGGAAAAACCGTCGAGCGCCATCTTTGTCGTCAAACTTCATCTTTGTTTTGAGGATCTTGTGAAGCCGGCCAAACACGTGCCGTTGCCGTTCCGCCGGCGTGGCGGCGTCAATCTCGTGATAGGCGTCCTGCTGCAAATAAACCGCGTCGAGGAACTCGCCTTTCAGGTACAAAATGAAATCGTCCATCGGCGTGCCTTCCTCGCCGACGACCTTCATCATCTGGTTGACCTCGTTGCCGTCGCGGAGCACGCCGCGCGCGAATTCCACCTGCTCGACCGGCACGACGCCGGTGTATTTCGTCCAGCTTTCCAGCGGATGAATCGCCGGGTAACGGCGCTGGTCGGAGCGTTCGCGCGAAAGGCCGTGGAATGCGCCGACGACCTTGAGCGTGGATTGCGTGACCGGTTCCTCGAAGTTGCCGCCGGCCGGGCTGACCGTGCCGCCAATGGTGATCGAGCCGGTGTTGCCATCCTTGAGTTTCACCAGGCCGCCGCGCTCATAAAACGCCGCGATGACCGATTGCAGATAAGCCGGGAACGCTTCTTCGCCGGGAATTTCCTCGAGTCGCCCGGACATTTCGCGCAACGCCTGCGCCCAGCGCGACGTCGAGTCGGCGAGCAACAACACGTGCAGCCCCATCTGCCGGTAATACTCGGCAATCGTGACCGCCGTATAGACCGACGCTTCGCGCGCCGCGACCGGCATCGAGCTGGTGTTGCAAATGATGAGCGTCCGTTCCATCAAACTGCGCCCCGTGCGCGGGTCGGTCAATTCCGGGAACTCGCGCAGGGTCTCGACGACTTCGCCCGCGCGTTCGCCGCACGCGGCAACAATGACAACGTCCACATCCGCGTAACGGCTGGTGATCTGTTGCAACACCGTTTTGCCGGCGCCGAACGGCCCCGGAATGCAGTATGTCCCGCCGCGCGACACCGGGAAGAATGTGTCAATGATGCGGACCTTCGTCACCATCGGCTCGGTGGGGCGCAATCGTTCCGCATAAGCCTTGATCGGCAGCTTGACCGGCCAGCGTTGCAGCAGGGTCGCCTCGCGCTGGTGTCCCTGTTCATCGCGCAGCTTGGCGATGACCTGTTCCACCGTGTAGTCGCCCGCCGGAGCGATCTCCTCGACTGTCCACGTCCCGCGCCACGAGAACGGCAACATGATCCGGTGCTGGAAAATGCCTTCGGGCACCGTGCCGAGCGTTTCGCCCGCCGTGAGCCGGTCGCCTTTCTTGGCCGTGGGCGTGAACGCCCACTTGATGTTGCGCGGCAACGCGATTTCGTACGTGCCGCGTTGGAGGAAGAAGCCACAGCGTTCCGCGAGTTTCGGAAGCGGGTTTTGCAGGCCGTCAAAAATCTGCGTGAGCAGTCCCGGACCGAGTTCGACGGAGAGCATTTCGCCGGTGAACTCGACCTGGCCGTTCTCGCGCAGGCCGCTGGTGTCTTCAAACACCTGAAGCTCCGCGTACCGGCTGCGGACGCGGATCACCTCGGATTTGAGGCGCTGCTCGCCGGCAAGGGCGTAGGCCACTTCGTTTTGGGAAACGGGTTTCTCAAACTCGACCATCAGCAGGTTGCCGCTGACGCCGACAATTTTTCCAATGTTATCACTCATGCGTTACTCTTTTCCCAGCGCGCGTTGGCGCTGACAAATTCTTCCACGACCTGTTGCCCGGCTTCGTTGCGCAGGGCCGCCCAACGCTCGGCGATGCGGAGTTTCACGGCAAACGCCAGGATCGTCTCCAAGCGGAACAGTTCCCCCCACGCCAGTTCCTCGGCGATGTGCCACCGGCAACGGTCCAGTTCGCGCTCGCGTTCCAGCGGGTTTTCCTTGGTGAAGGCGTTGATGACGGCGTCCTCGATGGCCATGTCGTAGCCGTCGTGTGGTTGCAGGTGAGACTGCACCTCGAGGCCGAGCCGGGCGGCGCGGGCGCGGGCGACCGCGTTGCGGAGTTGCATTTCCTTGGCGCGCCACTGTTCGGCGAACCGGCAGCCGCCGACGTGGCGTCCTTCCAGAAAAGCGTCCACGAACACGAGGTCCGGTTCGGGCAGGACGCCTTGCAGTTGGCGGCGCCACTCTGACGGGCGCACCGCCGGCGGGTCGCCAAAGAACATCAACGGCAGGCTGGCAACAACGTAATAGTAACTCACCGTCCGCCCTCTCCGGTGGCGCGAGCCGCGCGTTGGACAATCTCCGCCATGTGGGGGCGCAGGAAATTGCACAACGCTTCGGCGATGGCTTCGTTCGTGAACTGGTGTTCGATGTGTTGATCCACCAACCGGACTTTGAAGCCCCTGAAAATGTCGTTGTCGGCATGGATGTCCACGCCGCCGACGAGTTTTTGCCGGTACATCTCGGCGAAGAACGCGATGATTTCCTTTTCGTCCTGTTCGCTGACCAGCAGGGCGACGCGGTTGCGCGGCCCTTCGTCGCGCGCGTAGGCCTGCGCCAACGGCAACATTATTTTCTTCAGCGTGTCCGGGTCGAGCGCTTGGTTGGTGGCGTTGCCGACGATTTCATCGAGGATCTTCTCGATGCCCTGTCCGACGGTGATCAACAGGTCGCGCGCCGCCTGTTGAAGCGTCTTCTGTCCGCGCTCGACAAACACCTGCGAGTCGTTCTGCGCTTTTTCGACGATGGCCTTGGCTTGCGCCTCGGCTTCCTTCACGAGCGCCGCCGCCTGCGTCTTTGCGCGGCTCACGATCTGTCCGGCTTCGCCTTCCGACTTCTCTATTGCCTCTCGCTGAATGCGGTCAATCAAATGTTGTAGTTCTTCGGCCATGGTAAACTCCTCTTGAGGGTGTCTTCTCCAAATCGGGCTGTATCCTAAGCATCAAGCGGCGCGTTGCAAGCTCAACCGTTCATTTTTGTGATTTTTTTTGTTCAGGCGGCCGGCAGTTCCAGTTTCCCGTTGCTCATCCGCACGTTGAAGCTGTGCGGTTCCGTTCCCGGCGCGGAATGCACCCGCCCGCCGGCCTGTTCGAGAATCAGTTGCCCGGCGCAGATGTCCCAGAGCTTGATGCCGTACTCGATGTACCCATCAAACCGCCCGCACGCCACGTACACGGTGTCCAGCGCCGCCGCGCCCATCAGGCGCATCTTGCGGACCCGGGAAATGAGTTGCTGGAAATCCGCCAGCCCGCGGCGAATGGTTTCCTCGCTCTTGAAAAAACCGATCCCAACCATGGCTTCCTCCAGCCTCGCCCGGTCGCTCACGCGAATCGCCCGCCCGTTGAGCGTCGGCGTCGCGCCCCGCTCCGCCGCGAACATCTCGTCCATCTCCGGCGCATACACCGCCCCGGCAACTGTGCGCCAGACCGAAGCCGACGGGACGGCGGCTGCTACACTTGTAGTGGCGTCCGTCCCGGACGCCTTTTCCCGCACTTGCGCCGCGACGCTGACAGCGTACATCGGGATGCCGTAGAAATAGTTGACGGTGCCATCGAGCGGATCAATCACCCAGCGCGTTTCGGCCTCTGACGGGCCGCTGACGCCTTCCTCGCCGAGAATGGCGTGCTCCGGATAATCGGCAAGGATCACTTTCGTGATGGCCTTTTGGGCCTGCACGTCCAGTTCCAGTTTGATGTCGTGGTGCGACGCTTCGTTGACGACGGGCGGCGCGCCGAAGTGCTGGCGCAACAATTTCCCGGCGGCATAGGCGGCTTCAATGGCGGTTTCCAACATGGCGCATGGTTGTAAACACTTCGCCGGTTCTGTGCAACGGTGAAGTTTGCTGTCGCGCGTTGGGGGCTTTGTGGTAAGGTGAACGCAAACCAGAGGAAACCATCATGACAGAAAGAATCGAATTGCCCGCCAATTGGCAGTACCTGAAATGGCGCTTCAACAAGTTCGCCAGTTCGCTCGGCTGGCTGATCATCCTCGGCGGACTGGGCTTGTGGCTCAGCACCGGCGTGTACACCGTCGGCCCGTACGAAGTCGGTCTGGTCAAGCGATTCGGAAAGTTTTCCAAGTCCACCGGCCCCGGCTTCCACTATCGCCTGCCCAGCCCCATCGAAAGCGTCGCGCTCGTGGACCAACGCTCGGTGCGCACCGAGGAGATCGGCTTCCGCAGCCGCGCCGGCGTCCCCAGCACCCAGTATTCGGCGCGCGAAGAAGAGGCGTTGATGTTGACCGGCGACTTCAACATCATCCGCCTCGAAAGCATCGTGCAATACGACGTGACCGAGCCGGAAACGTTCGCCTTCCAAGTCGAGAACCACCGGCGATTGATCCGCGAGGCGGCGCAGGCGGTCATCCGCGAGAAGGTCGCGCTCCACAAAGTGGACGAAGCGCTCACGGAGAAACGCGAGGAGATTGCCAACCAGATCCAAAAGGAACTTCAGGAACTGCTCAAGAAGTATGGCACCGGACTGCGCATCATCAATGTCCGCCTTCAGGAAGTCACTCCGCCCACCAAGCAGGTCGCCGGCGCGTTTGACGACGTCAACAGCGCCCTGCAGGACAAGGAACGGTTGATCTTCGAGGCACAACGCTACACCAACGAGCAGACGCCGCGCGCCGAGGGCCAGGCGCAGAAAATCCTCAACGAAGCCGAAGGCTACAAGCAAAGCCGCATCCTCGCCGCCCAAGGCGACGTGGCGCGTTTCGCCGCGGTGCTCGACCGCTACAAACACGGCGAAGATGTCACGCGGACACGGCTCTACATCGAAACCATGGAATCCATCCTGCCCGGCCTCGCCAAGGTCATCGTCAGCAAGGAGGCCAACGGCACGCTGAAGTTGTTGAACCTCGGTGAATTCGTCCAACCGAAAGGAGCGCCCGCGCGAAAATGAAAACCTTGATTACAGCACTCATCATTGTGGCGGCGGCCGTCATCGGGTACAACGCGTTTCTGTTCAGCGTGGACGAAACGGAAAAAGCCGTCGTCCTTGAGTTTGGCAAGATCGTCCGCGTCATCGAAGCCCCCGGCCTGTACGCGAAAAAACCGGTCATCCAGAATGTCGTGTACCTCGAAGACCGCCTGTTGAGCGTGGACATCAAACCGGCTCCCGTCATCACGGTGGACAAACAACGGCTCACGGTGGACAGCTACACGCTCTGGCGCATCCAAGACGCCCGCCGGTTCACCGAGACCATGCGCGGCGTGCGCACCAACGCCGAACAGCGGATGGACGACATCATTTACTCGCTGTTGCGCGACGTGCTCGGCCAGAAAACCTTCGAGGACATCCTGAAACGCGAGTTCCTTTCCGAGGTTCGCGCCAACGCCCAGAAACAGGTTGCCGACTTCGGCATCAGCATCATTGATGTCCGCATCAAGCGCGCCGACCTGCCCGAGACCAACGAGCAGGCCGTCTATCAGCGCATGATGAGCGAACGCAAACAGATCGCCGAACGTTACCGCGCCGAGGGCGACCAGGAAGCCCAGCGCATCAAGGCCGAAACCGACCGCAAAATCCAGATCACGATCGCCGGCGCTCGCAAACAAGGCGAGGAACTCAAGGGCGAAGGCGACGCGCAGGCGCTGGAGATTTACGCCAAGGCGTACAATCGCGACGCGAAATTCTTCGAGTTCTGGCGCACGCTGGAGTCCTACAAGCTCTCACTGGCAAACAACACCACCCTGATTCTCTCCACCGACTCCGATTACCTGAAGTTGCTCGACACGATACCCGCGAAAGACGCAAAGCCGTAGTGTAAGTGATGCTTTTGATTCCTGTTTTTTGGTGGCGCAAGCGTCCCTGCTTGCGCAGCCGAAGGCTCCCGTCTTTAAGAAGACAATGCCCCGACAAACTTTGTCGAGGTTGTTGGCACAAGCAGGGACGCTTGCGCCACCGGGTTTAGTGGAACAGGCGTCTCGCCCGTTCAACGGCGTGGGGCTGGTGTCCGTGGCACATGGTGTGTGACTTGAATCGCTGTCCACGGCGCGTTCGTGCTGGCACAGGTCACATGCACCATGTCGCCAATCTGGAAATCCGACAACGTCGCGCCCGACGGTTTTCCCGCTGCCACGAACCGGCAATGCGGCGCGCACTGGAAACTGCGTTGGTCCTCCGACGTGGCGCTGGACGACGCCACGATGAAGGAGCCGAGAAACCGAGGCCCTTCCGTCTGCGTCTGCATGGACTGACCCTGTGATTTCACAACAACGGTAAACACCCCGGCTTGCGCATCCATCGCCGAAATCGGCCCGATGCACCAAGTTTCTTTCGGCTTATCCGCCATGCTTGTCTCTGTTTTCGGCTCCGGCTTGGCGGCTGCAATGGCCAGCGCGGCCAGCGCCATGAGAATCCAACTGCGTTTCATGCCCAAATTCATGCCACAACCGCCGCAGATTTCCAGAATTGTTTTGCATCGCAGTCCCCCGCCGTTTCAGGACGCCACTTCGCTTCGCTGCGTGGCTGACTACGGACTACCCGTTCAGAGCATTCTGAAACAAGCCGGTTGACGGTAACTTCAACATTCAATCATCTCCATTTCCGTCGCGTCCTCTTGATCTGCCGTTTGCTGTAGCCGCCCCGCTCTGCCGGGGCGTCCGTGTCCGGAGGGACGCGCTCCGTCGCGTCCGTTCGGGGACTCGGCCACGACGGACCCCCGGTCGCCTTTGGCGCCGCCGACGGCGGGTAAACGTGGCCCTCCAAATGACGGAATCACCGGTTACGACTTCTTTTCTGTGATGAGGCGGCTGATGAGTTTTCGGAGGGCTAAGAATCCGGCAGCGCCAACGGCAGCGGCAGCGGCGCTCTTGGTCGCATCCTTGTATTGCTTCTTCTTTGTGTCTTCCATGGCGGCCAGTGCTCCGCTGATGGCGAGTGCGGCACAGGAAGCAATCACCATCAACAAGGCATACTTGGCAAACACCGATAAGATTCCCGCCCATATCGTGTTGTTGGCGCGGAAGGAAAGAGCGATGGACACGAGGGTGACGATGGCGCTCCACGCCGCCATTGCCAAAACAATCCACGGCTTATCTGCCGCAAGACCCACAGTCATTACACTGAACATCCATGAGACGATGGAAACGATTGTCAGATACAGGTCATCGCGACCGTAATAGACCACAATCTTGCGCTTGTATCCCAAGACCGAGCCGGATATCGCAAGAATCACGGCGACCGCGCCCAACACGCAGAGCGCAATGATCAGCGCATCCGGCGCATCGCCTTCCGGGACTGCTGACAAGATGTTCAACATTCAATCGTCTCCATTTCCGCCGCGTCCTCTTGCCTAGTGCTCATGTCAGCGAAGATTGTACAAGTACAGGAAAGTAGCCCAACCCGATGGCAATGCTTTCGGCGGTTCTTTCAATTCCTCGGCGTATTTGCAAGCCATCTCCAGCATGTGACGCGCGTGAAAGAACGCTTCCACGATGGGGCGTGTGTGCTTCAACCAGTTCTTGTTATGCGCCGCCTTGAACTCCTTCCCGGTTCCTTCGGCAACGATCTGGCGAAAATACGGGTTCAACTTGAGATGCGGCGCGAGCGCCTGCAATTCCTCCACGATCTGCGAGGTCGCTGGCTGAAGCTTGTAATACACCTTGAAGGACTGGTGATAGAACCGGTAAATGCCGTCCTCGTATCCCCAGTGACCCGACACTTCCGCCAGCAACTCTTTCAATTGCGGTAACCGCTTCTTCGCCCGTTTCAATAGCCGCTTTTCCTCCACCTCCCGCCGGCCTCGAAGCTCACGGCACTCGTCCATGGTAAGCTCAAAAGGCGACGGCTTGGATTCAGGTTTCTTCTTCATGACGGCATTCCTTCCGTGGAGGGACGCGCTCCGTCGCGTCCGTTCGGGGGATTCGGCCACGACGGAGCGTGGCCCTCCAATGCTTCACTTGAACCTCTCCGGTGCAACACCAGTGATCCGCAGCAATTCACGCGGACTGGCGGCGTTCACCTCGTTCATCATGGCCAACAAGACTCGCCCGGCGGCTTCGGCATCGGCTTGGGCGTGATGATGCTGAAACTCGTGTCCGATGTGCGCCGTCACAGCATCCAGACTGTGGCTCGGCAAGTCCGGCCAGACCCGGCGACTGAGTTGCAGCGTGCAAATGTAGTCAAACTCAGGACAAGCCAGACCGAAATGTTGCAGCGTGCCGCGCAGTTTGCTCATGTCGAACCACGCATTGTGCGCGATAACGATGTCGGCGTGCGTCAACCGGTTCAAGAACTCCGGTGCTATTACAGGAAACTCCGGAGCGTTTTGGACATCGAACCAAGTCAGCCTGTGAACTTCGGTGAAATCTTCACGAAAATAACCGTGTCCTTTCGGCGGCCTGACCAGCCAATACGGTGACTCCGCCAGTTCGCCGTCCTCGATCACCGCCATCCCGGCCGCACAGATGCTGGCATCGGAATAGTTGGCAGTCTCGAAGTCTATGCTGGTGAAGGTCATCTGGTCTTCTATGTTGCTCACTGTACTGGTTGGAAGTTGTGAGCATCAACTACCGCCTGTATCCACGAGCAGACAGCATTGCGGATTTCGGCTAAGTCGGTTTGAAGGCTCCATGCTTGAACGATATAGCGGTCATCCCTCACTTCAGAATCACTGAGCCGCACCTGCAAAACAGGGCTGCTGATTAGTTGCGGAAGGTACGCACGACCATCCTTCCTGGCAAACAGCTGCAATTCCCAGCCGCTCGGCCTAAGACAAAGGTCAAAGGAAATGCCATACCGATCCCTGAACTTGAAATCTAGCACGATACAGAAGTCGTCTGTTAATAAGTTGCCGTATATCCACGGCTCTTGGATGAGCGCGACTTTCTCTTTGGAATTAGCAATTAGCGTCTTGAGATCAGAAGCTCGTTTCTCTAAACGCCGGAAAAATTCGGATCGTGCCTCAAATATCTCTTTGATGAGTTTATGATTTTCAATGAAAAAGTGGTCGTTTTTCTTGATCTCCATATTGACTCCAGCAAGATTAGTGGTGGTTTCCATGAAATCCAAAAGAAATGTGACCCACTTTGGGTGGGCGCTCGAGCTATATCGGCCGAGCAGTTCGTGCACATGACTCCAAAGCTGTCCATATGTGTAGCTGATGAACCCGCCTTTTAGTGGCTCTGTGCCTTGGACTGAATGAAGGCAAAGCACGGCTTTAATGACCATCTCTTTGTTGCTGCCCAGTCGGTCGATGACTCGCCCGTAATCTTCGAGATCATTGGCAAGCCAATGGTAAATCTTATTCTCGATGCCTATCACGACGGATTCGCCGTCAATCATTAAGTCTATCCTTTTACCGTCGTCAGTGCAATGCTCCCGGTTCACCGATACCTTGAGCAAGGGCAGAGTCTCTTGGACGCCTGCCATCCGGAGGAAGGCAGAAAGCAGCAAGTTCTTTAGCCCATGTTCCGCAGTAGGATCAAAGTAAAAGCCCAATATGTTACTGCACACGTTTTCGTAGTGTGGATAGCCTGAGACTTCCATGAATGTCCGGCTGCGTTTGGTTTCCGGTAAAGCGCGGAAAGCCAAGAGAAGTTTTAGCCAATCTTCGATGGCCATAGTTTCGCTGTTGCCCTCAGTGTCAGTGATACCGCTCATCTCTTTTCGCAGTACAGTTTATCATCCATGACAGTATTGTAAACCATAAGGCTTATCACATCACCACCCCCCATATACACGCAGCGCATCTTGGGAATCTTTTCGCGGACGAGATGGGCGAGGCCGGTGGGGTAGATGATGTAAGCCGCGATGTTGACCAATGGAACCCAGAGGATGCCATGCCGTCTGTACAGTCTGCCATCGGAGAGAGTGTTATCCACCGTCCGTCCGCACAGATGCTGGCGTCGAAATGATTGGCTGTTCCGAAGTTTATCATGGCGAAGTTCATACTTCCCGGACTGGGATGCTTTGATCAACTACATGTAACTTGAAGAAAAATCGGCTCTCCGGATTTCCAACCCATCCAGCGAACAGAAATCTGTCACCTGCGGTTCCACGAAAGTTTTCAATCCGTTTGCGCATCTTCTCGACGAGGTCATCCACCGACTTTGGTGAATCAGCCCGAAATACCATCACGCGATACGTTGCGCGCGCAACAAGCAACTTGTCGAAATCTTCCACAATGGCACCTTCCTCGCCCCACTCACTTTCAGCAACAAGCGGCACCTCAGTCATGCTTTCTTTACCTTCATCAGCCCTGTAGCAAAGAACGTCGTATAGCCATTCGCATTTTTCGTCCGCATCTTCACATTGATTTGCCGCCGTCTGCCAGCCGTTGGCTTTGGCAACACGAACAAGTGCTCGCTTGACCTCTCTAGTCCGGAGTGTGTCTGACCAGCCAGCTATCCTGGGTGTTTTCGGAATGACTTCCAAAGCTTTTTGAATCGCAATTTCTATCGGATCCATAGGTTCCCCGCTGTTACTGGATATGTCTGACTGGTTCTTGGTCATAGTGAATCAAGGCTCCTATAGTGCGTTTTCCCTGTCGCCGTGCAGTCTATCCTTTTCGACAGCCTTGTAAAGCAACTACACCTCACACCACGTCTCCCATATACACGCATCGCATCTTGGGAATCTTTTCGCGGACGAGATGGGCGAGGCCGGTGGGGTGGATTGTGTAGGCTGCGATGTTGACCAATGGAACCCAGAGGATGCCGACAATAGAGTCTGCCATCGGTGAGAGTGTTTCCCACCGCATGGCCGCACAGATGCTGGCGTCGGAACGGTTGGCCGTCTCGAAGTCAATGCTCGTGAAGGTCATATTACTGCTCTGATGTTTAGGAGGTCATGCAGTTTGTTGCTGCCGTATCCGACGCAGTTTCAGGCCGTATTTGTCACGGAGAGTCATTCGCATTTTCCGATGTCTGTAGCGGATGAAACGACGCTCATCTAACCAACAGGGGCTACCCAGAGGCGGGAGAAAATCATATTGATCCAAGTATTTGGCGCCTTCTGCACTCTCAAAGAACTCCTTCGCCGGATGCTTAGCGCGTTTGTAGTTGTTCAACCCGGCAGGCAGCGGCTGGAAGTTCCAAAGCACATTGACCCTAGCTCTATACTCGTCGTCCTTTCCGTCCAATCCGATTGGGAAGACGTGGTCAACCTGTGGTTGCATCGAATCATCAAAGTTGTATTGGCGGGATGGCGTCAAAACTTTAAGCGCGAACCACGGGACTGAAAGAAATTGGTGATAGTGCAACGTGTCGTAGCGGTTCTTGTTAACAGCGATATTCTTGATGGCAGCCAGCGGGAAATCCTGTCCCACCGCTGCCGCTTCCATCACTTCCCTAGCGAAGGCGTTAACCATTGTCTGCGTATTCCAGTCGCAGCACTGCGATAAAATAAGATACTGGTCTATAAGCTGTACTTGATTCTTATTAAACCGCTTCACCTCGAACGGATATCCACAGATTTTACGTATGACAAAGTATGCCATAATCGGCAGCAGGGCCAGCTTACGAGGAATGATTTGCGCACGGTTAATCCTGAGTAGATCATACAGGTAGCCTACGAAGAACTCTCGAAGTGCCGGCAGGGATACATCTAAATGCTCTCGAAAGCGGATGGCATGTTGAGATTTCACGCGGCTCTCATCAATTCTGGTCGTCTGAAACTCCATGAGGAACAGAAATTGCAGAAGTTCGGCGGTACTGAACTCAAATCCTCCACTACACTTTTTGATCTCTTGCGAAACCTCCCAGAGCCGTTCCTCAAAATCTGGATTCTCGGCCTTGATCTTTCCAAGAACCAATTCGTGCTGTGAAAGAGTCATTCCACCGACGTTAAGCCTGCGAAATACCTCATTGACTTGTTTTGGATCGTCACTTCGGACCGGATAGTATGCAATCGACTTGATGTGCCTCTGCACAAAAACATCCCACAACCGTTGTAGATTTGTCTTTGCAGTCACCTCTTGCTCATCCGTGAGATTCAATCTCTCAGTGAATCGTCGCTCAAGTTGAACCCGTTCACTGATATCGCCAGACTTCGCGCTCAATTCCGTCATCCTAATCCAAGTTGGGGCAATGTTGTCGTGGGGGTCTTTAAACGAAAACCCGGTCTCATCAGCTTCGGCATTGGCTCGATCAAAAAGGAGGTCGAAGCAAAGCACTCTTCCGTTGAAGCGGTGCCGCAGGACTGAAAACAGAGTCTGAAGACGTTGCTGGCCGTCATAAACTAAACACTTGTGAGCACTCCATAGTCCCTTATCAACCAGCTTGGGCGGTGGTCCTGGAATGTAATCCTCGATGAATTTGCGATGGGCGACTTCTTTGTTGGTTTCCCACAGGACAAGTCCCCCAATTGGATACTCCCGGTAAAGGGAGTCCATCAGCAAGCAAATGTATGTCTCGGATTCGTACCGAGCACCCCACACATATTGGCGTTGCACTTCCGGCAAATACCAGCCGCTATTCGGTGCGTTGATCTTCTCCATTGCCTCTCGAACAGAAACGCCTGTGTATGACATGCTAACGACCTTTCTTACAGCATTATGGTTGAGGTTCTGTGGACGACACGCTATCAAATGCTGTTCTGTAGCTCAAGGAATAACAGTGGTTTTATCACGCCACGTCACTCATGTACACGCATCTCAGCTTGGAAATCTTTTCGCAAACGAGATGGGCGAGTCCTGTCGGGTAGAGCGTGTAAGCCGCGATGTTGACCAATGGAACCCACAGAATGCCGGTTTGATGGGCATCGGGTTTTGCTCCGTAGGACGGAACGGCGTCAGGAGCTATCTGACACTCGAACATAAACTCCACCCGGTGAATCCCGCCGTCGCTCTCGCCGGTGCCGTGGTTCTTGGGGATGTATTCGCGGACGAGTCGAAGTTCGCCGACTTCAACCTCGACGCCGATCTCCTCCAGACATTCGCGTCGGACGGTTTCGTGCAGCGATTCGCCGTGTCGTTGTCCGCCACCCGGCAGGACATACCATTCGCCACCTTCGTCGTTGACCCGGACAAGCAACACGCAGCCGTCCCGGATGATGATCGCCTTGGCGGAATTGCGAATGATGGAATTGGGGGTGTTCATTGTGTGTTTTGAAGTTGAAGCGGTTCGCCTGCATTCTGGCGCTCGGTTTCCGACGCTACGTCGAGCCACGGGACAAAGCGATAGTGACAAAAGCCAGCCTCACAACCCCATGCCGATTTCGGGTTAACGATTTCGACCAGAAGAAACCCCAAATTGCTGCGTCCTGTAAAGGAATCATGTCCTGCCTGTATAGCTCGGATCGTGTAAACGTGACCGGCAATCGGCAAGTGATCACACCAATCTATAATGGCTGGGGGAAAGCGGTCATCAATGCAAATGACTTTCTGGCCGACACTCCAATGTGATGGCGGAATCGTGTTCATCGGTTTCCGTTTTCAATTGCTCACGTCAGTGTCTCCGGGTTCTCAAAACGCGCGTACTCGCTGTGAAATACCAACGGCACGTCGCCGGTTGGGCCGTTGCGTTGTTTGGCGATGAACAGCGTCGCTTTGCCTTTCGAGGCGTTGCGTTCTTCCTCGGTCTCGGCATACATCTCCGGTCGCACCAACAGCCCCACGACATCGGCATCCTGCACGATGGATGGTGGGATGCACCAGTCTGACGGCTGTGGATGTTCGTGCTCCGGCTCATGTGACAGATGGCTCAACACAATCACCGGGATGTTCAGTTCGCGCGCGAGCGACTTTAGCT
>Ga0194126_10005624_pt1 | contig 18336 bp, 21 predicted proteins | sample TA2KigC150mmetaG_FD_148641 | JGI IMG/M metagenome (GOLD analysis project Ga0194126, IMG submission 148641) | Freshwater microbial communities from Lake Tanganyika, Tanzania - TA2015035 Kigoma Deep Cast 150m | ecosystem: Environmental > Aquatic > Freshwater > Lake | place: Tanzania: Lake... | reverse complement strand
TCTGACGACCGTCCACAATTATTTTGTGCCGCGGAAGGATGGCACCACCGCGGCCGAGCGATTCTTTGGCTCCAAGCCCAGGAGTCTATTTGACTGGGTCTTGGAGCGAGTGGATCTCCCGGGCTGGCCCGCTCAAAAACGGTCCAAGCCAAAACCGAAAGCATATCTCGCTCCAGCTATCGCTGGGGCATAATGGCCGAAACGAAGATCATCGCCCAGATCCCTTCAATGTTCAAATCGCTAGGATCGTAGGGCTCTCCAAAACGTTGTTTCCCAGTCAGGTTCTCGGAGTGACCGTTCAATTGCGAGAACAGGCAATGAGCAATCTCATTGCAAAAATGATCTCGGTTGAGACAGACGAAGGCGTGGTTGAATTCGATTATCCATTCACCCCGAATTGTTTGACTTTCACAGAGGAACACAAGTCGCGGCTTTGGTTGTACCATTTGAAGCATTTGCGGCAACACGATCCGTTTATCTTTATGCAAGCCGCCAACAGGATAGATTCGTTTTGTACGCAAGTCCAAGAGTACAGACGGAATCTTCGGAAAAGGGGCGAAGGCGAAACAAGCAAGCAGGTTCAAGAAACCTTGGAGAACAATTTGCTTCTCCTCAGTCGGTTCTGGGAATGGCTTGGGATTGATTTGGGACTGCACGTGACCAGATTCCCAGATCAACCATACGCCACGATTGCAATGACAGGACACGGACGGATTCAGCGCGGCATTGAATTGAAGTACGATTCAAATGGTTATACCCGCGCGGGTTATAAATCGAAAGTGAGCGGAAGCGAGATGATCATTTTGTGCTTTGAGCATAATGATCGCAAACTTCTGAAAGGTGAGGACTATCTTGACGTAATTGACGCTAGCGAATTGGGCAGATATATGATGAGCGAACTGAAGAAGATATCGAGCAAAGAAAAGGGCGAGTAAAGTGGTAAGCAATCCAATTACTACTTCCATTCCTCCGCGAAAACAATCCGTCCGTCGGCATTTCGGATCGCATCCGTATTTCACGCGCCGACCGTGGAACGTGGTGCAGATGTACATCAAGCACTTTGCGCCGGACAAGGAGAGCGTCGTCCTCGATCCGTTTGGCGGCAGCGGGGTCACCGCGATTGAAGCCGTAGTGCTGGGACGGCGCGCGATCCACGTTGACATCAATCCGCTTGCCAATTTTATCTGTCAACAAATTGCCATCGCGCCGGTTGACCTCAACGCGCTCCGCAAAGAATTCGCGACAATCGAAGAATCGTGTCGGCCCTATATTGATCGGCTTTACGCGTCGTCAGGGGAAAAGTTCGCGCGCGAAACGGCAGGGGCGTGGTATCCGCGCGGTTTGGCGTTGCCGAAAAATGCAGACGCGCGCGTGATCGAAGAACTATTTACGCCGCGTCAACTGCGGGCGCTGTCACGACTCAATGAGCAAATCGGCGCGATCCGCGACGGCGTCATCAGAGATTTGTTGCGCTTTACTTTTTCCGCGACGCTAAACAAATGCAATCTAACCTACAGCACGACCAAGGGCCGGAGCGAAGGCCGCGGCAACAGCGGCATTATGCACACGTATCGCTACTGGCTGCCCAAGCATCCGGTCGAACTGAATGTTTGGAATGAATTCAGCAACAAATTCAAAAACCTGATTACGGTCAAGAAAGAAACGAATCAAGCGATTGGCGAAAATTACCAACGGCTCAAAGTAATGCACGCGTCCGCAACCGAATTGTCAAGCGTGATCGAGCGCGAATCGGTGGATTATATTTTTACGGATCCACCGTATGGCAGTCACATCGCGTATCTCGATTTGTCTACGATGTGGAACGCCTGGCTTGGGTTCGATGTCAAGTTGGAAGACAAACAAGCCGAGGTGATCGAAGGCGGCGATCTGGAAAAATCGCGCGACGAGTACGCGAATCTTCTGGAGTCTTCTCTGCGCGAGATGTACCGCGTACTGAAATGGAACGGTTGGGTGAGTATCGTCTTCGCGCACAAGGATTTGTCGTACTGGAATGTTTTGATCGCAGCGGCGCAAGACGCGGGCTTGGAATACGCGAATACCGTCGTCCAGGAAAGTTATCAATCCTCGCGTCACAAGCGCGCGAATCCACTTTCCGTTTTGTCCGGCGAATTGATCCTCAACCTGCAAAAGAAACGCCAGCCACGGCGACTCGAATTTGATCGCGGCGACGGAGAGGCAAGCGAAATTCTGGCGGGGCAAGTTCGCGCACTTGTGTGCGAGACCGAGGAAGGAATGACGACAGAGGATATTTACAATCAACTGATCCCGCGCGTTCTCGAACGCGGATTGATGAACGCTTTGCAAAAGACGCGGTTATCAGAATTGGACGAGGTCTTGCGCGACAATTTCTTCTTTGACGATGCGAGCGCGCGCTGGTATGCGTCTAAAACTATGGCAAAGCAAGGAAGAAAAATCCTCGCGCTGAAAAAAGCCAAGGGTCAGCTCGCGCTGGATTTAGCGCGCGAAGACGAATGACCAGACACCGCGCTCAATCCACGCGGCACACCAATCCTTTGAGGTATTCTGATTCGGGGAACGCCAACAAGATCGGATGATCCGGTGCTTGCGAAAGTTTCGCGATGATGTGCGCGTCGCGGCGCGCGTCGGTGGCGGCTTGAAAGACGACGGTCTGAAACAGTGGCGCGCTCACTTGCCCCGAACACGAAAACGTGACGAGCGTACCGCCGGGTTTCAGCAATTTGAACGCGAGCAAGTTGATGTCCTTGTAGCCGCGCAAGCCAGAGTGCAGTTGCGCTTGCGCGGACACGAACTTGGGCGGATCGAGAATGATCGCGTCAAACGATTTGCCCTGATCGCGATAGCGGCGCAAGATTTGGAACGCATCCCCTTCGACGAATTCGCCGCGCGCATCGCAATCGTTCAACCGCATATTTTCCCGCGCGAGATTGAGCGCATCACGCGACGCGTCGAGATTGACGACGCGCGCGTTTTTATTTGCCGCGCATGCGTACACCGCGAATCCGCCGGTGTACGAAAACACATTTAGAATCTCGACCGCTGACGGCTGACGGCTGACCGCTAACTGTCGCCGATTCTCGCGCTGATCCAGATAGAACCCAGTTTTGTGTCCGCGTTTCACATCTACTCCAAACCGAAAACCGCTTTCGCGAATTTCAATCAGGTCAGGCGGCGTCTCGCCGTACAGAACACCGACCGATGAAACGAGTCCCTCTTTCTCGCGCACGTCCACATCGCTCCGTTCGTAAATGCCGCGCGGCGCGATCAATTCCGCCACGAGTTCCACGAGTTCCATTTTGCGCGTCTCCACGCCCAGCGTCAAAAACTGCATCACGACGAAATCGGCGTAGCGATCCACGATCACGCCGGGCAGAAAATCGCTTTCCGCATTGACGACGCGGTACGCGTTCGTCGTTGCGCGATCGATCAGCGGATCGCGCGCCCCGATCGCGCGTTCGAGTCGCGCGCGCAGAAAATCGCGATCCACCGGCGCGTCGTCGAACGTCCAGACGCGCGCGGCGATTTGCGATTGCGGATTGTAATAGCCGCGCGCCAAGAATCGTCCGGTGGCATCGCAAACGTCAACCGTTTCTCCGGCGCGCGCATTTTCGACGCGCGCAATCGCGCCGGAGAAAACCCAGGGATGCCGCGCGAGGAGCGGTTTTTCTTTGCCGGGCTTGAGGATGATTCTGGGAGGCATCGTAAATCAATTCGGACGAAGGACGGACGACCGCTGACCGGCATTCGTCTTCCGACTTCCGTCGTCGGTCAACGGTCTTCCGTCTATGCAAGTAGATTTAGCGCGCCGGGGCGCACGCGAAACGTCGCGGGACCGGGTCCGATGAATTCGCCGTCCGCTTCGATCAACATCCGTTCCGCCGGTTCGACGACAATCGTACGCGCGTGATATTCGGTCACTTTGGGATGTTCGAGGATCGTGCCGTTGTACAGACGCGGCGTATTCATCACCACTTCGAATCGTCCCAGGTCGCCCAAAATGATCACGTCCAATATTCCATCATCGGGATTCGAGTTCGGACTGATCTGCATTCCGCCGCCGAAAAATTTGCCGTTGCAAACGACGACCGCGTTCATTTTGCCTTCGACGCGCTGAGCATCCACTTGCACGACGACGCGCTTGTTGCGATAGTTCCAAATCGTCGTGACGAGCGCGCTGTAGTACGGCAGCGTGCCACCGCCGCGCTTGCTACCGCGTTCGGTGCGTTCGATCACTTCGGCGTCAAAGCCGATGCCGGCGATGTTGACGAACAAGCGCCGCGCCTCTTTGCCGTCGCGCGTGAAAATCATCTCGCCAAAATCGATCGCGCGCGTCTGTGTTATGCGCGCGAGCTGCCGCGCCGCCGCGACGGGATCGCGCGGAATTCCGGCGGTGCGCGCGAAATCGCCGCCGGTGCCGCTGGTGATCACGCCCAGCGCGGCGTTCGGGTTGATCGGCGCGCCGCGCGCATCGAACATTCCGTTTGCCACTTCGTTCAGCGTTCCATCGCCGCCAACCGCGACGACGCGCTCAATGCCGTCCGTGAGCGCGGCGCGCGTCAGTTCGACCGCGTGCCAGGGACGTTCGGTGAAAACGAAATCGAACGCGAAATTTTCCGCGCGCAAAGTTGCTTCAACCGCGCGCCAGCGTTCGCGCATCACGCCGCGCGCAGCGGTGGGGTTGATAATGAGTCGAGTTTTCATAGCGGGTGTTCCTTCTGAGGGGGCTGTCGTTGACGTTGAACGATTGATTTATCATACGCGCGTTTCTCGAACTGTCAAGCCGCGTTGAAGCAGAAACACGGCTTCTCAAAAGTCACGTTCGGGCGACTGCAAGTCGCCGCAACACCAGGCAATGCCGACCTGCGTCGGCGGGATTCAAGCGACGGAGGTCGCTTTTGCTGTGAATCGCTGCGATTTCAATCGCTTGTCAAGCGACTTTTGAGAAACGCTGAAGCAGAAACCGTTTGACAACGGGAGGCATTTGTGCTATATTCCTTGATGCAACTAGTTGCAATAAGGAATAGTAGCAAGTGGAACATCCGCTGATCAGAGATTTGCGTCAGGCGGGCTATCGCTTGACGCCGCAACGCGAAGCGGTCATTGCCGTCCTCGGCGAGACGCACGCGCATTTGACCGCGCCCGAGATTTTGCGGCGGGCGCAGGAGCACATTCCGCATCTCAATAAATCGGCGGTGTACCGCGCGCTTGATGTGCTGACGCATCTGAGTCTGGTCAACCCGATTGACTTGGGCAAGGGCGAAATTCAGTATGAGCTCAACTGTTTGCCCCATCATCATCACCTGGTTTGCCAACAGTGCGGCAAGATCACCGACGTCGGCGAAAGTGTCTTTGGCGAGCTCGAAAAAATCTTGCGTACGCAGTACGGCTTTGCGCCGTTCTTGTACCACTTTGCCATCTTTGGGATTTGTCGCGCGTGCCAACCCAAGGTTCGGCGCACGCGCGTCTCGCTAGTTCTAGCGCGATGCGCGCAGATCGAACAGCCACTCGCACGGCGCGCAACCCGAAAGCGCGCGCGCCCGCGCTGACTGTTCTCTCGATGACCTTGATTGCGGAGGGACTCGGCAAGGTATTGTGTTCGCGGACGCACGCGTGACGAACGAAACATTTACGACGGTCGGCGGTCGAAGAAGGAGATTACGTTGACAGCACTCGAACGATGGCAAGCGCAAGTGCGCGTGTCGTGCGAGGATCGTCGCGAAAGCGAAGAGCAAACGTGGCAACGGCTCGCGCAATGGTACGACGATTGGGCGCGCCACAACGATTACGTCGCGCGCGTCTCGCCGAAACTACTCGCGTGCGTGAACGCGGAATCGCGCGTGCTGGAGATCGGGCCAGGGAGCGGCGCGTTCACGGCGCCGCTTGCGCGCGCGGCGAAGCAAATTGTCGCGCTCGAACCGTCCGCGAATATGCGGCGTGTTCTGGCGGACAAACTCGATGAGGCGTGGTGCACGAACGTGCGGATCGTTCCGCGCGCCGTTGAAGATGGACTCGCAGAACTCGACGGCGAATTCGATCTGGCGTTCGCGTCGCACTCGCTCTACAACGTCGAGCCGATTGACCAGGTGATGCGCGCGCTGTTGCGCGTGGCGCGGCGCGTGGTCATCTTGATGGGCACAGGCGATACCCAAGCGTGGCAGCACGATTTGTCTGTGCGATTTTTGGGCAAGCCGCGTGTCACCCCCGCCAGTTTCCGCGAATTTTATCCGCTGCTGATGGAAATGGGCATTTACGCGGACGTAGAAATCTTGCCCACGAGTTCCAACTATGTGTACGAGAGCGAAGACGCGCTGCTCGACTGGTGGCAGCATCAATTCCGTCTCGCGGACACGCGCCGCGCTGAACTGCGCGCCGCGCTCGCGCGTATCGCCGAACGCCGCGGCGATCACATCGGTATCTACAGCATCAATCGCAGCGCGTTGATGTGGATCGAGCGCGAGCGGAATCTATTTCGAACGGACGGCGTGGAATCGTCGGCGCAAGCCATGACGTAAATGGAAACAATCTTCGAATGGAAAAGAAAGTGATGCAAAACAATATCATCTACTTTGATTTGATCGGCGGCGCAAGCGGTAACATGATTCTCGGCGCGTTGCTCGATGCGGGATTGGAACTTGATGTGTTGCGTGCCGCGCTCGATGGTCTCGCGCTTCCAGGTTGGACGTTTGAAACCAAGCGCGTCACGCGGCGCGGCATCGCGGCGACCTGGCTCGACGTGCGCGTGGACGATAAAAAAACCGAGCGGCATCTGCGCGATTTGATCGACGTGATTGCGGCGAGCAAATTGCCGGCTGAGGCGCAAGCGACGAGCGCGCGCATCCTCACGCGCATCGGCGAAGCCGAAGCGCAGATTCACGCGCAACCCATCGAGCAAATTCATCTCCACGAATTGGGCGGCTTGGACACCATTGTGGATGTCGTCGGCGCAGTAGTTGGCTTGCGCTTGCTCGGCGTCGAGCGCGTCGTGGTTTCACCCTTTCCGCTCGCGCGCGGACGGATGACGATGGCGCATGGAAATTTTCCCTTGCCTGCACCCGCAACACTCGCGCTGCTCCACGATGCGCCGATTGTTGGCGTGGACGGCGAACGCGAAACGATCACGCCCACCGCGGCGGCAATTCTGACGACATTGGCAAACGAATATGGCGCGCTGCCGCGTATGACGCCGCGCGCGATTGGTTACGGCGCGGGCACGCGCGATGATCCGACGCCGAATGTGTTGCGCGTGATTCTCGGCGCAAGCGCATCGTCATCCGCCGTGATGGAATCCATCGTCGAACTCGAAACGAACATTGACGATCTGAATCCGCAAATGTACGACTATGTGATGGCGCGCTTGTTCGAAGCGGGCGCGCTCGATGTGACATTGACGCCGATGCAAATGAAAAAGAATCGGCTCGCAACCTGGTTGCGTGTGTTCGCGCCAATCGAACGCGCGGCAGAGTTGCGCACGATCCTATTGAACGAGACGACGACGCTTGGCGTGCGTGAACGAATCGTTCAACGCTACACGCTCGCGCGTGAAATCATCTTGGTCGAGACGGAATTCGGCAAGATCCAAACCAAAGTCGCGCATCGTCCGAATGGGACACAGACGATCACCCCTGAATATGACGATTGCGCGCGCATAGCGCGTGAACAAGGTGTCCCACTCCAATTGATCTTGGATGCAGTCAAGCGATGCGCGCAGACATCTGATGCCACAACATATTGGGGGAACCATTTTTCGCATGGAAAGGAGACGCACCTATGATTCAGGATAGACTCGAAGGCGTAATCGCCTTTCACGGACATTATTGTCCTGGTGTGACGATCGGCTATCGCGCCGCGCTGATCGCGTTGCGCGAATTGAACGTCGCGCGCGCACAAGACGAAGAACTCGTCGCAATTTGCGAGAACGATGCATGCGGCGTGGACGCGGTGCAGTATCTCACCGGCTGCACGGTCGGCAAGGGCAATCTGATTTTGCGCGATTGGGGCAAGCAAGTATTCACGTTCGGTCGCCGCAGTGACAACAAGATGCTTCGCGTCGCGCTCAAGTACGGCGGGATGTCTAGCGCGGCAGACCTTCCACCGGAAGAACGCCGTAAACTTGCGTTCGAGCGGCTGGAAAAAAGCACGGATGAAGAATTGTTCGATGTGCGTTGGGTCGACGCGCCATTGCCCAGTCCAGCGCGCATTTTCAAGAGTGTTCAATGCGCGCAGTGCGGCGAAGGAGTGATGGAAGCGCGAGTCCATTTGCGCGAGGGTCAGCCGGTTTGTCCCGAATGTTACGGCGAAGTCTACACGCGACGATATTAAAGCAAGGAGAAGAAAGAAAATGAAAACCCAATCGCGTTTGATCCTGCTTGTTGGGATCGCGGCTTTGGTTGCGGCGTGCCAATCACCAGCGCCTGCTCCAACTGCTGCGCCAACTCCAGCGGCTACTTTTGCGCCGACGGCAACCAGCGCGCCGACGCAACCACCGACGGCAACGAAACCGAGCACGACCGCGGCGCCTACTGCCGTCACATCCAAACAAGGCGGCACGTTCGTCATCGTTGCTGGTACAGATCCCGGTCATTTGAATCCGGCGATCAGCACCTCGGGCGCATTGCATTTTTCCGCCGGGTCGCTCTACAACGGCTTGGTCGCGCTCGACAAGGATTTCAAACCGCAGCCGGAACTCGCGGACAGTTGGATGATCACCGACGACGGCAAGACGTACACGTTCAAACTGCATCCCGGCGTCAAGTGGCACGATGGCAAGCCGTTCACTTCCGCCGATGTGAAATTCACTTTCGAAAATTTGTTGTTGAAATTCCACGCGCGCACGCAAACCGGCGTTGCGCCGGTACTCGACAAGATCGAAACGCCGGACGATCTCACGGTCGTCTTTCGCTTCAAGACGCCCTACGCGCCGCTCTTGCAACAACTCAATGTGATCGAAGCGCCGATTCTGCCCAAACACGTGTACCAAGTGGGCGGTGAGCCGCAGAATCATCCGGCGAATCTCAAGCCGATTGGCACAGGTCCCTTCAAGTTTGTCGAGTACAAAAAAGGTCAGCAAGTCGTGCTGGAACGCAATCGCGAGTATTTCAAATCCGGCTTGCCGTACTTTGACAAGTTGATCTTTTCGATCATTCCCGATACAGCAACCGCGTTGATCGCGTTCGAGCGCGGCGAAGTGGATTACGTCAGCGTACCTGGGTCGGATGTGGAACGCATTTCGAAATTACCGGGCGTAATCGTCGAGCGCAGTCCTGCCGGTTCGGGCGGATCGTTCTGCGTGCAGACGATCATCCCAAATCATCAACGCGCGCCGCTCGACAAACTGCCGGTGCGCCAAGCGTTGAATCTCGCGATTGATCGCCAACGGATGGTGCAGCAGGTCTTGTTCAATCAAGGTCGCGCCGCGCGCGGACCGATGGCGACGACCGCGTGGTACTTTGATTCGACGCTGCCGACATTCGAGTACAACGCGGCAAAGGCGAATCAACTGCTTGACAGCGCGGGACTCGCCAAAGGCGCGGATGGTTTTCGCTTCAAACTGACCGCTGTCTTTCCGAACACCGTCGCCAAGATGGCAGAGGTGTTGAAAGAGAATTTCGCGCAAATCGGTGTGAACGTGGAGTTGAAAATCGTGGATTTCAACGAAGCGAATCAAACCGTGTTCATCAAGCGCGGGTTCGACCTGGGGTACGCCTCGTACTGCAACGGACCCGATCCCGAAATCGGTGTGCGCCGCGCGTACGATTCGACGAACATCAAAGCGGTCTTGTTCTCGAACGGCGCGGCGTACAAGAATCCCATGGTGGATGAACTGTTCGCGCGCGGCGTTGCTGAAACGAATCGCGTCCAGCGCGTGGCGATTTACGCGGAACTGCAAAAGATTCTCGTGAACGACTTGCCCTACTTTTGGCTGTACGAATCGGAAGGCGCGTACGCGCATCGCAACACGATCAACGACGTGCGTCCCTGGACGAGCAGTCTCGCCGAGTACGCGTGGTCGAGCAAATAACGCACGATGCGCGCGTATCTCGTGCGGCGACTGTTGCAACTCGCGCCGGTCGTTCTGTTGATTCTCGCGATCAATTTTACGCTCATCCAACTTGCGCCGGGCGATCCCGTTTTGATCTTGGCGGGCGATAGCGGCAACGAGACGTACTATGCCGAAATGCGCGCCAAGTACGGGCTGGATCGTCCGGCGTATGAACAGTTCGCGCGCTATGTGCTAAACATTCTGCGCGGCGATTTCGGCTACTCGTTCCGTTACGGACAACCTGTCTTCGCCGTCATTCTCGAACGCGTCCCGGCGACTCTGCTTTTGATGCTGACCGCGCAAACGATTGCGATCATCGTCGGCATCGGACTGGGTATGATCGCCGGTTCGCGTCCGAGCGGCAACCTGGGATTGTTCATCCGCACCGGCGCGGCGTTGGGCTATGCGCTGCCGGTGTTCTGGATCGGGCAACTATCGATCTTGTTCTTCGCGTACCAACTCGGTTGGTTTCCGGTCTACGGAATGGAATCGCTACGCGCGGGCTACACCGGCATCGCGCGCGTGTTTGACATCGCGCATCATCTCGCTCTGCCCGCGCTCACACTCGCCGTCGTCGAGATCGGTTTGCTCGTGCGTCTCACCGATGCGACGCTGCGCGATCTGAGCGGCGAAGATTTTGCGCGCACTGCGCGCGCCAAAGGTCTCCGCGAAACGATCGTGGTGCGTCGTCATATTCTGCGGAACGCGCTCTTGCCGGTCGTCACCGCGATTGGCGGACAACTCGGCGCGCTGCTCACCGGCGCGGTGCTCGTCGAAATCGTGTTCGCCTGGCCCGGCTTGGGGCGTTTGCTGTACGACGCGATGCTTGCGCGTGACTATCCGCTGTTGATGGCGATGTTTCTCGTCTCGGCGTTCGGTGTCGTGATCGGCAACCTCATCACCGATCTGCTGTACACGCGCATTGACCCGCGTGTCCGTTTTGAAGCGCGATGAATCTGCCGCTCGAGTACGCGCTTCCCCCGCGCCACTGGTTCATTCGATACGCGCATCAACCCGGCGCGCTTGTCGGGCTGGGTATCGGCTTGGTGATTTTGCTCATCGCGATTTTTGCAAACATCATCGCGCCGACGAATCCCAAAGTGACGGTGGCCGATGCTCTGCACGCGCCCTCGCTCGCGCATTGGTTCGGCGCCGACGACTTGGGACGCGACACGTTCAGCAATGTGATTCACGGCACGCGTGTCGCGTTGATAGTTGGGCTGGTCACCGCGCTCACCTCGACGTTGATCGGCACACTCGTCGGTCTCGTGTCTGGCTACGTCGGCGGATGGTGGGACGACCTGTTGATGCGCGTGACCGAGACGTTCCAGATGTTGCCGCGTTTTTTTCTCGCGCTGTTGCTCGTCTCGTTGTTCGGGAGCAACATCATGTGGGTCGCGCTGATGCTGGGGCTGACGTTCTGGACGGGGCCTGCGCGCTTGCTGCGTTCGCAAGTGTTGAGCATCAAGAATCGCGAGTTCGTCATCGCCGCGCGTTCCATCGGCGCGCACGAGTTGGCAATTATGTTTCGGCACGTCCTGCCGAATGCGTTCGCGCCGGTCGTCGTGAGCGCGGCGCGGCAGATCGCCGGCGCGATTCTCACCGAAGCCGGTTTGAGTTTTCTCGGCTTGGGCGATCCGACGCTCGTCAGTTGGGGGCAGCTGCTCAACAACGCGCAGCGGTTCATTCGGACCGCGTGGTGGCTATTCGTCTTTCCCGGCGCGGCGCTCGCGTTGACCATCCTCTCGACGACCTTGATTGCCGATGGACTCGTCGCGGCGTTGCGTCCGCAGACGCACGAGTGACGAACGAAAAAAATCGCGACCGTCAGTGGTCGCACATCAAAGAAGGGAAACCCAAATGAAGAAACTAACCGCTTTCATGTTTTTGCTCGTCGCGTTGCTGAGTGTGACAATGGTTGCAACCAGCGCGCAGTCACCCAGCGTCGTCGCGTCCACATCGTGGACGGGCGCGTTCGCGCGCGCCGCCGGCGCGGGCACCGTCACCGTGATCGCGCCGCTCGATCTCAAACATCCGCCGGAGTACGAAATCAAACCCTCGGACTTGGACAAGGTGCGCGGCGCGAAACTCGTCGTGTTCGCGGGCTATGAAAAATTCGCGCAAAAATTGACCGAGACCGCGGGCGGCGATAAAGTCACCGCGCTCAAAGTGCTGACCGAAAACAATCCCAACACGGTCAAGCAACAAGCCAAGTTGATCGCCGACGCGCTCGGCACGACGGCGGCGTGGGAAAAATGGTCGAAGGAATTCGACGCGGTCGCCGCGCAGTACAAAGCGGACGTGCAAAAAGCGTACCCGAATCGCAAAGCGGTCGTCCACAAAATGCAACGCCCCGGCGTCGAGTGGCTCGGTTGGGAAATCGTCGGCGAGTTTGGTCCGGCGGAACCCTCGCCCACCGTCGTCGCCGATTTGGCGAAATCCGGCGCGTTCATCGTGATTGACAATTACCACAATCCCGTCGGTCAAGCGATTGCCGAAAGCGCGAAAGCCAAATACGTGCAGTTGATCAATTTTCCCGGCAAGGACAACACCGCGAGCATTGAAGATGTGTACCGCTACAACGCGCGCGCGTTGTTGAGCGCGGTCGGACAAACGCCCACCAAGCCGGGTGTGGACTGGACGATGATCGTCGGCGCGCTGGCGATCGGCGCGGTGATCATTGGTGGAGTGGTATTTTTCTTGCGCCGCAAAAGATGAACGCGCAACGCGAATTCTTCGAATCGCTCGCGACCGGATGGGACGCGCTGCAACCTCCCGAACGCGGCGAAAAGTTGCGCGGCGTCCTCGCGCCGTTCGCGCCGCTTTTGCGCGAGGCGCGGCGCGTGCTGGAGATTGGAACCGGCACGGGCGCGCTCTTGCCGATTGCGCGCGAGTACGCGCCCCACGCGCGTTTTGTCTCACTCGATTTGGCGCAAGCGATGTTGGCGCGCGCTGCGGCGCGCGCGCCGTTTGCCGCATTCGCGCAAGCGGACGCGCAAGGTCTGCCCGTGCGCGCTGCCAGTTTCGATCTGGTTGTTTGTCACGGCAGTTTTCCGCATTTTGTAGACAAACCGGGTGCGCTGGCTGAGATCAAACGCGTGTTGAAACCCGGCGCGTCCGTACTGATTGCGCACGAGATCGGACGCGAGCAGATCAATGCAATTCATCGCCAGGCGGCGGCGACGGTGATCCACGATCACCTGTTGCCGAGCGGCGAGGAGACGCGCGCGTTGTTGACGGCGGCGGGGTTTGTCGATCCGCGCGTCGACGATGCGCCGGAGCATTACTGCGCGCAAGCGCGTGTGCCAGCGCGCGGCGAGCACGCGTTGGTCGCGGAAAATATCTCGACGCGCTATGGGGATGTGTTCGCGTTGCGCGATGTATCGCTGACGGTTCAGCGCGGCGAAATGATCGGCTTGTTTGGCGCGAATGGCGCGGGCAAGTCAACATTTCTCAAAGCCGCGCTGGGGCTCGTGCCGCTTGCCGCGGGTACGCTCACGGTGTTGGGAAATGTGGTCGGCGGGGCGCGTTATCATCACGCGCGTCCGCGCATCGGCTATGTGCCGCAGAAATTGCCCGGCGGACGGTTTCCGGTGACGGTGCGCGATGCGGTCGCGATGGGGCGGTATGGTCTGGCGGGCATGGGGCGCGCGCTCACCGCGCGCGATCACGCGCTCGTTGTCAGCGCGCTCGAACAAATGAGAATCGGCGATCTCGCGTCGCGGCTGGCGCAGAATCTATCGGGCGGACAGGCGCAGCGCGTCGCGATTGCGCGCGCGCTGGCGCAAGAGCCCGAATTGCTTTTGCTCGACGAGCCGACCGCGAGTTTGGATCGCGCGGGGCAAGTGGAACTGGCGCGCCAGGTGCAACAGTTGAATCGCGAACGCGGCATCACCGTCGTCATCGTCTCGCACAACGTCGAAGTGGCGCGCTTGTGCCAGCGGCTCTATCTGTTCGACGCGGGTCAGGCGTGCGCGATCGATTCCATCGCCGAGTTGGGATATGCTTGACGTACTCGCAATGCCGTTTATGCAGCGCGCGCTCGTCGCGCTCGTGCTGACCGGCATCACGTTCCCCGCCATCGGCGTTTTTATTTTGACACTCGAAATGATCCCGGCGCGTTTTGCCGTGATGCACACCGCGCTGCTCGGCGCGGCGATCGCGTTGATGCTGCGCGTGGACATTACAATCGTCGCGATGCTGTCGAGTCTGATCGTCGGCGTGACGATTGCGCGCTTGAGCGAACGCGCGGATATTTCGGCGGGCGGCTATCTCGGCTTGATGATGACGGTGACACTCGGTCTCGCGTTCGTTATTTTTTACAAGGCGAACATTCACGCGATCGAGGCGTTCAATCTTTTTTGGGGGAGCGTTCTCGCGCTGACGAACAACGATCTGCTGACGATTGTGTTGATCGCGCTCGCGCTCATCGCCTTCCTCACAATTTTCTACAAAGAAATCCAGGTGGTGTTGTACGATCGCGAACTCGCGCACGCGGTTGGTGTGCCAGCGCGGGTGATCTACTATGCGATCATCATTCTGATTTGTCTGAGTGTCGCCGTCGCGATGCGCGTCACCGGCGCGTTGCTCGTGGACGCGGTGACGATTCTGCCTGCGCTGGCGGCGCGCCAAATCGGCAAAGACCTGAAAAGCATTTTGCTCTGGAGCGCGATCCTGGGATTGACTACGAATCTCAGCGGGCTTGCCCTGGCGTATGCGTTCGATCTGCCGGTGAGTCCTGCGATCATCGTGCTGGGCGCGGCGCTGGTGCTGATCACGCGTTTGCGCGCGCGCTGAAAAACGGATCGGGTTCGAGTGAGCGGGGACGCGCCGCGGCGGTTGATCAGAGTGGAAATGCGAGCCAAACAAAAAGCCCGCGCATATCGCGCGGGTTTTTTGTTCATTCGATTGCGACCAGCACGTTCTCACCTTCGACTTTGATCGGAAACGTTTTGATCGGAAACATCGCGGGCATCTGCGTTGCCGCGCCGGTTTGCGCGCTAAAGCGTCCGCCGTGACGCGGACATTCGATCGCGCCGTCCACGAGCGCACCGTCGGAGAGCGTGCCGTTGTCGTGCGTGCAAAGGTCTTGCGTCGCGAAGAGCGCGCCTTGCCAATTCGCGATCAACACAGATTCGCCGTTCACGTCGAACGATTTGATCGCGCCGGGTGGGATGTCGGCTAGTTTGGCGATGGCAATAAAATCCGACACGAGTTACGCCTTTTGAAGTTTTTCCTGAACCCAAATGTTCAGTAAAGTTTCTGGACGAACACCTTGCCGCTTTGCCATCTTGCGGATTTGCATAGCGAGTCCTTGCGCCAGTGGATAGTAAATCACTTCGGATTGAATGTTCACCTGGAAAGTCGCCGCTTGGGTCTGATCCCAAAAGTCCGCGAGACTGTGCGTGTCCCAGAATTCCGCAATCTCTTTGTAGGTTGTGGCTTTGGAAATTGGAGTCTTACTTCTTTTCATACGTTTTCCTCTCGCTTGCATCCATAGCGCGCGCCGAGAGAATCATCGCGCGCTTGTCTTTCTTGTAGACGAAGAAAACAATCAAGTATCTACCCGATTCGGTTTGTCCGGTTGCCGAGTAGACGTTTTCTCCGGGGCGATGACCTTTTTCGACAAAACGAAACTTGGGCGAGCCGCGCAAGACTTGACGAACTTCGTCTTGCTCGACGTTATGCCGGGTTTCCAATTTCTCGATAATTTCGGCGTACCAAATCAGACCGCGAATTTCCAATGGTTTCTCCCCTGCTCCCTCTCTCCCGCGCTCCCACTCAGTCTTCTTCCTCATCGGGCCACGTCGTGACGCCGTAAACGCCCGCCTTGATCACTTTGAGCGGCAACAGCGCGCACTTGATCCGCGTGGGTCCCAACGGAATGCCGAGCAAATCGAGAATGAACTGCTTGTCCATCTTCTTGATCTCGTCGAGCGACTTGCCGATCAATTCGTCGGTGAGCAGGGATGCGGATGCTTGGCTGATCGCGCAACCCTTGCCGTTGAATTTCACATCGGCGACGACGTTGCCTTGCAGTTTGATGTCAATCCGAATCTTATCGCCGCACAATGGATTCGAGTCTTCGTACGAAATATCCGCGCCGGGAATTTCGCCGTGATTGTGCGGATGTTGATAATGATCGAGAATGAGTTCGCGGTAAAGATCGTCCATCGCTGTTTTCAAACCTGGGAATAAAAATTCTCAACTTCGCGCAAGAATATTTCAAAGTTGATCGGTTCACAAAGCAGATGTTGTTCGGGAGAGCGAAAAGGGTGAATATGCCAACCCATCTTTGCATTGTCTTTGCCGTAGACGCGTTTGCCCTCGCGGATCCACGCGAACGCGGTTTTGTCAGTGGCGAGGTTGTAGAACGCGTTGATGAAACTTGCATCCATCAAAAAGACGCGGACGCTCAAGGTGTCTTCATCTACCGCGTCTACCGCGTACGACTCGACCAGGGCGTGAGCTTGGCACACGTCGCTCAGCCGGCGCAGGAGTTCGGCGGTGGTCATGCTGGAAATCCCGCACGCATTTTCTCCAGGCGCGCCTTACGCGTGATCAGAGCTTCCCATTCCAAGTAATCGCGCTCTGATTCAAACGCATAGTCCGCTGGCGCATCTGTGGTTTCCCAGCGTCGCCGGTATTCTTCAAATGGCATACCATATTTGGATTGGTACGCGCGCTCGCTCAACGTAATTTGCTCTAGGCGATGCTCGACTGCGTCTTTGAGAACAATCCACATTGCCGTATCTGGACGCGCTTCGCCGGTTAATTCAGTCAAGAGTCGCGCTGTTTCCTTGGGCCACGTGATTGCCATACTCACCCTCCCTGCAAGACCTATCCCTTGAAAATCTGCTGTACCTTTTTAATCGTTTCCACCAACTTGTCAACTTCTTCCGGCGCGTTATACACGTAGAACGACGCGCGCGTCGTCGCAGACAGTCCGTAATAATCGTGCAACGGCATCGCGCAGTGATGCCCCCCGCGCACGCAAATTCCTTCGCCGTCGAAAATTTGCGCGACATCGTGCGGATGCGCTTCCGGAATGCTGAACGCGATCACGCCGCCGCGTTGCTCCGGATCGAGTGGACCGAGAATGCGGATGCCTTTGATCGCGCGCAATTGATCGAGCGCGTACGCGGTCAGCTCGCGTTCGTGCGCGCGCACGTTGTCCATTCCGAGCGCGGTCAAGTAATCCACCGCCGCGCCCAAACCAATTGCTTCGGCGATCGCAGGCGTACCGGCTTCAAACTTCCAGGGAAGATCGTTCCAGGTGGAATGATCCAGAAACACTTCGCGAATCATATCGCCGCCGCCGAGGAAGGGTTCCATTTTTTCCAACAGCGCGCGCTTGCCGTACAAAATCCCGACGAAGGGACCGAGCATCTTGTGTCCGCTAAACGCAAGGAAATCGCAATCGAGCGATTGTACGTCCACTGCCATATGCGGAACCGCTTGCGCCGCATCCACAACCACGCGCGCGCCGACCGCGTGCGCGCGCGCGATGATCGAATGGATCGGCGTGAGCGTACCGACGACGTTGGACGCCATCGTCACCGCGACGAGTTTCGTTTGCGCGGTGATGAGTGTGGCGATGTCGTCGGCGCGCAGCAAGCCCTGCGCGTCCGCGCCGATGAATTTCAGGCGCGCGTTTTTTTCTTTGGCAAGCAATTGCCAGGGGACGAGGTTCGCGTGATGTTCCAGCACGGTTGAAACGATCTCATCGCCTGCCTGAATCTGCGCGCGCCCCCACGCGTATGCGACCAAGTTGATCGCTTCGGTGGCGTTGCGCGTGTAGATGATTTCGCGCCACGATTTGGCGTTGATGAACTTTTGGATTTTGTGCCGCGCGCCTTCGTACTGTTCCGTCGCTTGTTCCGCCAACGCGTACACGCCGCGATGAATATTCGCGTTCGTCGTCCGATAGTACGCGTCCATCGCGCGGATCACCGCGTCGGGTTTTTGCGACGTTGCCGCGCTGTCGAGATAGACCAGCGGCTTGCCGTGAACTTGCTGTTGTAGAATCGGAAAATCTTCGCGGATGGCGGAGACGTTGAGAGTGTGTGGCATCATATCCTCTGAATTGCGAATTGCGAATTTCACTACCGTACACTTTTTAGACCACAATTGGTTGGAATGATACCGGGATACGCTTGCCTTCGTTGAGTAAGTGCTCAAGCAGACGCAGGCCCAGTTGAAACAGACTCAGATCACACCGCTTGTTGCGATGGATCACACTGCGCCATTGATCGTGCAAGGCACGTACACCCAGATCAATGATCCAGATATACGCC
>Ga0194126_10005622_pt1 | contig 18342 bp, 14 predicted proteins | sample TA2KigC150mmetaG_FD_148641 | JGI IMG/M metagenome (GOLD analysis project Ga0194126, IMG submission 148641) | Freshwater microbial communities from Lake Tanganyika, Tanzania - TA2015035 Kigoma Deep Cast 150m | ecosystem: Environmental > Aquatic > Freshwater > Lake | place: Tanzania: Lake... | reverse complement strand
CAGGTAAGCGTTCGAATCCCTCTCCCTCCGCCAGTCTTCTGATCGCTTCGTCTGGTGCTCTCCCCGATGCCCTGCCCGAGGTGCTTGATCCCCTGTGGTCACGGGACGTCTGCTTCCTCCTCGGTCCCGGCCGACTGGAACGCGACCGACACCCCCGGGGCACAGGGGGACGTCTCGGGACGGGGAGGAGGTCTTGGGGCTTTCGAGGGCGAATGGACCCGTTCCGGGGGACATGGGTCATCTGCTACGCACCAGGTCTTCCCGGTCGCTGGCATCGCCGTCAGGCGAAGGGCAGGGAAACCGGGCAGCCCGTCTGCGGCCCCCGGGGCTCCATCAATGGCGCCCCCGCACGGGGAGCGCTCGAAGGGGACCTGCGGGCCCTCATCTGTCTGGCAGTTCGCCGGGGCCCTGGTCCCGGCTGTCGCGCGTGGCCTGATCACACACCACACAAAGGGAAGGGAAGAGAACATGCGGTTCGTGTGCCTGATCGTCGTAGCCGTAAGCATGGTGCTTGCCAGTGGAGCCTACGCCCAGGTAGGCGCCGCGGATGCAGTCTCGCTAGGCATGGGCGGGGTCGTCCTGGCTACGCCCAACGGGCCGGTCGCCTCAACCGTCGCGCCGCTCGGGTTCTGGAACTCGACGGGCGAGGGCTTCAGCTTCGCCCGCGAGACCCTGATGGTCCCCGATGACGTCCGTGAAGCCGTGGCGTCGGGGTCCACCGACGGCCTGCCGCGCCAGATCGTCCGGGTCACCGGCGGCTACGGGCGCGATGGCCTCGGTGACGGGTTCGGCCTCGTGGGCGGGTCCCTGTTGGACCTTCCGTCCTCCACGCAGTTCAGCCTGGGCATGGCCACCACGGGCGGGGGCCCCAGCGTCTACGCCGTCTCCTTGGCCAAGCCCCTCTGCGACAGCGACTTCCGCGCCGGGATCAGCCTCCTCCACAATGACGACCGGGACGTCACCACGATCACCCCCAGCGTGGCCTGGGACACCACGGTCGGCGGTGGCCGCGGCCTGCGTCTCGCACTCCAGTGGCGGGATGCGATGAACCAGCACGACAATGGTCTGGATTTCGGCGTCGCGTGGCAGGCCACGTCGCGCCTGCTGGTGGCGGCGGACGTGCTCGACCTCGCCGGTGAGGACGACGTGCTGGTCAACGGCGGCGTCGAGTACGGCTTCGGTCCGTTCGGCAACGCCGCCCATCGCTGGGCGTTGCGCGTCGGCGCCATGGATAGCGGCGACGGCCACGACATCACGGCGGGCGCCGGCTGCCGCATCTCCGACGACTGGCAGGTCGATGTGGGCTGGGCGAACACCGAGCCCGACTCGAGCTGGCTGGCCACCGTCGGGACGAGCTTCTAGGGCGGGGCCTGACCTACCCGCTAAGACGGTACGACTCACAGTCTCATGGATGCAGTGTGTTCAGCCCTGCCCCACGGGGAGGCGTAGCCGACCCTCGGGGCAGGGCTGAATCGCCTCGGGCGCCGGGGCCCGACGGGCCAACGTGCCGTGATGGCCGAGCGGTCTATGGCGGCGGTCTTGAAAACCGTTAGGTGAAAGCCTCGGGGGTTCGACTCCCTCTCCTTCCGCCAGGTGGTGTCCTTCAGCGGTCCTCCCGGTTCCCCCGTAGGGCTCCAAGGCGCAGTAGCACGCCCCTGCGGCCGACTCTGGGCATGGTTCAGCGGATTCCGGCTTCGCCACAGCCGCGCTACACGGTGGTCCAGGGGGGCGGGTTGGCGTAGAAGAGGACCTTCAGCTCGGGGAACTGCTGCTTGAGGTCGCGGGCGAAGTGCTCGAGGCCCGGGTTCTCGCTGGTCGCGTGGCTGGTCTCGATCAGCGGGACGTCGGCATCGATGGCGAACCGCATCCCGTAGTCGTCCGCCTCCCCGGCAATGAACACGTCCGGATCGTGGGCCAGCAGGCTCTGCATGAAGGAGGTGTTGAGGCTCAAGCCCAGGCCGCCCCAAGGCGCGCCGATGCGGTGCACGACTCGATCGAGGTCCCCCGTCACGCGCACATGGGCCAGCCCCGTCCGCTCCTTCACCCGCTCGGCGAGTTGCCGCACCGGGAGGGGCTCGACCTCGAAGATGCGGATGTAGCCCTCCTTCACGACCGGCTCCGGCAGCCCCAACTGGTGTCCGAAGTCGTCGAGGATCGCGTAGCGGTCCAGCATCCCGTGCGCCCGGTAGACGGTGATGCCGTGGCTGCCAAGCAGCGACAGGCGCCGGACGTTGGGGCGCCACCAGAGGCGACTGACGGCGTTCGGATCGCGGAATTCGTAGGGGAAGGTCAGCTCCTCGTGGCAGACGACGAGGTTGCAGTCACCGGCAGCCGCCGTCTCGATAGCCTCCACCGTCGCCATCCAGCAGACCAGTACCCCGGTCACCTCGACGGTGGGCTCACCGAACCGGAATCCCTCCTCGGGGCCCATCCCCGGCGACAGGCTCTCGACAAACGCCGCGATCCCGGTGGCCTTCACGCGGCAGACCTCCTTGCCCGGCTCGGGTGCTACGCCGCCTGCGCCGCCTGAGCGCGCACGTACTCGGCGATCTGCGCCATCTCGTTCCTGAACTGCTCGTAGTCAACCTGCATGCCGTTCAGGTAGGCGCTCCAGCCCGCCGACGACTTCGCGTAATGCACCGCGTCCTCGATCTCCTCCTCCGTCGCGCCGTTCAGCCGCGCTGCCTCCGTGTGGAACAGCGCGCAGTAGCGGCACTTGGAGACCGCCGCGATGCCCAAGCCGATCAGCTCCCGGTACTTGTTGGGCACCGGCCCTTCCTCGAACTGCACGCGCTTCATCAGCTCCCACTCCAGCTCTAGCGTCGAGTCGGGAATCTGCTTGATGAAGCTCGGGACCAGCCCGAACATCCCCTCGATGTCGCGGTAGACCTCTTCGCGTGTCATGGGAGTCAACCCCTTTCGCCTGGCTACCCGGATGCGGTCTCCCGGTGTCGACCGATTAGGGCCCTAACACCGTCCCCAACCTCGACGCCTCATGCGAGGGAGGACAAACTAAATACTATTGACAATAGTAGAAAAAGGCGCATAATGTGGAGTGGGTGCAGATGCGACACGGAGGTGGCGGGAGATGAGCGGCAGTCCCTTCGGTCTGCTGGCTTCAGGCCTCTTCGCCTTGGGCCAGACCCCTGTCCAGGCTCCCCTCGACACATACGACAATGCGTGGGTCGTGATCGGCCCGGTTTCCGTGGGCCCGGACGAGGCCGTACAGAGCCTCGTGGCGGTCGGCCCGATCACCATCGCCGGCAACGTCTTCGGAGACGTGGTCAGCGTCGGCGGCAAGGTGACCATCGCCCCAACGGCGCTGGTCGCCGGGAACGTGACGGCGCTCTGCGGCTACGTGGAGGTCGCAGAGGGCGCGAAGGTGCTCGGGACAGTCCGCGCCAATGAGCTTGCTCTGGTGCGCGTCACGCCGCTGACGCCGGCGGCGCCGGCGGAGGCGGCGCTGATCCTGGGGGACCACGAGTTCATCGACCCGCGGTTGCGCCAGGCCATTGTGATCGGAGGCAACGCGCTGGTGAGGGCGACCTCGGGCCTGACCGAGATCATCGCCCTCGGGGGCGATGTGCGCATCGAGGCCGGCCCGCAGGTGAGTGCCGCGCGGGTGTTCGGCGGGCAGCTGACCCGGGTCGCGCCTCGGCCGGAGGCCCAGGACGAGCGTGCGGAGCCGATGCGCCTGCGGTTCGGCGGCCGACTCGCGGCTGAGAGCTCCGCGGTCGCTCGCCTCACCTCCAGCTTCGAGCGAGATCGAGAGAACCTGAAGCTCGCGGCCTTCTCGGAGCGCTCGAACACCGGCGAGGCGCATCTGGCCGCCTTCGCGCCCTCATCCCGCGTCGAGCTGACCCTCGCGGTGAAGCAGGCCAACCGATCTCCCCTGTCGGCCGGGCAGCAGCCGGGTCAGTGGCTGCAGTTCGGAGAGGGGTGGGCGTCCTGGCCCAAGCGGTCGCTGGACGTCCCCGCCGACGCCGACCCGTTGCTGCAGCAGTCGGCGGCTCTGGGCGTCGCGCTGCGGATCGACGCGACCATCGAGACACCGGGCGAACCTCGCCGCAACCTCGCCCAACGAACGCTGACGCTGGGGATCCCGGCGGATGCGGAGGGGTTGCTGGAGTATCGCGACAGACGGTAGCCGACAAGGCCTCAGAGGCAAAGCGAGGGGATGGCGATGATCTGCAGACTCAGACAGGCTTGGCCGGCGGCCCTGGTGTTTGCGGTTGTGGCGGCGACCGGGCCGGAGGGGCACGCGCAACTTGGGCCGATGGATGTGGTGAACCGGCCGCTTTGGCTGGCGGTCGGCCCGATGGTGGTCGAGGCCGGCGAGGAGGCGCCGGAGCTGGTGGCCCTCGGAGCGGTGACCGTCGCGGGCACGGTGCACGGCGACGTCACCAGCTTCGGCGGAGGAATCGTGCTGGAGCCCACCGCAGTCGTCGAGGGCGATGTGACGGCCGTGTGTGCGCCCGTTGAGCGGCGTGACGGGGCCACTGTGCTCGGGGAAGTCCGCGCGGATCAGCTCCCGGAGACGGCCGTCACGGAGGTCGGTCCGAGGCGACCGGACACGGTCGCGCTCGTGGTGGGGAGTCACGAGCTGACGGGCGCCGAGCGGAGGGTGGTGGTGGTGCTCGGAGGCGATCTTACGGTCCGCGCCGGTGCCGAGGTGCCCGAGATAGTGGCTCTCGGGGGCTCGGTGCGGGTCGAGGCGGGCGCGACGGTCGGTGCGGTGCGAGTCATTGGGGGCGAGGTTCGGCGCGCCGAGGCAACCGACGTGGCGCATGAGGTCATCGCCCCGGCCTGGCTTCGTCTTCCCGGCGTGGAGGCTCCGGGTGCCGGGCCGCCGGCGGGGGCGGCGGTCGGAGCGTGGACCACCATGACCTCCCCCACCTTGGAGCGGACCACGCCGAACCTGCACCTGAGTCTGGGCGGCGGCGAGCACCAGAACGCCTACGCCATTGCGCGCGCAGGACCCACAACCTGCCTCGTCGAGTTGACCCTTCAGGCGCGAGCCGTTCCGCGGTACCCCGAACCCGGCCCACCGCAGCGAGGCGGGGGTCTGGCCGGCTGGTGGCCTCAGCAACCGATCACGGTCTCCCGCGACCGGGACCCCCGCTACCAGCGCGCGACGGCCGTCGGGGCCGCGCTCGCAATCATGCTCACGATCACCGAAAAGGAGCCGGATGGCCAGCAGCGGATCCAAGGCGGGCTGCAGCTCGCCGTTCCCGCAGACGCTCGCGTGCTGGCGACCCGGGGCGGGACGGGCGGCGTCGGCGGAGGGCTCGGTGGCGGCTTGGGCGGCCGCGGCACGTACTGACCTCGACCGCCCCGGCAGCAGCTCGCGGTGGCGCCTTGTGGGCGCGAGGGGCCGCGCCCCGGCCTTGGGTCCGCGAGGGCCCGCTACTCCTCGATCACGAACACCGGGTCCCACGTCACCTCGATGGAGCCCTCGGCCGCAATCGCCCGGCCGAACATGTCCTCGACGCGCGTGCCGGCGGGCAGGTCGTAGGGGATGGTCTGCCCCTGCTCGGCAGTGAAGAGGATCGTGACCGAGTCCCCGTCGTCCGCGTACTTCGTGCGCCACAGGCCCTCGGGCGTCACCTCCTGCTCCGCGAGGGTCTTGCCGCGCAGGCTCGCGATGAGATGGGCGTAAGCGACATAGCCGGGCTTGGGTGCCAGCAGGAAGTCCTGGTGGTGGACGATTCCGAAGTTGTTCTCGTTGTAGTTGAGGTTCAGACCGTCGTCTTTGAAGTCGTACCACACCACGCCCTGGGCGCCGGTGGTCAGCGCGGCCACCATCATGCGCACGAGGCAGCGCGCCTGGTGCAGGAAGCCGCTGCCGCTGGCCCCCATGTGCGTCGGCCAACCGATCTCGGTGATCCACAGCGGAACCGGCCTGCCCGCGGCGTCCCCGGCCGCCTCCGTCGCGGTCTGCAGATGGGTCCGTAGCCACGGTCCCGCGAGGTTGGGGTAATGGTAGGGATGGATGGAGTAGGCGTCCATCCCGGCCCCGGCGCCGTCGGCCATCATCTGGGGGAAGGCCTTCCAGTCCCACTCACCGCCGATGCCGATGATCGTCGCGTCCGGGTTCTCGGCGCGGATCGCGGTGGCGGCCTCGCGGAAGAGCGGCGCGTACCCCTCGGCCGGCCCCGGCTTGCCCATCCCGCAGCCGCCGCACCACTCGTTCCAGACCTCGATCAGGTTCAGGTGCGGTTGCAGCTCCCGCGCCAGGAGCGCCGCGTACCGCGCAAAGCCCGCTCGCGCCTCGGGCGAGAGGGGGAAGCCGCCCTCGTCGTAGTGGCGGTTCGCGTAGTCGGCGATGATGAGGGGCTCGAGGCCGTGCCGCGCGCCCTCCTCGATGTACTCGCGACACCAGTCGGGGATGGCGAGCGTGCCCTTCTCGGGCTCGCAGGCGCCCCAGGAGATCTCATCCCGGTAGACCCGGATGCCCGCCCGGGCGATCATCGGCATGACCGACAGCGGCCAGCGCTGGCCGAAGTGGGTACAGACCGAGAACTGCCGGTCCTCCTCCGTCGGCTCCAGCGATGGCAGCACCGCGAAGCGGAAGTCGGCCCACGGGGCGGTTGGGGAGTCCTCCTGCCCGGCGATGCGAAGCTGCAGATCGTAGGCCCCCGGCGCGTCGGGAGTGATGGACAACGGCGTGGGCGCGCCGTTGCGCAGCGGCGCGGTCAGCTCCTGCACAACCCGGCCGAAGGGATCGAAGAGGCGGGCAGAGAGCCCCGGGGCATCGGCCTGCACGGCCAGCTCCACGACCTGCCCGGGCTCGTAGACGAGGAGGGTGCGGTCGCGAGGGATGAACGTGCGAATCCCGTGCGGCTGCAGGACGCCCTCGACCGAGTGGAGCGTGCAGAGCTCGGCGATCGTCAGCTCGCCCTGCGCCTTGAAGCCGCCGCCCAGCTTGTCAAACAGGATCGACGCGATGCGGAAGGGCGGGTCGAGCACGCCATTGTCGTCGCCGCCCCAGTGACCCCCGGCCACCAGCGGGGCGATGCCGAGCGTCCACTCGCCCGGGATCAGGGCGCCGAAGTCGAACTGATGGGTCTCGCCCGAGACGTCGACGATGCGGACGCGCGCAGGCAGCGGGTCTGCGCCGCCCTTCATCCAGAGCCCGAGCGCCTGGGTGCCCTCTTCCAGGGGCAAGTTGCCGCCGAGGTCGATATACTCCAGGCGATCCGGACCCGCGAACTCGTAGGCGACCCTCAGCCCGCCCTGCCCGGCTTCCCGGCCCTCGCCGGCTTCCACCGTGGCAGTGGCGCTCTGCCCGTGGGTCAGGCCTTGCCACGCGGCCGGGTCATCGAGCGGGTCGAGCAGGTCGCCCAGCTCGTACGTCTGGGCGATATCTCGCCGCGTGGGCGGGGTCCTGATCTCCTGCCAGTCCTGAGCCACGCCGGGTAGGGCCATGAGGATGCTCCAGAGCACGGGATGCATGGGGGCGCCTCTTCGAGGTAGGGTACGGGGTGGTTCCCCGACCGGGGCGAGCGCCCTCCCGAAGGAGGGTCTCGGGTCGGCGCGGTGAACCTGGGCGGAGCTCGGCCCACTGCCTGTCACAGGAGGCTCTCATGCGACGCCGCACCGTATCGTTGCTGCTCTCGGCGCTTGCAGCCGCATCGCTCACGGTCTGCGCGCAGACCGCCGACGAGGCCTACGAACAGGCGATGGCCCGTTGCGAGGAGGCGAAGCAGCAGGGCGATTATCCTGCCATGGCCGAGGCGATTCGCCAGGCGCTGAAGCACGGCTCCGGGAGCGAGTATGCGTGGCGCAGCCTCGCGTGGGCGCTGATGCACGCCGGGGAGTGGGAGGACTCGCTGGCGGTGGCGCGGGAGAACGTGGCGCGCAACGGGGCTTCGGGCTGGTCGATGGAGCAGCTGGCCGAGTCGCAGATGGCGGCGGGCGACTGGGCGGCGGCCCGCGCGACGCTGGCGCAAATCGACGCTCTGCCGGCCGATACGCTCGGCAGCGCAGCGGGAGCCATCGAGGGCACGCGCCGCCGACTGCTCGACCTCACCGGACAACGTCGCTACAGTCTGCACTGGAGCGTGGACCTTGGCCAGGGCGGCCCTGACCAGCCGCCCGCGCGGCTGCTGATGCCGCGGTGGGGCGATTCGCGTCAGACCTTTGAGTTCACGGTGACCAACGCCGTCTCCTGCGAGCGTGTCAGCGAAGGGCCGCGGGACTTCATCGACGTCGTCCAGAAGCCCGGCGAACCGTTCGAGATCGACGCCACCGTCACGATCCGCGGGTCTGCGCTCGGCCACGCGGCCCTCGACCGCGCCACGACGTTCTCCGTGCCGCCGGAGCTCGCCGGCTGCCTGACCCCATTCCGCCACGGGGAGACGTTCGATCCCGCCTCGCCGCTGTGCGCCCGAGTCGGGGGCTTCTCCAGGAGCCTCACCATGGCCCGCACGGTGCAGAACCTGCTGGACTGGATGCACCGGAACATGAAGTACGCCGACACGCAGAACCGCACGCTGGACGACATCCTGGCCGGAGGCCAGGGGGTGTGTCACCATCAGTGCAGCGCCTTCACGGCCCTCTGCCGCGCGGCGGGGGTGCCGGCGCGCGTGGCACACGGCGTCGTCCTCGACGGCGAGGGGGAGTTTGCGGACAACGCCGGGAGCCACGGGTGGGCGTCCGTCCACCTCGACGGCCTCGGGTGGGTTCCGGTGGAACCGCTGGACCGGACATCGCTGGCGCTGTTCGGCCGGTCGAACTACCGACTACGCCAACGAGACCCCCGAGGACCACCACTTCGACCATCGCTCCATCCAGGGCTTCCACTGTAGCGGGAAGGTCCTGGCCATCGAGCCGCAGGAGTGAGCCGCGCCTTGGCCCCCGTCCTCAAGATCCACGGCGTCAGCAAGGCGTTCCCGGGCGTGCGGGCGCTCAGCGCGGTGGACCTCGACGTGCGCGGCGGTGAGATCCACGCGCTCGTCGGCGAGAACGGCGCCGGCAAGTCGACGCTCGTCAAGATCCTCTCCGGCCTGTACGCCCCCGATGCCGGTGAGATCCGCCTGGCGGACCGGACCATCGCGCACTTCGACCCCCACGCGGCCGGACAGCTGGGCATCGCCGTGGTGCATCAGCACCTGGGCCTCTTCCCCAGCCTGACTGGACTTGAGAACCTCTTCGCCGGCGACCTGCCGACAACGCGCGGTCGCGTAGACTGGCGGCGCATGGCCGTCGAGGCCCGGGCGCTCCTGGCTGACCTGGGGCTGGAGCTGGACCTCCGTCGGCCCGTGGGCGAGCTCAGCGTCGCCGAGCGCCAGCAGATCCAGATCGCCCGGGCGCTCCGTCGCGAGTCGCAGGTCCTGATTCTCGATGAGCCGACGGCCGCGCTCGGAGACCGGGAGTCGGAGGCGCTCTTCGCGCTGCTCCAGCGACTGCGCCAGCAGGGCCTGGCCATCGTCTACATCTCGCACCGACTCCAGGAGGTCTTCCGCCTCGCAGACCGCATCACCGTGCTGCGGGACGGAGCCAAGGTGGCCACCGTCGCCGCGACCGAGGTTGATCGCGCCCAGGTCGTCGGCATGATGGTGGGCCGCGAGGTGGCCGACCAGATCCGGCCGAGGGGTCGGGAACCCGGTCCGGTGCTGCTGCAGGTTCACGACCTGCACGTGGACGGCGCCGTGCGTGGAGTCTCGCTCGACTTGCGCGCGGGGGAGATCGTGGGGGTCGCCGGGCTCGCCGGCAGCGGCCGGGAGGAACTCGTCCGGGCGCTGAGCGGCATGGTGCGCGCCCGCGATGGGCGCCTCGTCGAGCCCGGCGGCCCGGCGCGCTCGCCGAGCCCCGAGACCGCTCGGCGGCTGGGCCTCGCCTACGTCCCCGGCGACCGTGTCGGTCAGTCGGTGGTCACCGGAATGAACGTCCGCGAGAACGTCACCCTCTCCGTGCTCCGGGAGCTCTCGACCCTCGGCTTCCCCCGGCACGGCGACGAGGACACGCTCTCCCGGCAGATGGTCGCCGACCTCGACGTGCGCGCGGCCTCCATCGAGCAGCCGCTCTCGACCCTCTCCGGCGGCAACCAGCAGAAGATCGCGGTGGCGCGGCGGCTCGCCGAGACGCCGCGGGTGCTGATCCTCGAGGAGCCGACCCAGGGCGTGGACATCGCCGCGCGGTCCGCGATCCACGAGATCGTCCGGAAGCTGGCTGATCGGGGCGTCGGCGTGCTGCTGGTCTCCTCAGACCTCCCCGAACTCCTCGCGCTCAGTGACCGGGTAGCCGTCATGCGCGAGGGCCGGGTGGCCGCGACGTTCCCGGCTGCCGAGGCCACGGCGGAAGCCGTGATGCAGGCCGCACTGAGAGTAGACGACGGCGTGGGCGCCGACCGGGGGACCGGCGTGAGCGAGGCGGTCCGCGCCCGAAGGCTGCCGATGCGCGAGGCCGTGCTCGCCGGCGTCCTGGTCGCCTTGTCGGTGGCCCTGGCCGTTCGCGACCCGGCCTTCGCCTCGGCGGGCAACCTGGTCGGCATCCTGATGAACTGCTCGTACCTCGCGATCTGTGCGGCGGGCATGACCGCCGTCATCGTCGCCGGGGGCATTGATGTGTCCATCGGCGCCATGCTGGCGACGGTCTGCATGCTGCTGGGCCTGATGCTCGAAGCCGGTCTGCCCGTGCCCATTGCCTGCTTGTGTGCCCTGATCGTGGCCATGGCCATGGGCGCCCTGAACGGGACCCTCTCCACCTGGCTGCGGGTGCCCGCCATCGTCGCCACCCTCGGGACCCGCAGCATCTGGCGCGGGCTGGCGATGAAGCTGACCGGCGGCGACTGGATCACCGAACTCCCCCCGAGCTTCGAGCGGATCGGCGATGGGCGGCTGCTGGGCCTGCCGCTCCCGTTGCTGATCGCCGGAGTCGCCCTCCTCGCCACGGCCGCGGTTCTGGGGCACACCCGCCTGGGCCGGGCGCTGTACGCTGTGGGCGATGATCGCAGCGCCGCTCAGGCCGCCGGCCTCCGCCCCCGTCGGACGCAGTTCGCTGCCTTCGCGGGCCTCGGGTTGCTGGTCGGTCTCGCGAGCATCCTCTACGCGGCCACCAATCCCCCCATCCAGCCCAACGCGGCGCCGACGCTGGAGATGATGGCGATCACGGCCGTGATGGTCGGCGGCACGAACATCTTCGGGGGCAGCGGAAGCATCCTGGGCACGCTGCTGGGGGTGCTGGTGCTGGGGGTGATCGCGAACGGCCTGACGCTGGCGAAGGTCGATGACTTCTGGGCGCAGGCGCTGCAGGGCGCGCTGATCCTCGCGGCCGTCATGGCGGACATCCTCCGGCGACGCTGGCGACGGGGAGGCGCAGCCCGATGAGCGGCGTGCGGCTCGCGCCATGGCGGCGCCATGAGTTCGCCCTGCTGGGCCTGCTGGCCCTGACCTTCGTGGTCATGTCGCTGCTCTCCCGCGACTTCCTCACCGTCAGGAACATGGTGTCGATGCCGCGCTTCTTCGTGGAGCCCGGCCTGATCGCACTGGCGATGACCTTCGTCATCCTCACCGGCGGCATCGACCTGTCGGTCGGCTCGATCATGGCGCTCTCGGCGGTGGTGTTGGGGCTGGTGTGGGGCGGCCGGGACTGGTCGGCGGCGCCGGGCCTGGGCGTAGGCCTGGCGGTCGGGGCTGCGTTGCTGACGGGCGCCGGAGCGGGCCTGCTGAACGGGGTCCTCATCACCCGACTGGGCATTCCCCCGCTGATGGTGACCCTCGCCACCATGGCGGCATACCGGGGGATCGCCGTGGGTCTGAGTCACGCGGAGCCGGTGAGCGACTTCCCGCCCGGCCTCCTGGCGCTCGGGAACAGCTACGTAAGGGTGAGCCAAGGCGTGGAGGTCCCCTCCCAGCTCTTCGTCTTCGCGGCGCTGGCGGTTGTGGCCGGCGTGCTGCTCTGGCGCACGACGCTGGGGCGGCATGTCTACGCCGTCGGGCACAACGAGACCGCCGCGCGCTATGCGGGGATCAACGCCGGAGCCGTCAAGCTGGGCATCTACACCGCCTCCGGGCTCATCGCAGCGCTGGCGGCGGTCATCGCCGTGGCGCGGGTGGCGACCGCGAAGGCCGACGCGGGCACGGGCATGGAGTTGCTGGTCATCACGGCCTGCGTCTTCGGCGGGATCGACATCTACGGCGGGCGCGGGACGATCCTGGGCGCGGTGCTGGGGGTACTGATCATCAACGCCGTCGGCAACGGCCTGCATCTCGCGGACGTGGGCAGCGAGATGCGGATGGTCGTCACCGGCATCCTCCTCATCGTGGCCGTCATCCTCGGCCAACTCGGCCGAAGAGGCCGCGGCGCCGACTCCGCCGAATAGCCCCGGGTTCGCCCTGCAAGACGACACCGGCGGCTCCGGTGAGCCGCCCCACGACTCCGCCGGGTTGGGAGGGACCACCCATGCTGCGCCGAGGGTTGCTGCTGTGCTTGTCCGTCCTGCTCCTCATCGGCCTGACCGTCGGCTGTACCACGAAGACGCCCGGGGAGGGGACAGAGACCGCCGTCACCCCCTCCGAGCCCCCGATCCGAACGCCGCAGCCCGAGGACCTGCTGACGACCGGAGCCGGCCTCAAGGTGGCGATGATCCCCAAGATCAAGGGGATCGACTACTTCAACGCGACCCAGAAGGGCGCGAAGGAAGCCGCGCAGGCCTTGGGCATCGAGCTGGTCTTCGACGGGCCGATGGAGAGCAGCGTCGATAGGCAGATCGAGCTGATCGACAGCTTCATCACCCGCAAGTTCGACGTCATCGCGGTCTCGCCCAACGACCCTGACGCCATTGCGCCCGTCCTGAAGCGCGCCCGCGACCAGGGCGTGCATGTCGTGACCTGGGATGCCGACGCCAACCCGAAGACCTCGGGCCGCGAGTTCTTCATCGACCAGGCCAGCCCGGAGAGCGTCGGCCGGACGCTGGTCGACGTGATGGCGAAGGAAGCCGGGGAGGACGCAAAGACGGTCATCGTGACCGGCACCCTTACCGCGGCGAACCAGAACGAGTGGATGAAGTGGATGGAGCTGCAGATCAAGGAGAAGTACCCCAAGATGCGGATCCTGGCGAAGAAGGCCTCCGAGGAAGATCAACAGCTCGCCCGACAGGTCACCCAGGACGTGCTGACCGCCTACGACGACCTCGACGGCATCTTCGCCATCACCTCGGTCGCCTTCCCCGGCGCCGCGACGGCGCTGGAGAAGTCCCCGCGCAAGGGCAAGGTCGCTCTCACCGGCCTCTCCTCGCCCAAGACCATGCGCAAGTGGGTCGAGAACGGTACCGTGAAGACCGTCGTGCTCTGGAACCCGGTCGACCTGGGCTACCTGACCATCTACGCGTCCAAGGCCCTTTGCGACGGGACCCTCAAGCCCGGCGCCACCAGCCTCGAAGCCGGCCGCCTGGGCGGCAAGGACGTCGTCGAGGACCGCGTCGTCCTCGGCGATCCGATGCTCTTCACCAAGGACAACATCGCGCGGTTCGGGTTCTGAACGGCAGGAGTCCGGGAGCTAGGGAGAACGTCGTCGGCACTCCTCGACCACCTCCGCTGGCACGAGCTTCAGCGCGAGGAGGACGAGGCCGGGCACGAGGATGAGGTCGTCAAGCTGGCCGAGAACCGGGATGAAGTCGGGGATGAGGTCGAAGGGCAGGAGGAGGTAGCCGACGGCCAGCCCCAGCACCGCCCTGGCGTACCAGGGGGTGCGGCGGTCTCGCAGGACGAGTCGGTAGACCCCGAGCTCGCGCTTGAGCGCCCGCCCCAGCGTTCGCAGACGGTTCAGCATCCGGTTCCCCTGCGCCTCACTGGAACGCGCACGGCACGGCGACCTCGTTGCTGAGCGGCCGGAACTCCTTGCGTTCGTCCCGGTCCCCCAGGGTGATCACAAGCTGTGCGTCGCCCGACAGCCGAGCGCTGAGCGACTGCTGCTGGTTGACGGCGGTCAGGATGGCTCCGAGCGCCAGCCGGCCGCTCCCCCCCGGCAGGGGGCGATCAACGAACATCCGCACTACCGGCTGGGCGGCGCCTCTCTCATCCAGGAGCTCCAGCACCACGCGCGCCGTCGCTTGCTGACGATTCAGGCGCGGCAGCTTCTCGTAGCCCAGCCAGACGTCGCCCTGCAGGTTCACCACCGGATCGAGGGTCTCGCTCCACAGGGCGATGGGAAGCGTCTCGGTGGGCGGCAAGACCCCCGACGGGCGTGGAGAGGGCTCGGGCGGCTTGAGCCGGAGGCCGTTCACGCCCGACCAGACCAGCGCCACGACAATCGCGACCGCCGCCGCGCCGAGGCCCAGCCACCGTTTGCGCAAGCGCCTCCTGGCCATGGTCGCGCCGCTCCCCGGTCGTTGCCGCCTCCTTCGTGGCGCGACCCTTCGACTCCTGCGCGCCCGCGCGGCAAGGTAGGGTCTTCCGGCACCCCAACGGTTCGCGAGAGCGTCCGGCTGGAAGGGCCGACGCAGACGATCGAGGTGCGGGCGCCATCGACGCCGACCGGGCCGGTCACCGACCCGGACATCGGGCTCCTCAGTCACCACCGGGGCCTCGTCGGGGAGCTCGACGAGGAGATGCAGGCCCCGGAAGAGGAGCTAGAGCGGGAGCTGGGGGACCTGGGGAAGGGACCGCCCTAACGGCCCGCCGCCTCCCGGCACGTCCGGGCTCGGCCTCGCGCCTCGCGAGTAAGGCGCTCATCGGTGCTGCGGTCGGCGAGAGCGTCGAGGGCCGCGGCAATACGCGGCCCGACCGTCGGCAGGTCCTCCGCCACGGTCGCCCAACAGCCATTCCACCAGGCCCCTTGGGGGCTGCGCCCTTCGCGCCCGCAGACCGAGCACAGCACGACCATGATCTCCCAGGCGTGACGCGTGTTGTCCGTCTCCTCCGCGAGTATGTCGATCAGCGCGTCGTGCGCCTCAGGGGTGCTGATCTTGCCCAGCGCCACGATCACGCAGTCCGCGCGGAAGCAGTTCTCGTATCGTGGGTCGACGAGGGGTAGCAGCTCCGGCGCCGCCTCCGCGACGCGGAGTTCACCCGCGCCGTAGATGCCCACACGCCGAACGGCCTCGTTGTGGGCGCTCAACAGGGAGCGGTAGAAGGCCTGCGCGCGGTCAAGGTCGACTGCCCCGTAGGCCGTGATGGTGTTGCGAATCGGCTCGAAGCCCTGGCTCTGCCAGTGCGGCGGCGTCCGCTGGCCGCGCGCGATCTCCTCCAGCAGCCGGCAGACCTCGTCGCGGCCCAGCGACTCGCCGAGGGAGGCCAGTGCCCGCACCGTCCCCTCGTCCTTGGCCTCGGTGATCGCCAGCGTGAGCGTCCGCGCCCCGCGCTCGCCGGGGCCCAGCCGCGCCGCCATGCGCTCGCGCAGCGTCGGGGCCCGCTCCGACGCCAGCTCCTCCGCCAGCATCAGCACGTGGGCGAGCAGTTGCTCGTCGGCCTCCGTGTCGACCAGCTCCAGCAGCGTCTGCCAACCCTCCTCCGTGCCCTCAAAGGCGAGGCGCCGCGCCCCGGCCCGACGCGCCGCCGGCGGCGCCTCCGCGTCGAGCAGCACTGCGCGCTGCCGCTCCAGAGAGAAGCCCTCGGCGGCCTCGGTCAGGGCCGCAACCACCGGGTTCGCCCGATCCCAGGCCGGGTCGATCAGCGGCGGCACGGGCCGCACCGCCGCCGAGTCCCGCCAGGCTCGGTACACGGCCGCGCGGTCCGTCAGCGTCAGCGCCTGCTCGGGGAGGCTCGTTCCCGCCGCTCTCGCCAGCGCCAGCGCCGCCTCCGGGGCCGCCCACTGGTCCTCGTATGAGGCGACCAGGGCGGGCAACACGTGCAGCAGGCGGGCGTTCGTCCATCGCTCGTGGTTGCGCAGCAGCCCGGCCTGCACGTTGGAGAAGTTGTCCAGCCGCAGCAGGAACAGCAGCCCCGCCGCCTCGGCGTCACGGTACGCGAGCCCTCCGCCGGCGATGGCGTCGGCCAGGCCGGCCTCGGTGTCTCCGCCCGTATGCGCGGCGAAGACGTGCTCGATGAACGGCTCCGCCTCGGGGTAAGCCTTGTCCCGTACCGCATACGCCAGCGTGTGCAGCAACTCGGGATCGTCGGAGTAGGCGGCCAGATCCAGCAGGGCGACCATGGCGAGGGGAGTGGCGCCCTCCCTCAGGCGCTCGAGAGCCGTGTTCGCCGCCGGCGGGCGGGGCGGAAGCGGCGGGGGCGGGGGGCCCTGTCGGACTCCACGGAGTCTCTCCTCAGCCCGCGCGAGCGCCTCCCGCAGCGCCGTCCGTCCCGCCTCATCCAGCAGGGGGACATCGGGCCCGGCGCGCCTCAGGCCCTCGACGGCCACGAGCGCCAGGAGAGCCTCCACCGCCGGCCCGTCGCCGTCGGCGGCCCGCTCCTTCAGCCAGTCGACCGTGTCCACCAAGGCGTCGGTCCACTGCTGGGCATCGCCGTCGAGGGCCTCGGCAAGGGCCGCGAGCTCCACGAACTCGGGAAGTGCCGGTTGGGCGGAGACGATGGAGGACGTGACGGCGAGGAGCAGGACGGCAAGCATGACATGGCCCTCCCCCGAGCGGTACCCGGCGGCCTGCAAGGGAGGACGCCCACCAGAGACGGGAGGTTGCGTCAGATGGACTGCCAGATGACGCGGCGCTTCTGTCCGCCGAAAGGCCACCAGGAGCGCGCGGGGGCCGGGCCGAGTTGCGCGCGGAGGTCTTCCGCCACGGCCGGGTCGGGCGTGCCGTGCGGCACGAGGATCGCGAACCCCCGATAGGACCAGATGCCGGCGTCCACCGGGAGGTTCAGCGCGGCTTCCATCTCGCGCGCCCCGCTCTTCTCCTCTCGCCCGTCGAAGAGGCAGCCGAACTGGCGCTTGGGGCCGTAGCTCTCGCCATACAGCTTGAACCAGTGCAGCTTCGGCTCGGCCACGTACTGGATCAGCGTGCCGCCCACGAGACCCAGCATCGACCGTTCGCCGATACACTCGATGAGCAGGGACTGGCCCGGCCCGCGCACCTCGAGCCACTCGGTGTAGACGTTCCAGAGCGTGGCTTCGCCCGGGTCGACTACGCTCACCAGCTGCCGGGCCGGCGCGGCGAAGAGCGCCGCATCGAAGAGCGCGCGGATCGGGTCGAAGGTCAGGCTGAGGTAGACCCGGATGCACTCGGCCAGGACGGCGTCGCCCGTCTCGCCGTCCAGCGACACCAGGTCCTGAACCAGGTGCGTCCCGTAGGTGGGGTGGTCGAGTGAGGCCAGAACCTCGACGTGTCCGAAGACCCGACCGGTATCGCCCAACGCGACCGCCATCGTCTCGCCGCGCTCCAGGCGCAAGCCCGTCAGGCCGGTCTCCCAGCCCTTGTCACCGTGCGGCGTCGGGTTCAGGCCGCGCTCACGGAGGCCCTGCAGCAACGCGTTGTCGACCGCCCGGAAGTCCGGCGCGCCCGGAGGCAGCTCTTCGGGTGTCACGGTTTCTCGTGTGATGCGCAGGGGCGCCCCTCCTGTCCGTTGCAGCCGGCGTGCTGTCGCTTCGCGGGGTGCTTCGGTCGCTACCCTTTGGTCACCTTCGCCGCCCCCACAGAGAGCTCCCCCCCGCCGCCGACGGCCAGGCGGAAGTCGCTGCCGTTGGTGCGGTTCGCGAAGCGCGCGTCCTGAATCACGAAGATCGCGGTCTCCCAGGCGTTCGTGTTGCCGATGGTCGTTACGCCGGCGTGCTTGAACGCGCCCTCCCGCACAGAGCCGTCCGGATCCTGCGAGTCGTACTCGAGCGCGAACGACGCGCAGCCACCGTCGTAGTAGGTGATCTCCACCGTGATCGGTTGCGGCTCGAGGTCGAACGCGAAGCTCTCGTCCAGGTCGAAGTACACATACTTGGAGGCGTGCTCGCTCGGGGCGCTCTGCACGCAACGCCGACCGCCGACCTCGGCTTCCTGCGTGACGCCGTCGCCGCTGGAGGGCACCTTCAGGCCGCCGTCCTTGGGGCCCTTGGCGAAGTCGGCAGCGAGGCTCGTCGCGTCCGAGTACGGGCCGCTGATGGCCGCCAACTGCTCGTTGGCGTGGAAGAGGTCGGCGTACTTGCGGTTCAGCTCGATGTACTGCCGCCCGTACTCCCGGCTCTCGGCAACGTCCGTGCCCTCGTGGAACTCGTTCCAGGTCTCGACCATCACGAGCTTCGGTCGGCGAGCAGGGCGGTAGCGCAGGATCGTCTCCCAGCTTCGCGAGTAGAAGGCCCCGTCCTCGCGCTCGCGAACCAGGGGCGTGCGGCCGGGCACCGCCGAGTGGTCGTAGCCCGGCCCGACCGCCGCGCAGCCCGCCATCTGGACGCCCAGCGCGCCGCCCCAGTCGCAGGTACTGTCGGCCTCGCCCTCCCAGCTGGTCTGCTTGATGAGGTACG
>Ga0194126_10005612_pt1 | contig 18365 bp, 12 predicted proteins | sample TA2KigC150mmetaG_FD_148641 | JGI IMG/M metagenome (GOLD analysis project Ga0194126, IMG submission 148641) | Freshwater microbial communities from Lake Tanganyika, Tanzania - TA2015035 Kigoma Deep Cast 150m | ecosystem: Environmental > Aquatic > Freshwater > Lake | place: Tanzania: Lake... | reverse complement strand
GGGGTTTAAGAAGGCAGGGAAAAGAATTTTTGTTCTTTAATTCTCCTGGATTCCTGGCTTCCTTATGATAAGGAATACACGAAAGTAGAAAAAGGCATTTTAAATTTTCCTGGATTCTTTGTTAGGGATTTAAGAAGGCAGGGAAAAGAATTTTTGTTCTTTAATTCTCCTGAATTCCTGGTTTCCTTATTAGGAATCTCTTTATTAGGAACCCAGGAAACCATGAATAAAGAATTTGGGTTTTAGAATTTAAATTTTTCCTGCCTTCCTGGCTTCCTTATGGCATGAAGATTGCTTATTCTCCACTATAAACTGATAAGGGAATCTGGCCCGTTACATGGAATGTTAAAATATCTTTATTAAATTCAATTACTTGTATTGTTATTTATTTTTTTTCAATTTTATGTTCAGGGCATGAACGATGATCAGAAATTGTCCTTTAATATACAAAAGTTGAACATTAAATAACAACGAATAGCACGAATGATAGCGAATAACACAAATAGTTTAAGGTTAGGGTCAGGGCGAAGAGGCCTGTTTCGTCATTCGGTAACGTTGTTAGTTTTCAGAGCTTGACGTAACCCTTTGACCTCAAACGATACGGGCCTCGTAACCGTAACCCTTACCAAAAATCAATTTTTATGGTTCATGGGTGAAGGAACTAAGGTTATTAGCCAAAATCAATATGAAGGTAGAAAGTCCAAATATCATTAGACCTTCCGAAGAAATTAGGGATCTCCAACTTCTCGAGGAGTTGGGGAAGAATCCCATTATTTCGCAACGGGAACTATCACATAAATTTGGAATCGCCCTGGGAGTTACAAATGCCTGTTTAAAAAGGATGGCTCGTAAGGGATGGATTAGAATCCGGGACTTAAATCCTCGAAAGATTGGTTATTACTTGACCCCGAAAGGTGTATTGGAGAAAGGAAGACTTACACTCAACCTGATTTCCTTCAGAATTCAGAATTATGCGGAATTGAAAAAGATTATTGCCAACAGGCTCCTGGAAATACAAAACAGGGGTCTGAAGCGGCTTGTCTTCTATGGCATCAGCGATGAGATGGAGATTGCTTACATTACCCTTCAGGGAGTGAATCTGAAGTTGGTTGGGATTGTGGAGGACGATGAGAAATTCAACTCCCAAATCATTTTGGGTTATGAATTAGAACCGGTGAGCCGTATTCCGGAGCTTAAACCCGATGCTATTTTGATCACTACTCTGACGGAGAATGGAAAAAAAAGAGATAGACTAAGAGAGATTTATGGTTCCAATTTGATTTGTATTAAGGATATTTGCTTCCCCTAATAAGGAAGCCAGGAAGCCATGAGAACTTATAAATCTTGACTTCCTGTATTCATGGATTCCTTATAAAAAGGAATTGAATTTTTCCTGAGTTCCTGGATTCCTTATAATGAAAGTAATGACAGCAATGTATACGATGAGAAGAGGGGGGGCTTATGATAGATTTCTTATGATGCTCGAAGCTTTTCTGGAGAGGGGGTATGAAGTCCATTGCCTATCCCTAACCCCGATTCAGATCAATCATTCTTCTTTCCATAACCACAAAATGTATTTTCCGCTTAAGAAAGTAGATGGACTCATCGCCAGAAGTGTGGTTCTTTCCTTCTTTCCTCTATGGGCTCTTTGGGTAGGCTGGAGGAATAGAATTGATCTCTTCATTGCCTTCGGTTCTCTCTATGCTTTTATACAAGGACTTTCTAAATGGTGCCTGAATAAACCCATGGTCACCCTGATAAGAGGGAATTTAACTTTTGGCTCCAAGATGCAGAATTCGACCAAATGCTTACTTTACTTAATCAAGAGTATCGAAAATATTGGCCTTTGTTTTTCTGATCGAATCATCACTAATAACGAAGCCGCCAGGGATGAAGTTCTGAAGAGTATAGGGAAGAAAAAAAACATCGATGTTCAGGTTCTCTATAACAATATCCCCCCGATGAATATTCCCAAACCAGAAGATATTTCTCAAACGAGAGATAAATATGGCATCCCTCGAGATGCAAAGGTTTTGGTAACAGCTGGTGTTCTAAACCGGGGTAAGAATGTCGAAACTCTTATAGAATGTCTACCAAAAATGGAAGTGAACAACATTTATGTCTTGATCGTAGGAGACAGCTCAACAGAAACCGATTTACGATATAAGAATTCATTACAAGGATTGTCAAAAAGATTGGGGGTTGACAAACAGGTTATTTTTACAGGCTGGCTTGAAAAAGAAGAACTTTGGAAAATTTATCTTGCCTCCGATCTTTTTGTATTGCCTTCATTGAATGAAGGGATGCCCAATGCCATGTTAGAGGCTTTAGGAATGGATTTGCCATGCCTGGGGAGCAACATTCCTGGAATAAGGGATATACTGTATCATGATGAACTTCTTTTTGATCCTTTCGATAAAGAAACATTTACCGCAAAGATTCAGAAGATATTATCTGTCCCGCGAGACTTCGATCAAGTGAAAACATTATGCCAGGCGAGAAAAAAAGAGTTCCTGTTTGATTGGAAAGAAAGGGCATTTCAAATGGTGACCCAAAAACCGTTTCATGGGGGTGAAACATGCCAATCAAGGTAGTGCTGGTGGCCGGAGCACGCCCCAATTTTATGAAGATCGCCCCCCTCTGGTCAGAGATGGATCGACTCCGATCTGATTTTGAACCCATCATTTTGCACACAGGTCAACATTATGATTATGAGATGTCGAAAGTATTTTTTGAAGATCTGGACTTACCTGAACCGAATTACTTCTTAGGAGTGGGGTCTGGAACGCACGCAGAACAAACAGGAAAGATAATGATCGAATTTGAGCGAGTGATTCAAAGCGAACATGCTAACCTTGTTGTAGTGTTTGGGGACGTAAATTCAACCCTTGCTTGTAGTGTGACGGCTAAGAAACTTCTTATTCCGGTGGCCCATGTGGAAGCAGGACTTCGAAGCTTCGATATGACGATGCCTGAAGAAATCAACAGGAAAGTGACTGATACCATTTCGGATATCCTTTTCACTCCCTCGAGAGATGGAAATGAAAATCTCATGCGGGAGGGAGTCGAAAGAAATAAAATCCATTTGGTTGGAAATATTATGATCGATTCTTTGATTTCAATTTTAAAAAGGATTGATCAATCCAATGAAGATAAGATTTTTAAGAAATTCGGTTTAGAAAGAAACCATTTTGTTCTCGTCACACTTCACAGGCCCTCCAATGTCGATGACCAAGATCAGCTTTTGAAAATTCTGGACTTCTTAAACATGCTTTCTGAGAAAATACCTGTGATCTTTCCTGTCCATCCGAGAACAAAGAAGAGTATAAACGGATTCGGAAGAGACCTCGCTCTTAATCGAGCGTTTAAAATTGTAGAACCCCTGAGATATCGAGAATTTATTGCTCTTGAGACGAACCCCAAATTTGTCATAACCGATTCGGGTGGCGTACAAGAAGAGACAACCTACTTAACTATTCCCTGTCTTACCCTGAGGCCAAATACGGAAAGACCCATTACGATTACGGAAGGGACGAACGAACTGGCGACGATCGAAAACATGGAGGGCAAAATAGAGTCCATCTTCGCCGGAAACTGGAAACAAGGGAAAATCCCTGAATTATGGGACGGCAAGGCTGGACAACGGATTGTCCATATTCTCAAAGGATTGGAGCTTTAAGGGAATGATCCAAGCGATGATAAGAAAAAGAAGAGTCTTATGTGAAGAGGTCCCCCTCCCCGTCGTTTCAGGGGGCTCAGCCCTGATTAAAGTGATGTATTCCTGTATCTCGGCAGGGACAGAGGCCTCTTCGGTTCAGGCGAGTAGTGCCTCTCTGATTCGAAGGGCTTTGAAACAACCGGAAAATGTAAAAAGAGTTCTCGATATGGTCAAATCGGTTGGGATCTCAAAGACCTTTGAGAAGATAAAGAGGAGATTCGAAGAAGGTCAGAGTATTGGTTACAGCTTATCGGGAATCGTTTTAGCTGTCGGCCATGGCATCAAGGATTTGAAAATGGGTGATCGCGTTGCTTGTGCTGGGGCAGGGATTGCCAATCATGCAGAATACGTAGATGTTCCAAGAAACTTAATTGTGAAGATCCCCCAGGACCTTTTGCTACAAGAGGCTTCAACCGTCGCACTTGGGTCCATTGCCATGCAGGGTGTAAGAAGGGCAGCGATAACGTTAGGGGAGTATGTCGTCGTATTTGGGTTGGGAAATATCGGACAGCTTGTCCTGCAGATGGCCAAGAATGCGGGTTGCAGAGTGATCGGTATTGACTTGGATGAAAGGAGATTGAAGATTGGCAAGGAGAACGGCGCCGACCTCCTTCTAAACCCGAACGATTCAGAGATCGTAAGAGAGGTGACGCATTTCACGGATGGTTACGGAGCTGATAAAGTCATCTTCACAGCCGCGACCCACTCTTCGGACCCCTTGCGTCAGGCGTTTAAAATGAGCCGAAAGAAAGGGAAGATAGTATTAGTTGGGGTTTCGGGAATGGAGATTAAAAGGGAAGATATCTATTCTAAGGAACTCGATTTTCTCATCTCTACTTCATATGGCCCTGGGAGATATGACGAAACTTATGAGGAAAAGGGCTTAGATTATCCATATGCCTACGTCCGGTGGACAGAGAACAGAAATATGGAGGAGTATTTGCGGGAAATAGCAGAGGGGAATATCAACCTGAGAAACTTGATCGAAAAGGTTTATCCGATAGAAAGAGTAGAGGAGGCATATGAAGAATTACAGAAACCTGATAGGCCGTTAATTACGCTTTTGGGATATAGCCAAGAATTACCCGAAGATCTACAAGCCCTGTACCGAAAGGAATCTAAAGTCTATATTTCTACACATGTTACGACGACAAAAAAGATTATAAATTTAGCTATACTGGGGGCAGGGAGTTTTGCAACATCCGTGCATTTGCCAAACTTAGAAATATTGAGAGATAAATTTAAAGTATACGGAATTGTGAGTAAAAGTCCCACCAAGGCAAAAGGGATTGCCGACCAATACCATGCCCATTATGCCACTTGTAATCCTGATGACATATTGAGCGACAAGAATGTCGACTTGGTAATGGTGACCACAAGACATGACTTGCATGGTGAATATGTATTGAAAGCCTTAAACGCAGGCAAAAATGTTTTCGTCGAAAAACCTCTTTGCATAAATGAACCCGAACTTAAGGGGATTCAGGATTTTTACAACTCACGAGTTGCAACACAGAACGCTCGATTACCTTTGCTGATGGTCGGTTATAATCGCCGTTTTTCTAAATGCGCACTGGAAGCCAAAAGACATACAGATATTAGAATTAACCCACTATTCATGCATTATAGAGCCAATGCGGGGTATATCCCCTTAAGCCACTGGGTACACGGGGAAGAAGGTGGAGGGAGGATTATCGGCGAAGCCTGCCACTTCATCGACTTGTTAACTTTTTTCACAGGATGCAAGGTGAAAGAGATTTATACCTCAACGCTCAGTCCAAAGACACAAAGCTTATCTTCGGACGATAATAGGGTAATTGTTTTAAATTATGAAGATGGTTCAATTGCAACGTTAGAATATTTTGCGACAGGCTCAAAGGAGTTCCCAAAAGAATATATGGAAATCCATTTTGATGAAAAGACTATAATTATTGATGATTTTAAATCTATAAAAGGTTTTGGTTTAAAGGTAAAAGAAATCAAAGAACATTATCCAGAGAAAGGACACCTAAAAGAGCTTGAGATCCTGTATGAGGTTTTGCAAGGGAAAACGAGTCAATGGCCAATAGAATTATGGGATATGTTCCAGACAACAGAGGTGACTTTTGAGATAGAAAAAGGTGATCGCCTATGTGTGGCCTAGTTGGCATATATTCCTTCAACGGAAAGCCAGTGGATGAAAATCTTTTAATAAAAATGCGAGATACGATGGTACATCGTGGTCCAGATGGGGCAGGGACTTGGGTATCTGAAGACCGCAAAGTGGGTTTGGGCCATAGACGTCTTTCCATCATAGACCTCTCAGAAGCTGCTGCACAGCCCATGTGTAATGAAGATGCTACCTTGTGGATTTCATTTAACGGTGAAATATATAATCACCCCGAGATCAAATCGGAATTACAGAATATAGGGAATCATAAGTGGAAGACGGACCATTCCGACACTGAGGTGATTCTCCATGCGTTTGAAGAATGGGGCATTGATTGCCTCGAAAAATTCCGAGGGATGTTCGCCATCGCCCTCTGGGATGCCAGGAGAAGGGAACTCTGGTTGATTCGGGACCGTATCGGTATAAAGCCTCTTTATTACAGCATCCATCACGAACGCCTTGTTTTTGCTTCAGAGATTAAGGCCCTTCTGATGGATCCGGAACAGAAACGGGCTGTGAATGAGGAAGGACTCTATCATTATCTTTCCTTCTTAACAACACCGGCGCCTCAAACCCTTTTTGCCGGGATAAATAAACTGCCTCCTGCAACATGGCTCAATGTGAAGGAGAATGGCCATATCCATGAGGAACGTTACTGGGATGTTTGGGATCATACGACGCCTCTGAGCAATGTCTCCGAAGAGGAGATCGCAAGACAGATTCTCTCTGAACTGCGCACTGCAGTCAAGTTGCGAAAAGTGAGCGATGTCCCTGTGGGAGTTTTTCTTTCTGGGGGGATCGATTCCAGTACCAACGCGGCGTTATTTTCCGAAGGAGAGGAAAGGCCGATCAAGACCTTTACAATCGGATACGAGGGCGAGTACCAGTCCTATCGGAACGAGTTGGTTTATGCCCGTAAGATGGCTGCCCTGGTTGGGGCTGAATACCATGAGCAACTTCTAACCCAGAATGATTTGCTCAACTTCTTACCCCGGATGATCTATTTACAGGATGAACCGATTGCCGACCCGGTTTGCATCCCCGTTTATTACGTCTCCAAACTGGCACGGGAGAGCGGAGTGATTGTCTGCCAGCTTGGGGAGGGGGCAGATGAACTGTTCTGGGGGTATCCGGGATGGAAGACCGCACTTCAAGTGCAAAATTATGATGATTTTCCAGTTCCTCAATCGATAAAAAGGTTGGGACTGATGGGCCTAAGGTTTTTAGGTAAAGAAGAGACATTTTATTATGAATGGCTTCGTCGTGGGTCAATGGGGCAACCCATCTTTTGGGGAGGGGCGGAAGCATTCACCGAAATCCAGAAGCAACGATTGCTCTCAAGCCGGTTGCGTGAGAAATTTGCTGACATGACATCCTGGGAGATATTGAAACCTATCCGCCAACGGTTTGAAGAAAAAGCTTGGGAAAAAAGCAACCTTCATTGGATGACTTATGTTGATCTCAACATGCGTTTACCAGAGTTGCTTTTAATGCGGATCGATAAGATGAGCATGGGAGTGAGTCTGGAGGGACGTGTTCCTTTCCTCGACCATAAATTTTTAGAGTTGGTAATGAGTATTCCGGAGTCAGTCAAAACAAAGAATGGCGCTCTTAAGTACATTCTGAAAAAAACTGTGCGTGGTTTAATTCCTGATGAATTAATTGATCGTAAAAAGCAAGGTTTCGGCGTGCCCGTCTACGAATGGTTCTTTGATCGGTTAGGCCAAATGGCCCTACAAGAACTAAACGATTTCTGTAAACGTACGGATTTTTTTGATTGGAACGAAATACATCGGCTCATGAATAGAGGCAACGGCCCTCAAATCTGGTATCTTTTGAATTTTGCCTTATGGTGGAAGGAATTTATAGAATGACATCAAAATTTCAGCTCCTCCTGGGGACCCTTAACCATCCTAAATGGATAGCTGATTTGCCTTTTTATAAGAAAATCATGAAATCGAATTTTGTTCATAAGGTTGCAGAGACAATTATTACAAGGATTATGTTGATTGGCATTGGACTTGTAACCTCCATTATCGTTGCAAGAATTCTTGGCCCGGAAGGACGGGGTCTTTATGCCGTGGCTGTAGCAATCGGCGCCATTGGCGTCCAGTTTGGCAACTTAGGGCTCCATGCATCCAATACATACTCGGTAGCTCGTGACAAAAAACTTCTTCCTGCGCTGTTGGGGAATACCATCGTAGTTAGCTTCGCCTTCGGAGGTCTTGGCATTGCCTTGACTTGGACAACCTTCTTTCTCTGGCCTCAATTGGCACCCGTGCATGGTCTATTGCTAATATTATCGCTTGTTTGGGTTCCTTTTGGTCTTGGCTATATGCTGTTACAAAACCTCCTCCTCGGCATCCAGGAAGTCCGGTACTACAATAAAATTGAGCTAACAACCAAAATATTAGGCGTGGGTTTCATAGGCTTGGTGATTTTCATAAAAAATCTTACAGTGGAAATGGTCTTCTTAGCAAGTCTGGTGGCTCTGGTCATCAGTTTTATCTGGGCATTGAGGAGACTCCTCGCCTGGACCAATAATCGACCCCTCCCATCTTTTACACTCTTCAAAGATAATATTCGATATGGGCTTAAAGCATACATCGCGGCATTTTTTGCCTTTTTAGTGCTCCGTTTCGACTTGTTGATCGTCAAATATATGCTGGGTGCAGAGCAAACCGGCTATTACTCGGTTGCAGTTAGTATGGCAGAGATGATCTATCTACTGCCTGTAGTCGTCGGGACCATTCTTTTCCCAAACCTTTCAGGGTTGCCCAACATCCGGGAGAAGTGGTTCCGCACTTGGAGGGTAACTCTTCATATGACAGTTGTGATGTTACTACTATTAGCTGTGGCAGGGTTTCTGGCCGAGCCTCTTGTCCAGGTCCTATTTGGGAAAAAATTCTTGCCCTCTGCTGTTGCATTTTTGTGGTTACTGCCCGGGATCTTTTTTCTGGGAGCTGAAACCGTGCTTGTCCAGTTTTTGAATAGCTTGGGTTTTCCGATCACTGTGGTCGGGGTATGGGCCTTAACGTGTTTCTTAAATGTTGGGCTCAATCTGTTAGTAATCCCTGTATATGGAATCGTGGGGGCATCCGCCGTGTCTTCTTTTTCCTATTTTGTCGCATTCCTTTTCATCATTTGGATTAGTTATAAAGCGAGAATAAAATATGAATGATTTGCCAAAAGAGAATATTTATGGTCATGTAAACAGATTAACTTGGATGAAAAAATATCTTAGCGAAAATAACACGTTTATGGAGTTGGGTTGTGGCACTGGTTATATGATTACATATCCTTTGAGATACCACGGCTATAACATCGAGGGTTTCGATCTCGATACAAAAAGCATTGGGTACGGAAGAAAGTTTTTTTGTGCTCAGGATGACATTTTTCTGCATACCCTTGATATAAGGGCTATAAAAAAAAGATATGATGTGATTATTGCCTCAGAGGTTTTCGAACATATGGCTCTGGATATGCTCGATGAAGCCGTTGAAACCATTTGGGAAAGTTTAAATCCCGGAGGTATCGTCTTGGTGACAGTGCCCAATGGCTATGGGTGGTTCGAGTTTGAGAGTTTTCTCTGGAATAAGCTAGGTTGGGGTCGATTGCTTGAGCAATTACGGATCATTTCTGCTGTTCAGAAACTTAAACGGCTATTGTGTGGAGAATATATTGATGCTCTTCATCCGTCAACCCTCTCAACTTCTCCACACGTCAGAAGGTTTTCCTTCCAGAGCATCCAGAATAAATTGATGCAGAAGGGTTTTGAGATCATCGAAGCCAAAGGGTCGGTCTTGTTTTGTGGACCTTTCTCTAATACCGTATTTACAGGTATCAGGCCTATTATGAGAGTTAATATATGGTTGGGGAGTAAACTGGCTAAAATAGCTGCAGGATTCTATATTGCCGCTAGAAAAAGTGATGCATAAGGAAAGTTCGAAAGTTGTATGGGGCACAACGCCAGCAGGAACCCTCTGGGGAGGAGGGGCCAGGCTATGCACAAAAGAGTTTTTCGAAAATGTCTTGGACAAACGCTTCACTTATGAAATTCCATGGCTCTTGCAACTGGTTTCTTTCGCTTCATTCAACAAGAGGAAAGTGCTCGAATTGGGCTATGGAGCTGGATATGATGCCTATCAATTTTGTCGAGTTGGCGCTGATTATGTCGGGATTGACATTGCGCGAGAAAATGCAGAGCGGGTGAAGAGGTATTTGGGGTTTTATGGGTATGCCCCCCAAGTGATTCAAGGAGATGTGGAGAATCTTCCGTTTGAGGATGAAAGGTTTGATCTGGTATATTCCAATGGCGTTTTGCATCATACACCAGATATCAAGAAATCTTTCTATGAATCCCATCGTGTCCTCAAAAACGGAGGAGAGTTCTTTATCATTGTGTACCATCGGAATTCCATTTTTTATTGGATTGCTTTGTTCCTGTTTGAACATATTTTGCGGCTTGGGTTTATGAAGCGAGGGTTCAAGGAACGTTTGTCAATGATAGAATATACAACCAGCCAGGAACTTCCTCTCGTTAATGTGTACACTCGGAGGGGCCTGAAAAAGATGTTAAGAAACAGTGGGTTTACTGTGGAATCCCTTTGGGTAAGAAAATTGGTGAAAGAAGATCTTCCAGCCATTCCTCTTTTCGCAAGGCTGTGGCGATTTATCCCGCGGCCATGGCTTGATATCATTGGGAGATATTTTGGTTGGTATCTTATAGTCAAGGCGAAAAAAGTTTAAGTGTATGAGCCATTTGAAGATCACAATTCTCAAGGGAACACACAAAGAGTTGAACCCGTCGGGCCACTCAACATTTATTACGTTCGAAGAACTTAGGGGATGGATAAAGCGAGGAATTATTTTAAAACATCTCTTACGCTATCAAGAAGCATGCCTCCTTGCCAATAGGATAGATTTTATCCCTAAGCCTTTTCTGACAACACTTCTGATTCGATTATTGGGAAGGACAGCATGCTATTTAAAAGATATGGAGGGTTTACAACAGACAATTACAATCCCATTGCTGATGAAACTCTTTGTACAATTGACAAAAGACTATTTAAGAAAATACATTTTAATTCGTCGGAATCTCGTCGAAGTCAAACAATTAACTGCTGAATATGTAACAATAATATTGAATAAGAAGTTGTTAAATTTGTCAGCCATACCGGTCTATCTACGAACAGACTTAGCATTTGGATTACGTTCCGGTGGTTCCCTGGGCCATATTGCTGGAGTTTTGAATCATTTAGATGTGTTTTCTGGTAAGCCTATTTTATTGACGACCGATACTATTCCAACAGTCCGAAAAGATTTGGAAACATATCTTATTTCCCCTTCCAAGGAATTTTGGGACTTTAAGGAACTGCCTAGTATCAATTTCAATAAAACGTTTGAGCAGGATGCAAAAAAATATTTAAAAGATAAGAAGCCTTCTTTTATTTATCAAAGGTATAGTGCAAACAATTATTCAGGTGTGAAATTAGCACGATTTTACGGTGTACCCTTCTTACTGGAATACAATGGTTCGGAAATTTGGATTCAACGGCATTGGGGGAAACCTTTTAAATATGAATCATTATCAGAAAAAATCGAACTCCTGAACCTTAGGGAAGCTGATGTGGTGGTGGTGGTTAGCCAACCGATGAAGCATGAATTGGTGGAGAGAGGGATTGATGCTGTTAAAATCCTCATCAACCCGAACGGTGTGGATCCAGATCGGTATTCTCCAAAGATAGACGGGTCACGTATACGTGCTCAGTATCATCTGGACGGGAAGACGGTCATTGGATTTATCGGTACCTTCGGGAAATGGCATGGGGCAGAAGTATTGGCTGAAGCCTTTGGCCGACTTCTTCAAGAGTACCCCGACTACCGGAATAAGGTCCGCCTTCTGATGATCGGTGACGGTATTATGATGCCTGAGGTAAAAGCACGATTAAAAAAGTTAGAGGTTGGAGAGTCAGATACTCTGACAGGCTTGGTTCCCCAAGAAGAGGGGCCAAGCCATTTGGCAGCCTGTGATATCCTCGTGGCATCCCATGTTCCCAATCCAGACGGGACCCCTTTCTTTGGTTCCCCTACGAAGTTATTTGAATACATGGCGATGGGGAAGGGCATTGTTGCATCCGACCTAAACCAAATTGGAGAAGTTCTTAAACATGACTATACGGCCTGGTTGGTTAAGCCAGGAGATATGGATTCACTGATGATCGGTTTAAAGACATTAATCGATGATGAACCGAGAAGGGTGAAGCTCGGAAAAGCTGCTCGCGAGGAAGTTATTGCAAAATATACTTGGAGAGAGCACACAAGAAAGATTATTGAGAAGCTAAAGGAGCGCTGTGGATGAAATTGAAACATTATCTTAGGCGTGCTCTTTCGCTCCCCCTGCATGTCTTGATCATGAAGACAGTAGAGCGGAGTCTTCGGAGTTTAAGATTGACATGGAGGCGGCAATGGGATCAAAGAAACTCCACTTGCAAGGATTCCATGGTCTCTCCCCATGGTGAACTTCACGGTTATCTTCTTCCCTCATCTGACAATTATATGGGTGTAAACACCCGGACCGTCGCAGCAGTGACCGAGCATTACCTTACACATCGCTTCAGCCTTCTCGGATCGGGTTGGTTGGAAGTGAGGCATGGAAAATCTTGCAGGGGGGTTGAAGGCCATCACTATGAGATGGGATCAGAGGTCTATGCAGACAGTGAAGGCCGATGGTTGGAAGGTCGGATTAACGAGGCCAATTTGGCAGAATCTCAGCGCATTTGGTCCTTGGTAGATCATGACTATATTCCTATCGACTGGCATTTGGATTTTAAATCTGGATACCGTTGGGCCGAAGATACCTGGTATCTCGATATCCCTTATGGTCATAAACTGGGTGTGGATGTCAAAGTGCCATGGGAACTGGCACGGATGCAACACTTACCCCAATTGGCTTTAGCCTACGGATTGGCAAAACGTAGGCATGCAGGTTTTGAAGAACCCGGAGTGTATGAACGTGAATTTCGTAATCAGGTGCTCGATTTTATCGCTACCAATCCTCCACGGTTTGGAGTGAATTGGCGTAGTACAATGGATGTCGCCATTCGGGTTTCAAACTGGCTTATGGCCTATGATTTGTTCACGTCTAATGGTGCGGAGTGTGACGAGATATTTGAGAGAGAGTTTTTCCTTAGCATCTACACGCACGGTCGACATATTGTGAATAATTTTGAATGGAGCAGGGATCTGAGGGGGAATCACTATCTTTCGAATGTCGTCGGGTTGCTTTTCGTGGCTGCCTATCTTCCGTGTACAGCAGAGACAGACGCATGGCTGGCCTTTTCGGTCCGGGAGTTGGAGTCGGAGGTGGAAAGCCAATTCACGGTCGACGGAGCCAGCTTTGAGGCATCCACCAGCTATCATCGTTTGTCAGCAGAAATGGTTGTGTATGCTTCGGCACTCATCTTGGGACTGTCAGAAGATAAACAGAACGCATTGAAAAAAGATGATCATCGTTCTCCTGGGAGGCGTCCCCGGCTAAAACCTGGCCCAATTCCGCTTTACCCACTGGCAGGGAGTAGCCGCTTTTCTCCCTTTCCGGTTTGGTACATCGAGAGATTGGAAAAGATGGCAGAGTTCACCATGCACATCACCAAGCCGAATGGACAAATTGTACAGATTGGGGATAATGACAGCGGCCGCTTTCTGAAGCTTCAGCCGGTATTTCACCCGATGGCCGCGTCTGAAGCGACGGAGCGTTACACCTATTCGAACGGCTATTCAGACCTGCCCGGTCATGACGTATACTGGGATGAAGATCACCTTGACCATCGTCATCTGGTGGCTGCCGTGAATGGACTCTTTAAAAGGAGTGACTTTGCGGAATTCGCAGGCGAAGAATGGCCAGACGCCGAGATCATACGACAACTGGCCAAAGGAATCCATTTGCCTTCTTATCTTCCCAAACATGGATTGGTTGCTGCAGAGAGAGTAGGCATCGGAAAGAGGGGGAACTCGGCGTCACATCAAACCGGCGACGAAAATGTTGGACTTTACATTTATCCTGACTTCGGATTGTACATTTACTTTTCAAAAGATATTTACTTGGTCATCCGTTGCGGGTCCATTGGTCAAAACGGCAATGGAGGCCATGCGCACAACGACAATCTATCCTTTGAGCTCAACCTCAACGGCCGTGACTTCATCGTCGACGGTGGGAGCTACCTCTACACTCCTGTTCCTGAAATGAGAAACGCTTTCCGGTCCACCCGATGTCACAATACGGTCAGCTCAGAGGGGTGTGAGCAAAATGGCTGGTTAGAAGGGGTGGAGGGCCTTTTCTCGATGAAAGATGAGGCGAAGGCATATCTCCTTGATTTGAGTACCGAATGTCTTGAAGGGGAACATTCTGGGTTCGGGAGAGGGCACCGTCGTCGATTCAACCGGGAAGGTCGTTCCCTTATCATCGAAGACTGGATCGACGGGGACGGACCGTTCGAGCTCAATTTTAATCTCGCCCCAAAGGCTGAGGTCGTCCATATTGACAAAATTGGCATTGAAGAGTTTTGCTTGCAGATTTGGATCGATGACCTTCGTCCCCAAATAATTCTGAAAGGCTTTGACCAGGTTGGGACCCTGGAAGGTTTCTTCAGCAAGGGGTATGGCGAGCGGGTGAAGAATCAATTGATTCGATGTTACCGATCCAGAAACGTTACACAGGTTAGGATTGATTTCGGGTTGGTTAGCCATTAGCGTATTTAAAGGCGCTCATGATTCTACCTAAAGTTTGCTACTTAAGCACAGGAATAATGGACACCGCCTTTGATTCCCAGGTGTTTCCTCTCCTCGAGACCGCCCTGAAATCCCAATTTAACTTAATTCACTTTGCTTTCAATCCATTCCGTTTTAAAACGACAGAACGATATTTGAAGAAAAAGGAGGAGCTGGGATCAAAAGGCATTAAAACTTATTACTTTCAACAAGCCCCTCCCATATTTAAAAGATCTTTGATTATGGATGTGAAACGCATTCATCCTTGTTTTAAAAATTGGTTGGGTGGGAAGGAGAGGGTAGTAATCCACTGTCGTGGACACCTCAATGCCTATCGGGGTTTAATTTTAAAAAGGAAGAACCCAAACCTCATTACTATCATTGCAGATTTAAGGGGAGCTGTGACAGATGAAGTCATGGACGGGTCCAGGGGGGTAGCAAGGAATTTATTTGCCCAATATTTAAGGAAATTATATCAAAGGATAGAAGACCAAGTGGTTCGAAATGCGGACACAATTCTATGTGTATCAAATGCCTTTAAAATGCATCTCCAAACCAATTATCGCATTAAGAATGTCACTGTAATTCCTACATTCGTTGATGTCTCTCAATTCAATTTCAACAAGGCTTTAAGAGATCTCCACAGGGAAAGGATAGGGATTTCAAATCGAACAGTCCTCGTTTATTCAGGTGGAGTTGCAACATGGCAAAAGCTTGAAAATGTCGTTAATCTCTTTGTCAACTTGAAGCAGAGAGTAAACAATCTCTTTATGCTGTTTTTGACCCATGAACCAAACCTGTTAATGAAAGTTATAAAGGACCAAATCCAGCCCGATGATGTGAGGGTTATTCAAGTGCCTCATGTCGAAGTTGCAGGGTACTTATGTGCCGCTGATGTTGGGGTTTTGTTGAGAGAAGATACCCTGACAAACCATGTGGCAAGCCCTATCAAGTTCAGCGAGTATATGTGTTGTGGGCTCCCTTGTATCGTTTCCGATAAGGTCGGGGATACGGCCGAGGTCATTCGGAAAGAAAAGGCTGGAATCGTGCTGGACGGATTGAGGGAGGCTCCCAAGTCTCCAGAATTTCAAAAACTATTAGTTCTCAATCGGGAAGAGATTTCCAATCGCATGAGCAAAAGGTACGCTTCCAGTCTTTACATTCCTGAAATCTTAAAACTCTACAGAACCCTTACGGAAAAGCGGCCACCATTTAGCCTGGATGCATGTTAGTATGTTTTGAGGGGTTTGTTTATATGTGCGGGATCTCCGGGGAGATAAATTTCAATAAAAAGGAAGTAAAACCGGAAGTTATTCGGCGTATGTGTGATGTTTTGGCGCATCGGGGGCCGGATGATGAAGGGATGGTGTTTCTTCGAGGCGATAGGCTTTTTGAAGTCAAAAGACCTTTCCCGACCCATCTGGGCGAAAGTGGATTTGAGGTGGGATTGGGCCATCGACGCCTATCCATCATCGATCTTTCTTCGGCAGCCCATCAACCCATGTGTAATGAAGATGGAAGGATCTGGATCGTCTTCAATGGAGAAATTTATAACTTTCAAGAGATACGAGAGGGATTAGAAAAGAAGGGACATCGATTTAAATCAAAATCTGACACAGAAATGATTCTACACGCCTACGAAGAGTGGGGGGTGGAATGTCTGAATCGTTTCCGTGGGATGTTTGCATTTGCGGTATGGGACTCCAACCTTAAGCAATTATTCCTGGCTCGCGATCGATTGGGGAAGAAGCCTTTAGTATATTTAAACCAAAACGGAAGGTTCGCTTTCGCTTCGGAGATAAAAGCGCTTCTTCAAATACCAGAGATAGACCGAAAAGTGAACAACCGTGCCCTTCATCACTATTTAACCTATCAATATGTCCCTTCACCGGATTCAATATTTGAAGGGATAAAGAAACTTCCTCCTGCCCATTATCTTCTTTACGATTCCCATGGCAACCTTAAGATAGAGCGCTATTGGAGGCTAAATTACAATTCTCAGGAGAAAAGAAAGGCCGATGTTGAAGAGCTCTGTGAGATTATAAGGGAAAAGCTTGAGGAATCAGTGAAGCTTCGACTGATTAGTGATGTTCCCTTAGGTGCTTTTTTAAGCGGAGGGATCGATTCAAGTCTTATCGTTGGGCTTATGGCGAAAAACGGGGGGCCCCCTGTTAAGACATTCTCTATCGGTTTTGAGGAGCAGGAATTTAACGAACTTGAGTACGCAAGAATCGTCTCCAACCATTTTGGGACCGATCATCATGAGTTTGTTGTCAAACCGAATGCCATTGAGATTTTGCCCAAGCTGGTCTGGCATTATAACGAGCCCTTCGCTGATTCATCGGCCATACCCACGTATTATGTCTCCAAGTTGACAAGAGAATATGTCAAAGTAGTTCTAACCGGAGACGCAGGAGATGAAAACTTTGCCGGGTATCCCCGATATCTCCGGAGTAAATATGTTTCATGGTTCACCCGGTTACCCGAAAAAATGCGTAGAAGCCTCTTGCCAGCCTTCTTGAGGATACTTTCCCAATCACCCTGGAGGCGAAAGACATTGAACCGCTTGGCTGATTTCATGGAAATGTTGTCCTCCCACCAAGGGCGAAATTATGCCGAACAGATAAAGATTTTCAATAAAAAAGAGAAAGATGGCGTTTATTCTGAAGATTTTTCGAGGCAAGTGAAGGGAATGGACCCCTTGGACTACCTGATAAATAAATATGAGGAGGGGGACACGGATGATCCTTTAGAAAAATTGCTTTATCTGGATATGACAACCTACCTTCCTGAAGACCTGCTCGTCAAGATGGATATTGCTACCATGGCCAATTCATTGGAGGCAAGGGTTCCATTTTTGGATCATCAGCTTATGGAATTTGTTGCTACAATTTCTCCTCGGTTAAAATTGAAAGGAAATATCGCAAAGTACATCCTTAAAGAAACCTTTTCTGATTTTCTCCCCCCCCCCATTCTTACACGACGGAAAATGGGATTCGGAGTTCCAGTCGCGAGATGGTTCAGAAACGAGTTAAAAGATTATATCCATCAAATCCTTTTGGATCGTAGAACCTTGAGTCGGGGCTATTTCAGGAGGGAAGGGGTCGAGCAGCTTTTAAGTGAACACCTTTCCTTGCGCTATGATCATTCATCAAAAATCTGGGCAATTCTCTTTTTAGAGATGTGGTTTAGAATTTTTATGGACCAAAAAGATGTCAATTTCACCCATGCAATGTGAAAAGATGAGTATCCCAAGACGAAATAGATCATCCATTGTACTCGGTGGATGTTTCCTGGTCGCTTTTTTAGTAGGGGTTCTTTACATTAATTCACTCCAGAACCAATTTACCAACTGGGACGATGGAATGATTTACCAAAATTCAAGCATCCAAAATCTGAGCTGGGGTGGGATTAAAAATTTATTTTCATTTCAGCCAGGGAATACCTACCAGCCCGTTCGAATGTTGAGCTATGCCATTGATTATCGTTTCTGGAAGCTTAATCCGATGGGGTACCGAATTACGAATATTTTGTTTTACATGCTCACATGTATCATGGTTTTCCTGACCCTGCGACTTCTTTCATCTCGTTTAAGAGAAAGGGCCTCACCGGATTCTCATGTTAGGGTCGCTCTTTTGGGGTCGCTTCTGTTTGCGGCCCATCCGGTTCATGTCGAGGCAGTGACCTGGCTTGCAGCTCGGAAAGAGGTGCTTCAGGGGTTCTTCTTTT
>Ga0194126_10005609_pt1 | contig 18367 bp, 22 predicted proteins | sample TA2KigC150mmetaG_FD_148641 | JGI IMG/M metagenome (GOLD analysis project Ga0194126, IMG submission 148641) | Freshwater microbial communities from Lake Tanganyika, Tanzania - TA2015035 Kigoma Deep Cast 150m | ecosystem: Environmental > Aquatic > Freshwater > Lake | place: Tanzania: Lake... | reverse complement strand
AGGCCTGCGAGATCGCCAACCGCATCGCGCCGGAGCACCTGGAGCTGGCGGTGGCCAAACCCCGCGCGCTGCTGCCGCGGCTGCGCCATGCCGGGGCCATCTTCCTCGGGCGCTGGAGTTCGGAGGCGGTCGGTGACTACTGCGCCGGGCCGAACCACGTCCTGCCCACCTCGGGCACGACACGGTTTTCGTCCCCGCTCGGGGTGTACGACTTCGAGAAGCGCAGCAGCCTGATCGAGGTTTCCCGCGCCGGCGCGCGTTCGCTTGGCCGCCTTGCGGCGACCTTGGCACGGGGCGAAGGCCTCGAGGCGCATGCCCGCTCGGCGGAGTACCGCAGGTGAGCGCCGCCGCGAAGGTCATCCGCCCGGAGATCCAGGCCATGCACGCCTACCCGGTTGCGGACGCCACCGGCCTGGTCAAGCTCGACCTCATGGAAAGCCCCTATGGCCTGCCGCCGGAGCTCGCAGCGGAAGTCGGCCAGGTGGTCTCGAAGCTGTCGCTGAACCGCTACCCGGTACCGACCGCGCTGCGGCTGCGTGCCCTGATCCGGGAGGTGATGCAGGTTCCCGCGGGCTGCGACGTGCTCCTTGGCAACGGCTCGGACGAGTGCATCCAGTACATCACCGCCTCGGCCGCGCGGGAAGGTGCCGTGGTGATGGCGCCGGCGCCTTCGTTCGCCATGTTCTCGATGCACGCGCTGTTCTACCGTTTGCGCTTCGTCGGCGTGCCGCTGCGGGAAGACTTCTCGCTCGACACCGACGCGTTCCTCGCCGCGATGGCGAAGGAGCAACCGGCGCTGGTGTGGATCGCCTACCCGAACAACCCGACCGGCAACGCGTTCCCGGTCGCCGACATCGAGCGCATCCTGCGCGCGGCGCCGGGACTGGTGGTGCTCGACGAGGCCTACCAGCCCTTCGCCGGCGGCACGTTCATGCCCCGCCTGGCCGAGTTCGAGAACCTCGTTGTGATGCGCACGGTGTCCAAGATCGGCATGGCCGGCCTGCGCCTGGGGTACGCCTGCGGCCGCCCCGAATGGATCGACGCCTTCAACAAGACCCGCTCGCCGTTCAACATCAACGTCCTCACCGAGGCGGTGGCGTTCACGCTGCTCCAGAACAAGAAGGTGCTGGACGAGCAATCCGCCCGGGTGCTGGCCGAGCGTGAGCGCCTGCGGCCGCTGCTCGAGCGCCTGCCCGGGATCACGCTGTATCCGTCGGTGGCGAATTTCTTCCTCGCCCGCGTGCACGGGCCGGCGGGCTCCGGCACGCGCGTGTTCGAGGCCTTGCGCGCGCAAGGGGTGCTGGTGCGCAATTTCGACGGCGGCCCGCCGGCGCTCGCGAATTGCCTGCGCCTGAGCATCGGCACGCCGGAGGAGAACCGTATACTTGTGGCGGTACTGAGCGAGGCCCTGAAATGAGAACCGCCGAGATCCAACGCGACACCAAGGAAACGCAGATCCGGGTCCGGATCAACCTGGACGGCAGGGGCGTGGCGAAGCTCGCCACCGGCATCCCGTTCCTGGAGCACATGCTCGACCAGGTGGCGCGCCACGGCATGCTCGACCTGGAGATCGAGGCCAGGGGGGACCTGCACGTCGACGCCCATCACACCGTCGAGGACATCGGCATCACCCTGGGCCAGGCGTTCGCGAAGGCGATCGGCGACAAGGCGGGCTTGCGCCGCTACGGCCACGCCTACGTGCCGCTGGACGAGGCGCTGTCGCGGGTGGTGATCGACTTCTCTGGCCGTCCCGGCCTCATCTACCAGGTCGAGTTCACACGCGCGCTGATCGGCGAGTTCGACGCTGACCTCGCGCGCGAGTTCTTCCAGGGCTTCGTCAACCACGCCCAGGTGACGCTGCACATCGACAACCTGCGCGGCGACAACGCGCACCACCAGTGCGAGACCATGTTCAAGGCCTTCGCGCGCGCGCTGCGCATGGCGGCGGAGCCCGATGCGCTCGCCGCGGGCGCGATCCCTTCCACCAAAGGCGTGCTCTAGCCGGGAGCTGGTGGTGAGAATCGCGGTGGTGGACTATGGCATGGGCAACCTGCGCTCGGTTTCCAAGGCGCTGGAGCGGGTGGCGCCGCGCGACCAGGTGCTGGTGACTTCCGACCCGGAGGCGATCCTCGCGGCCGAGCGCGTCGTGGTTCCCGGACAGGGCGCCATGCCCGACTGCATGCGCCAGCTGGCCGCCAGCGGCGCGCGCGAGGCGGTGATCGAGGCCACCCGTGCCAAGCCGTTCCTGGGCATCTGCATCGGCCTGCAGATGCTGTTCGAGCGCGGCGAGGAGGGCGACGCCGCGGGCCTCGCCCTGCTTCCCGGAGGCGTGCCGCGCTTCCAGGTCAGCGGATTGAAGATTCCGCACATGGGATGGAACGAGGTGTTCCAGGAGCGAGCGCACCTCCTCTGGCGGGGCATCGAGGAGCGCAGCCGCTTCTATTTCGTGCACAGCTACTATCCGCAGCCCGCGCAGGGCGCGCTCACCGCGGCGACCTGCGACTACGGCGGGCGCTTTACCTGCGCGGTGGCGCGGGATAACATCTTCGCCGTGCAGTTCCACCCCGAGAAGAGCCAGAACTCCGGCTTGCGGCTGCTGTCGAATTTTGTGCAGTGGCGTCCCTGAATTTCCGCCTCACGTGCTCATCATCCCTGCCATCGACCTGAAGAACGGCCACTGCGTGCGCCTGGTGCAGGGGCGCATGGACTCCGCGACCGTGTTCTCCGAGGATCCGGTCGCCATGGCGCGCAACTGGTCCGGCCTGGGCGCGCGTCGCCTGCACATCGTGGACCTGGACGGCGCGGTGGCCGGCAAGCCGAAGAACCAGAAGGTGATCCGGGAGATGATCGCCGCGGTGGGCGACAAGACGCCGATCCAGCTGGGCGGCGGCATCCGCGACCTGGACACGGTCGAGGGTTACATCGATGCCGGCGTCGCCTACGTCATCATCGGCACCGCCGCGGTGAAGAACCCCGGCTTCCTGCAGGACGCCTGCAGCGCGTTTCCAGGCCACATCGTCGTCGGCCTGGACGCCAGGGACGGCAAGGTGGCGGTCGAGGGCTGGTCGAAGATGACCGGGCATGAAGTGGCGGACCTGGCGAAGAAATTCGAGGACTACGGCGCCGAGGCGCTGATCTACACCGACATCGGCCGTGACGGCACGATGACCGGGGTCAACATCGAGGCCACGCTCAAGCTGGCGCAGCAGACCCGCATCCCGGTCATCGCCAGCGGCGGCCTGAACAACATCAAGGACCTGCAGTCCATCTGCCAGAAGCTGTCCGCCGAGGGCGTCATCGGCGTCATCACCGGGCGCGCGCTCTACGAGGGCACGCTCGACTTCAAGAAGGCCCAGGCGGCCGCCGACAAGGCGCTCGGGGGGGCCTGACATGGGCTTGGCCAAGCGGGTGATTCCCTGCCTCGATGTCACCGCGGGGCGGGTGGTGAAGGGCGTCAACTTCGTGCAGCTGCGCGACGCCGGCGATCCGGTGGAGATCGCCGCGCGCTACGACGCCGAGGGCGCGGACGAACTCGCGTTCCTCGACATCACCGCGAGCTCCGATGGCCGCGACATCCTGCTGCACGTCATCGAGGCGGTGGCGGCGCAGGTGTTCATCCCGCTCACCGTCGGCGGCGGCGTGCGCAAGTTGGCCGACGTGCGGCGCCTGCTCAATGCCGGTGCCGACAAGGTTTCCATCAATACCGCGGCGGTGCAGAACCCGGAGCTGGTGCACGAGGCCTCCTCGATTGTCGGCAACCAGTGCATCGTCGTCGCCATCGACGCCAAGAAATCCGGCGCTGGCTGGGAAGTCTTCACCCACGGCGGTCGCAGGCCCACCGGCCTGGACGCAGTGGCCTGGGCGCGGCGCATGGTGGAGGCGGGCGCGGGCGAGATCCTGCTCACCAGCATGGACCGCGACGGCACGCGCGAGGGCTTCGACCTCGCGTTGACCCGCGCCGTGGCCGACGCGGTCACGGTGCCGGTGATCGCCTCCGGCGGCGTGGGCTCGCGCGAGCACCTGGCCGACGGCGTGCTGCAGGGCGGCGCTGACGCGGTGCTGGCTGCCAGCGTGTTCCACTTCGGTGACTTCACCGTGCGCTCAGCCAAGGAACACATGCGCGACCGCGGCATCGAGGTGCGCCTGTGACCGCGCCGGCGGACTGGCTGGACGAAGTGCCCTGGAACGACCAGGGCCTGGTGCCGGTGGTGACGCAGGATGCCGCCAGCGGCCGCGTGCTGACGCTCGCCTGGATGAACCGCGACGCGCTGGCGAAGACCGCCGCGACCGGCGAGGCGGTGTACTGGTCGCGCTCGCGCTCGAAGCTCTGGCACAAGGGCGAGGAATCGGGCTTCACGCAGAAGGTGCGCGAGATCCGGTTGGATTGCGACGCCGATACCCTGCTGCTGCAGGTGGAGCAGGTGGGCGGCATTGCCTGCCACACCGGGCGCGCGAGCTGCTTCTATCGCAGGCTGGAGAACGGCAAGTGGATGGAGACCGATCCGGTGCTGAAGGATCCGGCGGCGATCTATGGGACTCAGAGCGGCAAGAAAGGCGGGCAGGCATGAAACCGGGCATCTACGAAACGCTGCAGCGCATCGCCGCCACCATCGAGAGCCGCAAGGGCGGCGACCCGAAGGCTTCCTACGTGTCCCAGCTGCTGGCCGGCGGGGACGACGCCATCCTGAAGAAAATCGGCGAAGAGGCCACCGAGACCGTGCTTGCCGGAAAAGGCAATGACCGCCTGCACCTGGTGCGCGAGGTCGCGGACCTGTGGTTCCACAGCCTGATCCTGCTCGCGCACAAGGGCCTGGGGCCGGGCGACGTGCTCGCGGAACTGCACCGGCGCGAGGGCATCCCCGGGCTGGACGAGAAGGCGGCGAGGAGCAAGCGGTGAGCGCGGGCGGCGATCCGGGCTGCATCTTCTGCCGCATCGTCCGCGGCGAGATTGCCGCGAACAAGGTGCACGAGGACGAGGACATCCTCGCCTTCCACGACGTTCGGCCGCAGGCGCCGGTGCATTTCCTGGTGATTCCCAAGGAGCATGTGCCGACGCTGTACGAGGCCGGCATGGCGCAGCACCGGGCGCTCGGGAAAATGCTCGCGCTGGCGGGCGAGCTGGCCCGCAAGGAGGGCCTGGCGGAGGGCTTTCGCACCATCATCAACACCGGCCGGGTGGGGCACCAGGAGGTGTATCATGTCCATATGCACATCCTCGGCGGTCCCGAGCCGCTCGGCTCGATGCTGTCGAGGAGGCGGTAGTCGTCTTAACAGGAGGTTGATATGGGCTCGTTCAGCATCTGGCACTGGCTGATCGTCCTCGTCATCGTGATGCTGGTGTTCGGCACCAAGAAGCTGCGCAACATCGGCGCCGACCTGGGCGGGGCCGTGCGCGGCTTCAAGGACGGCATCCGCGAGGGCGGCGGCAAGGCCGCGGAAGGCGCCGCAGGCGGGCAAGGGGCAGACGCGCAGATCAGCGCCAAGACGGTCGAGGGCGAGGTCAAGGCGAAATCCGAGACCCGGGCCTGATCGCCGCCATCGCTTCGCCACAGGCGCCCCAGCGGCGCCTTTTTGTTCTCTAGGGTCCCCGCGTGTTCGACATCGGCTTCTCCGAACTGATGGTCATAGGGCTGGTCGCGCTGATCGTGATCGGGCCCGAGCGCCTGCCGCGCGTGGCGCGCACGCTGGGCCATCTCGCCGGCCGCCTGCAGCGCTACGTCAACGACGTCAAGGCCGACATCAACCGCGAAGTGGAGCTCGAGGAGCTGCGCAAGATGCGCGATACGGTGCAGCAGGCGGCGTCGGGTTTTGAGAACTCGGTCCAGACGGAACTGAACAAGACCGAGTCCGAGTTGAATCAAGCTGCGGAATCGGCCGCAGGGGTTTCGACTGCGCCGATACAGCCGGCGCAGTCGATCGATGAAAAGCCGCAAGCGTCGCAGCCGGCGCAGTCGATCGATGAAAAGCCAAAGGCGCCTGCGTGAGCACGCAGGATACCTTCGTCTCGCACCTGATCGAGCTGCGCCAGCGGCTGGTGCGCGCGGCCGGCGCCTTCGCCGTGATCTTTGTCGGTCTGTTCGCCTGGCCGGGCGGGGGCTATATCTACGACCTGCTCGCGCTGCCGCTGATGAACGCGCTGCCCGAGGGCACGCGCATGATCGCCACCGGGGTGATCACGCCGTTCATGGTGCCGGTGAAGGTGACCGCGCTGGTGGCGTTCATGGTGGCGCTGCCCTACGTGCTGTACCAGGCCTGGGCGTTCGTCGCGCCGGGGCTGTACGAGCACGAGAAGAGGCTGGCGGTGCCGCTGGTGTTCGCGAGCACGGTGCTGTTCTACCTCGGCGTGGCGTTCTGCTATTTCTTCGTGTTCGGCAACGTGTTCGCCTTCATCCATGAGTTCGCGCCGAAATCCATCACGCCGGCGCCGGACATCGAGGCCTACTTCGGCTTTGTCATCACCATGTTCCTCGCCTTCGGCGTCACCTTCGAGATGCCGGTGGCGGTGATCATCTTGGTGCGCTCGGGGGTGGTCAGCCTGGAGAAGCTGCGCGAGTGGCGCCCCTACGTGATCGTCGGCGCCTTCGTCATCGCCGCGGTGGTGACCCCGCCCGACGTGCTCTCGCAGTTCATGCTGGCGGTGCCGATGTGCCTGCTCTACGAGGTCGGCTTGTTCCTCGCCCGCTTCGTCGGCAAGCGGGCGGAAGCGGCGGCCGGGGACAAGGCGCCGGCGGGGCCCTAGCGTCAGCGCGATGTAACCGAGAGGTTACATCGCGGGTGCCTGGCGCCTGCGCCCTTACCGACCGTTCAGGAAGCGCCCGACGAGGGCGAACTGGTCCGGCACGTTGAGCGCGGGCGCGTGACCGCAGCCGGGGATGGTCACCACCACCGCCTTGGGGCCGCGCGAGCGCATCTCGTCGGCAACCTCCGGCAGCAGCAGGTCCGAGCTCTCCCCGCGCAGGCACAGGGTCGGGATGTCGATCGCATCCCAGGCGTCCCACTGGTCATAGTCGCGCGGGTGGTGGGTGAACTGCAGGACCATGGCCGGATCGTAGTGCGGCGTCACCTTGCCTTCGGCCGTACGCCGCACCGAGGTTTCCGTCAGTTGGCGCCACTGCTCGTCCGAGAGCCAGCCGTAGGGCTTGTAGATGGCGCGGAAGTACTGCTCCAGTTCGCCGACGCGGTCGAACTGCGCCGGGCTGCCGGCGTAGGTGCGGATGCGCTCGACGGCGGCCTCGCCCAGCTTCGGCCCGATGTCGTTCAACACCAGGCGGCGGATGCGACCCTTGAGCGGCCCGGCGGCGAGGTGGATGCCGATCGCTCCTCCCATGGAGGTGCCCAGCCAGTGCGCCTCGGCGATACCCAGCTGGTCCATGAGCGAACCCGCGAGGCGGCCGTAGAAGGCAAGGCAGTACTCCTTTTCGGGCTGCGGGCTCCACTGCGACAGGCCGCGGCCGATGGTGTCCGGGCAGATGACGCGGAAGCGCGAACTCAGGTGCGCGGCGATCTCGTCCATGTCGCGCCCGGTGCGCGCCAGGCCGTGCCAGGCGATCACGGTCTCGGCGTGTCCCGCGCCCCACTCCATGTAGTGGATCTCGCGGTCTTCGCAGACCAGGTAGCGCGATGCGGCGTTCATTTCTTCAGCGCCGCCCGGGCGCGCAGCTGGCCGACGATACCCGCGGGAAAGTAGTACACCGAGAGCACGAACAGCACGCCAAACCACAGCAGCCACCGGTCCGGATGTAACAGGTCCGGCAGCACCGGCACGCTCTTCAGGGCGCCCGAGACCGCCTTCATCGCCTCCTGCAGGTAGTTCTGCGCCACGACGAAGATGGTGGCGCCGATGACCGCGCCGTACATCGTGCCCATGCCGCCGATCACAACCATCAGCAGGATGTCGATCATGATCGCGAAGTCGAGCGTGGTATTCGGCCCGGTGTAGCGCAGCCACAGCGCGTACAGCACGCCGGCGAGTGTCGCCACCAGCGCGCCCAGGCAGTTGGCCAGCGTCCGGTAGACCACGATGCGGTAGCCCAGCGCCTCGGCGCGGAACTCGTTCTCGCGGATCGCCTGCAGCACGCGGCCAAAGGGCGAATTCACCACCCTCAGCAGCGCGACGAACAGCACGAGCGACGCACCGAACACCAGGTAGTAGGTGACGAAGCGCCCGCCCACGGTGACGCCGAGGAGCGGTTGCTCCAGCACGCGGTACGCCGGGCGCAGCAACTCCGGAACGCGGAAGGTGATGCCGTCCTCGCCGCCGGTGACGTTCGAGAGTTGCGAGGCGAGGATGGCGAAGAACGAGGCCACCGCGAGCGTGATCATGGCGAAGAAGATCGCCTTCACGCGCAGCGAGAACAGGCCGATCAGGAACGAAAGCGCGAGCGAGAGCAACACCGCCGCCGCCGTGCCGACAGCAATCGCGCCCCAGCCCACCTCCATGCGCGACAGGGCGATGGCCACGCCGTAGCCGCCGATGCCGAAGAACATGGTGTGGGCGAAGGACACGATGCCGGTGTAGCCCAGCAGCAGGTCGTAGCTCGCCACCAGCAGGATGAAGACGCAGACTTTGGCTGCGACATCCAATGGCCGCGTGCCGGGAAACAGGAACGGCGCCAGGGCGAGGCCGGCGAAAACCGCCAGCAGCGCGACCGCGAGAATCCGGCTGCGAGGGAAGTCGGCCGAGAGCAGGGAAGCGATCATGCCCGGGTTCTCACGTCTTGGACACCGGATACAGGCCCTGCGGCCGCCACAGCAGGACCAGCACCATCAGCAGGATGTTGGAGCCCAGCGCCACCTTGGGTGCGAGGTAGCCCACGTAGTTGGCCACCAGCCCGACCAGCAGCGCGCCGGCGAAGCAGCCGCCGATGGAGCCCAGCCCGCCGATGATGATGACGATGAACATGAGCACCATCATGTTGGCGCCGATGTGCACCGTGACGCTCTCCTGATACATGCCCCACAGCGCGCCGCCCAGGCCCGCCAGCGCCGAACCGGCGACGAACACCCCGACGAACAGGCGCCGGATGCGGTAGCCCATCGCCTCTACCATTTCCTTGTTCTCGACCCCGGCGCGGATCAGCAACCCGATCTTGGTGCGGTTGAGCAGGAGCATCATCCCGGCGAACACCACCAGGCCGATGGCGACCGCGATCAGGCGGTACTTCTCGATCGCCATGTCGCCGATGATGAACGCGCCGCGCAGGCTCGCGGGCCGGGCGAGCGGCTGCAGATCCGGGCCCCAGAAGACGTGGATCAGCTGCTCGGCGACGATCATGCCGCCGGTGGTGATCAGGATCTGCTTCAGGTGCTGGCCGTAGACCGGGCGGATGATGACGCGCTCGAAGAACCAGCCCAGCAGTCCCGCCACGAGCATCGCCGCGAGCATCGCCGGCATGACCGCGGCGAGATTGGCAAGGAACGAGTCGGCGCCGGCGGCTGCGGAGAACAGCCGAAGCGTCGACACCGCCAGGTAGGCGCCGATGGCGATGAACAGGCCGTGGGCGAAGTTCATCACGTCCATCAGGCCAAAAACCAGCGTCAGGCCCGAGGCCATGATGAAGATGAGCAGTCCCATCGCCAGTCCGGCGATGGTCAGCGTGACCCAGGTGGAAGGGCTGCCGATCAGCGCGAGCGCGGCCACCCCCACCGCCGCCAGCAGCGCAAGCGGGGCCCAGTCGAGGCGCTGGCCCTCGATGGGCTTCATTGGTGCGTCTCCAGGGACAGGCCAAGCAGCTTCGTCTGCAGCGCTTCGTTCGCCGCCAGTTCGGCCATCCGGCCGGTGTGCACGATGCGCCCCGAGTCCATCACCGCCACCGAATCGCCCAGCGACCGCGCGGCGTGGAAGTTCTGCTCCACCATCAGGATCGTGGTGTCGGTCTGCTTGAGTTCGGCGAAGGCCTCGATCAGGTTGTTGATGATGGCGGGCGCGAGGCCCTTGGTCGGCTCGTCGATGAGGATGAGCTTGCGCGGCTCGACGATGGCGCGCGAGATCGCCAGCATCTGCTTCTGTCCGCCCGAGAGCAGGCCGGCAGGCAGGTGCCAGAAGGTCTTTATCGGCGGGAAGAAGCGGAAGATCCGTTCCAAGCGTTCCCCGGCGGGCGCCCCGTTGCGGGCCGCCAGCACCAGGTTTTCCTGCACTGTGAGGCCGGCGAAGATGCCCATGGACTCGGGCACGTAGGCGATGCCGAGATTGGCGATGTCCGGCGTTTCGCGCTGCGTGATGTCGGCGGACTCGAAGCGGATCGTTCCCGCCGAGGCGCGCCACAGGCCCAGGATGGTTCTCAGCGTGGTGGTCTTGCCCGCGCCGTTGCGTCCCAGCAGCATGGTCAGTTCGCCGCGCGGCACCGCGAATTCCACGCCCTGGAGGATGTGGTACTGGGCGATATGGGTGTGCACCCCGGATAGCTCGAGGAGGTTCTCAGCCACTGGCGCTCCCGGCCGGACTGACCCCAAGGTAGGCCTCCTGCACCACCGGCGAGGCGATCACCTTGGCCGGCTCGCCGTCGGCCACCAGCTGGCCCTGGTGCAGCACGATGATGCGGTCGGCGAGCGAGCGCACCACGTCCATCTTGTGCTCTACCAGCAATATGGTCTTGTCCTTGCCTGCCTTGATTTCGTGAATCAGGTCCAGGATCACCGGCACCTCGTCCACGCTCATGCCCGCCGTGGGCTCGTCGAACATGAAGATCTCCGGTTCGAGGGCCAGCAGGATCGCCACCTCGAGCTTCCTCTGGTCGCCGTGCGAGAGCGCCGAGGCGAGCATGTGGCGCCGCTCGGCCAGGGCGACGCGCGCGAGGCAGTTTTCGGCGCGCTCCACCAGCTCGACGTGGCTGCCCCACATCGAAGCGAGGTTCAGGCCCAGGCCCGTGCGCGCCTGCACCGCCAGGCGCACGTTCTCCAGGACCGTCAAGTTGGGGAAGAGATTCGTCAACTGGAAGGCGCGCCCCATGCCCTTGCGGGTGCGCACCGGCGCCGCGTCGCGCGTCACGTCCTCGCCGTAGAGCAGCACCTGGCCGTCGCTTGCGGGCAGTTGCCCGGAAATGAGGTTGAAGTAGGTGGTCTTGCCCGCGCCGTTGGGGCCGACGATGGCGGTGAGCGTGCCCGGCTCGAAGCGGCAGCTCACCGCATCCACGGCGACATGGCCGCCGAAGCGGATCGTCAGCCCGCGCGTTTCCAGGACAGGGTGCTGTCCGGCCATGGCCAGGGCGTCTCCCGGTTTTACGGTTGGGGAGGCGGTATGGGGGAACCGTAGGGTTCCCCTGTTCCGATTTCCCCCATGCCGAGCTAGCGCTTGTTGCGGACCGGAACCGGGATCTCGCGAGCCGGGATTTCGCGCACCAGCTCCAGCAGGTCCCACTCGCTCGCCTGGGTCTTCTTGATGCGGAAGTGGTACATGTTCTGCATCGCCTGGTGGTCTTCCTTGCGGAAAGTCATCGTGCCCTTGGGCGATTCGAAGCTCATCCCGGCCATGGCCGCGATCAGCTTCTCGGTGTCGGTGCCGCCGGCCTTCTTGATGCCCTCGACCACCGCGATGCCCGCCGCCATGCCGCCGGCGGTGAAGAAGTCCGGCAGCGCGCCACCGAAGCGCTTGCGGTGCTCGGCGACCAGCCAATCGTTCACCTTGTTTTTCGGGAAGCCGTAGTAGTAGTAGATCGCGCCCTCGGTGCCGGCGAGGTCCTTCCAGCCTTTCATCACCGGCAGGATGTTGCCGCCCGGGGCGAGCTTGATGCCGAAGCGCTCAGGCTTCAGGTCGTGGATCTTGGTCGCCGGGTTCGCGCCCGCCCAGATGATGGCGAGGATGCGGGTGCCCTTCTTGTCCTTCAGCACATCGAAGATGCGCTGCGAGGGCGCGGTGAAGTCCGTGGTGGCCTGCGGCACGTACTCCTCGTGCACGATCTGCGCCTTGCTGCCGACCGCCGCGAGCGTATCCTTGAACGCCTTCACGCCGTCGCGGCCGAAGGCATAGTCCTGCGCCAGCATCGCGATCTGCGCGTCCGCCGGCAGCGAGACGGCACCGGCGACCGCGTCCTGGGTCGAGTTGCGCCCCGTGCGGAACACGTAGCGGTTCCATGCCGGGCCGGTGATGGCGTCGGCGACGGCCGGTTCCACCAGCAGGATCTTCTTGTATTCCTCGGCGACCGGCAGCATCGCCAGCGCCACGCCCGAACTGGTCGGGCCGATGGCGAGGTCCACCTTGTCGTCGCCGTAGGCTTGCGCGAGCAGCGCCTTGCCAATGTCGGGCTTGAGTTGGTCGTCCTTTTCGATGACCACGATCTTGCGGCCCAACACACTCATCGTGCCGCCGGTGGCGTATTCGATGCCCAGCATCAGGCCGGTCTGGGTCTGCTTGGCATAGGCCTCGAAGGGACCGGTCTTGCCGTAGATGTGTGCAATCTTGATGTCTTGGGCGTATACCAGGCTGGTGGCGGTCGCCAGCGTGGCCGCGGCGAGCAGGGTGGTCAGGCGTTTCATGTTCCCTCCTAGGAGATGAGAAAGCTGGGGAGACCTAATGCAACGCGCGTGCCTGAAGCATAACGCATTGAAATAACGACACTTAAAGTGATGTCAGCGATCACTTCGAAAACTATATGTCCGAATTACATACATTTAAGTGTACGAAAAGCATACAGAATGCCTGACTTCAGGACACGTGCTTGGGGCGAGCCAACTTCTCGTAGAGCGTGGCTCTCGAGATGCCGAGCATCTTTGCTGCGGAGACCTTGTTGCCGCCAGTCGCGGCGAGCGCCGAGGCGATGGTGCTGCGCTCGAGCTCCGCAATCAATTGCGGCAGTGGTCGAAGGTGGGGCGCCGCGCCCTGCTCGGCCCGCGCCGGCGGGACCGGCAGGACGCGCGTGAAATCCTCCGCGCCCAGGCGCGCGTTGTCGGTGAGCATCGCCGCCTGCTCCAGGACGTTGCGCAGCTCGCGGATGTTGCCCGGCCATGCGTGTGCCGCGAGCACCGCCAGCGCCGAGGGCGCCAGCTCCCGCTGCGGCATGCCGGTGCGCTGGGCGATGGATTCGAGCAGGCTCTCGGCCAGCGCCTCCAGGTCGGCGTGGCGCTCGCGCAGCGGCGGCACGCGTACCGGCAGCACGTTGAGGCGGTAATACAGGTCCTCGCGAAAGCGGCCCTCGGCGACCATGGCTTTCAAGTCCCGGCTGGTGGCGGCAAGCACGCGGACATCGACCTTGATCACTTTGTTGGAGCCCAGCGGCTCGATCTCCTGCTCCTGCAGCGCGCGCAGGAGCTTCGCCTGCAACGCAGAGGGCATGTCGCCCACCTCGTCCAGGAACAGGGTGCCGCCGTCGGCGAGTTCGAACTTGCCCTTGCGGCCTTTGCGGTCGGCGCCGGTATAGGCGCCCGGAGCGACGCCGAAGAACTCCGCCTCCAGCAGGGTCTCGGGCACCGCCGCCAGGTTGACGCTGACAAAGGGGTGGGCGGCGCGCGTCGAGCTGGCGTGGATGGCCTGAGCCAGCAACTCCTTGCCGGTGCCGGTCTCCCCGAGCAGCAGCACAGTGGAGCCGGTCTGCGCCGCGCGCCGCGCCTGGCGCTTGACCTCCAGCGCCGCGGGGCTCGAGCCGATGAAGCTGGCGAGTGTGTACTTGGTGCGCCGCTCGGCGGCGAGCTGGCGGCGGGCGTCATCGAGGTCCGTCTGCAGGCGCGCGAACTTGGCGATCAGCGGCTGCAGCGTGGTCTCCGGGTGGTCGAACAGCACCATGCCCAGCACGCCGATGATGCCGCCCGCCTCGTCGCGCAACGGGATGCGCGACACCACGAAGGTGCCTGCCCGGTTGGTGAGCAGATCGATCAGGATCGGCTTGCCGGTCTCCAGCACGTGGCGCATCAGCGTGTTGGGCACGACCTCCTCGACCGGGCGGCCGACGAAGTCTTCCTCGCGTGCGAAGCCCAGCGCCGGCAGGAAGCGCTTGTACTGGTCGTTGATCCAAACCACCCGCCCGGATTGGTCCACCAGCATCATGCCTTCGCTCATGCTGGAGAACAGGTCGAACATGGAGCGGGCCGCGAGTTTGAGTACGCTGGCGGCGTCGCGCGGGAGTTCCGATCGCTTCATTCCACCCGGCTCTGCGGTTTGGGTCGGCGGCCGATGGTGATCGCCAGCTCCACCAGCTCGCCGCGGCGGCTCACCCTGAGCGTTGCGCTGCGCCCGGGCTCCATCCCGGCCACGACGTCCATCACCCCCTGCGGGTTGGCGACCGGCCGGCCGTCGATCGCCAGCAGCAGGTCGCCGGGCCGGGCCCCGGCCTTGTCCGCCGGGCCGTTGCGCAGCACCCCGCCGATGATGGCGCCCTCGGGCGCGGCGAGCTTGAACGACTCGGCGAGCGCCGGGGTGAGCGGCTGCAGCTCCACGCCGATCCAGCCGCGCGTCACCGCGCCCGACCTGATGATCTGCTCCAGCACCATCTTCGCCGTGGACACCGGCATGGCGAAGCCGATGCCCATCGAGCCGCCCGACTGCGAAAAGATCGCGGTGTTGATGCCCACCAGGTTGCCGAGCGCGTCCACCAGCGCGCCGCCGGAGTTGCCGGGGTTGATCGCGGCGTCGGTCTGGATGAAGTTCTCGAAGGTGTTGATCCCGAGGCCCGAGCGTCCCAGCGCCGAGACGATGCCCGAGGTCACGGTCTGGCCGAAGCCGAACGGGTTGCCGATGGCGAGCACCACATCGCCCACGCGCAGCGACTCGGAGGCGCCGAAGGAGATGGCGCGCAGGTTTTCGCCCTGCACCCGCAGCACCGCGAGGTCGGTATCCGGATCGTTGCCGACCACCTTGGCCAGCAGCTTCCTGCCGTCGGGAATCGCGACCTCGATCTCCTCGGCGGCCTCCACCACGTGGTTGTTGGTGAGGATGTAGCCCGCCGGGCTGACGATCACGCCCGAGCCCAGGCTGGTCGCCCGCTGCGCCTCGTCGCCGAAGCGGTCGCCGAAGAAGCGCCGCAGGGCCGGGTCGCTGAACAAGGGATGGCGCGGCGCGCGCACCTCCTTCGAGGTCACGATGCCCACCACCGAGGGCATCGCCCTCATCACCGCCTCGTGGTACGAGTCGGTGCGTGCGCCGGGCTGGGCGGGGATCGCGGCGGGCGCCGGCGTCGATTGCAGGACCTGGACAATCTCGCCCGCGCCCTTGGCCGGCAGCCACTCGGGTTTCAGGGTCGAGACCACGAACAGCACCGCGAGGCACACGGTCGTGGTCTGCGCGAAGATCAACCAGAGGCGGGTCATGGGGAGGCCGCTCAATTTAGCATGAATCGCCTTTTATTTGAGGGACTTAGGCGCGAAATCGTGGACTTTCCCGCAGCGCCCCGCTAAAATCCGATTTCTGTTCTGAAAACAAGCCTCCCCGAGCCACCGACATGAGCCAAGCCAAGATGGACAAGACGCGGCGCAACCTGATCGGCGCCACCGCCGCCGTGGGCGCCGCCGCCGGCGCCGGCGCCGCTGTGCCCTTCGTCTGGAGCTGGTGGCCTTCCGAGCGCGCCAAGGCCGCCGGGGCGCCGGTGGAAGTGGACCTCTCGCGCATGGAGCCGGGCGAGCTGAAGATCATCGAGTGGCGCGGCAAGCCGGTGTGGGTATTCCGCCGCACCAGGGAGATGCTCGATTCGCTCAAGGTCACGGCACAGCTGACCGATCCCGCGTCCTCGGCCTCCGCGCAGCCCGACTACGCGAAGAACGAAACGCGCGCGCTCAAGCCCGAGTACATGGTGATGGAGGGCCTGTGCACGCACCTGGGCTGCTCGCCGCAGCTGAAAGGGGCGGACGCCAAGGCCGAGATGGGCGGGGACTGGGCGGGCGGCTTCTACTGCCCCTGCCACGGCTCCAAGTTCGACTACGCCGGACGCGTGTTCAAGGGCGCGCCGGCGCCGCTGAACCTGCCGGTGCCGCCGCACACCTACCTCTCCGAGGGCACGATCCTCATCGGCGAAGACCCGAAGGGGGCCTAGCCGCATGAACCGCCTGCTGACCGCTGCCTGGGACTGGTTCGACGCGCGGATGCCCACGGTCGGGGAGGAGTGGCGCAAGCACGCCTCGGAGTACTACGCGCCCAAGAATTTCAACTTCTGGTACTACTTCGGCGCGCTGGCGATCCTGGTGCTCGTGATCCAGATCGTCTCGGGCATCTATCTGACCATGCACTACAAGCCCGATGCCGGTCTCGCCTTCGGTTCGGTCGAGTACATCATGCGCGACGTGCCCGGGGGCTGGCTGATCCGCTACATCCATTCCACCGGGGCGTCGGCCTTCTTCGTCGTCGTCTACCTGCACATGTTCCGCTCCATGCTCTACGGCTCGTACCAGCGGCCGCGCGAGCTGGTGTGGATCTTCGGCGTACTGATCTACCTCACGCTGATGGGCGAGGCCTTCTTCGGGTACCTCTTGCCCTGGGGCCAGATGTCGTACTGGGGCGCGCAGGTGATCGTGAACCTGTTCGGCACCATCCCGTTCATCGGCCCGGACCTCGCGATCTGGATCCGGGGCGACTACGTGGTGGGGGATGCGACGCTGAACCGCTTCTTCGCGCTGCACGTGATCGCGCTGCCGCTCGCGCTGCTCGGGCTGGTGGCGGCGCACATCCTGGCGCTGCACGACGTCGGTTCCAACAACCCCGACGGCATCGACATCAAGAAGAAGAAGGACGCCAACGGCCACCCGCTGGACGGGGTGCCCTTCCACCCCTACTACACGGTGAAGGACTTCGCCGGGGCGGTGGTATTCCTCGCGGTGTTCTGCGCCATCCTGTTCTTCGCCCCGGAGATGGGCGGCTACTTCCTGGAGTACAACAACTTCATCCCGGCAGATCCCCTGAAGACCCCCGAGCACATCGCGCCGGTGTGGTACTTCACCCCCTACTACTCCATCCTGCGCGCGGTGCCGCCCCTGTTCAACTCGCAGTTCCCGGGTGTGATGGCGATGGGGCTCGCGACCATAATCCTGTTCTTCCTGCCGTGGCTGGACCGCAGCCCGGTGCGCTCGATCCGCTACCGCGGCGCCTACTACAAGAGCGCGCTGGCGATCTTCGTGGTGGTGTTCCTGGTACTGGGCTACCTCGGGGTCAAGCCCACCACGGTGTGGGGCCAGTTCGGCTTCGAGGCCTTCTTCCTGGACACCAAGGACATCGCCACCTGGGCGGCGCGCCTGTGCACGATCCTGTACTTCGCGTTCTTCCTGCTCATGCCCTGGTACACCGCCATCGACAAGTGCAAGCCGGAACCCGAGAGGGTGACGTCGTGATGAAAAAGCCCCTGCTCGCCCTGCTGCTCGCCCCCGTGCTGGCCTGGGCCGCCGGCGGCGGCGTGCGCCTGGACCGCGCGCCGATCGACCCCAACGACCTGGTGAGCCTGCAGTCCGGGGCGCGCACCTTCGTCAATTACTGCATGAACTGCCACGGCGCCCAGTACATGCGCTACAACCGGCTCACCGAGATCGGCCTGACGGAGGCCCAGATCCGCGACAACTTCATCTTCACCGGCGACAAGGTCGGCGACACCATGAAGGTGGCGATGACCGCGAAGGACGGCAAGGCGTGGTTCGGGGTGCCTCCGCCGGACCTGTCGGTGATCGGTCGCTCGCGCGGCGCCGACTGGCTCTACACCTACCTGCGCAGCTTTTACCGGGATTCCAAGACCGTGACCGGCTGGAACAACGCCACCTTCCCGCGGGTGGCGATGCCGCACGTGCTGTGGACCCTGCAGGGCGAGCGCAGCTACGAACCGGCCAAGGGCGAGTGGAAGCAGCTCACCGAGGGCAGCCTGTCGCCGGTGCAGTACGACGCCCTCACGCGGGACCTGGTGAACTTCCTGGTCTACGTCGGCGAGCCGGTGGCCGGCAAGAGGAAGAGCATCGGCATCATCGTGCTGTTCGTGCTCGGCGTGCTGTTCATCTTCGCCCACGCGCTGAAGAAGGAATACTGGAAAGACCTGAAGTAGGGCTTGCCCAACGCAACGAAAGCCGGGCCCCGCCCGGCTTTTTTCTCTGTTCCGCGAAAGATCCCGCGCCATGATGCAACTGTACTCCGGCACCACCTGCCCCTTCAGCCACCGCTGCCGCTTCGTGCTCTATGAGAAGGGGATGGACTTCCAGGTCATCGACGTCGACATGTACAACAAGCCCGAGGACCTGGCGGTGATGAACCCGTACAACCGCCTGCCGGTGCTGGTCGAGAGGGACCTGGTCCTCTACGAGTCCAACATCATCAACGAGTACATCGACGAGCGCTTCCCGCACCCGCAACTGATGCCGGCCGACCCGGTGATGCGCGCCCGCGCTCGCCTGATGCTGTTCAACATGGAAGTGGAGCTGTTCTCCCAGATCGAGACCCTGGAGTCGGGCAAGGAGAAGCAGGTCGAGCGCGCCAAGC
>Ga0194126_10005608_pt1 | contig 18373 bp, 12 predicted proteins | sample TA2KigC150mmetaG_FD_148641 | JGI IMG/M metagenome (GOLD analysis project Ga0194126, IMG submission 148641) | Freshwater microbial communities from Lake Tanganyika, Tanzania - TA2015035 Kigoma Deep Cast 150m | ecosystem: Environmental > Aquatic > Freshwater > Lake | place: Tanzania: Lake... | reverse complement strand
ATGTGAATGGAGTAAAAGCTTTCAAACATCCACCTTCTTGAGATACAATTTTCATTCCAGCTGGTCCTTGTCCGCCAGGAGGTCTTATTTTTACATCAGTATAACTATAACCTTGGGTTAATGCTTCATTGTAGGGTTTTATTCCTGGACTTGTTACATCATCTACAGCACCATCAATACATCTCTCTTTTCCTGTTCCTGCATTAATTAACTTACAGGTTTGCCCTAATGCTTTACATCTATATTCAGAACAAGGTCTAAAAGGGTCACCATTACATTCATCACAATCTGCTCCGCCATTAGGTGCTTGCCATGGGAAACACTTGAAATTAATTGTTTGTTGTTTTATTTCAGTTTCTTCATAATTTTCTGCAAGAAGATAATAAGCTGTAATTAATCCAATTCCAATTGAAACAGCATTACCATATCTTGCTCCCCAACTAGTTCTATCTTTAGCAAAGGTTTCAAATAAGCCCATGCTAGTTTTGTAAGCCAGTATTCCTGCGCTTGCAGCTAATCCAATTGCTTTAACAAGACTTTTAGTGTCTTCATTAGTCATGAAATTAGCAATAGTGCTAGTTGATCCAAGAACAATTCCAGCCCATTGAACTCCCTCTAATAAGTGTCCAGCCATCGGACTTGTTGTCCTTTCCCCAAATATAGTATCAAACTCTCTTCTCTGTCCCCAATTTGCTGGAACCTCTTTTGTCTCGAACCATTTAGAAAGACTCGAGAACCAACCTTTGTTTTCAGCAGGGGGCTGTTCGGCTGTTCGTCCAAATCTACTATTTAATATAGCTGCTTCGTCTTCTTCCATTAATTCATCCAATTCACTTGCAGACTCCCCAACTTGTCTATACCATTGCCCATCCCTCAAGTAATAGGGTTGTGAGAATCTAAGTTGTCCATTCTCAAAGGTATCTACAACCATAGTATTATCATTTAATCTTCTGCTAATTTCTTCAACACTTGTTCCTGAACTAAAACGAGCCTCATCTTCGCGAATCATATTTAGAGCTTCATCTTCTAAAATAGCTTGTTCTGCTTGAGCTTCAAGATTGTCAGGTCCGAGTTCAGCAGGTACATAGGTTTTTGCAGCAATTGAACTATCAATAATATTTTGTCTTCCGCCAGCGATTACTGCGCTTGCTGGCTGAGTATTTTGTTGAGTAGCTGTTGAAGTAAATTCAAGATTATAATTTTGCTTTAACTCTTCCATACTCTCGGTTGTTACAAAGCCACTGTCAATACTATAAAGGACAACTTCTCCTCTTTCAGAATCAACATTAACTACCTTGTAAATATCTCCGCCACGAATTTGTCCGGTAACATCGCCTACTTGCAAGGTTTGTGGGGTTGAAGCAGGAGATTGTGTAGAAAAATCAAGATTATAGTTTTGCCTTAATGTACTTAAACTTGCACTAGTAGTAACCCCTGGATTATCAATGCTTTTGAGCTCAATCATTTGGCTTGAAGCATCATAACCCACTACAGTATATCTATCTCCGCCAAGAATTTGAGGAGTAGTGCTACCAATATAGATTGTTTCAGCACTTATTATTTCAACATTAAAACCAAATGCAACGCTAAACATAAACAAAAAGGCAAATATCTCGAGTACTAGCGATAAGATTTGCGAAATTGCAAATATTTTTTTGCTCTTAACATTTCTGCTTTCTCTTTTTTCACACCTTTCTTTTTTCATTTTTTATCTCTTTTGTTTTTATTTTTAATGTAAAGTAAAATATTTATGGAGTCTACTTTTATAATCCACAATAAAATCTATTAAAAATTCTCCGGGTTCAATTCTAGCTAAATCTAATTGAACACTATTATCTCCGTTTCCTGATAAGGATGTAAAAGTAGGAAGTTCTTCTGAACTCATTCTTATCCCTTTTTGTGCAGGAGTTATTCTAAAAAGTGCAACCCGCACTCTTGTGTCTGGATTTTTTTGTCCTAAGTGAGTTACCAAATATACTCTTTGGTCTCTTCTATACTCGTTTAAATTAGTATTAGCTATTTCAAGAGGACTTATTTCTCTATCTTCATCCAAATCTACAGCTAAATAACAATAATCTCCGAAATCATTATTTGTTCTGGATTTTGCTTTTAATTCATTCATTTTTTCTGTAAAATGAATTTGTTCTAATCTCCTAGCTGAAGAGGGTAATATTTCTCGAGAACTAACTTCTATAGTATTTTGGACTGGTCTAAGGGGTGGTTGCACTTGGGGTTGTATAGGTGTTGGAGTTCGTGGAGTATAAGTTGCTACTTGTACTGGTCTTGCTTGTTGAGCCTGTTGTCTTCGCATTTCTTCAATCACTCGGTCTGCTTCTCTTTTTGTAAAATCATCGATGGCTGCCATTCTTTGCCTATTTGCTTCATTTTGTAAGAGTAATCTTGCACCAGGATCTGTTGCTAAATCTGCCCAAGCTTGTGTTCCAATTGCAGAATTGTAGTTTGCATATCCAGATGTTGTTTCACAGCCTGTTCCAAGAACAGTCAGCATACCTGCTAATCCTGCTACTATTCCTAATCTTGATTTTTTCATGTTTTTTTCTAGTTTTCCTTATATTTAAACTTTATGTTTAGTTACTATTTTATAGTTACAACTAATATTTAGCTTGTTAGTTGTTTTATCCATTCTTTAATTGCTAATCCTGAAAATCCACTAACTCCTGAGCTTGAAGTTGATGTGCCAGAGCTAGATGGATTTGTGAATGTGGGGGTAGTTGCACTTGCTGTTGTTGAGGTATTTGCAGTTGATTGAATTACTTCTGCACCTCCGCTTCCTGCTATTCTTCTGTTATTATAATAGGCTGCATAACCCTCGTCAGTATATTCACCAAGGAAATTTATGTATCCTCCGCAATCTCCAAACTTGAAGCAAATATTATTCATTTCATTTGCCCAAGCCTGATAATTTATGAATTTATCAGGTTGCTCATTTCCGCTTAATCTTCTAGATAACACATATTGGCAATTCTGTTTGCATTCCCATTCCCCGTCTTGCTCTTCATCATCCCAAAATACTAATGGCTTCTCGGTTTTCTTCCATTTTATAGTAATATCTGCATTTCCTTGTGCACACATTGCTGTTGCACTTGTTCCAGAGCTTGCTGGATTTACATATCCTGTTCCAAAACTAGGCGCATTAGCTCCAAAACTAGGGGTTGCATTTGTTGAACTACGCGAGCTTGAAACTCCTACTGCATTAGAACTTCCCCAGAAATTAAATCCTGGTGGATAATTTGGCATACATATACCTTTAGGGCTTGGGTCATTAAGATTTCCGTCGCTGTTTGTATCATTAGTACTTTTCTCTATTTGTCCTGTTGTAGTTGAGTAATAATACTCGGGAACCCAGATACAATCTCTAACATCTACATTTGTACAATCATCGCCCTCTAATTGTTGTAAACAATCCTGCCATCTATTTGGTCTGCAAGCAGCCTCTGTAAAACTACCAAATTTTCCTTCAATACAAATTTCATTTCTATAGTCTGCACAAGGTTCTGTTAGAATTTCGTTATTCAAACAAACTTCCTTATAGTATCTTGAGCCTACTGTATCTAGTCCTTCTCCAATCGGTTTGTCGGTAACACACCAACTCTCTCCGTGTTTTTTGCCTTGTTTTTTGCAAGCCAAATCAACACAAACATAATCTCCATAGGTAGGTTTACCTAAAACACCAGTGGCTCTTTTTCCAATGCTTCCTAAATAATAATCGCAATTTCCACAAGTTTTGCTTCCTGCGTTACTTGCTCCAGCCCCACAACTTTGAGATTTTTTGTAAACATTTCTCCAGTATTTTGGGTCATCATATCTATTTGCATCATAAATATTAGCAACATTTCCGCAAGTATCTGTAAAATAAATTTCATCTTTTCCGTCGCGTAAAGTAGTTTTTGTTGATTTTCCACAATCAGTCCCCAGTTCAGGGGCGGTGCATAAAACATCTTTGTAAAATCCTGGTGCACTTTTACTTGCATTAGTAGAATTATCTAAAACTAGGCTCGAGCCTTTGCAATTATCTCTTGTTGTGAACTTGCAAGTTTTTCCTCCAACACCATTATCAGTTACGCAGGCACCTCTATCAGAACTAGAAGCAGTTGCAATACAAGTTAGCTCGTCAGTTATTGTTTTTCTGAAATCTGTTTTAAGCCCGTAAAATCCTGAAATTTGTTTGCATCGTGTTAAAGTAACAAAAGCTCCTTGGTCAGCAAGAACACAACAACCCAATTGACATTGAATAATATTGCAATCTTTATTATCTGCCCAAGTTCCATTTGAAGCTTCACAAACTCTCTGAGGGGTTGATTCCATACACAATCCTTCTCGAGAATCAAAACAACATCCTGCTTTACAATAACTTGTTGATTCGCAAGAGGTTGGAGCTGCTTGATAACTTGAGTCGCATTGTTCTTGTGGAGCATTCTGACACCATGCTCCTGAAACTGTTTTTTCACAACAATAATTTGCTTCTGCACTTCCAAACGAGAGAGTTAGAAGTAAGACTATTATGAATGCCAAACTTAATTCTATTTTTTTGTTCATTTTTATTTATTATCTTTTATTTTTTTATTGAATCGCATAACCCGGAGGCCAGGATAGGCTTCTTATTGCAAATTGTAATTTTTCTCCTGTATTTCTATGAGTAATTATATAGACTTTTGTTCCATCGCTTTGTTTTTTCTTCTCAACTTTTATATCAGGATAATAAGCCATGTAGGTTTCAACAATAGTATCCCCATATCTTGCCTCAAAGTTTTGTATGGAACTTGCAATCATGATTAAATCATAAGCTTGAGAGTTAATCTCGGTTTTAAGACTATTAGAAGAATACTCTTGCTTTGTATCTCCTTTTTCAACTATCATTTGCACATCAGGGATAAGTAATATTTTGCTAGGTTGTATTTCAATTCCTACTTTTCTGGTACCTGTCATTTTTACATTATACCCTCGAGATTTTAATTTATTTTCAACTTCATTTATACATGCAACTAATTTATTTTGGGTTTGTGAATTAATCTGGGTTTCAATTTCTTGTTTTAATAAAGGCGATTGCATAACACAATTTTTATACCATTCGCCAGTATAGCAAAGGTAGTTTAAACTAATGTTGTTATAATTAAAATATAATTGAGGTTTAATTGCGCCCCCGTGTAGTAGAGTATCGTTCAAAGAACTCCGAATATTTTTTTCAAGACAGGATTTAACATCAACATCTAGCTGTATTAGGGGGTTAGTATACTTGCTGATTTGAGGATAAAAAATAATTATTAGTATGGCAACTATTGCTATGGCAAGAATAACAAATATTGTTAGTTGTGCTCTTTTATTTTTTAGGTTCCTCATTTTTATTTCCCCTTTATTTTTAGATGATTTTTTGATTATTAAACCTTATTATATTGCAGTTTTCTATTCTTATTTTGTTGTTTTACTCCTTCTATTATTTTTTTAACTATTTTAGTAAGTTCTCGCTATTATATTACAGTTATTTGGATTATCATTCCCATAATAGTCTTTGCATCTTATAAAATAGTTTTTATCAAATACCCATTCTGTTTCATGGTTTTGTTCGCTTCCCTCCATGCGAGTGGCGTTTTCACTATTAAACGCACACTTAACTTTTTCATCATTAGAAACATAGCAGACTGCATTTTCATTGGTTTTAACTATTATCTTTCCAAATTTTTCATATATTTTAGAAATTATAGGGGAAGTTCTATCAATAGAAAGTGTAAAAGAAGTGAAGCTATCTTGAATATTACCTGATTCATCTTCGCATTGCACATGAACATAATGAATTCCTTCTCGAATATTATTTAACTTTTGGTTATGCGAGGCTGTTCCTGTTGTAAGAAATAGAGTATAACCCTTTCCATCAAAATTAAGAGAGTCACTTAATCTCCATTTGCAAATAGATTTTCCATTAAATCCTCCTCCAGAAGTAAATGCTTTTAATTCTACAGAAAGGTTTTCATTATTTTTTAAGAATATTTCTCCAACAGGAGATACTTCTGTAATTTTAAATTCTTGGGAAGCCCTAAGAATGTAATTCGTGCTTTGAGTATTTGTATTTCTTTTGTATAATATTGTTTCATTATCTGCAAGCCAAGGTTGATCCTTACATCGAATATAAAATCTAGTTTGTTGTGATAAATTAGTTGTTATATTTGTTAATATTCCCGAACAATAGTATCCCCCCAAAACTCCTGCATCGGTTATAGCTGTATCACAACTAAAACTATTATTCATTAAAGCATATTCTTTATCACTTAATTCCCATCTACATTCACTAGGCTCATTAATTTTAAATCTAATATTTTTTTCAGTTGTATTAAATTTAATCGCACTTCCAGAAACAGGAGTAAAGCTTTGTATTACAGGGGGTATTTTATCAGGGTCTTGCATAACACTAAATTTAATTTGAAAAGGAGTCATAGCTTCTCCATTTCCTCGCGCATCTAAACATCTAACATAAAGGGTATGTTCTCCCTCTTTCATTAAAGCGTAAGCTAAAGTATCTTCATCGGCTTTTCCTTGTCCGGGTAAGTTTAATAAAATTTCATGGGTTGTTCCAAAATCTTTTCCAAAATTATATTTCATTTCACTATACCTGCCCCCAGAACTATCTAAATTAAATTTACATTCCGACATTTCATTAGTAGAAATTACAAATTTTGCAGCAGTATAGGGAGGAATAGGATCGCTAGCGGGTTCTCTTGATTCAAGAGTTATTTTTGGAGCACTTCTATCACTTGTTGTAACACAAGCTTCTCTCTCCTCGATATATTCACAATTTTGTCCAAGAGCACGACATCTATATTCCGAACATTGCAATCCTCCAACCCCACACAAACCACACTCTCCACTTGAGGGGGCTCTCCAACTAGCACATTCATATTCAAATTCGCATTTAACATGGTCTGCTCTTGCATCCATTGCACAAGTAAAATCAGAGTCACTTTCAGCTATTCCATCTTCCCCAACCCAATTTGCTTTTCCTGCACAATCTCCAAGAGCCGCGCATCTTTCATCTAACATTTCAAGAACGGCCTCGTCAGGAATATCTTCATTTGCATTTAATCTACTAGCTACAGTAGTAGCAGAGTTACCTCCCATTCCAGTTAAAACAGTTAACAAAGGATTATCTCTAACAGGGCTTAACCCATAATGTTCACAATTAGCAGGTCTCCAGACACTAAACGAAAGTAGCCAATAATAATTTGCTAAATCCGTAATTTGCGGGGACCCTAAATCTACAAGCGCAGCATAACCCCATTTTGTATCTTGATTAATATAAGTTCCAGTATCGCTCTCCATTGCAAGTCTCCAATAACCGCAGCCCTCATCATGGTCTAAATATAAAGTTGCTTCATAATTTCCTGAAGAGCATATTCCTTCGCTATTAGTTGCTGTCCAGAATTGTTGTCCTCCCGGATATTTTGGGACACACATTTCTAAATGTAAATCAGTTACTAATAGATTGGCTGCTTCTGTAACTGCCTCATTTGGTTCTACAGGATCACCTAATATTCCGGTTATTGGCTCTAACTCAAATTCAGGTTCCCAAACATTACAAAAAATTTCGCTACAAGCAGCAGTATCAACTTTGCTATTTGTATCACTATCAACTTCATCATCATTAGCTAAAGCACAACTTGCCCAATCATTCATTATACACTCTCCGCCTTCCTCATTTTGGTCGCAAATTTCAGCACGCATATCAGCACAGGGTTCTGTTTCTATTTTTCCATTAATACAAGTTTGTTTGTAAAATCTCCCTCCCACAGAAGTAGAACCTACACACCAAGTTTCACCATTTGCAATAGGAATATTTATTCCAGCAGGCAAGGGAGCACAGGTTGTAATTCTTGCAGAAGGATCTTTTATATAACATCTTGAGCCTCCTGTTAAAACAAAACTTCCGCGAGGATAAGAACTTCCTTTTTTTCTAAATCTTATTGTATCATCATATCCATTAGAAGGCCCTGTACTTCTTCCTCTTTCAATAATTTTTCCATCAGGCCCATAGATTGTTGCGCCTGTTGCTCCTGAAACTAAAATAACTAATGTTCCTCCTGCTTCTGAAACAGGTTTCCATAAAAATCTTCCAAGCGGAGTAGAGGGAATATCAGCCATATTGCAATTTAAATCTTTACAATAAGCTTCTATATTAGATTTTTTTGAACACATGAAACCCGCATTATAATCACAAACTTGTTTTTGTTTATCCACATTTCCACAAGAATCAAGACTCCAAACATTTTCTTCATAACAGGCCGTTTTAGTTGTTTCTTCGCAAATAGTATTCAAACTTGAATCAGTACAAGTTAAATTAGGATAAAAATCTCCTGAACTGCATTTATCTAGGGTTGTTATTTTGCAATTTTTTTCATAATCTCCGCCGAATAAGCAAGCACCTTGCTGTCCTCCTTTTCTAAGCGCCATGCAACTAGTCTCATCCATCAATTGCCAGTTATAATCAAATCCATAAACTCTAGAGTTTAACTCGCAAGTTCTAGAGGTAACAAATTCAGTATTTCCCCCAAGTACACAGCACCCCAAATCACAAACACTTTCAGAGCAACTTGGAGAAGCAAAAAATTCTCCCTCATTAGTTAAACAAGAAGCAGATTCAGCATTCATTGAACACATTCCACTTGAAGGACTAAAACAACATCCTTCGCTCGAAACAATTCCAATTAAGAATAAAAATAAAAATATTGCAAAAATGTTTTTTATATTTTTAGTAAGCACAGTTTCTTATGGCAAAAACAAATTGTTTGCCTGAATTTATTTCAGTAATAGTAAAGACTTCTTCTCCGTTCATTCCGTAAACAGGCTTTATTATTTCAAATTCTCGATTATATCTCATTAAATTAACTAAATCAGCATTACAACTTTCTTCTCCACAATTACAATCTAGTTCTTGATTTATTATTCTATTAGTAAGATAAATAAATTTGTATAATGGAGAACTAATTTTTACATTAAAACTTTCAATATTAACCTTTTGTTCATTTACTTCAATAACTAAATCTTTTTTTATTTCTGTTCTTATTTCTTTATCTACTATCATTACATTAATTTCATTAGATTCAGATTGGTACTTGTAATTTCTTAAACTTGATTTTATTGTTTCAAAACAAGCATTTATTTTAGGAGCGATATATTCTTTAATTTGATTTTGAGTTTCAACTATTAACATTGGATGATTATTGGTACATAAATTATTTTTTCCAGAACTATCACAAAGTAATTCATAGCTTGTTAAATTAAAAATCCAGGGATTATCTTGTTCAATAAAACCTGCGTTTTTTATTATAACTTTCTCAGCTTCTTCAATAGCTTCTTTAGTACATTTATCCACACTTGCTTTTATATAACCCGAAGGATTTTCTTTTAAACTAGGAATATCCGAGTTTTTATTAAGTAATAGAAATCCGGCTATAATAAAAACAATTATTATTGCCACAATTACAAATATAGTTAATTGTCCTTTCTTTGAATTTACTTTTATCCACTCTTTTTTCATTTGCTTATTATTTTATGTTAAACTCCATTTATATTTCTTTATATGTAGGTTTTAATTGCCATTGCGCATTGTGGATTCTCATTTCCAAATACATCGCGACATTTAACAAAGTATAAACTATTATCTTCCCAAGCAATTCTATGGGTTTTTTCTATTCCTTCCATTAAAGTTAAATTTTGTGAAATAATGCCCTCGGGATTTAAATTAAAATCACATTTGCTTGAAACATTTTTATTTACATAACAAACCGAATTTTCATTGGTTAGTACAACTAAATTTCTGCTTAAATCATAGGCTCGTGTTATTATTGGCTCAAGGTTATCAATTGTAACATTTATCCAAGCTTCTTTTTCATCGAAATTACCTGCATCATCGATACATTTAATAGTTAATTTATTATTTCCAGCAGGCATGCTTGTGAATGTTTGTGAATGAGTTTTTGCATTTGTGCTAAAAAATTGTATATAATCTGTATTTTCAAATTTATAACTACATTTGGATTTTCCTGATTCAATACATCCAGAAGTTTTTACTTCAAGTTTAGCACTAATTGGTGCTTGTCCCGTTATTATCTGATTTTCAGGAGTTATTGAAGTTATATTTAATCCTTCTTTGCAAACTTTTATATTATATTCTTTAGGATTTTCGTTTACATTTGGACGCCTTGCAGTATTATTTAAGTCTAAATCTGGTTGGTCTGAGCATTTAAAATAAAACTTATTATCTCCAGCATTTAAATTATCAAGTAAGGCATAACAAGGCCATTCGCCTAATTTTGCACTTTCAGGATTAGTCATGCAATATAAACTTGAATTCATTTGATTAAATAATTTATTTTCTTTTGAGTACTTACAATCACTTGGTTCATTTACCCACATTACAACCGAACTTGAATTTTCTCCAACCTTGAGATAACTTCCGCTAACAGGGCTAAAACTAGTTATAGCCGGAGGAGTCAAATCCTCTCCTTTATCTGCAACAACCTTGACAGCAAACTCGGCTCGATTATACATTCCTGCAAAATTTCTACATCTTATATAATAATTATTTTCTCCTTCAACAAATCCAAGAGTATCGCTCGAGGTTTTATTTCCCATATGTGGTGATAAAGTTACTTTATGATAACTTCCTTGGCTAGGATTTTGTGCTTCTTGAGCACTATAAGCCGGTATGCTTGTTTCCATTTGAACACTCATCTCATCAAAAGTAGAGGTATGTTTGTTGTCTATTTTGCATTGAGCATATTTATCGGTGATAATTCCAAAGGTAAAACTCTCTTGTTTTTCAACCATGCCTTCATTAGTAGGGTTAATAATTCTAAATCCTGTTTCTCTTACTTCACTATAACTCAATCCTGTTGTGAGGGCTTCAGGCCAGGGAATTATTGTTGCACTCCAAGTTTCATCAAGTGAAGCGCAATATCCTGGCTCCCCATTCTCAATATAGTATTGACAATTCATTCCAAGCGAACGACATCTATACTCGCTGCAAGTTCTAATATCTTTGTTGCATAAAGAACAATCGCCTTGCGTTGGTGGTTCCCAAGGTTCACAAGTATATTGCATTATCCAATATTCATGATCTTCACCAGTGAAATAATAAGAGTATATAGAATATAATATTGCTGCAATTAATATTACCCAACCAACAGGCCCAAGTGCAGCTGAAAATCCTGCCCAAGATAATCCGGCAAATCCCACAGTGGCTCCAGTAGTTGTGGTTGCTGTTACAGCGCTATAAACTGCAACTGCAGCAGTTCCTAATGCTGCTCCAACACCCATCATTGCTCCAACAAAACTTGTGGTTTCACCCGGAGTCATTCCTGAATTTCTTGCAATCATTACACCAATCCAATATCCTGCCATCATTCCAACTGCTGCTCCTGCTAATAGCGAGCCTGCTCCTGCACTTCCTCCTGCAGGAGTTCCTGGAGCGGGTGTAACAACGGCGACATCTCCGGGTGCAGCATAGGCTGTAACTGTTCCAAGCCCCTGTGCTTGAGTTGCAACAAGAGTCCCACCTTGTTGAGTGACAAAAACAGCACCATTAGCAGTATTAAAAACAGTTCCACCAACGCTAATTGTAGAAGCCGAACTCGCACCAAAAACCATTGGGGTAGAGGATACCATTCCTGCAGTAAGTGTTGTTGTTCCAGCTACTGCTCCTGTTGTAGCTCCTGCAGCGCCCGCTACCCCTGCTGTTCCGAAACTCATTTGCGATAATCCTAATGTCCCTATTGCTCCACCAACATTACTTATTATTTGTTGATTGCTTTGCGTATTCTCATTTGCTGCTGAAATAGCTGATTGCGATTGTTGAGCTATTCCAGTTCTTGTAGCTGTTTCTTCTGAAGTTAATTTTCCAGTTATTATTGCTCGAGCAAGAGCCATTGTTAAATCTTTTAAGCTTCCTGCTCTCACTAGTCCTGGTTTTCCAGACAAACCTGATAAATATCCTTCCCCAAGCTCATAACCTTGAACATTATAATTTATATGTGAATTTCCGTTTGCATCAAGATAGGTTCGAGAAATAGTTGAATTATCAAATTCATTATTTCCAATTTCTCCGGCTATGTTTACATATAAACCACAAGGTCCAAGACTTCTACATCTCTCATTTAAAGCTTCGAGCATTAGGGGAACAGTTTCTTGAGCTTCTGAATTTTCTGCTTGTAAGTTACATTGCCAGTTTCCTCTATCGGTTTTTTCTGTATCTCCGTTAGGATTATCAGTTACTTTATGACTTACGCAAGTAAAACTTCCGAGACTGCAGATTGCTTGGGTTTCTGCTAGTGTTCCGCCATATTGGTTTCCAGCTGAAGCTATTGGAGCATTTGAGCTACTAGAACCACTGGAACCAGACCCGCTTGAATTTCCTCCAGATAACATATTTTGTAGGGCTTGACTCGAATCTTGAGTTTCCCAGAAAACCATTCCTGGTGTATTTTTTGGAACACAATGAGGTAAAATTGTATTTGCATTTGCTCCAATTGTACCAACTCTTCCACGAGGATCAGTAAAATCACTAGTAATAGTGTTTGTTCTCATAAAACCTGGCAAACCAACATATTGTTCATTTCCAGGTATATCTAAAAACATTATACATTGTTCATAATCTTCGCATTCATCTTCCACTTGCTCATAAGTTTCTTCATCATTAGCAGAAATACAACTTCTCCAATCATTCATGATGCATTGTGCTTCTGTTCTGGAGTTTGAACTTGCTTGAATACAAATTTCATTGTTGAAGTCAGCACAAGGTTCAATAGTAATTTCTCCGTCCATACAAATTCCCTTAAACCATCTCGAGCCAATAGGGGCAACTCCTGTTTCAGTATTAGTATAATCACTTATACACCAAGTTTCTCCGTGCTTTTTTCCATTAGCGCAATTTAAATCTCTGCAAACATTATCTCCATAAGTAGGCTTTGCATCTTTTCCATCGCGATATTTTTCACAAACACTTCCAGAAATATAATCGCAGTTTCCACAATCTTTTCCAGGACTAGAACAAGAACTTGCAGGGTCAATTTTAACTGTCCAATAAGCTTCGTCTTCTAACTTAGTTGAATCATAAACATTTGCTAAATTATTACAAGTGTCTAAATAATAGACCTGGTCTTTGCTATCAATACAAGTTGTTTTTTTAGAAGGTTTACAGATAGTATTTAATTCAGGAGCAGTGCATAAAAATCTAGGTCTAAAATCTCCTGATTTGCAAGTTGCCTTAGTTGTGAACTTGCAATTAAATTCGCCTGAATAATCATTTGTCGAGGTTAAACAAGCGCCTTTTGTACTTCCACCAGTATAAGCCTGGCAGGCCCCGCTCGCATCCATGGGTTGAAAATTAGTTTCAAAATTAAGTTGTCTAGATAATTTTGTGCATTCTCTAGGCGTTGTAACCGAAGCTTCTTCGCCAAGCACGCAACAACCAAGTGTACATTGAGGTATCTCACAATTCGGGCTCTTTGTCCAATTTCCACCATTAAGAAGACATTGCTCCTTAGGCGAGTTTAAAGAACATATTCCCTCGGAAGCACTATAACAACATCCTTTTTGACAATTTTCAACACTTGCACAATTAGTAGATAGTAAATTTGTTTTGCACATGTCTTGTTCGAGAAAACTAAAATCTTGACAAATAGCTCCATCATTTCCTTCAATGCAACACCCAGTAGGAGTATAAGTAACAGCTGAAGCCAATGGAACTGAAATTAAAAAAGCAAAACTAATAAAATACATAAATGCAAACATAGAAAACATAAGGGTTGTTATTTCAAATAAGCTTATTAATTTCTTTTTCATTTTATTTTTTTGTTTTTCTTTATTCATAATCCTTTAATTCGATTATATTCCTGCAGGTAGTAAGCAACTACGAACCGCAAAATTTATTTTTTTATCGCTAGCTTTATCCCTAACTTCATAAACTTTTGTTCCATCACTAGTAACAAATCTTTTTATTCCAACTTCTTTAAAATATAACATCCAATTAATATTATTAAATTCGCAGAGTGCAGACTCATAATCTACTATTCTTTGACTTGTAGTTATTAAAAGATAGAGCGGACTTTGGATTATAGTACCAAAATTTTGATAAGACTTTATTTCCTTCTCTTTTTTTATTACCAATGGTTTATTTATATCTGCAATAAGATTATTTCCTTCAAATCTTATTTCTACTTCTGTTTTATTCGATACAATAGAATATCCTTTTCTTTTTACTTCTTTTATAAGACTATCAAAACATTTTTCACTTTCTGCAGTTATTTTAGTATCTATCTCTTTTCTTATTTTTTCAATAAGCATGGGTTCTTGATTCATACAAGGAGTATAAAATTCTGAAGACCTGCATAAGTAAGGCACCCTATTACCATAGTAAAGCATATAATTTTTAGTTACACCCAAATAGCCATTATTCTCGAGAATTTGTTTTTCAATATCTATAACTTGTTTCTCTACACAAGATCTTATAAACGCTTGAGGATCTTCCGTAGCACTAACCTTTGCCCCGGGTCTATTCTGAAATAAAAAGAAAGCAAGAATTATCACAACAATCATAAGTGCTATAACCACAAATATCATCACCTGCGCTTTTTTACTCATCATTTTTTATGTTCTTGTTCCTTTAATAATTTAATTGCATCTTCAATAACATGAGACTTATTTCTGAACTTACCTGTTTTCATTAAGAATTCTATTATATCTTCTGTTTCCTTATCTATTGTAGCTGAGACTCGAACCTTCATAGTATTACTTTATATTACCAAATATATTTAATCTTATCAAGTAATACTTGCTATTTAAACCTTTTTAAGTTTAAAGAATTGTTTTCTAGAATAAGTATTAATTATCAAGTAGTAACAAACACAACATTTATAAACCTAGAAACCTCGAGTTTTATATGGAAAACACAGAAATTAAACGCTTTAATTCTTTCAATAGATTTAATTTAGGCTTAGCCTTGTTAACCTTGCTTATTTTAGTTCTAGGCGGAATAGTTGGGCAATTAATATTTCAATTCGATAGCTATAACCTTTTACTTTTAATCACCTTGCTTTTAGTAGCTTATTGTGTTATTTTGCTTGGTTTAGCTTTAACAAGAACTTTTAGAGTAATCAGCTCTGTAAGAACTCAAGTACAAACTCGAGTAATTGATAGACCTGTTGATAGAATAGTAGAAAAAATAGTAGAAAAGCCAGTTATAAAAGTCGTTGAAAAGCCAGTTATAAGAGTAGTAGAAAAACAAATCGAGCCTAAAATAATTAGGCAAGTAAAAGTAGTTAAGCAAAAATCCAAGAAACTAAAGATACCTCATTTTAATTATGTAGGTTCAAGTGTTTCTAAGAGATATCACACCCGATTTTGTAGACTTGGTAAGTTAGTTAAAAAGAAATTCAAGGTTCATAGTAACAGCCAATCTTTCTTCATAAAGAGACACTACAAACCTTGCAAGGCTTGTATTCTAAAGACAAAGAAGATTTAATCCTCGGATTCAACTCTTGGAGCTAGAATAAATGATAATTCCATTAGAGGTGCTCTGAACTCTAGTTTTAAAGGATAATCTTGCCCGAAATTAATAATAGTTTTCTCAGCAATCTTTGCTCCGCGTATCATCTTTTGTAAATATTCTATAGAGTATTTGGCTTTATTCGGTGTAGGAGATTCAAGTCTAACTTCATCGCTCGAGTAGGTTAAATTGGCAGCATTCAAGGGACCTCGAGCACTTATCATGAATTTTTCAGGAGCAGTCTCAAGTGTGCAAGAATCAGCTACAATTGCACAATCTTCAATAGCCTCACTCAAGTCAATTGAATTAATTTCAACTTTACTTGTGAACTCAAGTGTTGGAACAGGCTTGTCTTTCTTTTCTAAATCTATGAGTGTTAGAGTAAACTCGCGCTTGATTTTATCAATTATCTCAAGTTTAATTAAATTATCCTCTGTGCTCATTACAAGGGAGCTTCCAACAGAACATCGCCTAAGAACAGCTTTCAAATTATCTAGATTAACTCCAAGATTTTCTTCTTCTACTTCAAGTTGTGAAAAAGCAGGAGCAGGAAGAATAAAAACAGTCATCGCAACATTTGCAGGATCAATTGCTACAATAGACATTCCATCTCGAGTTACTTTTATCTTAACCTCTGTAACTAACTCAGATATAATAGAGATTACATCTGAAAACAGTTTTGGGTTATCTAATCGAACTTTCATTTTCTTTTTTCACCTTTTGTATAATTAATTCATACGCCCAGGGCTTTTAAAGATTTTTGTTCTGTGTTGGTATGTTTGAGGGTAGGTTTATAGTTTATCAAGCGGACTTTCTAAAACCTTAATCTTTCTTCTTTTAAGAGCTTAATTAGAAATTTCATAAAAGGAAGAAGATTATTTTTATATTGTGCTTCTTTAAGAACTTTATAATACCTAAATTTTTTCTTTTTTGGAATATTTATCATAGGAAGTCTATTTTTGTATAGAATAAAATTCATTAATAATCTTCCAGTTCTCCCATTTCCATCAACAAAGGGGTGTATTTTTTCAAATTCTGCATGAAAATAAGAAGCAAGAACAAGAGGGTTTAATCTATTTTTATTATTAGAATACCATTTTAAAAGAGAAGTCATTCTTTCAGGAACCACAGAGGGATTTGGTGGAAGAGAAGACCCAACATATACCTGAACGGTTCTGTACTTACCAATTTGGGAAATTAATTCCTGCTTAAGGGTATTTTCTGTAACCATTTTATGTAATTCTAGAATGAACTCTTTGGTTATGTCTCCTTTATAATTTAATATAAAATCAAAAGCTTTTTTATGATTTAAAACTTCATTTATTTCTCTTAATGATTTCTGTTTTGGAACAATACCCTGAAATAGTAAAAATGAAGTTTCATCAAGTGTTAAAGTATTGCCTTCTATTCCCGTAGAATCATAGGTGAATAAAGAACAAAATACCTCATAACGATTTTCATAATTTTCAGGAGGTTCTTTTAAAAAATCTTTTTTTATTTCTTCTATAGTTTTTAAGTCTTCTTTATTAAGGATAACCGATAACAATCCAAGTTCGTTATCTGCATTTTTCTCTTTTTTATTAATCTCTTCAAAAGGTAAATTAACACCCATATAAACTCTTTTTTTTATTACTTTTTTATTTAGCTTTATGGATTTAACTCTATAATAATATTTTTTTCCGTTTTTTTCTTGAATTTCAGTATATGTCATTTTAATTCACTTTATAGTTTTTTCTTTGTTTATTTTACATTATTCTTATGTCCACCTTATATATAAATCTTTGGTTATGGTGGACATAAGTAATATTGGTCTTTCTATTGAAGCCGGTCAAGCGGACTTTTTATACCAATTAATTTTCCAGAAGCATGAGAATAAACCATCGTAGTCTCAGGGGATTTATGCCCAAGTGAGGCTTGAACATCAGTAATGGAATAATTTTCTTGAATTAGATGAGTTGCAAAACTATGTCTTAAGGTATGCGGATGTACTTCTTTCCAATTAGCAATTCCTGCTTTACAAGAGGCTTTTTTTACAATAGCTTGAATTGTTCTTACAGAATATTTCTTCTTTCGATTAGTTAAAAAAACAAACCCCCCAATATCCTGACCCCTGCATCTAAATTCAAGTTCTTGCTTGATCTTATCGGCAATAACAAAAACTCTATCTTTCCCACCTTTACCATTTCTAACAAAACCATAGCCTTCATTAAAATGCAAATCCCCTATTTTAAGATTAATTAATTCAGAAACCCTAAGTCCAGCAGAATAAAGAAGAGAAATCATAAGCCTATGCTTTGGATTTCTAATAGCGCCAAGTAATTTAATAATATCTTCTTTTGTTAGATATCGTTGTATTTGTTTTGGAACTTTGGAATATTTAATATCAATCCAAATTTTTTTATCCAAAACTTCTTCAAAAAGAAAACGAATGGCCATGTGAGCAACATTAAGGGTATTTCCAGCAAGTTTTTTATTTTCATCAAGATAGTAAAGAAACTCACGAACTTCTTTTTTACTAATCTTATCAATTGTTTTTCCCGAAAATTCAAGAAATCTATGAATCCAATAAAGATATGATTTAGTAGTCCTATCACTTGAACGCCTTCTTTTAAGTTCCCTAGAAACTGCATAATCCAAATCCCTCGGAACATAGCCCATAATTATATGCTTCATTATACTATGTTTAAATATATATGTTACACTTCAAAAATGCTAAAAATACCTCCTAATTTATTAAAATTTCCAGACACGCCAACCCAAAACCCCCAAATCTGCCCTCTTTAAGCCCCCAAATATGAAAGTGCGCTTAAAGACTGTTATCTG
>Ga0194126_10005604_pt1 | contig 18376 bp, 15 predicted proteins | sample TA2KigC150mmetaG_FD_148641 | JGI IMG/M metagenome (GOLD analysis project Ga0194126, IMG submission 148641) | Freshwater microbial communities from Lake Tanganyika, Tanzania - TA2015035 Kigoma Deep Cast 150m | ecosystem: Environmental > Aquatic > Freshwater > Lake | place: Tanzania: Lake... | reverse complement strand
CTGACCTTGTACTGCTTCATTCGCGGTTATACATCTTCCCGTCCCGGGCGCTGGTGGATCGCGGCTATCTTCTCCTGCGCCGCGGCGATGGCGACCAAGGAAGTGGCGGTCACGGCGCCGCTGATCGTCGGGCTCTACGACCGGACCTTCCTGTCCGGCTCCTGGAGGCGGACCTGGCGCGAGCGGGGGGCGGTCCACGCCGGGCTCGCGGCGACCTGGCTGCTGCTGGCCGTTCTCGTCGCCGGAGGGCCGCGCTCGGCGACCGCCGGCTTCGGCTTCGGCAAGGTGACCGCCCTGCAGTACGCCATGACGCAGCCGGGCGTGATCCTGCACTACCTGCGCCTGGCGTTCTGGCCCCATCCGCTGTGCCTCGACTACGTCTGGACCGTGGCGCGGGGGACGGCGCAGGTGCTCTGGCCCGGGCTGGCGCTCGCGGGCCTGCTGGCGGCCGCCGCCTGGGCGCTGCGACGGGCTCCGCGGCTCGGCTTCCTCGGGGCCTGGTTCTTCGTCATCCTCGCTCCGACCTCGAGCATCGTGCCGATCGAGGATCTCGCCTTCGAGCATCGCATGTACCTGCCGCTGGCGGCGGTGATCGTGCTGGCGGTCTGGGGCGCCGACGCCTTGTCGGCCCGCTGGGCCGCGCGCGGCGGGGAGGGCGGAGCGGGCCGCCGGCGCCTCGGGAGGGCGGCCGGCGCGGCGCTCCTGGCGCTCGTCGCCCTGGCGCTGGGGGCGGCCACGATGGCGCGCAATCGCGACTACCGGAGCGCGCTGGCGATGTGGGAATCGGTGGCCCGCATCCGGCCGCATAGCGCGCGGGCGCTCTGCAATCTGGGCATGGAGCGGGCGCTCGGGGGGGATGCGCACGGGGCTCTCGCCGCCTATCGCCAGGCGGTCCGCGTCGATCCGCTGCACGCCGGGGCACGCTACAACCTGGGCACCGCGCTGCGCGAGCAGGGAGAGATGCGGGAAGCCGAGGAGCACCTGCGCGAGGCGCTGCGCGTCAGGCCCGACCACATGGAGGCGGCGATCAACCTGGGCAGTCTCCTCGCCGATCAGAGCCGGCTGGACGAAGCGGTCGCGCTCTTCCGCGCGGCGCGCGACGGCCGTCCGGGCGGGACGGCGCCGCGGGATCACCTGGCGGCGCAAGCCTGCACGCACCTGGGCAACGCGCTCGCCCGGCGGGGCGACTGGAGCGAGGCGGTCGCGGCTTACGGAGACGCGCTGAGATTGCGCCCGGGCCAGTATCGCGCCCACTACAACCTGGGCCTGGCCCTGCAGCAGCTCGGCCGCGCCAGAGAAGCCGCCGAGCACTATCAGAGGGCGCTGGCGCTCAAGCCCGACCACGAGGGGGCCCGCGGGGCGCTGGAGGCGCTGAAGGGCGCCGCCGCGCGCCCGTAGGCGCCGCGGGAGGGATCAGGCCGCTTGACCGATGCGCGTCGCCCGCGCCGCCGCGCGCTCGTAGGCGCCGCGCGACGGGGGCGCTTGCATCGGCATCCGGGGCCCCTATGATGCTCGGGTCATGCGGTCCGGGCAGGCGGGATCGCCGGCGCAGGCCAAGATCCCCGGGGTCCCGGGCCGTCCGCGGCGGCGGGGGGATCTCCGGCGCTCGAGCGGCGCGGGGGGAACGACTCAGTGGGGGGCGAAAGACCATGACGCACGGGTTCGGCGCACGCGCGCCCGCCGGGGGTGAGGGCTCGGGCCGAGCGTTCTCGGCGAAGCCGACGGTCCTGGCGGCGCTCACTCTTCTTCTCTTCGTCGCCGCGCTCGGCCTGGGCGGATGCGCGACGATCGGCCGCGACTTCCCCGCCGCGCGCGTGGGCGACATCCGGCTCCAGCAGACGACGCAGGAGGAGATCCACGCCATGTTCGGCGAGCCCTGGCGCGTGGGCGTGGAGGACGGGCAGCGCACCTGGACCTTCGCCAGGTATCGCTACAAGCTCTTCGGGCAGCCCAACACCCGCGATCTGGTCGTGCGCTTCAACGACCAGGGGATCGTCGTCTCCTATACGTTCAACACGACGGATCTCGAGGAGGGCCTGCCGCGCCGGTAACGCCGCGGCGCTCCGCGCGCCGGGCTTGACACGCCGGAGGGGTGGGCACGCGATGTCACCCGCGGCTGGCGACCTTCGGGGTGGTCTTCGGCTTTCTGACCATGCCGGCCATGGACGACATGCGCGGCCGATCCCGCAGCTTCGGGAGGGGCAACCACGGTCCGCGCGGGTAGAAGGAGGCGAAGGCGATGCAGACGATCACCGTAGGCAAGCTGCTGCAGGGCAAGGAGGGGAAGAAGGTCTGGACGATCGGGCCCGAGGCCTCCGTCTATGAAGCCCTGGAACTGATGTCCGCCCATGACCTGGGCGCCCTGGTCGTGACCGAGCAGGGGCGCGTGGTCGGCCTCTTCTCGGAGCGCGATTACGCGCGCAAGGTGATCCTGCGGGGCAAGTCGTCCCGCACCGCCCGGGTGCGCGAGATGATGTCGACGCCCGTCCTGTACGCGACGCCCGACGAAAGCGTCGAGGACTGCCTGCGGGTGATGACCGTCAAGCGCATCCGCCACCTTCCCGTGCTCGACGGCCAGCAGTTGGTCGGCATCGTCAGCATCGGTGACGCCGTCGAGCGGATCATCGCCGAACAGAAGTTCGAGATCGGCCAGCTCGAGAAGTACATCCACGGGACGGGCTACAACTAGGCGCGGTCCTCGGCCCGGCGGCGCGCGCGCCCGACGCGAGTCTCCGGGCAGTCCACCAGGGCGATCGCGCCGCGCGGCGGGGCCCTGTCCCCCGGTCGGAGGAGTTCGGCATGGATGCGGTTCTGCTGGCGCGGCTGCAGTTCGCCATGACCATCGGCTTCCACTTCATCTTCCCGCCGATCACGATCGGGCTGGCCTGGCTGCTGGTGATCCTCGAGGGCGTCGGCTGGCGCACGGGCGACGAGGTGTACAAGCGCGCGGGCGAGTTCTTCGGGCGGCTGCTGGGCCTCACCTTCGCCGTCGGCGTCGCCACCGGGATCGTCATGGAGTTCCAGTTCGGCACGAACTGGGCCGCCTACTCGAAGTTCGTGGGCGACATCTTCGGGGCGCCGCTGGCCGCCGAGGCGGTCTTCGCCTTCTTCCTCGAGTCGGGCTTCCTGGGCCTCTACCTCTTCGGCCGCCGCCGGTTGTCGCCCGGGATGCACTGGTTCTCGATCCTGATGGTGGCCGTGGGAGCGACCCTGTCGGCCTTCTGGATCCTGGTGGCGAATTCCTGGCAGCAGACGCCGGCCGGCTTCCGCATCAACGAGCAGCTCGGCCGCGCGGAGTTGACGAGCTTTGCCGAGGCCGTCTTCAACCCCTCGACCTGGGTGCGCTTCTCCCACACGATGACCGCGGCGCTGCTCACTGGCGCCTTCTTCATGGCCGGCGTGGCCGCGATGCTGTTGCTCCGCGGCCGGGGGGGCGAGGTGGGCCCGCGGGCGCTGAAGCTCTCCCTGGTGGCCGGCTTGGCCGCCGCCGTGCTGGTCATCTTCCCCTTCGGCCACGAGCACGCCCGGCAGGTGGCGCACACGCAGCCGGAGAAGTTCGCCGCCATCGAGGGGCTCTACGTGGGGCAGGAGGGCGCGCCGCTGGTCCTCTTCGGCCTGGTCGACCCGGCCACGCCCGAGCTGAAGGCGCGCATCGAGGTGCCGGGCCTGCTGAGCTGGCTCGCCTTCGGCGATCCCCACGCGCCCGTTCGGGGCATCCGGGACTTCCCCCCCGACGAGGTGCCTCGCGGGGCCGAGCTGTGGCTGTCCTTCGTCTCCTTCCATAACATGGTGATCCTCGGCCTCTTCTTCGTCGGGGCGACGGCGTTCGGGCTGCTGCTTTGGCGCCGCGGCCGTCTGCTCGAGACGCGCTGGTTCCTCAGGCTCCTCGTCGCGTCGATCCCGCTGCCCGTCCTCGCCTGCCAGTTCGGCTGGATCGCCGCCGAGGTCGGGCGCCAGCCCTGGGTCGTGTACAAGCTGCTGCGCACGAGGGACGCGGTTTCGCCCACGGTCTCGGCGGGCGAGGTGCTCTTCTCCCTGATCCTCTTCGCGCTGCTCTACATCGCGCTGGGAGCGCTCTGGATCTACCTGTTGAGGCGCAAGATCCTGGCCGGGCCGGCGCCGGCGGGCGGCTGGCTCTCCGGGAGGGCGACGGGGGAGGCCGGATGATGGAACCGACCGGATTGCAGAACTTCTGGTTCGCCGCCTTCGGCGCGCTGATCATCGGCTACGCGATCCTCGACGGCTTCGATCTCGGCGTCGGCGCGCTCTCGCTCTTCGGCCGCGGCGGGCACGAACGGCGCCTGCACCTCAACGCCATCGGGCCGGTCTGGGACGGCAACGAGGTCTGGCTGCTCGCCGGAGGCGGCGCCCTCTTCGCCGCCTTCCCGATCGCCTATGCCACCGTCCTCAGCGCCTTCTACCTGGCGATCATGCTCCTGCTCGTGGCGCTGATCGCGCGCGCCGTGGCCCTCGAGTTCCGCGGCAAGGTGGAGAACCCGCGCTGGCAGCGGTTCTGGGACCTTGCCTTCGGCGCCGGCAGCGCGACGGCGGCGTTGCTCTTCGGCGTGGCGATGGGCAACATCCTGCGCGGGCTTCCGCTCGACGCGAGCGGGACCTTCACCGGATCGTTCCTCGATCTCCTCCACCCCTATCCGCTGGCGGTGGGGCTGCTCACCCTGGTCATGTTCGCCTGCCACGGCGCGGTCTACATGGGCTTGAAGACCGACGGGGAGCTGCGGGAAAGGATGCGGGCGGCCGGCAGCGTCCTCTGGGCGGCCTGGATCGTCCTCTACGGGCTGGTGACCGTGATGACGATCTTCGTCTCGCCCTGGCTCTTCGCGGGCGTGACGGCGAAGCCGATCCTGTGGCCGGTGCTGGCGCTGCTCTTCGCGGCGCTGCTCTGGCTGCCGACGACGCTGCGCGCCGGCCGCTGGGGCCGGGCCTTCCTCTGCTCCTCGGTCGCCGTCGGCGCGCTGGTGGGGCTGGCGGGGCTGAGTCTCTACCCGCGGCTCGCGCCCTCGCGAACCGATCCCGCCTTCAGCCTGACGATCGCCAACGCCTCGTCGTCGCCGCGGACGCTGGAGACCATGATGATCATCGCCCTGATCGGCATGCCGATCGTCGTCGCCTACACGATCTACATATACAGGCAGTTCAAGGGGCGGGTCGAGATCACCGAGTCGAGCTACTAGCCCGCGGGCCGGCCGGCGCCAGCCTGCAGGAAGGCCGGCGACGGGCTCGCGGCGGGCCTCCCCGGGAGGGGGCCGCTGGCAGGACGCCCGGGGATGCCCGCCTGTGGCCTAGCGGAACAGGCCCTTGATCGCCGACCAGGTGGGGCTCTCCGGGGGCGTCGTGCCGCCGGAGAAGGCCACCGTGTTCATGCCGGATTCGTCGAGCGAGATGCTCCCGCATCCGCCGGCGACCTGATTGGTCTCGTAGAAGCGCATCTCGAACGGCGGCGTCACGGCGGGGAAGTCGAAGGAGGCCAGCACGGGCCCCAGGCCATGCTCCGGAGTGACCGTGAAACTGCCGACCGTCGTGCCGTTGAGCCGGAAGTCGAGGTTCACGAACCCGCAGCCGGGGACCAGGCTGTTGTAGGTGAGATAGAGGGTGATGTCGGCGTGCGTGACGGAGCAGAGCGGCACGGTGTGCGTGCCGTAGACCGTGTCCCCGACATGCCACCAGTAGGGGTAGTAGTAGACGCTCCAGGTGTCCTGGGAGGTCGGGAAGACGACCGTCTCGTCGCGGTCGGTGTCGCCGTCATAGACGCCACCGGGGAGCGGCGCCTCGTCGCCGGCGATGCCGTTGTTATCCAGGTCCGCGGCGAGGACGGCAGGAGCGATGCAGAGCAGGGCGAACAGCGGGAAGGCAAGCAGGTGTCTCATGGCAGGTCCCTTTCGCTGGCGGCACGAGGTGCCTGACCGATCGCCTGGGCCGTCGGGGCCCGGCGGCCACAACTCGAACGCCGTCATTCTACACCCGGAGGTCATTGTCCGCCAACGCGTTGCCGCGTCAGATATGACGGACACGGAGACGGCGCCAATCGGTTGCGGATCATCGTTCTGGCAGCGCGGCGGACAGAGGTCTTTGGAGCCGGACGAACGGTGAGCCCGATCGCGTGTGCAACCGCGCGTCGGCGGCGGCATGGCGGTCTTCGCGCCGCGCATCTTCCGGGGACCCGGCGGTGCCGGCGCCGCGTAGCAGGAAGGGCGAAGAGCGACGCGCCCACCCGGCAGCAGGAGAAGACGCGATGGCCCGCGGCATCGGCTCCGAGTTCATGCGCCTGACGCGCCATGCGCACCTCGAGATCTCCGAGCAGCGGCTCGGACGCCCGGAGCCGCCGCCGGTCGAGCCGGCGGCCGGGGAGGGCGATGCGCAGCCGCTGCCCGATCCGGGAGCGACGCGCGCGCTGGCGCCCGACTTCCACGATCTGGTCACGCGACGCGTCAGCCGGCGCCGCTACGCCGAGTCGCCGCTCACGCAGCGGGAGCTCTCCTTCCTGCTCTGGTGCACGCAGGGGGTGAAGGACATCCCCGGGGGAACGGTGACGCTGCGCACGGTGCCCTCGGCCGGCGCCCGGCACGCCTTCGAGACGCTGCTGCTCGTCCGTCGCGTCGAGGGACTCGCGCCCGGGCTCTACCGGTTCGACCCGCCGGCGCACGCGCTGCGGGCGCTGCCGGCGCCGGCCGACCTGAGCGAGCGGCTGACCGCGGCCTGCTACGGGCAGGCGTGCGCGGGCGCCGGCGCGGTCGCCTTCCTGTGGGTGGCGATTCCGCGGCGCATGACCTGGCGGTACGGGGAACGTGGCTACCGCTACCTCCATCTGGACGCCGGGCACGTCGCGCAGAACCTCTACCTGGCGGCCGAGGCGATCGGCGCGGGCGCCTGCGCGATTGCGGCCTTCGACGATCAGGCGATCGACGCGCTGCTGGGGCTCGACGGGGAGCGGGCCTTCCTGATCTACCTCGCCGCTGTGGGGAAGAAGCCTTAGGCGGGGCCGGAGGGCCGCCGGCTCCGGCGAGCCGGGCTCAGATGCGCCACAGGAACTGGACTTTGGCGAAGTACTGCCGGGCATCCGGCTTCCACCGATCCTCCGGGAGCCCGGGATCGCCCGGGTCGTCGGGATCCCCTCCCGCCCCCGAGGCGTATCGGGTCTGGTGGCCCACGGCACCGACGTAGAAGACGGTGAAGGGATTCAGCCGACAGGTGAGCAGAGGCTCGAGGTCGAGGCGATCGACGAACGTGTCGTACTGCACCACCAGGCGCGCGGCGATCGCCCGGGAGACCTGATACTTCAGCCGCCCGCGCCAGATCGCGCCCGAGTAGATGTTGGCTCCGCCGCCGCGCTCGTCGAGCCGGTAGTAGGAGACGCGCGGACTCAGATCGATCCGCCGCAGCACCCTGAACGAGGCGGACAGCCCGGCACTCACGGCGTCGGCCGTGCGCGGGCGCGCGGGGTCCCGGGCGAGCGCCCGGCCGCCGTCGATCTCGCCGCTCAGGGAGACGACTTCGTTCGGCTGCGCCGACAACTCGAGATAGACTCTGGTGAGATCGTCGAACCTCCGGCCGGCGAAGCGCTCGCGCGAGCCGATCCACCCGAGCTCCACACCGATCTGGCGCGTCAGCGTCAGCTCGACCTCGGGCTTGATCCAGTCCTCCTTGAGAAGGCCGGCGCTGTTCCAACGTCGCGAGGCGTGCACGAAGGCGCCCCAGCCCTGCAGCAGCTCCCGGTTCGGCATGCCGCGCGCCCCGCCCACCAGGGTCAGGCGGCGCAGGCTGTTCTGGTCCACATAGCCGTTGTCCGCGCGGAAGGCTGGACTGGCGGCCGTGTACTCGATCGCCGCGATCGAGTGGCGCGACTCACGCTCGAGGTAGGCGTAGAGCCCGTGGCCGTAAAGGGTCTCGCCGTCGAAGCCGAGGGTGTGCGCGCCCTCGGCGAACGTCACCTGGTTGAGGCCGGCTGTCAGGAGCGTGTCGTCGGGCTCGGTCGTGCGGCTGGCCAGCGCCTGCAGGCGCAGGAGCCAGCGGCCCAGGAGCCGTATCTGCGCGTCGACGCCGAGGAGCGTGCCCACGCCGCCGCAATTCTCCTGGAAGCGTCGATCCGTGAGGGTCAGCCCGAGATGGGACTGCTGCCCGAACATGCGCCTCAGGCGCACGATCTGGGAGACGCTGCGCAGGTCCCGGATGCCGTCGCGGACCAGCGGCTCGTGACTGCCCTCCTCGCCAGGGATCAGGATGGGCGAGTTGCGGTCCCGCGCGATCAGATAGAGCACGGCCGTGCGACCGAAGGTGCCGGTGAACTTGGCGGCGCCGTCGGGTTCGTTGATCGAGCGCGTGTACACCGCCGGGATCCAGGTCGAGTAGAGGTCGCTGCCCTCCTGGAAGAAGGGACGCTGTTCGGGGTAGGAGAGGGCGAAGGTCGTGTTGACATCGATGCGGGCGACGTCGGACTCGATCTGGCTGAAGTCGGGGTTCAGCGTCAACTCGGCCGAGGAGCAGGAGGAGAGCCCGTAGCGGAGACTGGCCGACAGCCGGCCGGCGGGGTCCTCGAGGGTGAACGGGGCGGTCGGCCCCCCGCCCGCGGGGCGGGCCCCCACCTGCTGGCCGACGGCGGCAGCGATCACATCGATCCTGGCCCCCGACCGGATGCCGCGGATGCCGGTCAACGTGCCCCACTGGCACATCCAGCAGGGATCGTCGCGCGAGATGGCCGCCCAGGAGTAGCGCCGCCGCACCTCGCGCTGGTGATCGCGCCAGAAGTTGACTCTCCAGACCTGCTCCTCACGATCAGGGAAGCGTAAACTGGAGAAGGGTATCGCGATCTCGACCTGATAACCCTGCGGGGTCACGCGGCCGCGCGACTTCCAGACGATGTCGAAGGTGATGTCCTCGCTTCCGTCGCCCGCCATGCGCAGGTCGCCCTGGATGCCCAGGGGGTTGACGAACAGCTCGTAGGCCCAGGCATGGTCGCCGTAGGTGTCGATGAAGATGCCGAAGTAGTCGTCCCGCCAGATCTCGTCGCGGTCGCGCAGTCCGGCGCGCACGGCGGAGGCATCGTCGCCGGCGATCAGGGCGAGGTAGAGGTTCTCGGCGTCGTAGGTGATCCAGGCCTCGGAGTCGACCGGAGGCCGCGCCTGGTCCCCGGGCGAGTGCTCGCAGAAGTTGAGGGCGCGCGCTGCGCCCAGCCAGCCCGGGTCGTCGAGTTCGCCGTCGATGGCGATCGGCCCCGCGGCGGGCGCGACCCCGATTGCCGGCCGGCGGTTGGGAAGAAAGTCGGGGGCGTGCGCCGCGACCGCCCGGGGGATCGGCCAGCCGACCAAGCCGATCAGCAGCGTCCCGCCGAGCAGCAGCGCGAGGCGCGATCGGCGGCGCGGCCATCGACTCGCGGGGGAGAGTCCCACAGCGTCCGCGCCTTCCTCTGCGCTCACTCGCCGCGGCCGGCCGTGGCCTTCTCCGCCGCCTCGAGCAGCTCGACGAAGACATGGTGGGCGACGAAGAAGGCGCGGGGGGCGAGCCGCAGCCCCTGCTCGTCGATCTCGATGAAGCCGGTGCCGGCCAGGAAGCGCGCGCGCCGCTCGACGTGCGCCGTCGCCTCGGCCTCGACGACGGCGGCGATCTCGTCCCAGGTCAGGCCCCGCGCCTGCCGCAAGCCGAGCAGGATCGCCTCGCGCCGGTGATCGGCCGCCTCGAGCCGCCGGCGCTGGCGCGCCGGCCGCAGCGGGCCTTCCCGCAGGCGCGCCAGGTAGTCATGGATGTCCGCCGTCGTGCACCAGCGCGCATCGCCGGTGTAGGAGTGCGCCGAGGGCCCGAGTCCGTAGTAGGGGCGGCGCTGCCAGATGTCGAGGTGATGGCGGCAGCGGAAGCCGGGCTTGCAGAAGTTGGAGATCTCGTAGTGCTCGTAGCCCGCCTGGCCGGCGGCCAGGCGCGCCGCCTCGTACTGCAGGAAGGCGGCTTCGTCGATCGGCGGCTCGAGCCGCCCGGCGTGCAGCAGCTGATGGAGGATCGTCTCTTCCTCGGGGGCGAGCAGGTAGCAGGACAGGTGCTCGGGGGCGAAGCGCAGCGCCTCGCGCAGGCTCGCCCGCCACTTCTCCGGATCCATGCCCGGCAGCCCGAAGACGAGGTCGATGCCAAGGTTGACGCAGCCCGCCGCGCGCGTGTCGGCGATCGCCCGGCGGACGCGCTCCCCGCTGCTCTCCCGCCCGAGCAGGGCGAGGTCGTCGTCCCGGAAGCTCTGCGCGCCGACGTTGACGCGGTTGTAGCCGGCGGCCAGCGCGCCGCCGATCAGCTCCTCGGTGACGCTCTCGGGGTTCACCTCGAGGGTGACCTCGCAGGGCTCGCCCCACGCGGGGCCGTCGCGCAGGATCCGGTGGAGGCGGCGAAGGCGCTCGCTCCCCAGGACCGACGGTGTCCCCCCGCCGATGTAGACGCTGGCGACGCGCACGGCCGGGTCGTCCAGGCACTCCTCGTCGCGCACGAGGCGCCATTCGACGGCCAGGGCGTCGAGGTAGGCGTCGTAATCCGGTCCCTCGCCACGCAGGCTGTAGAAGCTGCAGTAGCGGCACTTGTAGTGGCAGTAGGGAATGTGGACATAGAGGGAGATCTCGCGCGGCGAAGCGCCGGTCTGATCGGGCGCGGGCATCATGCGGCCAGGATACAGAGCCGCCGGCAGCGGGGCAATCCCGCGCCGGGACCGCGCCGGGACCGCGCCGGAACCGCGCCGGGACCTGCGCCGGGACCGCGCCGGGACCGCGCCGGAGCCCGTGCCGGAACCTGCACCGGAACCGCGGCGGAACCGCCCCCGCCGCGGAACCAATCCCTTGGCAGGAGGTCCTGCCGATGGCAAGCTGATCGTCCCCGCAGGCAGAGGGAGGTAGGCATGATGCCCCTGGAGAGACACCGCCCGCACCTCGTTCCCCCGGAGGAGATCCACGCCCGCATCGCCGCGCTGCAGAGCGGTCTGGACTCCCGCGGCCTGGCGCTGGCCTGGATCGATCACCTGACCGACCGCTACTACTACACGGGCTCCGCCCAGGAGGGCGTGCTGCTCGTTCCCGCGTCGGGCGAGCCCCGCTTCTTCGTTCGCAAGAGCCTGACCAGGGCGCGGTCGGAGTCGCCGCTCGCCGTCGCCCCCTTCCCGGGCCGCTCGGGGCTGCTCGCCGAGGCGGAGGCGCCGCTGCAGGGCGGGAGGCTCGGCCTGGCGCTCGACGTCACGCCGGCCCCCGTCTACCTGTGGCTGTCCGGCAAGCTGGGCGGCGGGCTGGAGGACCTGGCGGCCGGCATCCGCGCGCAGAAGGCGGTCAAGAGCGCCTGGGAGATCGAGCAGATCCGCCGCGCGAACGAGCAGGCGACGGCCGTGTTCGCGGACATGGACAGGCTGCTGCGGCCCGAGATGACCGAACTCGAGCTGAGCGCGGCGATCGAGATGCGCCTGCGGCTGCTCGGCCATTCGGGGACGCTGCGCATCCGCCGCCCCGGCCTCGAGCTGGGCATGATCTTCGCCGTCTCCGGCGACGGCGGGCTCTATCCGACCAGCTTCGACGGACCCGACGGCGGCGAGGGGCTCTATCCGGGAGCGGCGTCGGGCTCCGGCTGGAAGAGGATCGCCGCCGGCGAGACGGTCATGGTCGACATCGTCGGTTCGTTCAACGGCTACCAGGCCGACACGACGCGCTGCTACTGCGTGGGGCGGCAACTGCCCGAGGAGGCGCGCCGCGCGCACGCGTTCTGCCAGGAGACGCTCGAGCGGCTGGAGACGGAGCTGCGCCCGGGTCGGCGCTGCGCCGACATCTACGAGGAGACGCTCGCCTGGGCGCAGGGGCGCGGGCTGCCCCCCGGCTTCATGGGACACGGCGAGAACCGGGTGAAGTTCTTCGGCCACGGCGTGGGGCTCGATCTCGACGAGTTCCCGATCCTCGCGGCGCGGATCGAGGGCGAGATCCGGCCGGGGATGGTCGTGGCGATGGAGCCCAAGGCGTTCCTGCCGGGCATCGGACCGGTCGGGGTCGAGAACACCTACGTCGTCACCGATCGCGGCGTCGAGTGCCTCTGCCCGCTGCCCCGGGAGATCCGCTGTGTGGGCTGAGCGGAGAGCTGCCGCGCGCGCGGCGCCGCGCGCATCGCGCACTGGCCCCCGGCCCGCCGGCCGGCTCGTCGCCCTGGCGGCGCTGGGGCTCCCGGTGCTGCTGGCCCTGGCGGGGTGCGCCGGGCGGGTCCCGCGAGTGCCCGTTCCGCTCGAGCCGGAGACGAGCGGCGTCGAGCTGCGGCTTCGCGCCGAGGTGGCGGAGTGGATCGGCACGCCGCACTGCTCGCGCCGGAGCGACGAGGGTTGCACCGACTGCTCCGCCTTCGTCGCCGCGGTCTACGCGAAGCTCTTCCAGGCCAGGCTGCCAGGCGACACGCTGGCGATGTCCACGCTGGGCGGGCCGATCCGCCCGCTCGAGCTGCGCGCGGGAGACCTGGTCTTCTTCCTGGTGTCGCGCAAGACCCGCCACGTGGGCATCTATCTGCGCAACGGGGAGTTCGCCCACGCCTCCAGCAGCCGGGGCGTGACGGTCTCGAGGCTCGACGACCCCTACTGGACGCGGCGCTTCTGGCAGGCCCGGCGCGTGCTCTGACGGTGCGCCCGGGCCGGGCGGCCACGCGTCCGCGCCCCGGAGGCTGGAGATGGCCAGGCTCTTTCCGCGCGTCTCGAAGCGCGCCGGGCTCCCGTCGCGGCCCGCTGCCGCCGGCGAGCGCGAGCCGGCGCCGGCCGGCATCCACGCCATCGCCTACGGGCCCGGCGTCTGCGAGGAGAGCCGCCCCGCGCGCGCCGAGGAGTGCTTCCCGCTGCCGGATCCCCCGCTCCTCGCCTGGATCAACGTCGACGGGCTGCACGACACGACGCTGCTGCAGGCCTTCGCCGACCGTCTCGGGCTGCATCCGCTGAGGACGAGCTGCTGGAGCGCCCGACGCCGGAGATGCTGCAACAGACCCACGAGCTGAAGAGGGAGATGATCCTGTTGCGCCGCAGCGTCTGGCCGCTGCGCGAGGCGGTGGGGCGGCTCGAGCGGGGCGAGGCGCAGATGTTCACCCCGGCCACGCGCGTTTACCTGCGCGACCTCTACGACCACACGATCCAGGTGATCGACGCGGTGGAGACCTATCGCGACATGCTCACCGGGCTGCAGGACCTCTACCTGTCGAGCGTCAGCAACAGGATGAACGAGGTGATGAAGGTCCTGACCATCATCGCCACGCTCTTCATTCCGGCGAGCTTCGTGACCGGCGTCTTCGGCATGAACTTCGAACACATGCCGGAGCTCGGCTGGAAGTGGAGCTATCCGCTCTTCTGGGTGGGGATCGTCTGCCTGATCGGCGGCATGCTGCTCTGGTTCCGGCGCAAGAAGTGGCTGTAGGAGGACGCCTCACGCCAGGCCGACGATCCTCCCGTCGCGGACGTCGATCCGCTCGGCCTGGGGACGCTCCGGCAGCCCGGGCATGCGCACGATCTCCCCGGTCATGACCACCAGGAAGCCCGCCCCGGCGTTGATCAGGATCCGCTGGACGCCGACGTCGAACTCGGTCGGGCGGCCGCGCAGCGCGGGGTCGTCGGAGAGGGACTTGGGCGTCTTGGCGATGCACACGGGCAGCTTGTCGTAGCCCAGGCGCTCGATGTCCCTGAGGTCGCGCCGCGCCTCCTTGGAGAGGACGAGGCCGCGGGCGCCGTACATCTTCTGGGCGACGGTCAGGATCTTCCGCTCGACAGTCCAGCTCCAGTCGTAGAGCGGGCAGAAGGGCCGGCTCGTGTGCTCCGCGCGGTCGATGACCACCCGCGCCAGGTCGAGAGCCCCCTCGCCCCCGCGGGCGAAGTGGTCGCTGACCGCGAAGGCGATCCGGCGCCCGGCGCAGTGCCGGCGGACGACCTCGATCTCCTCGTCGCTGTCCTCGGCGAAGCGGTTGAGGGCGACGATCGGCGGCTCGCAGAAGTGAGCGATGTTCTCGACGTGCTTCTCGAGGTTGTCCAGGCCCGCCTCGACGGACCCGGGGTCGGGCTCGGCGAGCAGGCCGGGCTTCGCGCCGCCGTGCGACTTGAGCGCGCGCACCGTCGCCACCAGCACGACCGCCGAGGTGTCGAGCCCGGCGCCGACGCACTTGATGTCGAAGAACTTCTCCGCGCCGAGGTCGAAGCCGAAGCCCGCCTCGGTGATCGTCCAGTCGGCGCAGTGCATGGCCAGCCGCGTCGCCAGGACGCTGTTGCACCCATGGGCGATGTTGGCGAAGGGGCCGCCGTGGACGAGGGCGGGGGTGCCCTCTAGCGTCTGCACGAGGTTGGGCAGCAGGGCGTCCTTGAGCAGCGCCAGCATCGCCCCGGTCGCCTGGAGCTGGCCGGCGGTGACCGGCCGGCCGTCGAAGGTGTAGGCGACCAGCGTCCGCTCCAGCCGCTCGCGCAGGTCCTCCAGCCCCTCGGCCAGGCAGAGCATGGCCATCACTTCGGAGGCGGCGGTGATGTCGAAACCGGTCTCGCGCGGCACCCCCTGGAGGACGCCGCCGAGGCCGATGACGACGTCGCGCAGCGCGCGGTCGTTCATGTCGATCACCCGCCGCCAGAGGATCCGGCGCGGGTCGATCCCCAGCGGGTTGTCGTGGTGGATGTGGTTGTCGAGGATCGCCGCCAGGAGGTTGTGGGCGGTCGTAACCGCGTGGAAGTCGCCGGTGAAGTGCAGGTTGATGCTGTCGGCCGGGAGTAGCCGGCTTTCCCCCCCGCCGGTCGCCCCGCCCTTGATGCCCATGCAGGGACCCAGCGAGGGCTCGCGCAACGCGAGGCAGACCGAGCGGCCGAGCCGGCCGAAGGCCTGGCCGAGGCCGATCGTGGTCGTCGTCTTGCCCTCGCCCGCCGGCGTCGGCGTGATCGCCGAGACGAGGACCATGCGCGGCACGCCCCGCGAGCGGCGCGGACCGCGCAGCACGGCGAGGTCGACCTTGGCCTTGTCGCTTCCGTGGGGGATGAGATCGCCGGGCGAGAGGCCGAGCTTGGCGGCGATCTCGACGATCGGGCGGGGACAACCCTTCTCGGGGACCTGGGCATCGGCGTTCATCGTGGCGCTCCCTCGTCCTTCGGGCCTGCGGCGGCCGCGGCCGCGCTCGCTCACCGGCGGAGCCTACACCGCGCTCCGCGCCCGATCAAAGGGCCGCGGCGCCCCCCAGGCCCCACCAGTGGGACGCCAACGCCTCCAGCGTGCGGGCGCCGGGCGGCGGCGGCAGTCGCTGCAGATACCAGGGCAGGTGGCTGTAGCGATGGAGCAGCGCGTAGGCGAGCAGGCGCCGCTCGAGGTCGGCGTCGAGGCTCGCCTCGGCGTAGCCGTAGGCCCGCAGCGCGCGGCGCAGCAGCTCCACCTCGCCGCAGGAGACGAAGAGCCCCACGGCGACGAACTCGTACTCGGGCTCGCCGGTCATCGCCGGCTCGAAGTCGAAGAGGCCGCTGAGCCGCCAGCCCCGCGGGCCCTCCTCGACGAGCAGGTGCTCGCGCATGACCTCGGTGTGGAGCAGGGGCAGGTCGGCCGACGGCCCCGGCGAGCAGTCCGGCGCGCGCCGCCCGGGTCCGCCGCCGGCGGGGCCGGGAAGGGGAAGGCCCCGGAGAAACTCCGGGATCTGCGCCAGCCAGTGCTCGTCGAGCCCCCGCGCGCGCTGCCGATCGACGGCCGTAAGGCGCTGCTCGGCGACGAAGGCGTGCCAGTCGCCGCGCAACGGATCGAGACCGTCGCCGCGCAGGGCATGCAGCGAGGCAAGCGCCTCGCCCAGCGCCTCGGCCAGGCGCCGGCGACCCGGATCGGGGATCCGCGGCCACTCGGCGGCGAGGCTCTCGCCGCGCAGCCGGTCCATGAGCAGGTAGCCCCAGCCGCCGAGTTCCCCGCGGGCGTGGACGCCCGGCGTGGGAACGGTCAGGCGCCCGGCGACGGCCCGCAGCGCGGCCGCCTCCCTGTCGCGCGCCGGAAGATCGAAGGGGGGGTAGATCTTGAGCACCCGCCCGCCGCCGGCGGCGTAGACCGGCAGCGACCCGTCGGGGAAGCGCCGCAGTCGATCCGGATCGAGGCCGAGCGAGCGGGCGACGGCGTCGACGCCGGGACGCAGCAGGGTCTCGTTGCGGCTCAGCGGCTCGAAGTCCTCGAGCGCGGGAGCGTCGGGGAAGAGAGGCGCCATCGGTTCGTCCTCCGTGCCGGGCGCCGGTCCGGCGTCCGCGGGGCGTACGGGCGCGCGGCTGCGAGCAGGGACCTTCGCCGCAAGCAAGATCTTCGCCGCAGCCGCGCCCGGTTTTCAATGCGCGTTGCCGCGGGAGCCGGCCGCAGCCCGCACGGATCCCCTTGGCACTCGCGCCGCGATCGACTATCCTCCTCCGGTTCACTCGAGCATCGGCGGCGCGGCTGGCGCGCGGGACGCGCGTCCGCCGGCGAGCGCCGGGTCACGCGGAGGCACTCCATGGCCGTCGAACTGAGAGAGCATTTCCGGCAGGCCCTCCCCAAGTCTGGCTTCTGCTCGCTGCGCGCGGAGCACCAGCAGGACGAGGTGATCCAGGTGCGCCAGGGCGTGCTGCAGCCGATCCGCACCTTCGAGGACGAGGGCGCGATGGTGACGCGCATCGAGGGCGGCGGCCTCGGCTACGCCGCCACCTCGGACCTCGCGGCGAGCGGTCTGCGCGAGGCGATCGACCGCGCCTCGCGGTGGGCCGCGGCGACCGCCGGCCGTTCGGTCTTCGACTTCTCCAAGGTCGCCATGCCGCACCCGAAGGGCGAGTACGAGACGCCGGTCGCGCAGCCCTGGGACGGCGTGGCGCTGGCCGACAAGATCGACTTCGTCCGCCGCGAGTGCGAGCGCCTCAAGGTCGACGACCGCATCGCCGACTGGGAGGCGGGCGTCTGGTACTCGAAGACGACCACCCGCTACTACACGAACGAGGGGGGCGAGGCCCGACGCGTCATCCACCGCATGTACCCCTTCATGCGCGCCACGGCCGCCGAGGGGGACCGCTCGCAGTCGCGGGGCTTCGGCGGCAATCCGGGCGGCGTGACCGTGCAGGGCGGGCTCGAGGTCCTCGAGTGGTGCGGATGGACCCAGGCCGCTCCGCAGCTCGCCGCCGAGGCGCTGGAGCTCTTGGCGGCGCCCAACTGCCCGACGGAGAAGATGGACCTGCTGCTAGACTCCGACCAGATGTACCTGCAGATCCACGAGTCGATCGGCCACCCGCTCGAGCTCGACCGCATCCTCGGCGACGAGCGCAACTACGCCGGGACGAGCTTCGTCAAGCTCGAGGACATCGGCAGCTTCCGCTACGGGTCGGATCTCCTGAACATCGTCTTCGACCCCACCGACCCGCACGCCTTCGCCAGCTACGACTTCGACGACGACGGCGTGAAGGCCGAGAAGCTCTACATCATCGAGAAGGGGATCCTCAAGCGCGCCCTGGGCAGTCTGATCTCGCAGACGCGCGCCGGGGTCCCGGGCGTGGCCAACTCCCGCGCCGACGGCTGGCGCCGCCCGCCGATCGACCGCATGGCGAACATCAACCTGGAGGCGGGCGACGCGACCCTGGAGGCGATGATCGGCGCGGTCGAGCGGGGGATCTTCATGAAGTCCAACAACTCCTGGTCGATCGACGATTCGCGCAACAAGTTCCAGTTCGGCTGCGAGTACGGGCGGCTGATCGAGAACGGCAAGCTGACGACGGTCGTGCGCAACCCCAACTACCGGGGGATCTCCTCCGCGTTCTGGAACAACCTCAAGCGGGTGGGCGGTCGCTCGACCGTGCGGCACATGGGCGCGGTCAACTGCGGCAAGGGCGAACCGAACCAGACGATGCGGGTCGGGCACGTCACCCCGCCGGCGCTCTTCGCGCAGGTCGAGGTCTTCGGGGGCGTCTAGGGTCGCGCGCCAGCGGGCGCCGCGGCAGCGAAGGCGCCGCGCGGCGGGCCGGCGGCCGGATCGCGGGACGGGAGAGGGCCGCCCGGGATGGGGCGGGGGACGGGATCAAGGAAAGGAACGAGTGCCATGCAGGAGCGCTTCCGGCAGGTCGCCGACCATGTGGTGTCGCTTCTTCGCGGGGAAGAAGTCGCCCTGATGACCTTCGACGGCGAGGTATCCGACTTCGTTCGCTTCAACCACAACGCCGTGCGCCAGGCGGGGTCGGTGACCCAGCAGGACCTGGGGCTGGACCTGATCGACGGCCGCCGCCACGCGGAGGCGAAGCTGGCCTTGAGCGGGGACTTCACCGCCGACCGGAGCCGCGTGGAGGCGATGGTCGGGAACCTGCGTGCGCGCCTGCCCCATCTGCCCGAGGACCCGCACCTGCTCTACTCGACCGAGGTGCGCTCGACCGAGAAGCATGGCCAGGACAAGCTCATCCCGG
>Ga0194126_10005601_pt1 | contig 18386 bp, 15 predicted proteins | sample TA2KigC150mmetaG_FD_148641 | JGI IMG/M metagenome (GOLD analysis project Ga0194126, IMG submission 148641) | Freshwater microbial communities from Lake Tanganyika, Tanzania - TA2015035 Kigoma Deep Cast 150m | ecosystem: Environmental > Aquatic > Freshwater > Lake | place: Tanzania: Lake... | reverse complement strand
TATAACCTCCTAACCAGGTTGGGATGTTATACGGCATGGAATGAAAAATCGGTTAGAATTGCTCACAGTATAGCAAACTCTTGCGAAAGGTGCAATATGCAACCAAACTCACCTCCCGTCCCTCCGAGGGGAAAGAAACTCCTCGATCAAGTGCGTGACGCCATCCGCCTCAAACATCGCGAAGCATCCCCTTGCGGGACTACTCCTACCGCACCGAGCGAACCTATGTGGATTGGATTACGCGTTTCATCCTCTTCCACAAGAAACGCCACCCCAACGAAATGGGTGCGCCAGAAGTACAGGCTTTCATCACCCACCTGGCTGTCGAAAGGCACGTCGCCGCCTCCACCCAAAACCCCTGCACTGAGTTCACCGAAGTGAGGCCCTCTGCGCCCTTCTCTTCCTCTACAACCACGTCCTCGAGATCGAGCTGGCCGGCAACCTCGATGCCGTCATCGCCCGCAAACCCCAACATATCCCCACCGTACTCACCCCAGCAGAAACCCGCCGAGTGATCGAACTCATCCCCAACATCTACCGGCTCATGGCGCGCCTGCTCTATGGCGGCGGCCTGCGCCTCATGGAATGTGTCCGCCTGCGCGTCAAGGCATGTCCTGAGCGCAGCGAAGGAACATCGACTTCGACTACCGCTGGTGATAGAATTCAGGCATATTCGGTTCGAAGATGTCTGTCTATTTGCACGATATCCCTTTATCTCAGGCGTGGGAGAGATTCGAGCAAGCTCTTAGCGAGGCCGGGTTGTGGGGACTCCTGGGCGTCGAGGAGATTCCCCTGGATGAGCGCGCGCTGGGACGCGTGACCGCCGAGCCGGTTTGGGCGAAGATCTCCTCGCCGCATTATCATGCCTCGGCCATGGACGGCTTTGCCGTCCGGGCGCGGGAGACCGAAGGCGCGCTGGCCACCGCGCCGCGGACGTTGGTTTGCGGCGATCAGGCAATCTATCTCGATACCGGCGATCCGCTGCCGGCCTGGGCAGATGCGGTCATCCCGATCGAAAACGTCGAGCCTGTGGACGAAACCGGGGAGATCACCGAAGATCATCGCAAGCCGTACGCCATCCGCATTCGCGCTGCGGTGACCCCCTGGTCGCACGTGCGCCCGATGGGGGAAGACATGGTCGCCACGCAGTTAGTCCTCCCCGCTGGCCAAACCCTGCGCCCGGCAGACCTCGGCGCGATCGCTGGATGCGGTCACGGCGCCGTGAGTGTAGCCCGCCGTCCAAAGGTTGCCATCATCCCCACGGGAACGGAGCTGGTGGCGATTGGCGAATCTGTGGAAAGCGGGGATATTATCGAATACAACTCGATGGTGATGGCCGCGCAAGTCCACCTCTGGGGTGGCGAGGCGACCCGATATCCAATCACCCCCGATGTTTTCGAAGAGATCAAGGAGCAGGTTGTTCAGGCTGCTCGTACCCACGACCTGATCTTATTGAACGCTGGCTCCTCGGCTGGCTCCGAAGATTTTTCAGCGAGGGTCGTCGAATCGCTCGGGGAACTCCTCGTGCATGGCGTCGCTGTCCGCCCCGGCCATCCCGTCATCCTGGGAATGATCCAACCTCCAACCTCCAATATCCAATACCCAATACCTATCATCGGTGTGCCCGGCTACCCTGTCTCAGCGGCGTTGACCGGGGAGATCTTCGTCGAGCCGCTGCTGGCCAGGTGGATGGGACAGCGTCCGGTGGAGCCCCTCGAAATCGAGGCGACTCTGACCCGTAAAGTGGTTTCTCCCGCCGGGGATGATGACTACGTGCGCGTGGCCGTGGGGGTGGTGGGGGGGCGCATGCTGGCGGCCCCACTGGCGCGCGGCTCCGGGATGATCACCTCCCTGGTGAGGGCAGATGGCATCTTGATCATTCCCCGCGGTTCGCAAGGGATGCCCGCGGGAGAACGGGTAAAAGTTCGTTTGTATCGCTCGCCCAAGGAGATCGAGCGCACCATCTTCGTCATCGGCTCACACGACATAACGCTGGATATCATCGCGCAATTCCTGGCCCCCCGCGATCGCCGGCTGACTTCGGCCAACGTCGGCAGCCAGGGCGGATTGGTGGCCCTGCGCCGGGGGGAAGCGCACCTGGCCGGCGCTCATCTTCTCGACCCTGAGAGCGGGGAATACAACCTGCCGTATATCCGGCAATACCTGCCGGGTGTGCCTGTGCAGGTGATGACTCTGGTGGGACGGGAGCAGGGTCTCCTGGTGAGGAGGGGAAACCCAAAGGGAATCGGATCTTTGGGCGACCTCACCAACCCCGGGGTGAGCTTCGTCAACCGCCAGCGCGGGGCCGGGACCCGCGTCCTGTTGGATTATCATCTCGAAAGGGTGCATCTCGATTCCAGGCAAATCCAGGGGTACGATCACGAGGAATATACTCATCTGGCGGTGGCTGCCGCTGTAGCCTCCAATCGTGCGGATTGCGGTTTGGGAATCGCCGCAGCCGCCCAGGCCCTGGATTTGGATTTCATCCCCCTCTTCGAAGAAAGATATGATTTAATTATCCCCAAGGAACATCTCGGAAGCGATTTGTTGAGTCCGCTGATGGATGTCCTCGCTGATCCAACGTTTCGGGGGCTGGTCGCCTCGCTGCCGGGCTATGATCTTTCGCGGATGGGTGAGATTGTCGCCGAAATGGAGTAAGTATGCTGGATGCATTGGTGATAGATGATAATCGCAGTCTGGCTGACCTGATGTGTATGATGCTGAACACGTTAGGCATATCAGGCCGGCCAGCGTATGGTTCTCGTTCAGGGTTGCTGGCTCTCGAGCATCAAGCGCCCGATGTGGTGTTTCTGGATATCAACATGCCCGGCATTGACGGATTCGAAGTCCTATCCTATATCCGGCGCTCCCCAGGTTGTGAGCATGTGCCCGTGATCGTGGTGACATCGGATGATCAACTGGAAACGATCGAACACGCCAGGGAGATGGGGGCGGCTACCTGCATTATCAAGCCTGTAACTGTAGATTTGCTCGAATCTTCTCTGAAAGACGTTGGTTTACTGTAGATAAAAGAAGCTAGACTTCTGACAGAAGTTTAGCTTCTTCACTGTTCTTTTTATTTTTTGGTGGGTTATATCACGCTCACATTTTGAGCTTGAGGGCCTTTTTCTCCTTGGACTATGTCGAATTCAACACGTTGGCCTTCCTCGAGCATGCGATATCCTGTGCCCAGGATCGAACTGTAATGCACGAAGACATCCTCGCCTCCGTCACACTCGATGAAGCCATATCCTTTGCTTGAATTGAACCATTTGACGGTTCCGGTTTCGTGTTCAGACACTGCATCTTCTCCTTTCGTACGTTTGTTCATTTTGTAGCACGTCTTTTCGGGCTTGTCAAGTTGAGTTCGGGGAACCGATCGAATTATGGTGAACATGCACAGGCGTACCGAAGCCTCTTTCCTCCCACACCTCATATTCGATCGTGGGTAAAACCCAGCGATAGAGCCATTTGGCGTCCTCGATGGTCATGTTGACACAGCCGTGACTCATCTTATAGCCAAAATTGTAGTGCCAGTACGTGCCGTGGAACGCTGCGCCGGTTTCATGGAAAAAACACACCCAGGGCACTCCCGGCAGTTCATAGGCGTTGAAATCATCGGTCATCTTGCCGTCCCCCATGTGTTTCGAGGGCATCTTCACATCAATGTTGAATCGACCCGTGGGGGTGGCCGTCGGGATGCCGCTGGCGGTCTGGCCTACGCTGGGGATTCCAGAGGAGATCAAAGTATTCAAGACCACCTTGTCTTTTTCGTAGGCGACCAGGGTCTGGTCTTTGAGAGATACTTCGATGCGTTTGTCTTCCCAGGGGACATTTGGGGAGATGGGGGTCAGCTCTTCCGGCATGATGATGCGCACGTGAGGCGCAGGGACGTGATAATCAATTTGCAGCAATTCGTCCGTGAGCTTGTACCAGGGTTCGCCATCCTGGCCCTCCTCGACGCCTGTGACCCAATGCGCCGATTGGTAGTACAGACGATAAAGCGGCGACCAGCCATATGTCAGCGTATTGCGATAGGAGCGGGTGTATGGCACAGTGATCTCGCCCAGCCAGCCTTCTTCGGGCACCCAAGGCAGGGGCGTGTTCAGGCGGCGTTCCACGATCTGGATGTGAGCGCTGTGCGCATAGCCTCCATCGGTGCGATACCAGCGGGGCGAATTGGGCAGGTCTTCAGGCTCGATGATCACCTCGAAGATGGGGATGATTTGATCTCGGAAGAGTTTGCCGACCTTTTCACTCTTGTAGTCATCATCTTTGAAGATGTCCATCTCTTCTGTGCCAACCCGGCCATAGGCAATGACCCCGGAGGGGAAGCCCTCCCCTTCAGGCAACCAATCGAAGCGGGGAGCCGCCGCCAGTGAGCCGAGGGCTACAGAGCTGAATTTCAGGAAATCGCGCCGTGAAAGAGAAGCATTCATCGAGAGCAGATTCTACTAATCGTAGGACAGGTTGCCAACCTGTCCTAGGCAGGCTGCCAACCCGGCTTAGAGACTGTTTTAAAAGTCGCCAGAAACCACAGATAAACACAGATGAACACCGATTTTCTTGATGAACAGCCGTCTTTTATCGCCGAAATCCCTTTTATCTGTGTTCATCTGTGGCCGATTTGAGTTTTAAAACACTCTCTTAGGCAGGTTATCTACCTGCCCTACGAGATGATTACCTTGGTGCCATAGCCGCGCACGTCCCAATCGCCCCGCTCTCGGATGGGCAGTTGATAGACCGGGGTGACCCAACGGAAAAGCCACCTGGCGTCCTGGTTGCTCATGTTGATGCAGCCGTGGCTCATGGGGGTGCCGAAATTGCTGTGCCAGAAAGTGCCGTGGAAAGCCACGCCGCTCTCGAAGATGAAGAAACTCGTCCAGGGGACCCCGGGGAGGATGTACTCGTCTGGCGCGCCCGAGGCCTGGACTCCGCCCATGTGCTTGGAGGGCGCTTTCGAGGTGATGTTGAAGGCGCCCCGCGGGGTTCTCCACCCCCTGGGGACATCCGTATTCCCTAAGCCGGTGGAGACGCGCGCCCGGTAAATGGGTTGATCCTGTTCGAAGGCGGTCAGATATTGTTTTTCGAGGACTACCTCGATCCGTTTGGCATTATGGGGCAAGTCAGGGGAGATGGGAGCGATTTCTTCATCGGGGATGGCTCTCAAATGGATCGCTGATACATAATAGATGAGGAAGTCAGTTAGTTCCGAGGTAAGCCGGTACCAGGGCTGTCCGTCAGGTCCTTCCACCACATCGGTGATCCAGTGAGTGGTTTCGTAGTACAGACGGTAGCTCGGAGTCCATCCATTCGACTGGGAATAGGTATAGGCCTGGGTGTAGGGAACCGTCACCTCAGCCAGTTGGCCGGTTTCTGGCGCGGCTTCGAGCGGGACGTTGTAACGGTACTTGGCCAATTGCAGATAGCCGCTGTGAATATAGCCGCCCCAAACGCGATACCAGATTGGGTTATAAGGTGGTCCTTCCACGGGCGTCAGGCGGTAATAGATGTTGAGCAGCTCATCCTGCCGCGTCCAACGCACCACCCCGCTATGAAAGAGCGGCTGCTCGTAAATGGCGGCCTGTTGATCTACTGTGACGCGCCCAACCAGGAGCTGCCCGGCCTGGTAATCATCGTAGGGGGGTGGGAATGGATTAAAAGCCAGCCCCCCCAGCGCCAGGCTGCTGAGTTTGAGGAAGTCGCGCCGGGAAAGTCTCAGTGAGGCCATATAGCTTCGATTGTAATCAAGGATGGGGGAGAGGGCAAGGAGAGAAAAGGAGCGTAGGATTGCCAGCCTCTACTCCTCGAGCAGGTACTCATCGAAGAACCTGATTACTCTTGTCTCGTATTCCTCTGGATATGCCATAAACATACTCACGTGCCCCACGCCGGATTCGATCCAATGCTGGCGCGGCTCCCCGGCTGCTTCGTATAACCGCAAGGCAGACTCTGGCGGGACGGTTTCGTCCGCCTCTCCCTGGATGATGAAGACCGGGCGCGGGCTGATGTGTTGGATGGCATCCACCGGGCGCAGATCATCGGCAGTGAGGCCGGTTTCCCGCTCCGCGAAGAATTGGATGAAAGGGCGGAAGATCGGATGGGGGATGACCACATGGATCATGTCCTCGAGGGTTGCGAAGGCGCTGTCGGCGACCACGGCCTGGATTTTGGGTTGGTAGGCGGCGGCGAGGAGGATGGTGGCTGCCCCCATCGATTCGCCGAAAGCCCCGACATATCTGACATCCTCCGCGCTCAGGGCGTAATCGAGGGCCGTTTCGACGTCACGCCGCTCGTAATATCCCCAGGTGCACAGATCTCCGCCGCTCTCCCCATGGGCGCGCGCATCCCAGGAGATGACCCCATAGCCATGTCTGGCGAAGAGGGCGTGCATCTGCGCTGAGCGGCCGCCGGCGTAGCCATGCGCCGCCAGGATCACGGCTCCGTTTTGTGAGGGTGTGTACCAGGCCGCCAATTCGATGCCATCCTCGGTGGTCAGGGTGATGGATCGAAATTCGATATCGAATTGGGACGGATCGTCGCCAATAGCCCGTTGATAGCGCTGCGGATGGGTGTAACTCTGCGCGCCTTGATAGCCGAAATGAATCAATACGAATAACGTTCCCAGGAGAGCGATCCCCAGGGTGAAGGTTAATAGATTCAGCCAGTAGCGCCAATCCTGGGATCGATTCATTTTCGGAAAATCATGTGCAGGATACTTCCAAAATATCGTAGGAAAAAAGTCCTCTTGCATTTTTCCCAAATATCTGAGATAATCATAATGCTCTTTTCAGGGTGCCCCCCTCACTCTGGGAAGAGCTTTTTTATTGGAGAAGCTTGGCTTCTCAGTCTATCTAAAATTGTATCCTGTCAGCGCTATGAACACGATGATAGCGTGCATATAAAAGAGAATGGCCATCGCGGGGTAAACCCATAATTGGGCGGTTTGCCTCTGGAGTCTGACCTCTCTGGCTTGATCGGCCCGATTTTTTCCTTGTCTTCTCGTTTGAAGAAAGACTGTCACTGGGGTCACGGCCACGAACAGGATGCTCCAGGCCAGCAGCCAGAGGGGGTAAACGCCCCAGAATAATTCTCTGGCCTGAACCTGAAATAGCTGGATGCACATCAACACGGCCCCGGCCAATCCAAACAAGATCAACCCGATCGGTATCCCAAGCTCCTTGAGATGTTTCTTCCATTTCCAATCCGCCCTTGCTCGCCTGGTCAGCCCGAGGATGGTGAATATCCCGATCAGGGTTGACGAACTGTTGACGGTCATATCGCTCCATCCGTAGAAGCGCTTGGGGTGCAGGCCTTGTTCCAGTTCGTCAACCACCCCCAACATCGAGCCGCAGAGGAAGATCAGAATGAATATGCCCTTGCCCTGATAATCCCTGGAAAGAGCGGCGTAGAGCAGCCAGGCCATCAACGTATATTCTGGGATGTGGATGTGCTTGTTGGGATTGGGTTCGTACCGGATGATGACATAGGCGATGATCGCGCAGGGCACCAGGGATAAGAGATGCGTGAGGCTTCTGTTCTTGAAGAAACCGTAAAGAATGTATGCCGTCCCGATGACGAGTACGCCATATAGGGGGATTTTCCCGGTCGACTCCTGGCCGATGGCGCTTTCCAGCCTCCTGTAGATGAGGATAGCGGAGGGCAGGATGAAGGTGTACCCTGCAATCAGAACCCACAAAGCGACTCTTCGCGCTGTTGGGGTCAGGGATAATCGTTTAGCCACGTCAATTCGCATCTCGCCTCCATTATATACGCCATCCACCCCCTCTTTCACGAGTTTTTTCACAGATGACCGACTCGTAGTTAAAAAGCCGCCCGAGGAGAGCGGCTTTTTGTTTGGACGAAAACCGGTTTACGGGCTGATCTGGAAGAGCATATTCTGGAATATCGCGCAACTATTGCTGTTGCCATCTTCGGTCATATATTCGACATCCAGGTTGGTCATGCCTCCATGACCAGATTCTGCTCTGGCCAGGCTGTATGCGCCGAAATCTTTATCCCACGGCGCGTAAACCGACAGAGACGAGAAGGCGCTGGCATTCGTTTCCCAAATGTCCAAACCGGTATCCATGCGGTTGAGAGAATTGTCCCCGCAAAGCTGGTAATAATTCCAATCAGCTCTGGCGTCAACGCCGAAGGTATTCGTGCGCGGCGTCCCTGAGCCGGACCAGCCCATGACATGGAGGAACCCCTGAACGTAGGAATCTTCCCAATCGCTCGGGTAGGTGGTGGCGAAGGTGAAGCTGGCATCCATATTATCAATCACTGTCCAGCCCATTTCATCCTCGGTATTAGTCTCATAGCGATAGATGTTGACAACTGGAGCCGCGTTGCCCAGGAGTGGGGTGTTCACCCGGTACGTAAAAGGCAGGCTGTATTGGAATTGGTTGCCATACAGGTCGGTGAACCAGATCGTGTCGGCGTTCATGGTGAAGGCAAAACCTTCCAAGACCGGGTAGACATTGGCATCCCAGAGGAAAGCGTAAGCGATCACGGTGCTGTGATCCGAATAGTAGGTATCCAGATAGAACGGCACCGAGCCAGAGCTGGTATTGTTGATATCCCACCCGCAACTGAAAGCGACATCATCATCCGTATCGGGCAGATACCCCACAACCGTGCAGCTTGCGCGCAGATCATGCAGACGACTGCCAACACCATCTGGGAGGGGCACCCACACCGAATCCTGGTAACCGTTTTCTGAGGTCAGATAGGCGCCCGAAAAACCTACTTTTTCGTACTGGTTCACGCCGCCCACGGTCAGGCTGGGATATTTGACTAACAGCTCGTTGAGGCTGTCCTGTCCCAGAGAATAACTGTCGCTGTAGGTTGCGCCCGGCGTGGCGTTTGGGTACATCAGCATCCCTGTTTCGACATCATGCCCCAGGCCAATGGCATGGCCTAATTCGTGGGTCAACACCAATGAGCCGTCATAGCCCCGGCCATCGCCAGACCAGGGATTCCAGTGAAACAGGGTGGCCCCATACTCATCGGTCACCACCCCGCCGGAGCCGAAATTCATCCCGATCAACACTTGCTGATTTGATTCGTACCAGCCCACGTAAGTTGATCCCAAGGGATTACCCTGTAAACCAGATGTCCAGCCGATGACGATATTGGTGTCGCTGCCGCATTCACTGTGTTGGTAGAGATTGAAGCCCGAGTTCGCCATCCAGTAGCGTGCAGCGTTAGAAGCAAAGTCCTGGATGGTGTTGTCCCCCCAAAGATTCATGCCCTGATAGTCATCCCCGTAGCTCGATGCAATGCAAAAGCTGGCCTGCGCAGTTGGCCAGGAGAAACTGCCTGAGGTCAGGCAGTACCCGAGGGGGCAATCGCCTTCTTCGAAGTAATCATACGGCACCTCCTCGCTGCCCTGGTAGCTGCCGCTGGATGAGCTCGACCCTGACCCGGAGCCGGCGCCACCCATGTCAAGATACAAGAAATAGACTCCGCTGGTGGTCCCATCTTCCTGGCCATAGCGGGAAACTGCAACCACATACTCCCCGCTATAGGGCAGGGAATAGGAATACAACCCGGCGTCGGAGCCAAGATCTCCGCCTGCGCTGTTATCGTCGAATGTCAGCCACTGCCATTCTGTACCCCTATACCAAAAGTCAATATAGGTATCCAGATTACCCGCAGCCGATGGAGCTGATGCGATGGCCGTTACCACATCTCCTGCGTTGCCGTTGAAATGCCAGTAATGAATATAGTCGTTGTCGTCAATGACCCCTTGCATGGTTTGGCCGTATTCGATCCAGCCGCCGCCCTCTTCGGCCAAAGCTACCTGGGCACTGCCGAGCAGCGATGCAATCAATGCGATGACGAAGGTAGAACAGAGTATTCTAGAAGTGCGGGAAAGTGTTTCATTCATGCGATGGTCTCCTATGGTCATTGGCTATGATATTGTTGATTCATAACGAACCTTCGGGAGGTTCGACCAACTTCTTCTTATCCCCGCGCTTGATTCTAACATGATCAGGACTTACGCAGTTCGATAAAAAATACCGGAAATTGGGGGTGTGCGGGGTGCGAAGCACCCCGCACACCCCCAATTTCCGGGCTTCTCTTATGCAACTGCGTAAGTCCTAATGATCACATAAACTACACCACCCACCGCTCGAGGAATTCCACAATGCGGCGCTGGTGTTCTTCGGGATAGACCTCGCCCGCCTGGGTGTGGCCGACATCGGTCAGGCGCCAGATTTCTTTTGGCGGCAGGGCGGCGGTGTACAGCTCGTCGAAATCGGGGCAGTATTGATCCAGGTCGCCGTGGATGAACAGGATGGGGCGCGGGGCGATCCTCCCCACCCAACGCGCCGGCTCGTACTGGAACAGGTTGACGCCCAAACGAAGGGAGGTCAGGGCGATCGTCAGCCAGGCTAAAAAAGGCGCAAGCCAGCGCGGGATGCCCAGCTCGAGGCCTCGTCCAGTAATGGCTGTCCGCAGACGGGCTGGAGGGCCATCAACGATCACGGCTGAGATTTCCGGGCAGATTGCCGCGCTCAGGATTGCAATCATCCCCCCATACGAGAATCCCAACAGGCCAATCTGCTGCATCCCCCGGTCTTCGAGGAAATCCACTGCGCCAAGCACATCCCGCCGTTCGAGATATCCGAAGCTGGCCTTGCGCCCCTGGCTGCGTCCATGCGCACGGAAATCGAACAACAATACGTTGAAACCAGCGGGGCGCAGGTATGCGGCGCGGAAGACATCGTAATCCATGCTGCCACCGTGACCGTGCATCACGATGACGGCGCGTTCCGACCCCGGGGCCGGGATCCACCATCCATGCAGAACCACCCCATCCGTAGTTGCGAAGGCGACCTCCTCGAAGTCCAGGCCGAATTCTCCGGGGTTGTGTGTTTCCCCCAAGGGCTGGCGTCGGGTCAAATAAAAAGAGATTCTCAGCCCCGTCGCCAGGGTCGCCAGGAAGAGGGGGAGGATCAACCAAAGGATGAAATTCATTTTTCGTCTTTTCGAACCCAGATCAGGCTGACCGTGCTCAGGGCAAAGAGGAGGGCGTAGCCAGCAAAAATGGTAAAGAACCCCAACCCGGGCTGGTAGCCGTTGAGGTAATCGGCCAGCGGCCCGCCGATGCCTTTGCCGATCATCCCCGCGCCAGCCCCGGCCAGGTTGGAAATGCCCAGGTAACGCCCGGCCTCCTCCGGCGGAACCAGGTCGGTTCCGAGCGCCCAGTTGGCCGTCATGAACAGCCCGGCCCCCACGCCGATGACTCCGCCCGCCACGTAGATCATCGTCAGGTGCGGCGCCCAGATCGTCCCCACCAGCATGACCCCACCCAGCGCAGAGAGCAGACCGCTGAAGCCCACGACGCGTTTGCGCCCAAAGCGGTCAGCCACCCAGCCGCCAGCAAACGCGGCCGCCAGAATGAACAGGCCGATGATGGTCATCAGGTCGCCGTTCATGCTGGCGGCTTCCTCGGCGCTGACACGGAAGGCGAACATCAGGAAGAATGGGGCAAAACCCTGGACGGAGGTCACGGCGGCCAGGAACAACAGCCGGTTGACCACCCACCAGGTGAAACCGGATTGGCGGAGGGCGTCCCGATCCAGGGTGGCATAGGCCCCTGCCCAGACGCCGGCCACCACCGCTACGATCATCGCCGCCACGCCGCCCAGCCCGACAGCGATTGCCAACGCTGTGACCTTTCCGGCGAAGGGCCAGGCCGCCAGCCCGGCCAGCCCCCCAACGAGGCCGCCCCCCACCAGACCGGCTGCTGCCCCCACAGCGATCCCTGCCAGGATGCCGAGCACCCGCAGCATCGGGATTTTGAGCGACACAGAGGGCTTTTCGGCAAGCGGTTTTTCCTTGACCCACAGAACTGTAAGCAACATACTGGCTAACAGCGCCGCTCCAGTGACGAAGACCGCCCAGCCCAATTTCCCCGCGCCGACCAGTTGGGCAATCGTAAAACCAACCAGGATGATGGGGATCAATTCCATCACGGCTTTGATGGCTGAGGCGCGCCCGCGCTGATCTTCCAGCGTCAGGTCGGGGATGAGGCCTTGCAGCGGGCCATGGGAGACATTGGCGGAGAACTGGATCAGGAGCGTGGCGACCAGCAGCATCCAGTAATTCCCCGACATAGCGATGGCCGCCAGGAAGACAAGGTCGAACAAGACGCCGATGAAAATGTAGGGACGGCGCCTGCCAAAGCGCGAGGTGGAACGGTCGCTGAGCAGGCCGGCGGCGGGCTGCACCAGCATGGCAATGACCAGGCCGGCGGCGCTGATGAAGCCCAGGGCTGTTCCCACCTTGTTTTCCGGAACGAAAACAGCCACCAGGTAAGGTGTGAAAACCGACCCGATGGCTGTATTACGGATGTTCAGGCCGAGCCAGAACAGGTTGATCGCGATAAAGTCGTACCAGCGCAGACGTTTCATGTCGCCTCCTTGCTAAGTGCCATGGTTTGACGTGTTAGCTCAACACTCTCTCCAGGTTTGCTCGAGAGAGCAAGTTCAAATCGAAGCCTGGTTCCACAAATGGGCGCACATCGGCCAGGATAGCGTTCCAATCTAGAAGTCGCAGGCGCTCGAGCGCCCGCTCCCGCCAGTTCCCCTCGGTCAGCGCCCCGCCTTGCCAGTCGGTCTGCGCCAGAGCATTGTTCAGTAGAATCAGGTTCGGCGGTGGCCAGGTTGGATCGCTTAGATACCAGAGTAGGTCATACAGATCGCGGCCTTTGGTGTAGGAACGCTGCAAGATGGCATGTAGTTTGCCAGAAAGCAGCGAAGCTTTGTCATGATGCTGAAGCTGGAGTACTACGAAGCGGCGCACCACTGTGGTCGCCAATCCGGCGCCGGCTGGCGGATTGGTATCTATTTCAAGCTTGACCGCCAGTACTTCACTGCGCTGACCAGATAACTCGAGATCGTAAAGCAAGCCGGGAAATCGCAGGAACGCGCTGTGAACCGTCTTTCGATCATTGACCTTCAATTCGACGGGATAGCCTTCTGGCGTCAATTCAGCTCGGATCGCCTGCAAGTAACCTCGGAAATCGTACTGCGTGTGGTTACCCTCCAGGGTGAAATCCAGATCTTCTGAGTAGCGTCCATGAGCATATAACAAGCGTAAGGCTGTACCTCCATGGAATGCTAACGGAATCATGGCTCCGGCTCGCTGTAACGCAGCCAGAATGCGCGCCTGCAGATACTCACGCGCCAGATAGCGACCCTGCACTGTGGTGGGTGCCTGCCGCACCAGTTCGATTAGATACTCTTTCACAATGTCTCATACTCTCGGGTATTGTTTTCAATTAACTGGGCAATGGCGTTGACAGCCCGGTGCATTTTGGAAGCGTTGAAGGCCTCTGCCTGACGGTGTAGCTCACCGAGATCCAGACGTTCCAGGTTTTGCAGGCGCAGTTCGCGCAAGTATTCGGGTTTATCCCCATCAGGCTGTAGATACACCAGGTCGAGCAGGGCTTTTTCTGGCGTAGCCACCAGCGCATGCTGGCTTGCTTGTGTCGGACATTGTAAATTCGCCATACGATAGCCGCTTAACAGTTCGGGCTTGATGTGCCGAAACTCGAAAATGCCCAGCGGCGTCTCCCGACGCTCCGGGCGACCAGTGGTCACGCTGAGGGTGACATGAACGATGTCTGGGATTAGCCCATAGAAAGCCAATGCTGTTTGGCGGCTGACATAAGAAGCCCGTTGCATGCGGTTAGCGATCAAGAAGGGGTGCGGTTTCACCTTCTGATAGGGAGGGGCAATGGCGTACAGGCCGCGGCGCAGTTGGTATATCCGCCCGCTGTTTGTCCAGCGGGTCAGTTGTAGTCGTACAATATCCGGATTGACCTCCCCTGCCAGCAGCAGGGCGGTCTCGAAGACCGGCTCATCGCCGACCAACTCCAGCACGCGTTCGAAATTCATACTGGAATATTATCATAGATGCTAAAATAATGCAATAGATTGAGCGGAATCATCATCTTTCCATGTGAACTCCACAGGGCGTAGGATAGGTTTGTTCTTGGAATCACCCCAAAAATGGGCCGGGTGGGAGTCGAACCCACATGGTGTCTCCACCGGAGGATTTTAAGTCCCCTGCGTCTGCCATTCCGCCACCGGCCCACAGATAAGATTCTACCCGGAGTTGAGGATTGGTCAAGGTTCAGCAACCCAATACCCATCTTCTCCAGGATATAAAATGACCTGTCGCATACCAACCTCCTGTTCGTAATTGTGTACTGATATTAAACCCCCAGACAAAAATCCCCGGACGGTGCGGTATGCTGTCCGGGGATATACTGTTTACTGATCCTTCGACTTTGCTCAGAACAAGTATCTGTTCACTGCTTACTGTTCACCGGCCACTGCATCGGGTACAGGCTTCTTGCTCCGTAGGATGGCCCAGATTAGCCCAGCCAGCAGCGCCAGGATAAACAGCCAGCCGCCCCAGCCCAGGTTTTTATAGGTTACTACGATGGGAGCCACGATCAGCGCCACCAGGTTGACTACTTTGATCATCGGGTTGAGGGCCGGGCCGGCAGTGTCCTTGAAGGGGTCGCCGACGGTATCGCCAACCACCCCCGCCTTGTGTCGCTCGGAGCCTTTGCCCAGGTTATTCGCCGGGTCGCGGGGCTCGTCCTCGATCATCTTCTTGGCGTTGTCCCAGGCGCCGCCAGCGTTGTTGAGATAGACCGCCAGCAACTGCCCGGAGAGGATGATGCCTGCCAGGAAGCCGCCCAGGGCTTCGACTTGAAGCACCAAACCGACGAGGATGGGAGAGACCACCCCGATCAGCGCCAGGGGCACCAGCTCTTTTTGAGCGGCCTGGGTAGAGATGGTCACCGCCTGCCGATAGTCGGGTTTGACTTTGCCCTCCAGCACGCCCAGCTTGAACTGGCGTCGAACCTCCTCGATGATCAGCGAGGCTGCTCGGCTGACGGCCTGGATGGCGAAGGAGGAGAACAGCCAGGGGATGGCGCCGCCGATCAGCATTCCCACGAAGACTTTGGGCATGGAAACGCGGATGCCATATTGTAAGGCCAGGGGATCCACACGCCCGACATCGGTGATGAAGGAGCCGAACAGCGAAACCGCGGCGATGACCGCCGAGCCGATGGCGATGCCTTTGGTGATGGCCTTGGTGGTGTTGCCCACGGCGTCCAGGTCGGCCATGATCTTCTGGGCTTTCCTGGTTTCGGCGTCTTCGAGTTTGTTCCAGGCGATCTCGCCGATGCCTGCGGCGTTGTCGGAGATTGGGCCGAAGGAGTCCATGGCTACATTGTTGCCGGTCAACGTCAACATGCCGATGCCGGTCATCGCCACTCCGTAGAGCACATAAGTGAATTGTTCGACCGGATTGGCGGAGACGCCGCCGTAGATCAGGATCGAGGCGAAGATGGTGGCAGCGATGACGATGATCGCCCACACTGAAGATTCGAAGCCCACCGAGGTGCCTGACAGGATCAGGGTGGCTGGGCCGGTATCAGCCGCCTTCTTGATTTCTTTGACGGGCGCGCCATGAGAGCTAGTGAAGTAATCCGTCAGACGATCAATCAGGATGGCTAGCAACACGCCTACGGTTGTCGCCGCGAAGGGGCGCCACCAGCCGCCGTTGACCTCGCCCATATAGAAGAAGGCCATCAGGCCAAATAACAGAGTCGAGATCGCCGCGGAAGAGAGGAAACCGGTGAAAATCGCCTTCATGGCATTGCCGCTTTCCCCAGGGCCGCCTTTGACCAGGTATGTGCCGATGATGGATGCCAGCACGCCGATGCCGCGCACCAGCAGCGGGTAGATGATCCACTCCAGGTGGCCGGTCAGGGCGGTCAGCGCCACGCCCAGGATCAGGCTGGAGACGATGGTCACCTCGTAAGACTCGAAGATGTCTGCGGCCATACCGGCGCAGTCGCCCACGTTGTCGCCGACCAGGTCAGCCACGACGGCGGGGTTGCGGGGATCGTCCTCGGGGATGCCGGCTTCGACCTTGCCGACCAGGTCCGCGCCTACGTCAGCGGCCTTGGTGTAGATGCCGCCGCCCACGCGCATGAACAGAGCCAGCAGCGTGCCGCCGAAACCGAATCCCAGCAGGGCATCCGGCGCGGCGACGCCGAAAATCAAAAAGATGACTGTACCGCCGAACAGCCCCAGGCCATCGGTGAGCATGCCGGTGATGGTGCCGGCTCGATAGGCGATGCGCACCGAATCGCCGAACGAGCGCCGGGAAGCTGCGGTCACGCGCACATTGCCTTGCACGGCCATCCGCATCCCGATCTGCCCGACGATCAGCGAGAAGCCCGCCCCCATGGCGAAGGCGACGGCGCGCCCGATGCCGATGATCCAGCGCACCTGCTGCTGCTCGCCGTCATCGAGATGTTCAGCGCATTCCAGCGCAGCTTGGTAGGTTTCGCCCTTGACGGTCATGCAGTACCACTCTGAGGCCTCAGGGGTGGGTTTGACGATGAAGACCGAGGCGAACAGGGCTACAGTCAGGATCAAGATCAAGGGCAAGATAGATTTCAACTGCCGCCTGAGGTAGGCATCCGCGCCCTCGCGGATGGCGTTCCAGACTTCTTGCATCTTCTCATCGCCTTTGTCTTCGCGCAGGATTTGGGCGCGCAAGAAGATGGCGTACAACAGCCCTAAAATGGCGACGACCAACACGCTCCAAATCGCGACTTGTTCGAATGGTTCCAGTCCGAGTCCAAACATAAGAAATATCCTCCAGCTTTTCGAAAAACTGTGTGTACTTCGACAATGTCAACTTTGCGAGAATTTCCAAAAATAGGGGGTGGCAGGGCTGCGGAGCAGCCCTGCCACCCCCTATTTTTGGGCTTCTCGTCCATGAGTTGACATTGTCCAGGTACTGAAAAAACTCGTAAACAGGATACGGGGCGGCAGATGTGGGGCGGCGTGCTACGCATGCCCCCCACATCTGCCGCCCCGCCCTCTCTGTGGGATTGTACAGGTCTGGTATATATGTGTCAAGTTTTGCCCTCCAGTGTGGAACCGTTTCCGCAGATACGAAGTGTTAGCGTTTTGTTAGAAATATAACGGGTGCTTGACTTCCTTCTTCAAGCTGAGTAGTATTGATACGTTAATCGGGATGAATTCCAAGCGCCGCGATCAGACAGATCGCTGTGCTTTTTGTTGGTCAACAGGATTCTGGTCGCATCAGGAGGTTACGTTATGATCCAGGTAGAGGGATTAATCAAGGATTATGGCCCGCGCAGAGCCATTGATGATCTCACCTTCCACGCCGAAAAGGGCGAGATCCTGGGGTTTCTTGGCCCCAATGGGGCTGGAAAGACAACCACCATGCGCATTCTCACCGGTTTTATGCCGCCTACGGAGGGAACAGCCCGTGTGGCAGGCTTCGATATCATCGGCGAATCCATCGAAGTGCGCCGAAGGGTGGGGTACGTCCCTGAGCGTATTTCTTTGTATGAGGATATGCAGGTTTTCGAGTACCTCAAGTATATGGCCGACCTGCGCCATCTGCCTGAGGCCGAGGAGCGGGTTTTGGATACCATCGAACAAGTTCGAATGGTGGAGCGCGCCGAGAGCTATATCTCTAGCCTCTCGAAGGGGATGCGCCAACGCATCGGCCTGGCGCAAGCTCTTTTGCACCAGCCAGAGGTGCTGATCCTCGACGAGCCGACGATCGGCCTCGATCCAGCCCAGATCATCGAAGTGCGCAACCTGATCAGGGAAATGGGCAAGGATCGCACCGTGCTGCTCTCCACGCATATTCTCTCGGAGGCGCAGCAGGTTTGCGACCGTGTGTTGATCATCAACAAGGGGCGCATTGTCGCCGAGGACACCCCCGAACATCTGGGAGCGCGCCTGAGCGGCGCGCAGCACATCCAGATCGAAATCGGCGGGGATGCCGAGGGGTTGGAAACCCTCGTCGAGGCCATTCCTGGCGTTGACCGCATCAGGAAGCTGGATGATGGCCGCTTCGAGTTCCAGGCCGCCCCCGGGGGCGATCTGCGCCCCCAGGTGGCTCGGGCTGTGGTGGAGGGTGGGTACGACCTCCTCGAGATGAAAACGAGCGGCCTGAGTCTCGAGGAGATATTCTTGAAACTCACCCGCGATACAGATGATGATTGGGAGGCGGATGACGATGCGTAATATCTGGACGATTGCCCGACGTGAATACAACCTGTATTTCGATACGCCCATGGCCTATATGGTGGCCTTTCTGTACCTTGTGGTGCTGGGCGTGATTTTCTATTACAACCTGCTCACAGCCATGTATCAGCAATACGCCCCACAGGTGCAGGCGGTGGTTGGCCCGATGGTGACTTTGATTCTGTTCCTCACCCCTGCGTTGACGATGCGTCTGCTGGCGGCTGAGAACGGAGAGGGCACCATCGAGTTGCTGCTGACCGCTCC
>Ga0194126_10005595_pt1 | contig 18398 bp, 20 predicted proteins | sample TA2KigC150mmetaG_FD_148641 | JGI IMG/M metagenome (GOLD analysis project Ga0194126, IMG submission 148641) | Freshwater microbial communities from Lake Tanganyika, Tanzania - TA2015035 Kigoma Deep Cast 150m | ecosystem: Environmental > Aquatic > Freshwater > Lake | place: Tanzania: Lake... | reverse complement strand
TCATCACCTGCGCCGCGATGCGCGGCCACGACACGCCCTTCGCCTTGCTGACAAAGGGTGCCGTGCGCGAGGCGCGCGGGTTCACTTCCAGGATGTAGAGCACATCATCCTTGCACGCCATCTGGACGTTCATCAGACCGCGCACTCGCAGCCGCTGCGCCAGTCGCCTCGCCTGTTCACGAATCCGCGAGACGGTCGCCGTGGGCAGCGAATACGGAGGCACCGTGCAGGTCGAGTCGCCCGAGTGGATGCCCGCCTCTTCGATGTGCTCCATCACGCCGCAGACGACTGCTCGAGACGTACCCGGCTCATACTTCAGATCGGGCCGATGATTCCCGCTTGCGGGCTCGAAGTCTGCGACGACATCGACATCGATCTCGATCGCGTCGCCAAGGAATCGATCAATCAGCACAGGGCGATCGGCCAGCTCGCTCGCATCGACGGCAGTGGCCATATAGCGGCGCAAACTCGCTTCGTCGAAGCATGTCTCCATGCCGCGGCCACCAAGCACATAGGAAGGACGAACGAGTACGGGGTACCCAACGCGGGCGGCGATCTCCACCGACTGCTCCAGGCTGCGCGCAATGCCGCTCTCGGGCTGACGAAGCCCCAGTTCATCGATCATCGCCTTGAAACGATCTCGATCTTCCGCCAGATCGATCGAGTCGTTGCCTGTACCAATCAGCGGAACGCCCGCTGCATCGAGTCCGTGCGCGAGATTGAGCGGCGTTTGGCCACCAAACTGCACGATCACGCCGGCAACCGCCCCCGTTCGATTCGCCACATCGATGCCTCCGCCGTTCAGTCGCTCGACAACATTCAGCACATCCTCAAGCGTGAGCGGCTCGAAGAAAAGAAGATCGCTGGTGTCGTAGTCGGTCGAGACGGTCTCGGGGTTCGAGTTGATCATCACACTCTCGAAGCCCATGTCGGCGCAGGCGAATGCTGCCTGACAGCAGCAGTAGTCAAACTCGATCCCCTGCCCAATCCGGTTCGGACCACCGCCCAGCACAATGATCTTGCGGTTCGGCGAGATGCGGATCTCATCTTCGATGATCGGCTTGCCTGCAATCCGCACCGGGTGCTCGTACGTGGAGTAGTAGTACGGAGTCTTTGCCTCGAACTCCGCCGCACACGTATCGACCAGTTTGTACACGGGTTCGATCCCAAGCCGCTTTCGGTGTGCTCGCACGGCGAGAATGTTCTTGGTGGTGATCGCACCGAGATACACAAACGCCAACTGCGCATCGCTGTAGCCGAGCACCTTCGCCTCGCGAAGCGTCTCTGCCGGGAGATCCTCCAATCGGCGGACCGCACACAGCTTCGACTCGAATTCGCAGAGCTGCGCGATCTGGTCGACATACCAGGGGTCGTACCCGGTCGAGCGTGCGACATCTGCGATGCTCCATCCCATCTTCAGCGCATAGCGCACGAAGAAGAGTCGCCCTTGGCTTGGAACACTCAGCTTGCGACGAAGCAACTCATCGGGAATCGGCCACACGGGCGCCGATCCATCGGCAAGTTCCCTATCGGCTCGGCGCTGACCGGCGAGCCACTTGTCGTTTGCATCAAGGCCAAGGCCAAATCGCTTGACCTCCATCGACCGAATTGCCTTCTGCAATGCTTCTTTGAAGGTGCGCCCGATCGACATTGCCTCACCCACGCTCTTCATCTGGGTCGTCAGCGTCTCATCTGCCTCGGGGAACTTCTCGAACGTCCATCTCGGCATCTTCACGACGACATAGTCGATCGATGGTTCGAAGCACGCACTGGTGGTTCCGGTGATGTCATTGCGCAGTTCGTCAAGCGTGTAGCCGACGGCGAGCTTTGCGGCAATGCGGGCGATCGGAAAGCCCGTCGCCTTCGATGCGAGTGCCGACGACCGGGAGACGCGCGGGTTCATCTCGACGACCACCATGCGCCCATCCTTCGGATCGATCGCGAACTGCACATTCGATCCGCCCGTATCGACCCCAACCGAGCGCATGATCGCGAAGGATGCATCGCGCATGCGCTGATACTCGCGGTCGGTCAGCGTCTGGATCGGTGCCACCGTGATCGAATCGCCTGTGTGCACCCCCATCGCATCGATGTTCTCGATGCCACAGATGATGATGCAATTGTCGTTGCGGTCTCGTACGACTTCGAGTTCATACTCCTTCCATCCCAGCGCGCTTTGATCGATCAGGACCTGTCCGATCATGCTCGCGGACAGTCCGCGACGGACTATGTCCTCAAACTCCTCGAGGTTGTAAGCGATGCCGCCACCCGTTCCACCAAGCGTGAATGCCGGTCGGATGATGGCGGGCAGTCCAATCTCCTCGAGAAATGCTTTCGCATCATCGAGATTCGTGACCGTCCGCGAGTGAGGCTGCGAGAGCCCAAGCGACTGCACGATCGCACGGAACGCCTCGCGGTCCTCGGCGCGCCGGATCGACTCGCGTGATGCGCCGATCATTTCGATTCCATGACGCTTGAAGACACCACTGTCATAGAGCGCGCATGCACAGTTCAACGCCGTCTGCCCGCCGAGGGTCGGCAGCACCGCATCGATCGGATGTCCCAGTTCGCGCTCTCGCAGGATCACCCGCTCCACCGCATCGGGAGTGATGGGCTCGATGTAGGTGCGATCGCTCATGGCGGGATCGGTCATGATCGTCGCAGGGTTGGAGTTGATCAGCACCACACGGAATCCATCTTCACGCAATGCCTTGCATGCCTGCGTCCCCGAGTAGTCGAACTCGCAGCCCTGCCCAATGACGATCGGTCCTGAACCGATGATGAGGATCGTGTGGATGTCGCTGCGGCGTGGCATGTGTGTGCTCGCGTCGGTGCTGAGTGCCGCACGTACGGCGCGCTCAGTCCAAACGGGCAAAAGGATAGCGGATGAAGCCGTTGGTACCCACCTCGGTTGCGTGCGATTCGAAGGACGCGCCAAAGCGGATACCCTCGCCGCCATGATCAGCCGCATCGAAGGGATTCTCGAGCGGGTCGATGAGGACCGCGTACTTCTCGCGGTCGGTGCATTGGGTTACGAAGTATCGATCCCAGCAGCGGATGTGCAGCGTTTGCAAGAACGGGTCGGCGAGGCGGTGGTGCTCTTCACGCTGCACTATTGTGAGTCGCAGGGGCAAGGATCCAGTTTCTGGCCGCGCTTGATCGGATTCCAAACCGAGGCAGACCGCGAGTTCTTTGAGCTGATCACCAGCGTCAAGGGCATTGGCGTACGCCGGGCGCTTCGGGCGCTGACGATCCCATTCCCGCGCGTGGCAGAGGCGATCGTTCGGAAAGATCTCGGCACGCTTGTGGCGCTGCCGGAAATCGGGCGCAAGACCGCCGAAACGATGGTGCTTGAACTGCGAGACAAGGTGGAACGCCATGCCATGCGCAGCGGCGGTGCACCGACAGCCGTGCCAACTGCCGCGCCGCGCACTCGCACCACCGCGAGCAAGGGCACGCGTTCGGGGACAGCTGCATCCACTCCGCCCGTGCCAGCGCAGCCGACTTCGGGACCAACGATCAGCGCAAGTGCCGTTCTCGATGCGGTCCAGGTGCTTGTCCAACTCGGGGAGAACCGACTGGATGCACGGACACTCATCGATTCGGCTCTTGAACGGGAGCCGGAGATCAGCAGCGCCGATGCGCTCGTGGCCGCAGCTCTTTCGCTCAAGGGGGTGGCGAGGTGACGCACCGTCACGCCGTCATCATGGCAGGTGGATCGGGCACTCGACTGTGGCCGATGAGCCGCGCCGCACGCCCGAAGCAACTCATGCCGATGCCCCATGGCGGAACGCTGCTTCAGATCGCCGCCGCGCGCTTGACGGGCGTGGTGCCGTCAGCGCATCAGTTCGTCTGTGCGTCGCGTGCCTACAAAGCTGACATCCTTGCCGCGGTCCCTGAACTGCATCAGGATCGTTTTCTCGGCGAACCGATGGGCAGAGACACTTTGAACGCCGTTGGCTTCGCTGCGGCGGTCGCCGCTGCGCACGATCCAAATGCCACCCTTGCCGTACTCACGAGCGATCACATCATCGAACCGCAAGATGTGTTCGCACAGAAACTTGATCTTGGCTTTCGGTTGGTGGAGGCAGACCCGAGCCGACTGGTGACGTTCGCCATCACGCCCACCTTCCCCGCCACGGGCTACGGCTATGTCGAGCAAGGCAATGCGATCGCGGGATTCGCGGGCGCCTTTGCTGCGAAGCGCTTTGTGGAGAAGCCGGATCTTGAACGCGCCACGCAGTTCATTTCCGCCGGCACTTTTGGATGGAACAGCGGGATGTTCATCTTCCATGCAGCGACTGTGCTCGATGCAATCGATCGCTTCCAGCCCGCGTGCGGTCCTGGACTGCGCCGCATCGGCGCCGCATGGGGAACGGCGCGCGCACAGGCGGTCGTCGATGAGGTCTATCCGTCGCTCACAAAGATCAGCGTTGACTACGGACTGATGGAACCCGCATCGCGCGATACCGCTCTTTCAATCTGCGCGGTGCCAATGCCTGTGGCATGGCGCGATGTGGGCAGCTGGCCTGCCTATGCCGCACTGCTGCCAAGCGATGCGGCAGGAAATCGCACATCATCGATGGCAACGCATCTCGATTCACGCGACGTTGTCTGTATCAGCGACGATCCATCGCACTTGGTTGCAACTATCGGTATCGAAGGCGTCATCGTTGTGCGAACCGCCGATGCGACACTCGTGTGCAGAGCAGCAGATGCAGAGCGAGTGAAGGAACTGGTGGCACTGCTCCCCGCCGATCGGCGCTGATACAGATATGCGCTTCCTCGCCATCGACCTCGGCGATCGACGGACGGGCCTTGCGTGCGCCGATGATGTGCTGCGCATCCCGGCTCCCATCGAAGTGATTGAGGCATCGACGCGCGAGGTTCTTCTGCAGTCGCTCGCGCACGCCGTCGACTCCTACGCTCCCGACGCACTGGTGATCGGCTTGCCACTCAACATGGATGGATCCGAAGGACCGCGTGCGAAGATGACGCGCGACTTCGCCCTCGCCTGCGAGGAGCGCTTCCGCCTGCCCGTTCACTTTCAGGATGAACGCCTCACGAGCCATGCCGCAGAGACATCGCTCAACCGAAGCGGGCGGACACACGCGCAGAAGCGGCGCATCCGTGACGCACTCGCCGCGTGTGAATTGCTGAAGGACTTCCTCGCTCAGCGCGGATGAGGCATTCAACCGTTGGGCGGAGCGGCAGACGCGCGGTCGAGATGCCACACAAGAGTGCCGGAGGGCCGAATGTTCTTGATTGGCAGCGCGATGAAGTCGTCGCTGCCCGTTGCCACACGGTGAATCATCGGAGCCTTCTCGCTGCCGAGCGCAAGCACAGCAACAGAGCGGGCTGCGTTCAGCAATGGATAGGTCATGGTCACACGCGCAGGAGGCGTCACCGTCGGACCATCGCAGTCACAGACCAGCAACTTTCTCTCGCGCAGTGCCGCAGTCTGTGGAAAGAGGCTTGCCGTATGTCCGTTGTCGCCCATGCCAAGCAATACGAAGTCGAGGCGCTGCTCAGTGACGGCGCGGCGGCTGAACGCGGCACGCAGTGCGCGTTCGTAGCGCGCAGCGGCGTCTTGCTCCATCGCCTCGATGGGATGCGCCTGCGCGGGCGGGATACCGGAGTGATCGACGATGATCTCGTGAATCTGACGCCAATTGCTCTTGGGATGATCAAATGGAACGCGCCGCTCATCGACGATCCACAGGTGCGTTCGATCCCAAGGGAGCCGCCGATACATCGGATCGGTCATCAGTGACTGGTAGAAGGGAAACGGCGTCGATCCGCCGGAGAGTGCGAGATGAAAGTCGCCCATGCTCGCAACGCACGCATGTGCCTGCTCCATCAAATCACTGCCGAGCGCTTCAGCGGCTTCGTGAGGATCCGCTGAAACCTGCACGCGCCCCCACAAAGGTGGAACAGAGGGAGATGGACCATCAGGGGCCAGCGGGATCGGTGCATCATTCGTCATGGGTGGACAAGGGTACGCGAGGAAGGACGAACCGCCGCTGCCACCGATGGCCCGCGTCAAGGGACTATCGTGAGGGCGTATGTCGGAAGCCGCTGCATCGGTCATCGTGACCACCTACAACAGACCAGATGCGCTTCGCTGTGTGCTCGAAGGACTGTTGACGCAGGATCGCCGAGATTTTGAGTGCATCGTGGCCGATGACGGCAGCGGACCTGAGACTGCGGCACTCGTGGAATCGTTCAAGCCACGGTTCGCAGCTGCAGGGATCACGCGCCTGCACTGGGTCTGGCATGAGGACAAGGGCTTTCGGGCCGCGGCGATCCGTAACCGCGCTGCCGAACAGGCCCGGGCGCCTTGGATCATCTTTCTCGATGGCGATTGCGTTCCGCGGGCGGCGTTCATCCGAGGGCATGCGTCATGTGCAAAGGCACGGCGACTCACTCGTGGCAGTCGCGTCCTCATGACGGAGCAACTCACGAAGGACGCGCTTGCCGGCCGGTTGCCGCTTCACACGTTGACGACTCAAGCACTCTGGCGACTTCGGCGGCAGGGGCAGCTGAACCAGATCACTCCATTGATCGGAGGACTCTTCGATGGGTTTCGAAGCGCCTGGACCGCTGCACGACTCGACCGATGGAAGAGTGTTCGCACATGCAATCTCGCTCTCCACCGAGATTGTCTGGAGAGTCTTGGTGGATTCGATGAGCGCTTCGTTGGCTGGGGTCTCGAAGACAGCGAATTCTGCGTCCGCGCCCAGCATGCGGGGCTTCGGCTTCTGCGCGCCCCCGCCGGCACCGCGGTGCTGCATCTGTGGCATCGCGAAGGGAGTCCGGCCATTTCACGCCAGAGTCAGGACCTGTTCGCTGCAACCGTCACACAGCGCCTCACGCGCACTGAACACGGACTCCGGTGCGCAGCAGTGTCCACCTGAGTGCCCAATGGGCATCATGCAAAGAAGGCCCCCCCTGGACCGTAGGACCACCGTGTAGTCGACACGCTGAGCCATGCTTCGGTCAAGCCAGAGCCCGCCGGAGAGGATGGGTCAGGGACGCACCGTCGATCGATCGATCTCCCGATCGATTCAGCGCCAATAGTTGTCGAGATGGAGTTCGGAGACATCGATGTCGCCATGCGAGTATCCGGCGTTCGCGATGCCGATCGGAATCGACCCGAGCTTGGGGTGCCTGACGTCGGCGTTCTGGGCGAACCACAGCAGTACCCGGGGATCGTCAAGATGCCGAATCAAGGACCGATCCACCGGATAGTCGATGTTGTGGGTGAAGAGCACGAAGGGCTCGTCCAGTCTCCTTTTCGCGAAGAACTGGTCGATGTAGTCCGTGTTCACGAACACCAGGTTGTTGCAAAGATCGGGATTCACGCGATAGCCGTCGTAGTTCCAGACATGCCGGCATCTGCTGGCGTTGCCGTTCCCGGTGATAGAGGGGTGACTGTAATCGTGAAACGACGTCCAGAGCGGGTGCACCGAAGAGCCCTCCCGAGGCTTCCGGGCGGATCTCGTCAAGAGCTTCCGCAGCAGTCGTTTCATGTTGATTCGGAACCTTGCGGCAACGTTCGCACACCTGCGTCTCGAAGCACGCTCCGATGGCGACCATGGCGGATGCGGTCCAAGACCGAGGCAGATGATGCTATCTGGAAGTGCGAGGCCCACCGACCTTTCCGGGTCGTCCTGGACGCGGCGAAGACAAACGCGGACATGCCCTTGCCCGCAGCCGGGTGCTACATTCAAGCCGTATGAAAGCGGTCATTCTGGCCGGTGGCCTCGGCACCCGCATCTCCGAGGAGACCCACCTGAAGCCCAAGCCGATGATCGAGATCGGCGGCAAGCCGATCCTGTGGCACATCCTGAAGCTGTACTCGGCTCATGGCGTGAACGACTTCGTGATCTGCTGCGGCTATCGCGGCTACGTGATCAAGGAGTATTTCGCCAACTACTTCCTGCACATGTCGGATGTCACCTTCGACATGGAATACAATCGCATGGAAGTACACCAGCGCAAGAGCGAACCTTGGCGCGTAACGCTGGTGGACACCGGCGATGAGACACTGACCGGCGGACGACTGAAGCGGGTCGCCGAGCATGTCCGGGACGAGGAGGCCTTCTTCTTCACCTACGGCGACGGTCTGTGCGACGCCGACCTCGCCGCCGAACTGGCGTTCCATCGTCGCCATGGCAAACTGGCCACGGTGCTCGCCGTGCGTCCTCCCGGGCGCTACGGCGCCCTCGACGTCCACGGTAGCCGGGTGCACGGCTTCACCGAGAAGCCCCGTGGCGACGGCGGCCGCATCAATGGCGGATTCTTCGTCCTTTCGCCGAAGTGCATCGACCTGATCGAGGGCGACCAGTCGAGCTGGGAGGGTGAACCGTTGATGCGGCTCGCGAAATCCGGACAGCTGGAGGCGTTCGAGCACGATGGCTTCTGGCAGGCGATGGACACGCTGCGCGACAAGAACCACCTCGAGGAGCTCTGGCAGTCGCGCAACGCCCCCTGGAATCGATGGGCGTGAATCCGTCCTTCTGGCGTGGCAAGCGTGTCTTCCTGACCGGTCACACCGGCTTCAAGGGCGGGTGGATGGCGATGTGGCTGGCGAGCATGGGCGCCGAGGTGCACGGATATGCGCTGCGACCACTGACCGCGCCCAGCCTCTTCGAGGTGGCCGACGTGCGCCGATGCCTGAACTCGAACACCATCGCCGACGTGCGTGACGCCATGGCACTGACCCACGCCCTTCGTACCTCGCGTGCGGAGATCGTGCTTCATCTAGCGGCACAGTCGCTGGTGCGCGAGAGCTATCGCGAGCCGGTCGAGACCTACGCGACCAACGTCATGGGTTCAGTGCACCTGCTTGAAGCGGTACGCATGATTGACGGCGTGCGAGCTGTGGTCAACGTAACCACCGACAAGTGCTACGAGAATGACGGTCGCCCGCAGCCATATCGCGAGCATGACGCGATGGGCGGCTACGACCCCTACTCCAGCAGCAAGGGTTGCGCGGAACTGGTGACCGCGGCATATCGCCGATCGTTCCTAGCCGCCCGCGGCGTACGTGTGGCCACCGCCCGCGCCGGCAACGTGATCGGTGGAGGCGACTGGGCTGCCGATCGACTGGTGCCGGATTTCCTGCGCGCCATCGACGCGGGTCAGGAACTGGTTATCCGATCGCCCGGGGCCACACGCCCGTGGCAGCATGTGCTGGAACCGATCTCCGGCTACTTCACGCTGGCCCAGCGTCTTTATGAGGATGGCGAAGCGTTCGACGGCGCGTGGAACTTCGGACCGCACCTCTCGGACGTCAAGCCAGTGAGCTGGATCGTGCAGCGGTTGTGCGACGGCGTACCGGGGTCTCGCTGGAGCGTGTCCAGCACACCGCAGCCGCATGAGGCGCACATGCTCTCGCTGGACAACGCTCAGGCGCGCGACCGCCTTGGCTGGAGACCGCGATGGTCGATCGAGCAGGCGCTGGCACGCACACTGGAGTGGCATCTGGCGTGGCGGAAGGGTTCCCGCATGCAGGCCACGTGTCTGGAGCAGCTTCAGGCCTATGAGGCCACGGCATGAGCGAACGATTCGACGTGGTGCCCACGCGCATCGCGGGCCTGATGGCACTCCAGCGGAAGCCCATCGGCGATGCGCGCGGATTTTTGGAGCGTCTCTACTGCGAGCAGGAACTTCGGCCGCTGCTGGGTGAGGTACGCATTCAGGCCGTGAACCGCACCCGCACCGCCAGACGCGGCACGGTGCGTGGCTTGCACTTCCAGCGGCCGCCCCATGTCGAGGACAAGGTGGTGCAGTGCCTGCGAGGCGAGGTTCTCGACGTGGCGGTGGACCTGCGTCGCGGCTCCCCCACCTTCCTGCGATGGCATGCCGAGGTGCTTTCCGCAGAAAACCACCGAACCCTGCTGGTGCCGCGCGGTTTCGCCCACGGGTTCCAGACGCTGTGCGATGATTGCGAGATGCTGTACCTGCACACCGCGGCGCACCATCCCGCGAGCGAAGGAGGATTGGACGCGCTGGATCCGCGGCTGGCCATCCAGTGGCCGCTGCAGGTGAGCGAGCGATCCGCCCGCGACCAGGGCCATCCGCCGCTCGAAGCCTCGTTCACGGGCATCGACCCATGAAGTGCCGGCATTGCGGGGCCGAACTCTCGCTGCCGCTCGTCGATCTGGGCATGGCCCCGCCATCGAACGCCTATCTGACCGTCGAGGCATTGCAGCGGCCCGAGCGCCGATTTCCGCTAAGGGTGCTGGTGTGCGAGCGCTGTTGGCTCGTGCAGACCGAGGACTTCACCGACGCCGACGAACTGTTCGACGCCGACTACGCCTACTTCAGCGGCGTCTCCACCTCGTGGCTTGCGCACGCGGAGCGATACGTGGCCGACATGATCGCCCGCTTCGGTCTGCATGCCCGCAGCCGGGTGGTCGAAGTAGCCGCCAACGACGGCTACCTCCTGCAATACGTGAAGGCCCGAGGCATTCCCTGCACCGGCGTGGAGCCCACCGCCAGCACCGCTGCCGCCGCTCGCGCGAAGGGCATCGAGATCGTGCAGGACTTCTTCGGCCGCCGGCTTGCGGAGGCGATGGCGGGCCGCGGGCTGCAGGCCGATCTGATGTCGGCCAACAACGTGCTGGCCCACGTTCCCGACATCAACGACTTCGTGGCCGGATTCGCCACACTCCTGAAACCGGGTGGCGTGGCCACCTTCGAGTTCCCGCATCTGCTGCGGCTAATGGCCGAGGCGCAGTTCGACACCATCTACCACGAGCATTTCTCGTATCTGTCGCTCACGGCCGTGCGCTCCGTGTTCGAGCGCGTCGGGCTTCAGGTGTTCGATGTGCAGGAATGGCCCACCCATGGCGGAAGCCTGCGCGTCTTCGCCCAGCGGACCGACGCCGCCGCACACGCGGTGACGCCGGCCGTGGGCCAGATGCTGGGCCGCGAGACCGAGGCCGGCGTACGCACCGCCGCCTACTACCGCGGACTGCAGCCGCGCGCGGAGCGCATCCGCGACGACCTGCTGAAGTTCCTGCGTCAGGCGAAGGCGGAGGGGCGCACGGTGATCGCTTACGGCGCCGCAGCGAAGGGTAACACGCTGCTCAATTTCGCTGGCGTGGGGCCGGAACTGTTGCGTTGTGTGGTGGATCTGAACCCAGCCAAACAGGGCAAATTCATGCCCGGCAGCCGCATTCCCATTGTGGGGCGGGATGAACTCATTGCCCGGCGACCTGACGATCTGCTCATTCTGCCATGGAATCTGATCGCCGAGATTCGCGAGCAACACAAAGGCCTGGCGCGTCTTGGCACGCGTTTCGTAGTGGCGGTTCCCCGTTTGGTGACGGCATGAGTGGAGTCGCACCGACGCAGTGGATTGCCGTGACCGGTGCATCCGGGTTCATCGGCCACCATGTCTTGGCCGCACTTCGTGCTCGCGGAGTTGGCATCGTCGCACTTGGACGACATCCACTTCAGGAGGTGAGCGACCTGCGATGGGTTTCGTTCGACCTCGCCGCGCCTGGCGATCGTGAACTCGAGGCACTCGGATCCGTTGATGCGCTGGTGCACCTCGCCTGGGAGGGTCTGCCGAACTATCGGTCCAGACGGCACCTTGACGACGAGTTGCCGCGTCAGAGCGCGTTCCTCGATGCCGTGCTCAGTGCCGGCGTACGGCGAATCGTCGTGGCAGGCACCTGCTTCGAGTACGGAATGTACGAGGGCGAACTTCACGAGCAGCTCGAGCCGGCGCCAGCCAACCCCTATGGCCAAGCGAAGGACGCGCTGCGGCGCCATGCGGAGGCGGCATGTGCCCACCACGGATGCGACCTCGCATGGACCCGGCTCTTCTATCTGTACGGCGACGGACAGGCACCGACCTCGGTGTGGAGGCAGCTCAGCGACTATGTCCGCCGCGGCGAGAAAGTGTTTCCCATGTCGGGCGGGCAGCAGGTGCGTGACTTTCTGCCGATTGAGTCGGCGGCCGAGATGCTGGTCCGGATTGCTCAGACCCGACACGCCCATGGAGTCATGAACATCTGCTCGGGTCAAGGAAGGACCCTCGAGCAAACAGTTCGTCGATGGATCGCCGAGCGCGGCTGGGATATTCAGCTTGAGCTTGGTCGATTCCCGTATCCTGATCATGAGCCGTTCGCCTTCTGGGGATCCCGGAGTCGGCTCGACAAGGTGCTCGCGAGTCCATGACGAGAGACAACCCCATCTACTCGACCGCCGAACTCCCGGTCCTCCAGAACACCACGTACTCCTCGGCGGAGGAAGCACGCAGCTGCCCCACCGGGCAGGTCGAGCTGCGCCGAGACCCGCACACTGGCATCGTGACGAACACCGCGTTCGATCCATCGAAGATCGTTTATGACTCGCGCTACCAGAACGAGCAGGCCCATAGCAGCGCGTTTCGACGACACCTCGAATCGGTGGCCGACGAGTTAACGGCATCGATGGACTGCGCCGCGGTCGTCGAGGTGGGCTGCGGAAAGGGTCGTTTCCTCGAGGTCCTTTGGGCACGTGGAATCGATGCGATCGGCTTCGATCCGGCCTACGAGGGCAGCGACATGCGGATCCGCACGCAACTCTTCGGCGTGGATGTCCGCATTCGCGCTACCGCAATCGTTCTCCGGCACGTGCTGGAGCACATCCCGGACCCGGTCGCCTTCCTGGCCGCAATCCGCGATGCCAACGGAGGCAGCGGGACGATCTACGTCGAGGTTCCTTGCTTCGACTGGATCCGTAGTCACCGTACATGGTTTGACGTGTTCTACGAGCACGTCAACTACTTTCGCGTCCAGGACTTTCGACGGATGTTCGGCTCAATCCGCACTCTTGGGCACTGCTTCGGTGGGCAGTACATTCGCTTAGTCGCCGATCTAGCGTCCCTCCGTTCGCCGGGACCGGACAGCGGAGCCGAGCCTTCGGTCCCCGCTGACTTTCTGGGATCGCTCCACCGGAGCATCGCCGTAGACGGTCCGCGCCGCCCAGTCGCGGTCTGGGGCGGCTCCTCCAAAGGCGTGATCTTCTCGATAGTCCGCGAGCGACTCGGGCATGGGGTGAACCATGTCATCGACGTGAACCCGGCAAAGCAGGGACGGCACATCCCGGTCACCGGGCTACGGGTGATCTCGCCGACCGAGGCACTGCGCAGTATCCCTGAGGGAACCCACACTTGGGTCGTGAACTCGAACTACCTTCCAGAAATAGCCGAGGTCGCCGGAAGCCATCTCCGGCTGCTTACCATCGACGATCCCCACGCCATGCGCGCAATTGGATCGACAGACTCCAAAGGCTCAGCATGAATCAATCATTCCTGTCCGAAGTTCAGCAGATCACGGCAGCGAACGGCGCGAGTGAAACGCTCGCTGCGGCAACCCGTCAGTGGATGGAAGAGTCGATCCGAGCCCGCTACTCGTACTGCTTCCGCTGGCTGGGGCGGCCAGTGATTCAGTATCCGCAGGACATGGCGGCGATGCAGGAGCTGATCTGGGCGGTTCGGCCGGACCTCATCATCGAGACAGGCATCGCCCACGGCGGATCGCTGATCCTGAGCGCGTCGATGCTCGCGATGCTTGACATGTCCGATGCGATTACCGAAGGGCGCACCCTGGATCCCGCGAAGTCGGAACGGCTCGTGCTCGGCGTCGACATCGATATCCGTGCTCACAACCGTGCTGCGATCGAGTCCCACCCCATGGCGTCAAGAATCCGCATGATCCAAGGCTCCAGCATCGCCGAGGATGTCGTAGCACAAGTGCGAGAACTTGCTAAGGGCTTCAAGCGCGTAATGGCCTGCCTGGACAGTAACCATACGCACGATCATGTGCTTGCAGAGCTACAGGCTTATGCCCAACTGGTTACGCCCGGAAGCTACTGCGTGGTGTTCGACACCGTGGTCGAGGACATGCCGGCGGACATGTTCCCGGATCGCCCGTGGGCCCCTGGCAACAATCCGAAGACCGCGGTGTGGGAGTTCCTAAAGTCGCACCCCCAGTTCGAGATCGATCGTGACATCCAGCACAAGCTGCTGCTCACGGTGGCCCCGGATGGATGGCTGCGGCGTGTCCGCTGACGTGGGCACGAACGCGCGACCCGCGCCCGTGGCACGCCATCCGCTGGTGGTGCTGGGGGGTGCCCGCGTACAACGAGGGACGCTTCCTGGAGCGCACGCTGCGATCTATTCAGGCGCAGTCGCACGGGGACTTCGTGGCGCTGGTCTCCGACAACGCCGCCACCGACGACACCGAGCGCATCGATCGGGAGTTCGCGCGGTAGGATCCGCGATTCGTGTTCGTCCGGCATCCGGTCGACCTGGGCGCCAACGACAACTTCATCTTCCTGCGGGACGCCTCCGAGAGCCCGTTCTTCGCCTGGATCGGAGGCCATGACACCCTCCACTAGGACTACGTGGCTCGGCACGTGGACTGCCTGCAGTGGCACCCGACGGCCTGCGGCAGCTTCACCTACTTTTAGGTGATCCACGAGCTAGATGCGATCCTGAAGGACGAGAGGCCCGAAGGGGTGGCTCCGGCGGACCGCGGAGCGATGTACTGCTACCTGTGGACCGTGACCATGGGCGAGGAGCTGGCGCCCATGCACGGCATGTTCCGCTGCCGCATGCTTGAACGGATCCCGCTGCGGCGGTGCCTCGCGGGTGATCATGTGCTGGTCACCAGCTGCGTCCTGCAGGGGGCGCTGAAGGCGCTTCCCGGGCACCTGTACCGCATCCGCGACCTAGACCGCGTGCCGCGCGCGCAGACGCGCCTGAAGCGGATCACCGGCCGGGGCGGAACACCGACCGACTTCCAGAGCACTCTGGACGGCCATCTGTCCGACTTCGACCTGTTCGTACCACCCGGCTCGCCGGGCGCCGCATGGTTATCCTCGCCAATATGGGTTGAGAGAAACCACCCCGCTCGATCAGCCCGCACTCTGAAAGACCAATCTTGGGTGATCTATCAAATCGGATCTCGGTGCTCCTACCGACGTTCAAGCGACCCGCGCTTCTCAAGCGCGCGATCGACAGCGTCCGACGACAGACACTGCCTGACTTCTCGCTGTTGATCTCTGACAATGGCGACGACGACGAGACCCGGGGCATCTGTGAGCGAGCGGTTGCTGAGGATCCTAGGATTCAATACACGCGTAACGAAAGGAATCTGGGGGCGGTGGGCAACATCCAGAAGTTGATTGGTAGTGTCGTCACTTCGCACTACTGCATCCTCTCTGACGACGACTTCCTATTCCCCAATTTTCTTGAGGATGCGATGGACGCGTTCCGGGAATCTCCGCACCTTGGCTTCTCATGCTCCCCTGTACTCTTTGTTGACGCGAGACGCCGACGCCTTGAACGGCGCAATCAGGACTGGCGTCCTGGCTTTCATGCGCCGAGCCTTGATTCGGTGCACCAAATGATGCGATCACACTTCACGTCGACGGGCGTCGTCTTCCGTCGGGACATTATCGACGTACTCGGCGGATTCCATGACTTCGGTGATGACCGCCTCTTTCTGACGCTCGTGGCAAGCATCTGGCCGTTCCATGTCACGGAGCGGATGGGCGCAGTGTTCGTCGTGACCGAGATGAGCTTCTCGGGTCAAGGTGGAATCGGAAGGCAGACTAGCCTGCCGACGCTTTGCGATTCGCTCGCCGCCAACCTCTCACGCATCGCGCAGCACGTCTCGTCCGAGTTCCGAAGCGAAGTTTCCTCGATCTTTATATCGACGTATGTCGAATACCTGCGACAGCGCCTTCGTGCAACGGGTGGGCAGCATGCTGAGGATCGCGGAATCGCCCGCCAATTCAAAAGTCTCGAGCCCGCGGCCTCCTGGAAGACCGTGCGCCGAGCGATTCGCGAGATTCCGCGGCTGTCCGCTCGATCTGTGCTGCAACTTGCGACTCTCAATCCCGCGGCGACCTCCACGCGAGACGAGCCGATCGACGACTGCATGTGGGCCTACCTGCAGGGCGACGTCTCGCAGCGAGAGCCCTTCCTGCGTGCAGCAGCAGAAAGGTTCACGTCGTCGAGCCGCTGACGAGCGCGACCGTGCGATGCACGTCCCGTCCGCGCCACCATGGGGGCAGGACCTGCCCCGCCTTCTCCAGCATCAGCTTCCAAGCGCGATTTCTCGCTCGCCAATCCCAGGAAACTCGGTCAGACCCGCTTTGCGACTTGCCGTGTAGCGCGAGCACTCGTTCCGACTCGAGTGCGCCCACGTCGCCGAACATACTTGTCTTGGTCGCGGCATGCGCGCGGTAGGCGGCAAGGCAGCGAGGTAGCAGGCGAGGCACGACGCCACCCGCGGCAAGACGAGCGAACCACTCACGATCCATCGTGAAGCGGAATGATTCGTCGAGAAAGCCAAAGGCATCATGCAGGCGCCTCCTCCAGAAAACGGCCGGCTGGAACAGCAAGCTTTCGCTGCAAAGCATCCTGGCGGTCGGCTGGGCATGCACCCACCGCCGGCGTACCCGACCCTGCTCCGACATCATCACACCCCAGCCGCAGATGGCCTCGACCGACGGATCCTTGAATGCACTCGCGACGGTCCGAAGACATCCGGGAAGCAGCATGTCGTCGCTGTTCAACCAACCCACGATCTCGCCGGTGGCACGCCGAAAACCCTTGTTGATCGCCTGCGTCTGGCCGCCATCCCGCTCGCTGCACCACCATGCGAGCCGCTTGGCGTGGGATTCGATGATCTCGCGGCTTCCATCCGTGCTGCCGCCATCGATCACGATGTACTCGAGGTCGGCATAGTCCTGGGCCGTGACGCTGCGGATGGTCCAGGGCAGAAATCGCGCTTGTTGGAAACTTGGAGTAACGATCGTGATGCGTGGTTCCGGCGTGGATGGCATGGGTCGGAGATGGCCACTGTATCAGCGAGCGGCGACGGAGCGGTCCGCGATGCCGCGCTCGTACACGCCCTCCACCACCTCCGCCACCCGATCCCACGCGTGATCCTGCGCAGTCCGACGCGCCGCCTCGCCATGACCTTGCGCACGCGCTCGTTCAGCAGCCGCACAGCAGGCTGGCGCAGGCCTTGTCGATCTCCTCGGCTGAAACCACGAATCCAATCTTGCCATCGCGCACCAGCCCCCCCCATCCCCATTCGCTCACTCACGATCACCGGCAGCCCCGCCGCCATCGCCTCCAGCACCACCATGCCGAAGGTCTCGAACTCACTGAGCAACGCGAAGGCATCGGCCGCGCTGTAGTAGCGCTCGATGCCGTGGACCTGGACGCCGGCGAAGATCACGTCCTGGCGGATGCCCAGCTTTGTCGCCCGGCGCTCGAACTCCGGCACGGGACCCCGCCCCACCACCAGCAACCTTGCCGCGCGGCCCGGCTCGCGCCTTCGGAACTCGGCGAAGCCCTCCATCAGCGGCCCCAGGCCCTTGGGCCCGAAGTTCATGCCGACGAAGAGCATCACGAAGTCCTCCGGACCGATGCCGTGCATGGCCCGGATCTCGGCCCGGGCCTTGGGATCATGTGCAAACCGCTCCGCGTCCACGCCAGGGTGCACCACACTCCACTCGCCGGGAAGCTCGCCGAACACCTCCTCGAAGCGCTCCTGCAGGAACGCGCCCACGGGCATGAACACCGACTTCGATCCACCTGTGATCATGCGCCGGTCGATCATCATCATGACTCGATCGCACAGGTTCGGTCGGCGCTTCAGCACATGCCTCACCCACCACTCGTGTGGCGCCCATGCGTGCTGAAGACATCCGCCTTGAATGTTGGCCAGTGCGAGTGCACCAGATCGAACCCACCACGGGCGATCCCGCGCTGCGTCATCGCACTGAAGAACCACGGCTGCAAAAACCGCGGGAACTTGATGCGCGGCACCTTGTGAAAGATGACATCGGTTCGCCCGCGCTCCCACCGATTCGCGAAGACATGGAACTCGTACTTGCCGGTCGCGGCGAGGCGCTCGGTGACCTCCTTCACGAACCGTTCGCTACCGCCGATGCCGCCGTATTTCTCGGCGATGATGGCGATCCGTGGCGGAATGAGCGGCGGCTATCTTGGCATAATTTCGCGTAACCATCGCCAGGCGCGACGCGCCGACCGCCGAGCCGTAGACCGCTCAAATGCCCAAACGCGCATCGGTATTCCGACCACTCGACCTCCTCTATGTGGCCCGCAAGGCCATGAAGCAGCGAAGCCTCGCCTGGCTCCCGGTGTACCTGCGTGATCGCAGAGCCTTCGGGGCCGCGGGCGGGCGCGTGACCGATCGTTACCCGATCCTCAACGAGTTCGTCTCCTCACGCCGGCTTCGCCTCCGCAGGCACAAGCTGCAGCCACATCTCGTTGCCGAGGATCTCCTTCAGTTGATCGCGGGCTCGTTCCGACGCTTCCTTCGCCGCCTTCGATTGATCCCGCCGCTGCG
>Ga0194126_10005593_pt1 | contig 18403 bp, 15 predicted proteins | sample TA2KigC150mmetaG_FD_148641 | JGI IMG/M metagenome (GOLD analysis project Ga0194126, IMG submission 148641) | Freshwater microbial communities from Lake Tanganyika, Tanzania - TA2015035 Kigoma Deep Cast 150m | ecosystem: Environmental > Aquatic > Freshwater > Lake | place: Tanzania: Lake... | reverse complement strand
TGCATTTTTTTGTTTCATTCCTTATCGGAGTAGTCTTTTTTTACTTATTCCACTATTTCCCTTTTTCCACTGTTATTGTTTCTTTAACCTCTGCCGTATATCTGACCGCAAAGAAAAAATACTCCCTGATTTTTGTAGTTTTATTAGGGATAACCTATGCTTTTTTAAGATATGAACCTGTCCGGGAATTGCCTTATGCCAGAGACAAATTAGCTGTAAACGGGGTATTTGAATCAAGTCCGGTTAAGACCGATAAAGGGTCTTTAAAGCAGATATTGAGCATAACGAAAGCTTCAGATATAAATACAGGTGAAAGGCTTAACGAACTTGCAGGGAAAGAAGTTGCTATTTTTTCAGACATTGAGTTCGAGTTGGGCACTGAATACGGCCTTGCAGTAAAATTCCAAAAGAGCAGAAAAAGATTCAATCCCGGACAACAAATGAGGGACGATATGTATGCAACACTTTTATACGTATACGATTCAGGAAAGAAACGCAATTCGCTCAATTCAAAGATTCAGGAGTGCAGATACAGGATCAACAGATACATAGAAGAGCATATAAAGGGAGATTCAGGAGCCTTTATTACATCAATAACTACAGGACAAAGGTTGAATATGACTGATGAACTGAAGGAGGCATTCAATGCAACGGGTCTTGCACATATCCTCAGTATTTCAGGAACTCACTTCGGACTCTTTTCAGTATTACTCTTCGGAATATTCAGATTTTTTATCAAGGTTTTGCCTTACCGTCTGCTTCAGAGGATAACGATATATCTGACTCCCTCACAGGCTGCAGCCATCCTCTCCCTTCCCTTTATGCTTGCGTACCTCGGACTTTCAGGCGGAAGCATCCCTGCAGTCAGATCATTTATTATGATAGGCCTTTTCCTGCTCGGACTTATTATTAACAGAAAAGGCTTCTGGTTGAACTCTCTTGTTTTTGCGGCGTTCATACTGATACTTTATGAGCCGGAATGGATTTTCAGCCTCTCATTCCAGCTATCGTTTCTTGCGGTGCTTTTTATCGGCTTTTCGCTTCAGAAAGAAGAGGCTGCAGAAAAAGACACAGGCGGATTAATCAGGCATATAAGAAATGCTCTGTATATGAGCCTTGCTGCATCCATAGGCACAGCGCCGCTGGTTGCATATTATTTCCATTATTTCTCGCTCATATCCCCTGTATCAAATCTGGTGATTGCTCCGCTCATCGGCTTTGTTCTCATCCCACTTTCCGTTATATCATCCTTCCTGTTTCTTATTACAGGACATTTTGTATTCACTCCTCTGGTATCAGTAATTTCAGATATCAGTATTTATCTGGTGAAGTTATTCTCGCAGATACCATTCGCTGATCTGAAAATGCCTGCTTTTCCGCCGGTCCTCCTCCTTCTTTTCTATGCCGGATTCATTTTCTATTTCCTGTTCGATAAGAGAAGATACCTGCTGATCATCCCGATTGTCCCTGTAGTGATATATCTTCTACTGACGATCTTTGAGAAGGAGAAACTCAACGTAACCTTTCTCGATGCCGGACAGGGAGATGCAGCAGTTATCGAACTTCCGGATGGAAAGACTATGCTTATAGATACAGGCAGAACAGGCTGGGAAACCTTGTCTTTTCTTAAATACAGAGGGAAAAAGACTATTGATATGCTGGCTCTCTCGCATGTCCATCCCGACCACACAGGAGGACTTGACTACCTGTCACAACATTTTGGTATCCGGGAAATATGGGACAATGGTCGCATGATCCTGCCTGATACCGTTAGCAGCATAAAACACCGTTCATTCAGCAGAGGCGATGTGATTGAGGGCAAGGGTTACAAGATATATGCGCTTCATCCATATCCTGAATTCTATACAATGAAAGGGAATGAGCATGACGCAGCAAATAATGATTCACTTGTCCTGAGGATAGAGGGCGATAATAAATCTTTCCTGTTTGCCGGAGATATTGAAGAAGACGCAGAAGAGAATATAATGCATTTAGGGAAATGGTTAAAAAGCGATGTTATGAAAGTTCCGCATCATGGCGGCAAGGCATCTGCATATCAACCGTTTATTGAAACTGTTTCACCTCGAATTGCAGTAATCAGCGCCGGAAGAGAAAATCCCTTCGGCCATCCCCATCAGGAAATGCTCGACGCCCTGAATGAGGTTAAAATATTCAGGACAGATATTGATGGCGCGGTTAAGATACATGAAACTGACGATGGTCTTCAGATAAAGACATATAAGGATTTTCAATTTGATGAGACAGGCTCACTGACCGGAGAGATGAAGAATTTCAGGAGGCTCTTTGAAAAGTGGTGATCTGTCTAAAATATGTCGTACCAAACTTTAATTGCAGTTGCAGAGACAACGAACGCCAGAATCCATCTGAGAGACTGTGATTTTGTTTTTCTGCTCACCATGCTTCCTAACCGGGCTGAAGGCATGGCGCCAAGCAGAAGCGCGAGCGTCATGTAAAATGGCACTTGCCCGGTTGCGACCTTCCCTATTAATCCGGCTGTAGCAGAGAAAAGACCGATTGCGAGAGCGCTCCCGAGGGCTACTCTGAGCGGGATTCTCAGTCCATACAGAAGGATAGGAATAAGAATGAAAGCCCCGCCCTGTCCGACCATTCCGAGTAGAAAGCCGGTGATAATGCCTGTAATGATCGCAGCGGGTTTATGGAAGGCAATCTTATCTTCGGTCAGGTCATCTTTCAGATAACTGCGCGGCATAAACATCAGAATTGAAGCTACAAAAGAGAGTATGGCAAAAATGAACAAGAGATACTTGTCTGAGACTCCTTTCGAAATTATAGATCCAATCAATGAGGAAAGGAACAAAGAAAGTCCAAGTGTCAATGCGAGACTTTTGTTCACAAGGTTTTCTTTGTTATAGAAAAGAATTGCAGAAAGGGACGCAAAAAAACCCTGAACCATTGTGAGTCCGGTAATGTTTTTTACCCCAATTGCCTCAAACCCCAAGAGCGGAGGGATATAGAATAAAAGGGGGAACATTATAATCCCACCCCCGATACCCAGCAGGCCCGAGAAAAAACCGCCTATTGAGCCTGCAAAAAAAAGGAAGATATAAAAGAGCGGCATTTATCAGTCTACGAATATTCGTTTAGTGTCTTCTGAGCCTTCACTGATAATATCGCCGATATGTGCAGCCAAGATGCCTTCTTTCCGGAGTGCGGAAACAAGCGTATCCTTTTTTTCCTTTGGAACAAATATCAGGAGACCGCCTGATGTTTGCGCATCATTCAATAAAAGTTTTTCTGTGTCTGATACAGCCTCGCGCCATTTTACATATTGTTCAAAACTCCTGTAGTTAGCCCTTGAACCGCCCGGCACTTTATTTAGTTCCGCCAGTCTCACTGCGTCGACAAAGAAAGGCACATTACTTGCATAAATACGCGCGCTCAGATTGCTCGCAGAAAGAACTTCGTGCAGATGTCCTATGAGGCCGAATCCTGTTATGTCTGTTGCCGTGCTCACTCCGACTTCAAGCATGATCTCTCCGGCTTTTTTATTCAAAGAAGCCATAGAAAGCGTGAATTCTTCTATGGCAGCTTCACTGCACATGTTTGCCTTAATCCCTGTAGAAAGAATACCTGTGCCTATCTTTTTCGTGAGTATCAGGGCGTCTCCCGGACGGGCCTTGGTATTATCAAGGATCCTGTCGGGATGAACAACACCAAAGACTGAAAAGCCAAATTTCGGCTCTTTATCCCTTATAGTATGTCCGCCTATGATTGTTACACCTGCCTCGGTCATCTTATCGATCCCCCCCTGCATGATTTTCTTCAGGTAAGGGAAAAACTCAGTCTGATTTGGAAACATGGCAATATTTAACGCAACTAATGGTCTGCTGCCCATTGCATAGACGTCAGAGAGTGAATTCGCTGCGGCAATCGCGCCATACCAGTAAGGGTCGTCAACAATCGGTGTAAAAAAATCCGCTGTTAAGACAACTGCTATATCATCTGTAATACGATAGACGCCTGCATCATCTGCATTGGATGAACCAATGAGTACATTCGTGTCAGTAATTGGAGGCAGCTGCCCCAGCACCTGGAGCAGGTCCGAAGGACTGAATTTTGAAGCTCAACCGGAGCAGCTTGAAAGACTTGTTAATTTAATATCCATTTTACCTCCTTAGATACATCTTAATTCTTCAGAAGATTTTATGTTAACAATGAATATTTTACTCTTATATGTAAATTAAGTCTAAGTTGAGCGATTTACTAATAAGTGCAAAAGTAAGGCTACATGGATGTCATTCCCGCTTGTCGGGTCACCTCTTCTCCTCAGCGAACCCGCCTGAGTGCGGGAGCGACTCGCCGAGGCGAGAATCTTTCTGCAAAACCCAGCAGGATTGCGGACAAGCCGCAATGACAAAAATATTAACAATGTCGTCTTACTAATGACCGTATTAGTAAGTATAATTAATACAGCAGAGAGTAAAGCAGCGTATCAAGCTTAAGAGGAGTTATCGACCAGTGGAAGATTTCAGGGAAAAAAGTGTACTTGTTATAAGCCTTATCGCTTGTGTCATCGGGTTTGGCACAATAGGGTACATGAGCATCGAAGGGTGGGGCTTCTGGGACTCCTTCTACATGACTGTCATAACCCTCACAACTGTCGGTTACAGGGAGATACATGAGTTGTCTTTTAACGGTCAATTATTTACCGTTGTGCTGTTATTTGTAGGAGTGGGGACTATGCTCTATGCCCTGAGCACAGGCGCAAAATTTGTTCTGGAAGGTCAATTGCAGGAAATATACGGGAGGAAGAAATTGGAAAAGAAACTAAAGAATTTAAGGGATCATTATATTGTATGCGGATATGGCAGGATGGGGAAAATAATAGCGAGGGAACTGCAGCACAAAAAATTAAAATTTGCTGTTATTGAAAAGAATGAAGTCCTTCTGGATCCAGATGAAAAAGAGGAATTCTTAATGATCCAGGGAGATGCAACCAAAGATGAACTTTTGAAAAGGGTAGGGATAGAAAGGGCAAAGTGTCTGATTTCGGTGCTGCCTACTGATGCAGAAAACCTTTACGTTGTTTTAAGCGCCAGGGGGTTGAACCCGAACCTGTTGATTGTCGCGAGGGCCGGTGAAGAGGGGTCAGAACAGAAACTGCTCAGGGCAGGCGCAGACCGTGTGGTATCGCCATATCACATTGGCGGATTGCGTATGGCTCATAGTGTCCTGAAACCTGCGGTGGTTGATTTCATCGAATTCGCCACGAAAAGCGGTAATATTGATCTGCAGATAGAGGAAATAACTATTCAGGAAGGCTCTAACCTTGTAGGGAATTCATTGGATCACTGTGGCATAGGCAGGGACCTTGGAATTATTATTGTTGCCATAAAGGAGAGGGGCGGAGAGATGAAATTCAATCCGACGTTTCGGACCATCATAGAAGCAGGTGACACATTGATAGCAGTAGGCGAAACATCAAAACTGGAGATGCTCGAAAACATGGCAGTAAAAAACAAGTAAATTGACTTCAGAAGAAACTAATAATTATACTAAAACCGCTATAAACAGGTCACATTATATGTCATTCCCGCTTGTTGGGAATCTTTTTGAAAAGCAAGAAAGATTGCGGACAAGCCGCAATGACAGCATTTCAGGAATACGGCCTGACTTATGACTTCCTATTTATTATATTTTTGATTGCAATGGAAGAAATTAACGAACTCATAGAACAGCGTATAAGGAAACTTGAGGAACTGCGGCAGGCTGGCGTAGAGCCGTTTGGCGGTTCATTCTATGCTGAAGACCATGCAACTGACCTTCAGGATAAGTTCAGCGCAGTATCAAAAGAAACCCTTGAGGCCAGCCCTGTTGCTGCTTCTCTTGCAGGCAGGATTGTTGCCATGAGGGATTTTGGCAAGGCAGCCTTTGCGCATATTCAGGATGCTACAGGCAGGATACAGGTTTATTTAAGAAAAGACATCCTGAATGAAAAATATTCTTTGGTCAAAAAACTTGATATCGGGGATATTATCGGTTTGAATGGAAAACTCTTCAGGACTAAAACCAACGAGCTTACTGTTGAGGTTAATGATGTTGTTTTGCTTACAAAATCGCTCAGGCCTTTGCCTGAGAAATGGCATGGATTAAAGGATGTCGAGACACGATACAGACAGCGATATGTTGATTTGATCGTTAACCCTGAGGTTAAACAGGCATTCGTAAAGAGAAGCATTATCATTAAGGCCATAAGAGACTTTCTAGAAGCAAAAGGTTTTATTGAAGTAGAGACACCCATGATGCAGCCGATTCCAGGTGGCGCAACTGCGAGGCCTTTCAAGACACATCATAATGCACTCGATGCCGACCTTTATCTCAGGATTGCCCCGGAGCTTTATTTAAAAAGGCTTCTCGTCGGCGGATACGAGAGGGTATATGAGCTCAACAGGAATTTCAGGAATGAAGGCATATCAACAAAGCATAACCCTGAGTTTTCGATGCTCGAATTCTATATTGCTTACAGGGATTATAATTTCCTCATGTCATTAACTGAGGAGCTTATTGTAAATATTACTGAAAAAACTCTCGGGACATTAAAAGCGCCATATGGAGATGATATCATTGATTTGACGCCTCCCTGGCCAAGGGTACCGATGCTTGAGGCATTAATGAAAAAAGGTGTTCCTGAGGAGATATTCGATGACAGCGAGAAAGCAGTCGCATGGGCAAAAGAAAATAGGATGGTGATAGAGAAGGGCGCATCCCTTGGAAAAATCCTTGATGAGATATTCAAAGAGAAAGTGGAGCCTGACTTGATCCAGCCTACATTTATTATTGACCATCCTGTTGAACTGTCACCATTGGCCAAGAGAAAGTCCGACAACCCCGGCCTTGTTGAACGGTTTGAGCTTTTTGTTACATCGAGGGAGATTGCAAATGCATTCTCCGAGCTGAATGACCCCATGGATCAGAGGGAGAGGTTTCTTAAGCAGGTTGAGGCAAAGGCCGGCGGTGATGAAGAGGCGCACAGCATGGATGAGGATTTTGTCAGAGCCCTTGAATATGGTATGCCTCCCGCAGCAGGGGAGGGCATCGGAATTGACAGACTTGTTATGCTGCTAACAAACTCGCAGTCTATCAGAGATGTAATACTATTCCCTCAATTGAAACCGGAACAATGATTTTACGATGCAGACATTGTTCATAAATTTATTTAACTTGATGGATTATTGTAAGTATCTTTATTTGTCCAATCCACTAAAAATATTCCGATGCTCATCAGTTAAAGGCACACTTCCGCACTCAGGCGGATTCGCCGAGGCGAAAAGGTATCAAAAAATAAATTTATTCACAACATCTGCATCTGTCAGTTTAACATTACAATGAACCTTCCCTATCAGCTATTCATAGCGCTCCGATACCTTAAATCAAAGAAAAAGCATAAGGGTATTTCTGTTAATACATTAATATCTGTCGGGGGGGTTGCAGTTGGCGTAATGGCGCTGCTCGTTGTCCTGTCAGTAATGAGCGGGTTTCATGAAGATTTGCAGAAGAAGATTCTTGGAGTGAACGCGCATATGGTTATTATCAGCTACAAGGGGATAATGTCAGACTATAAGGATGTGAACAAAGGCTTGAAAAATGACAGGGACATTATTGCATCTGCGCCTTTTATATTGGGACAGGTGATGGTGTCGTATGACAAAAGGGCACACGGAGTCTATTTGCGGGGGATTAACCCTGAAGCAGAGATTAAGACGACAGAGATAGGAAAGTTCATGAAAGAAGGCAGTCTTGAAAAACTGAATGCAGGAGATGGGATGCCCGGAATAATCCTGGGCAAGGAACTCGCAGGCAGTTTGGGAATTTTTCAGGGGGATGTCATTAATATTCTGTCTCCTGTCGGCAAAATAGGCCCTTTGGGAATGCTTCCAAAAATCAAGCAGTTCAGGGTTGTGGGGATATTTGAGGTCGGGATGTTCGAGTATGATTCAAACCTTGTTTTGACTGATATCAGCGCAGCCCAGGAATTTTTTGATATGAAACAGGATATAACAGGAATTCAGCTCAGGCTCGCTGATATTTATAAGGCATCTCTTGTCAGGGAGAGAATACAGAAGGAATTAGCCTTCCCTCTATATGCAAAAGACTGGATGCAGATGAACAGGAACCTGTTTTCAGCCCTGAAACTCGAAAAATTCGCCATGTTTATCATCTTAATCCTTATAATCCTTGTTGCGTCATTTAATATTGTGAGCACATTGATCATGAATGTCATGGAGAAGAAGAGAGAGATAGCAATTCTTAAGGCAATGGGAGCAACAGACAGGGGCGTCATGAATATCTTTATGCTGCAGGGGCTGTTTATAGGCGTAGTCGGCACGATTATCGGGGTCACCGGAGGATATCTCTTATGCTATGTCTTAAATACATACGAGATTATAAAACTGCCGGCTGATGTATATTATCTGAGCCGCCTGCCTGTTAAGACAAAATTTATTGATTTTGTAACTGTCTCCCTCTCTGCGGTCATCATCAGTTTTCTCGCAACTATCTACCCGGCATGGCAGGCTGCGAAGATGAATCCGGTGGAACCGCTAAGGTATGAGTAAATGATAAACAGGCAGGATAAAACATTTTTGCTCATTCTCGGTCGTACCGACCTCCGAGGTGAATTCTTTCAAAAAAGAATTCAAATCCGTAAAAATGCTTTATCCTGCCTTATATATTTGGGAAGGGAATTGTGTTTAAACTCATAAGAAGACTTATAGGGATCGCTATCCTTGCTGCGATTGTTTTCCTTGCCCTTTCATTATGGCAGGGCGGAAAGCCTTTCAGATGGTTTGGCCAGAAGTCGGAACAGGCAGGAGAAGTTCTTAAAAAGAAGAGCGAGGAAGTTGGCGAAGAGGCTGAGAAGATAAAAAGAAAAACAGATGATATGAAAGAAACTACAAAAAAAGTGGGAGAAGGTATCAGGAAGACAGGAGAAAAAATAAAGGATATTACAGGCACAAAAACTGAAAAGTAAGAGGATATGTATTGAAGAGTTTAATTGAAACAAAAGATCTGAAGAAGGTATTTATAACTGATGCCGGGGAGCTTAATGTGCTGAAGGACATTAGCCTCTCCATAAAAGAAGGGGAAATGGTGGGGATAGTAGGCGCATCAGGGGTGGGTAAGAGCACCCTGCTCCATATACTTGGGGCGCTGGACAGGCCGACTTCCGGTAATCTCTATTACAGTAACACGGATGTTTTTTCGCTCGACAGAAATTCTCTCGCAACTTTCAGGAACAAAACAATAGGCTTTGTCTTTCAGTTCCATCACCTCCTCCCTGAATTTTCAGCCATTGAGAATGTGATAATGCCCGGACTGATAAATAAGGGGTCAAGGGGTCAAGGGGTCAAGGGGTCAAGTTATGCTGAAATCAGGGACAGAGCAGAAAGACTTCTGAGTGATATGGGATTATCTGATAGAAAGAAACACAGGCCGGGAGAGCTCTCAGGCGGGGAGCAGCAGAGAGTTGCAGTTGCAAGGGCATTGATACTCGAGCCGAAAGTTGTGCTTGCAGACGAACCCACAGGCAACCTCGATACAACGACCGGTGAAGAACTCTTCAGGATATTCATTGATCTCAATAAACAAAAGGGGATCACTTTCGTGATCGTAACCCACAACGAATCCCTCTCAAGCCGCTGCCATAGGATACTTAAGATGGTGGACGGAAGGCTGACCGACGGATATATTTAACTTCAAAGTCAGATCCATGAGAGGTGGTCTTTGAAAGGTTTATTGACAGATTAGCATGGAAGGTCTTCAGTCAGGTTTTCGGGCAGATTCGATGATGCGATCAATCCTTGTTTTTGGTGGACCACCGAATGCTTTTTTTAATTCTTCAGCAGAAAAGCTTTTCTTTAGAAAAGAGATTACATCTGTCCTCTCTTTCCAGCAGCCGATAATATTCCTGCATGGCAATCCCTCATTCATAGAAGTGCAATAGGAAAATTCAACCAGCATCCCTAATTGATTGCAGTAGATATACATATCTATATATTAACAAAAAAGGGGAGGATGAAATCCTCCCCTATAATCGATAATATCAGGAAACGTTATGGTTTCGGGAATTTCTCGAGATCTTTTAAGAGGTTTTTGATATCGCTGTCAGGCAGAACATAATCATCAAGTTTCCCTGATAAGTAAGCATCATACGCTGCAAGATCAATGATACCGTGTCCGCTCCAGTTCATAAGAATAACCTTTTCCTTGCCTTCTTCTTTTGCCTTTTTTGCCTCATCTATTGTGCAGGCAATTGCGTGGTTTGTTTCAGGCGCCGGGATAAAACCTTCTGTTCTCGCAAAGGCAATGCCGGCTGCAAAGGTTTCAAGTTGTGTATACGATTTCGCCTCTATAAGCTTATCCGCATACAACCTGCTTATGATGGGGGCCATTCCGTGGTATCTAAGCCCGCCGGCATGGATAGGAGCGGGAACGAACCCATGGCCCAGAGAATACATGGCGATAAGAGGGGTGGTCTCCGCAGTATCTCCAAAATCATAGACATAAGCGCCTTTTGTCATAGAGGGACATGAAGCAGGTTCTACAGCCATTATCTTCACATTCTTGCCGTGTATCTTATCCCTTACAAACGGAAGCGCAAGGCCTGCAAGGTTGCTTCCTCCGCCTGCGCATCCGATTACGATATCAGGATACTCACCGATAGATGAAAGTTGTTTGTGTGCCTCGAGCCCGATGATTGTCTGATGCAAAAGCACATGGTTTAAAACGCTTCCGAGAGAATATCTCGAATCTTTAGTAGTAACAGCATCTTCTATTGCTTCACTAATGGAGATGCCAAGGCTTCCCGGATGTTCCGGATTCTGTTCAAGGAATTTTCTTCCTGCATTTGTATCAGGGCTGGGGCTGGGTACACACTTTGCACCCCAGGTTTCCATCATGAGCCTTCTGTAAGGTTTCTGATTGTAACTTATCCTGACCATATATACTTTTAATTCCAGCCCAAACTGGTTGCATGCGAAAGCGAGAGCGCTGCCCCACTGGCCTGCTCCGGTTTCTGTTGCAAGCCTTTTTATACCGAAAACTTTATTGTAATAGGCCTGAGCTATGGCTGTATTGGGCTTATGGCTGCCTGGAGGGCTTACCCCTTCGTTCTTGAAGTATATTCGCGCAGGTGTTTTAAGAGACTGTTCCAGAAAGCGCGCCCTGTATAAGGGTGTCGGCCTCCAAATAAGGTATTTTTCAAGAACTTCATCCGGTATATTGATCCATCTTTCAGTACTGACCTCTTGCTCAATCAAGTTCATCGGAAACACTGGCGCGAGCATATCGGGTGTTATTGGCTGTCCTGTCCCTGGATTGAGAGGCGGCGGCACAGGATTCGGCATGTCAGCCTGGATATTGTACCACTGTTTTGGAATATCCTTTTCGTTTAATATAATTTGTCTGTTCACGTTTACCCCCTTTAATTTATTGTGTTTAATAACAGGTGATATTTTACTTATTGGCGATATTTTTTTAAAGTGCTTTTACAATGTCTTTTGCAATGTTGCCTTGACAAGAAAATGATTATACATTAAATTAACACGATGCGGAAACCATTTATTGCTGCAAACTGGAAAATGAACAAGACCATTTCCGAGACTCAGGAGTTCATAAGAAAATTTATTCCTGAGGTAAAAGACAGCTCTGATGTAACCATAGCAATAGCGCCGCCTTTTACGTCGTTACCGGCAGCAGCAGCGATGATTAAAGACACCGGCATTATCCTTGCTGCACAGAATCTGTTTTATGAAGAGAAGGGGGCATATACAGGAGAAATATCACCGCTTATGCTCGTTGATATTGGCTGTACATATGTCATTATCGGTCATTCTGAAAGGAGGCAATATTTTCATGAAACAGATGATACAGTAAACAAAAAAATAAAGGCGGCAAAAAAAGCGGGTCTTGGAGTTATCTTTTGCATGGGAGAATCTCTGGAAGAGAGGGAGGCAGGAAAGACCTTTGAAATATTACAGAGAGAGACAGAGAAAGGACTTGAGGGTGTAGACCCTGAGAGTATTGTGATTGCATATGAACCCATATGGGCTATCGGTACAGGAAAAACAGCAACCACTGAACAGGCTCAGGAGGCACATGCCTATATCAGGGAAAAACTGAGAGTTTCATATGGAAATAAAGCTGATGAATTGTGTATTATATATGGTGGTAGTATAACGCCGGACAATGTAGATTCTATTATGGCTTGCAGGGATGTAGATGGCGCTCTTGTCGGCGGTGCAAGCCTTAAGTTTGAAAGCTTTAGCAGAATAGTTAATTTCAGGAGATAAAAATGACCACTTTTTTAATTATTGTTCATGTTACGGTTTCTCTCTTCCTTATTGCCGTAGTCCTGCTCCAGAGCGGTAAGGGAGCGGATATGGGCGCAGCTTTTGGAGGGTCAAGTCAGACACTTTTTGGTAGCCGCGGCGCAGCGACTTTTCTCAGTAAAATGACAACGATATCAGCAGTTGCTTTTATGCTTACATCGTTTATACTGGCGATTGTTACTACTAAAGGCAGTTCAATTGTGAAAAAAGTACCTGTCACACAGGAGCAAAAATCAGTTCCTCCGGCAGCCGGGACTACTCCAGGTGTTGATACAAAAGCAGTCCCTATGCCTTTGCAGCAGGGGAAGCCAACCCCTCAGCCTGCGGCACCACAGGCACAACAGCAAGCGCCGCAAGCACCAACGAAATAATTGCACCTTAAGAAACGGTAGGTTTTAAGGATATTTTAGTTGCAGTCTCTGGACGGCGGATGACTTTCCGGTTTCTTCATCAATCTCGATAACGACAGCAGAAAAGATGCCTTCACCTTTAGCTGTCTCAAACCGCATCGGCATATTTGTTAAGAACCGCTCTATAATTTGTTCTTTTTCGATACCTATAACAGAATCGTATGGCCCTGTCATTCCGACATCTGTTATGTAAGCGGTCCCGCCAGGCAATATCTTTTCATCAGCAGTCTGGACATGCGTATGGGTTCCGATGACAGCGCTTACTTTGCCGTCCATATAATATCCGAAAGCAATCTTTTCTGAAGTTGCCTCTGCGTGGAAATCGATGATTATCATTTTTGTTGCACTGCGCAGTTTTTCTACTTCGTCTTTGCCGGTTCTGAAAGGGCAGTCAATATGTGACATGAATACTCTTCCTGAGATATTGATTACCCCTATTTTAATTCCATTGTGCAAGGAATACAGCAGACTCCCATAGCCTGGCACACCCGGAGGATAATTTATTGGCCTGAGCACCCTGTTTTCCTTTGAGATCTGAGGGATAAATTCTTTCTTGTCCCAGACATGATTTCCTGTTGTAATAACATGAACACCATGGCTGAAAATCTCTGAGGCTATCTTGTCTGTTATTCCAAACCCGCCTGCTGCGTTTTCACCGTTCGCAATAACAAGGTCTATCTTGTATCTGTTAACAATCGCTGGAAGGAGCGCCTTTGTTGCGTTTCTCCCTGTTTTGCCTACTATGTCACCGATAAAAAGAACTTTCATGAACTGCTATTTGGCATATTCAACATACCTGGACTCTCTGATAACGGTAACTTTTATCTGACCAGGGTATGTCATCTCAGACTCTATTTTTTTTGCGAGTTCCCTCGATATCATAGATGATATCTCATCGGTCACATCCTCAGGCTTGACTATTATTCTTATCTCTCTTCCCGCCTGGATCGCGTAACATTTCTCTACACCTTTATATGAGAGGGCCATCTGTTCAAGTTTCTCAAGGCGTTTGAGATAATTTTCTATGCTCTCTTTTCTGACGCCAGGGCGCGCAGCTGAAAGTGCATCCGCAGCAGCTACGAGAGCAGCCTCAACAGTTATTGGGTCGCCTTCACCATGATGCACCAGTATGGCATTTGTTACCTTGTTATTCTCTCCAAGCTTCTTTGCCATATTTGCGCCTATTTCCTGATGAGATCCTTCTACTTCATGGTCTATTGCTTTGCCGATATCGTGAAGTATCCCTGCCCTCTTTGAGAGCTTAACGTCCACTCTTAATTCTCCGGCCATCATGCCTGCAAGATAAGCTACCTCCCTTGAATGCTGGAGAACATTCTGACCATATGATGTTCTGTATTTGAGCCTTCCGATCAATCTTACAAGTTCAGGGTGGATGCCGGAAAGGCCAAAGTCAAAGACAGCTTTTTCTCCTTCTTCTCTGATATATGTCTCAACTTCTTTCTTTACCTTTTCGACTATCTCCTCGATCCTTGTAGGGTGGATCCTTCCATCAGTAATAAGCCGTTCAAGCGAGAGTCTCGCTATCTCACGCCTGACAGGGTCAAAGGCAGACAGTGTCACTGTCTCAGGTGTGTCATCTACAATAAGGTCAACACCTGTTGCAGCTTCCAGCGCCCTTATGTTTCTGCCCTCCCTGCCTATAATACGGCCTTTCATCTCATCATTCGGAAGGTTGACAGAGGTTACGGTTGCATCAGTAACATAATCGCTTGCATATCTCTGTATAGAGAACCCTATAATCTCTTTTGCCTTTTTATCTGCGTTTTCTCTTGCCTCATCTTCGATCTTTTTGGCAAGTCTGGCGCCCTCGAACCGTGATTCTTCTTCGATTTTCCTCAGAAGCTCCTGTTTTGCCTCTTCAGAACTCAATCCTGATATTTTCTGGAGCATTTCAGTTTGCTCTTTTATTAACTTGTTGAATGTGTTGTCCTTTTCCTGAATAGCCCGCTCCTTTGATGTGTAATCTTTTTCTCTTCTGTTTAATTCCTGCTCTCTTCTTTCGATCTGTTCAAACTTTTTATCAAAACTCTCTTCTTTCTGTCTCAGCCTTTTATCAAGATGGTTTAATTCTGAACGCCTTTCCCTTACCTCTTTTTCAGCCTCTGCTTTGGCCTGGTAGACGATATCCTTGGCCTCAACATGCGCCTCTTTTTTTAAACTCTCAGCTTCTCTTTGCGCCTCATCAAGCGCTTTTGCCTTTGCCTGTTCAATTTCAATTGTCTTGTTTTTGATTTTTGCCTGGGAAATAAGAGCGAAGACTAAGCCGGCAACGAGACCTGTACATACTGCTATGACTATATATACTATCGGTTGCATATATGTTAAACCCCCTTTTCAATCTTCCCTTAACATCGAGGGATTTCGTTAATGAAGCATAAAGAGCTTCTTTTTTTGATATATGGATTTTAAAGGTTGGGTTATGGTTTTGACAGGAATTTTGGAGGTGAGAAAATTTTAATTGTGAAGATAAATTTCCATTTACTCTCTATCATATAAAATTTATTTGAAATCCCCCAAAAAAATATATGCGCCATAAAAACCAACCTAATACAATAAACCCACCCTGCCGTGTAAGGAGAAATTAGATCCGCCTATAAAATAGGTGGGTGCCCTGAAAGAGTCTTTAGGCTTTCTCCTCTCAGGAGACATGCACACCAACTCTTTACGCAAGCTCCCAAAAGATCTAATTTGCCGGATCAAATGTTCCCCCTATCACAAACAGGGCAGGCAATTCGAATGAAATTAAATAATTTCCTCCCTGAGAGTTTTTATATAAATAAGATAAACTAAAATCGCATCATATGGCAAGTGGATTTTTTGATGTGCTGAATTAATAGTTTATATATAAATATTTAGAAAAATTAGAACTTATAGCGTTCGGACGTCACAGAAGGTTCTATGGAACAGGAAATAGTGGTATACAGCCGCAAAAAACAACACTTTTGTATATAAAAATATATTTCCTGGATAGTTGCAGGGATAACTTAAACTAATTGTTTAAAATTTAAGTTTTAAGGATGTTTTTAGGGATTGAATATGTGCAGGATAGATTTCCATCGGTAATGCATTCATCACGATTTACTTCTTTTCCGAGAAGTTCCTTAAATGCCTGGAGATGATATCGGCAGGCCTCTTTGTATTCTGTAGCTAACTTAAAGATCGGGCAGTTGAAAAGTTTTAAATTATAATGATTGTTTGCTTCGGAAAGTTCAGCGTAATATCCTTCAGATTCAAAGTAATCCTTAAGGCCATAAACCTTTTCCTGAACGGTATTTTTATCCGCTATAAAATCCCTGGCTTCCTTTATAAACCTGTTTCTGTGCCATTTGAAAATCTCATCTATCTTGTCTTTTCCATCATGCTTCTCAATGTCTTTGAATAAATCCATTATAAACTTATCGTATGCCTTGGGGAACAGAGCTTCTGCTTTATCAGTAAGTTTATAGAGAAAAGCCGGTCTTCCAATCCCCTGTCTTTTGGCTATGTAGTCTATGAGGCCTTTTCTCTCCAGCGAGAGAAGGTGTTGTCTTATGCCCATCGATGTTATACTCAATTCCCTGCTGAGATCATCTATAGATAAAGGGCCTCTTTTTTTAAGGAGGAGAATTATTTTTTCCCGTGTGGGATTTTCGTTATAAACCGACCACATATATAAAAAATAACATAAATTGAATTTTTTGTAAATAAAATACTAAAATTAAAACTATTAATTCAGAAACAACCATAAGCAAAATCTATATCATTCCGCAATCTCTACCCTGTTACGCCCATTTGCCTTAGCTGCGTAAAGTGCGGAATCTGATACTTCAATAAGTTTTTCAGGGGTGTCTATAGCAGGTCCGGGAACGCTCGCAATCCCGATGCTGACGGTAATCTTTCGTTGTATTCCGGTAAATGTATGGACTGAGATCTCTGAAAGTATTCTGGATGCAGCGGTTAATGCATGTTCCTTGTCGGTTCCATGAAGGAGCACGATAAATTCCTCACCCCCCCATCGTGCTGCTGTATCCACTTCTCTCAAACAATTCTTTATTATCTTTGCGATTTCCTTAAGGACAATATCTCCCGCATGGTGTCCGTATTCATCATTTATATTCTTAAAGTGGTCGGCATCTATCATCAGGCATGCAATGGGAGTTTTGAATCTGACAGATCTTGCAAATTCATTTTCAAGTACACTCCAAAAGTGCCTTCTGTTGAATATTTCCGTCAACGGATCAGTGATAGAGAGGGTTTTAAGTTGTGTAAGCACCTCCTCCAACTCGCGATTTTTCTTCTTCAACTCATCCTGCAAGGCTTTTGTTCTCAGGGAAGCATATATCCGTGCATTCAGTTCGATTTCGTTATAAGGCTTTGCGAGGTAGTCATCAGCGCCTGCTTTTAACCCTGTAACCTTATCCATCGTTGTGCCTTTGGCGGTAAGCATGATTATAGGGATAGCCTTGGTATCTTCATCGATTTTTAACCAGCGTGAAACCTCATTCCCATCCATGTCAGGAAGGACGAGATCAAGAATTATAAGGTCTACAGGTTGTGTCTTAGCTACCTTTATTGCTGAAGCGCCATTTTCAACATGTATAATCTCGTAACCGTTCTTCTCCAAATAATCCTTTGTGAGCTTTGCCTGGAGTTTGTCGTCTTCAACAAAAAGGATCCTTGTCAGCGCCATCGTATAAACCTTAAATTTAAATTTTAGCTTATTTTATCAGATTTTCAGAATTTTGTAGCTAATTATAAATCAAATGCTATTTTATTAATAGATGCCGCAAGGGAAAAAATATCTGTAAGCAATGACAAACATATTCTTGTTCATATAAGCGACTATTTGCTAAACTTCTCTATGTTTTCTGAAATCCCAACTATCAGGTTCGCTTTAGAAAAAAAACTCTACCAGCTGATTATCAGCAGACTGAATGGAGAAGAGATTTATCTAAAATCTTACCGGGAAAATATATTTGGGCTGATAGAAAAAGGTATCGGTGGTTTTATAATCTTCGGTGGCAAAAAGGAGGAGGTAAGGAATTTCATTGACAAGATGCAGTCAGTTTCAGAAATGCCTCTCTTTACAGCATCGGATATAGAACGTGGAGCAGGGCAGCAGATACAGGGTTGTACATGTTTCCCCTGCCAGATGGCTATAGCGTCGGCAATTGATACTGAAAGTGAGGATTTATTGAAACTGAGAAATACGGTAAATGCAATTGCAGATGAGGCAAAGGATATCGGAATAAACATGCCCCTTATCCCTGTCCTTGATGTAAACAGAGATCCTGATAACCCTATTATTTGTACAAGGGCATTTTCTGATAACCCTGAAAATGTGGCAAGGCTCGGATCGGAATATATAAAGATATTGGAAAGTTCAAATCTTATCAGTTGTGCCAAGCACTTTCCAGGACATGGTGATACATCTGAAGATTCTCATATCCTGCTTCCGGTCATCAATAAATCTTACAAAAATCTGATCGAGACGGATATAATGCCGTTCAAAGAGGCAATCAGCTCAGGAGTAAGCAGCATAATGATCGGACATTTGAGTATCCCTGCAATTGATCATAAGCCTGCAAGCATATCCAAAAAGATCATTTCCAATATATTAAG
>Ga0194126_10005592_pt1 | contig 18403 bp, 16 predicted proteins | sample TA2KigC150mmetaG_FD_148641 | JGI IMG/M metagenome (GOLD analysis project Ga0194126, IMG submission 148641) | Freshwater microbial communities from Lake Tanganyika, Tanzania - TA2015035 Kigoma Deep Cast 150m | ecosystem: Environmental > Aquatic > Freshwater > Lake | place: Tanzania: Lake... | reverse complement strand
CCGCAGCAATCACCGTATAGCCGTTTTCCACCAATAACTTGAGGACATCCAGGTCGATGATCTCCCTTGGTAATGGCGAAGGCACAACTCGCCGGAATCCCCTGCCCGCATCTTCCATCACATGCCATCCGAATTGGCTCTTATTGGCAAGCGCCTCGTCCTCCGACATAAAGGACCCGATCGGTTTGGTAGGGTTTTCAAAGGAAGGGTCATCCCTGTCTACAAGGGTCTGCGTCACCACCGTGGTCACCCTTTTTGAAATGCCTCTTTTTCGAAATTCATTCAGGAGGGCTTTCTGGATCATGTACCCGATTGCCCCCTGGGTGTCCGCACCGCAGATATCCAAGGGAATCAGAGGAAGCTCATGGCGGGCCAATTCCCCCCTTCGATAGATAAAACCGACCTGGGGACCATTGCCATGGGTGATGATGATATTCAAACCTTCTTCAATAAGATCTGTAATATATTTGGAAGTTTCTTTAACGGCCTCATATTGCCAGGATAAGGCAATTCGGTCTTTATCTTTGATTAAAGAATTTCCACCGATGGCAAGAACGGTGAGGGATGATTTCATAGAATAACCTCATTGATTTCGAAATTCCAATAACCGTAGTAGTATAACTCTTTAAAACGGCTATCAGAGGATCAGGTGATCAGGGAGTGGACATCGGGATACCAGAATATCAGGTTAAAAAAGAAGTTTTTATCTGGTCTCCTGATTTCCTGGTACCCTGCCCCCTGATATCCTGGTCACCTGATACCCGGTTTGTTTGGCGATCGGTGTTTCGAATTTAGTTATTGTAATTTGACTGCTATTTTTTTCCAAAAATCATGGCGAGCAGGGCCATTCTTACGAAGACGCCGTTTCTCATCTGCCGGAAGTAGGCGGCTCCGGGATAGGCATCCACATCAGGGTGAATCTCATCCACCCTCGGCAGAGGATGAAGGATAGAAATTTTCTTCTTTAATTTATCGAGGAAGGGTCGGTCAATGATAAAACTGCCCTTTACCTTCTCGTATTCCGAGAGGTCAGCGAACCTCTCCTTCTGGATTCGGGTCATATAGACGAGATCGCTTGCACGGGCGGCCTCCATCATGTCCCCTGTTTCAACGATCTTCACTCCCTTTCCTCTTAAATTTGAAGTGATTTCCTCCGGCATTCTAAGTAAATCCGGCGAAACGAAGTAGAGTTTCGACTGAAAAAGGGATAAAACCTCAACCAGGGCATGAACCGTTCTTCCATTTTTAAGGTCTCCGACCAATGAAATTGTTAAGTTCTTAAGAGAACCCAGTTCTTTCTGGATGGTATAGACATCAAGAAGCGCCTGAGTGGGATGCTGGCCTGCTCCATCTCCGGCATTGATCACAGGGATTGGAGTGGCATCCGCTGCTTCTATTGCCGATCCGGTGCGCGGATGGCGAAGCACAATCACATCGGCATATTGAGAAACGGTCCTGATGGTATCGACCAGAGTCTCACCCTTTGCCACAGATGAGCTTTCAACAGATCCCATGCCGATGGCTCCCCCCCCCAGTCTCTGAATGGCAGCCTCAAAAGAGAGCCGGGTTCGGGTGCTCGGTTCATAAAAAAGGGTTGCGATGATCTTTCCTTTTAAAATAGGAAGACTATCTTTCTTCTTCAACTCCTTCTCAAACCCCGAAGCCACCTTCAGGATGGCTTCGATGTCCTTCTTCGCAAACTGATTTCCGTGGAGTATATCTTTTCCTTTGAGTATGGGCATGGTAACCTCCTAACTCCATGGTTATCAGGATATCAGGTGATCAGGGAGTGGACATCGGGATACCAGAATATCAGGTTAAAAAAGAAGTTTTTATCTGGTTTCCTGATTTCCTGGTACCCTGCCCCCTGATATCCTGGTAACCTGATCCCCTATGGATTTATAATTTAACCCTATTTATCTTCGTTGAAAGAAACTTCCCATCACCGGGTTTTCCTTTCATCTCTCCGTCTTCAATCAAAATTTTTCCTCGCTGCATCACAAGAACCGGTTTCCCCTTGCCTCTCCTGCCTTCGTAAAGCGTATAGGGAGCTCCGGAATGCTGGGTCTGATGTCGAATGGTATGGGTTTGTTTCGGGTCAAAGAGGAAGAGATCGGCATCTGCGCCTCTCTGAATCGTCCCTTTTTTCGGGTAGAAGCCAAAGATTTTTGCGGGGTTCTCCGAGAAAAGTTGAACGCATTTTGTCAGTTTAATTCTTCTCTTGTTAACACCTTCGTCGTAAGTGACGCTGAACATCGTCTCAGTCTGAGGAGAGCCATAGGGAGATTCAAAAAAAGGATCATCTAACTTCTTCGCCTTTGGCGCATGGTCGCTTGCCACAGTATCTATAATGCCTTGCTGGATCGCCCTCCAGAGGGCGAGACGATCCTTTTCTGTTCGTAGAGGGGGGCCAATCTTTGCCAGGGGCCCTAACTTTTGAAGTTTGGCATCCGTCATCGTCAGGTATTGTGGGCAGGTCTCAACATAGACGGTCTGTCCCTCTGCCCTTGCTTGCTGAAGGGGAAGCACGCCTCTCGCCGTGCTCAGATGGACGACGTAGAGAGGGCAGCGAGTGACTGCCGCAATCGATATGGCCCTGAAGATCGCCTCTGCCTCGAGATAGTCAGGCCTCGTCTTAAGAAAAACCCTTTTCTGATCCTCTCCTCTCTTTAATGAACGATCTTCAAGATAGTCTGTCACCAGGCCATTCTCTGCGTGAACCATGGCCATTCCACCACACTCCGCAATCAAGTCCATGGCTTTTGCAAGATGGTAATCATCAGTCATCCACTTCAGCTTGGCATAGGCCATGAACATCTTAAAGGAAGAGACACCGAGATCGAAGGCTTTCGGGATCTCTTCGATTTGAGAAGCCGGGTCGAATAATGTCCCGTGGATTCCAAAATCGAGACACGATTTCTTTGAGCCCTCTTCCTGATATTGCTTGATCGTGTCGATCAGTTTCATTCCGGGCTTCGCATAGGCAAAATGGATGAGGGTAGTCACGCCTCCGTGGGCCGCAGTCAGGGTAGCCCCTCCTATATCGTCTTCATAAACAGGATGGACATGGACATCAATTACCCCCGGCATGACATAGTTGCCCGAGGCATCGATAATCCGTCCTGCTTCTTCTCTTTTTATTCCAGGTTCGACCCTGACAATCTTCTCCCCTTTGATGGCAACATCCGCCTTACGGATTCCAGAACCAGAAATGACAAGGCCCTTCTGAATCAGGATGTCATATTTCCTCTCCATACCCCTCACCCCTCACGCCTTGCCCTTTACGGAGCTAACTTTAAGCGCTTTAACGATCTGTGTGTATCCGGTGCACCGGCATAAATTTCCCCTGATGTACTCCCGTATTTCCTCTTCTGTGGGTTGAGGGTTTTCGTCCAATAGCGCCTTTCCCGTCAGAATCATCCCGGGGGTGCAAAACCCGCATTGAACAGCTCCGTGGTTCAGAAAAGATTCCTGAACCGGATGAAGACTTCCGTCAGATCCGGAAATGCCCTCGATGGTGACCACATCGCTTCCATCCACAGCCATGGCCAAAGTCAGGCATGCCAGAACCGGTTCGCCATCAAGGAGAACCGTGCAGGAGCCGCACTCCCCGATGCCGCACCCATATTTCGCCCCTGTTAATTCCAGATGTTCTCGCAGGACATTGAGAAGGAGTTCATTGGAAGAAACAAAAAGCTCCCTCTTCACGCCGTTGACTGTCAATGTGATCTGTTTTTTCAAATTGTCACCCCTGTCTCTACTTCATTGTTTTGGATATTCCGCAATCCGAATTCCGAAATCCGAAATTACATAATAAGCGCCATCAGCGCCTTCTGGGTATGGAGCCGGTTCTCTGCCTGATCGAAGATGACGCTGTTCTTTGAATCGGCCACCTCATCCGTCACCTCTTCTCCCCGATGAGCCGGCAGGCAGTGCATAAAAATATAGTCCTCTTTGGCTCCCTTGACCAACTTGGAATTGACCTGATAGGGTTTCAGAATCTTCACCCTCTCCGAATGCTCTTTCTCCTTGCCCATGCTGGCCCAGACATCGGTGTAGATGACATCCGCTCCTTTGACCGCTTCCTTCGGGTCATTCGTTACCTTCACTTCCGATCCGCTTTTTTTAGCTTCTTTCTTTCCCAGTGACACCACTTTCGAATCGGGTTCATACCCCTTCGGGCAGGCGAGGATGATATTCATTCCCACCTTTGAACAGCCCTCGATCAGGGAATGGGCAACATTATTGCCGTCTCCCACATAGGCCAGTTTCAATCCTTCAAGCCGTCCCTTCTTCTCATAGACGGTGAACAGATCGGCAAGCCCCTGGCAGGGATGGGAAAAATCAGAGAGGCCGTTGATCACGGGGACTTTTGAGTGTTCAATGAGATCAAGGATCGTCTGATGAGCAAAGACTCTCGCCATAATCCCGTTCACATAACGGGAAAGCGTCCGGGCTGTGTCTCCGATTGTTTCTCCCCTGCCTAATTGTAAATCGGTCGAACTCAAATAGAGGGCATAACCTCCAAGCTGCCACATCCCGACTTCGAAAGAAACACGGGTTCGTGTGGAAGGCTTCTCAAAGATCATGGCCAGGGCCTTTCCTTTGAGCACAGGATGTTCCTGCCCACGAATGAGTTGAAGTTTCAATAACTCCGACGTCTTCAGTATCTGTTCCAACTCCTCCTTTGTCAGGTCATTCAGCGTAGCCAACGATCTGCCATTCATTTGCACTGCCATCTTTCTGTACTCCTTTCACTTATTTTTAATTGATCCCTGCAATGCCTGACTTTTTTCCAATCCGCATTCCGAGATCCGCAATCCGCAATTATGGTACGGCTCTTTTCCAGGCAAGGTTGATTGCATCCCGAACCAGTATTTTCGACACCTCTTTCCGATACCAGGCTGTTGAACGCAGATCGCTGATGGGTTTAATTTTCTCTGACACCAAGAGACTCGCCTTCTCGACCAACTCCTCTTTAAACGTCCTCCCTATCACGATTTTTTCTGCCTCCTCTGTCCTCAAAGGAATCGGCGCAACAGAACCCATCACTATTTTACAATCCCTACAAAGATCTCCTTCTCGTTCGATCACCACTGCCGCACTGACTTTGGCCAAATCGGCGGAAACCCTGCCTAATTTAATAAAAGCGCTCCCTGTGTTGGCTTTTGGCTCCGGGATCTGGATCTCAACCATCAATTCCTCTCGGGTTAGAAGAGTCTCACCGGGTCCGGTAAAAAAGGTTTCAAGGGGAATCGTCCTTTCCTTATCTCCCCCGATCATCTTGACCCTTGCCCCGAAGGCAATCAGAGGAGGGGCGGAATCGGCCGCAGGGGATCCGTGACAGAGGTTTCCTCCAAGAGTCCCCATCGTCTTAATCTGTACGGAAGTCACAGCCTTTGTCGCCTCATGGAGCGCCGTATACCGTTTTTGGATGAATCCGTTTTTCTCAATTTGCCGGAAGGTGGTGAGAACGCCGATACGCAGGCCGTGCTCGATGATCAGGTACCTGAGCGCAGGAATCTTGGAGAGGTTGATGAGGACCTCCGGATGAACCCTGCCCATCTTCATCCGTACGATGAGATCCGTACCTCCGGCCATGAACCTGGCCCTTCGCCCAAAGGTAGCCATCCACTTTACCGCTTCCTCAACGGTATGAGGTTCAACAAATTCAAACTCCTGAGAGAGGATGTGAGAATTAATCATTTTAGCTAACCAAACATTGCAAAATACAAATTGAAAAATTAGCAATTAGCAATGATAAGTCCAAATGGAATTGGTTTTCAATCCTAATTTTTCACTGTTAATTTTTCACTGTTAATTTTGCAATGATCATTGATTTTTTTTAACACCTTCTCCGGTGTGATCGGGATTTCGGTAAAGCGGACTCCGATGGCGTTGTAAACCGCATTGGCAAGGGCAGCAGCTACAGGATTCAGCGCCGCCTCACCAATCCCCTTGGCCCCGAATGGCCCTGTCGGTTCGTAGGTGTCGGTAAAATGGACTTCTATGTTATCCATCTCCGGCAAATCGTTTGCCGTCAACATCTTGAAGTCGGTGATCCAGCCGCCGCTGGTCAGTTCCCCGGATGCCAAATCATATTGCGTATCCTCTAACAGGGCGTAACCTAATCCGCGATAGAGTCCTCCGAACAGTTGCCCTCGGGCCAGATCCGGATTGACCACCTGTCCCACGTCCGCATAGGCAAGGGCCTTTGTTGGCTTGATGACACCGGTCTCCGTGTTCACCTCGACCTCAATGAAGTAGGCCATAAAACAGGGAGGACAGCTAACCTGGCGAAGGCTGTCGACGGCAGCGATGGTACCCCAATCATTGATCTGAGCTGTCTTGGCCACCTCTCCCACAGATATTCTCTTGCCCTGAACACCGTCGACATAGACCATTCCCTGGCCGGCCTCTTCATCCACCTCCATTTTTAAGGAATGGGGAGGGGCCTGCAGAATCCTTGAAGCAAACTCCAGCAGTTTTGTTTTGGCTTGTCCGGTTACCTTATGGAGAGCGCCCCCTCCGCAATAGATGCCCCTTGTAGCGTGGGTGCAAACATCGTACACCGTTGTCCGGGTATCAACCGGCGAGATCCCGACCTTGTCGAGAGGAACCTTAAGCTCCTCTGCTACGATCTTTGCCAGCGCATCGAGGGTTCCTCCTCCGAGGTCCATGAGCGCTGTCAGGAAATCGACTGAACCGTCTTCATTGATCTTGACGATGCTTCCCGAATAGTCAATCACCTCCCCGGCCATCGGGGCCCCGGCCCCGGAAGTGTGAAATCCTCTCGCCACGCCAATGCCTCGTTGAATGACTCCTTCCTTCTTCTTGCGTTTAAACTTATTTTTCCAATCAACCAGTTCCGCTCCCTTCCGGAGCATCTCCTCCACGCCACAACTCCGGATAATCGACTTAACCGTGGGCCCCTGACCCCAGAAAGTCTCCCCCAGCCCGACATAATTTTTAAGGCGCAGATCGATGGGATCCATTTCCAGCCTCTCGGCCACCATGTCCATCATCGATTCGACTGCAAAGGTCACCTGCGGGTTTCCAAATCCCTGCATGGCACAGGCAGGAACTTTATTGGTATAGACCGCCCTGCCCTCAAACTTGAGATGTGGAAGGCGGTAAAGGGAAACCCACCACCCGGCCATGCATCCGAGAAGAGGATAGGCCTGGGTATTGTGAGCTCCAATGTCAACGATCACCCGCATATGGCCTGCAACAAACTTACCTTCTTTTTGAACTCCAAGCTTCAGCCGAATCCACGAGGGATATTTGCAGTGGTCGTGCATATCCTCTTCCCGGGTCGAAATCAGCTTCACAGGTCTTCTTGCTTTCAGGGCAAGGGCAACGCCAATGGGGACAACCGAATTCATCTGGATGCTCGACCCGAAGGATCCGCCCAGAGCCACTTTTTTGACGTTCACTTTACTCAGGGGGATGTTAAAAATTTCTCCCAGTAGCTGCCGGACGTTGTGAATCGTCTGTGTCGTCGTCCACACTGTAATCCCGCCATCTGCCTCAGGCTGGCAGACGACTGATTTTGTCTCCATCTGCGCATGATAGACACGGCCCGTCTCAAACGTCTCTTCGAACACGAACTCTGCTTCGTTGAACCCCTTTTCGATATCCCCCTCAACAATCTCCCGGGAGGCGGCGATGTTGTTTTTAACCTGGATTTCCTCCTGTCCAAACAGGATGCTTTGATGAATCAGAGGACTTCCCTCTTTCATGGCCTCAAAGGGATCAAAGAGTGCCGGAAGCCTCTCATACTCGACCCGGATCAGTCCGATAGCCTGCTCTGCCAGCTCCTCCGTTTCCGCAGCAACAGCGGCAATGGCTTCTCCAACATGCCGGGGGGTGCCGGTCAGTACCTGCCTGTCTTTGAAGGTCTTTGACGGAATGGTGACGATTCGCTCCGCATACTTCATAGCCGGGACATCTTTCGGAGTAATACAGACAGCCCCGAGCTTCTCGGCTTCGCGTGTGTCTATCGTTTTGATCGTTGCATGGGGAAAAGGGCTCCGGAGGACACGGGCATGAAGCATCCGGGGTAGCACGACGTCAGTCGTGTAGATCTCCTGGCCAGTGACCTTGGCGATTCCGTCTTTCCGGATGGAGGCCTTGCCAATCGCATGATATGGTTGATCGCCCATGGGTCTTACCTATCCTTCGTCTTTGACTTCAGTGCCCTCACGATCTTCTCAGGTGTCAGCGGCAAATCATATATTATCACTCCAATGGCATCAAAAACCGCATTTGCAATCGCAGGGGCAACTGAACAGACCGAGGGTTCTCCCACTCCCTTTGCTCCAAAGGGGCCGACGCCATCACCCGATTCCATCAGAATCGTCTCAACATCCGGCACATCTATCGAGGTGGGCAGAAGGTATTCCGAGAAGGAAGGGGTCATGGTGATCCCTTTATTCAGAATGACCTCTTCTGTCAAACTATAGCCCATCCCGTAGATTGCTCCACCTTCAATCTGGCCTTCGACGCTGAGGCGGTTGATCGCTCTCCCCACATCAAAGCAGGAGATCAGTTTCAAGACCTGAATTTTACCTGTCTCCTCATCCACGGCCACCTCTGCACCGTGGGTGCCAAACGTAAAATCAGGGAAGACCTGCCCCTCAATTCTCTCAAGTTGAGTTACATTTCGGAAGGGAGCCTTAAAAAGGCCAACATGGTAAAGGGGGAGCCCATCAGAAGCGCAGGCCCTTACCACTTCCTTTAGAGGAAGACTCTTCCCGGTTCCTTCCTTGTCGATCACTTCCTGGTCGACCAAATCAAGGCTCTCAGGATCAATGCCGAGCATCCCGGCCGCCTTATGGACCAATATCTTCCGGACCTCACGGGCTGCCATGAGCGTTGCATTTCCCGACATATAGAGCTGCCGGGTTGCAGTGGTCGTTCCGGCGAAAGGGGTTAGAGCTGTATCCGCGATATAGATCTTTATGTCTTCAACGGGAACCCCCAGGACTTCGGCCGTGATCTGACAGAGGGAAGAGGCCTGGCCGCCCCCGATGTCCTGAATTCCCGCACGGATGGTCACACTTCCATCCATTTCGATCGAGACATGGGAGCGTGAGGTGTCATGGAGAAAGACCATTCTTCCATAACTCGTCATCCCGGAGGCAATTCCCCTTCCGATTCTCATCTGATCGGAGGGCAAAGTTCTCTCTCCCAGGGCCTCGATGACTTTCTCCGTAGTCTCCTTCAAGGCGACATGTCGTTCAAGTACCTGCCCGGTGGCTAAAGCTTCCCCCTTTCCGAGATAGTTCATCATACGAATCTTTTCAGGCTCCAATCCGGTCTGCCTGGCCAATTCATCCATCTGTGATTCATAGGCAAAACAGACCTGGGGCGCTCCGAATCCGCGATTGGCGCTTGTGAAGGTATTATTCGTCAGGACGGTATAACCATCCACTCTTACATGAGGGATTCGATAAGGCCCTGCAGCATTCACCATCGAGTAGAGAAGCACCCATGGGCTGAGATAAACATAAGCGCCCGCATCGGAGACCAGTTTGGCCCGAAGCGCAGTCAATCGTCCGTCCTTCTTCGCCCCTGTCTTATAAATCATCACATAGGGATGACGCTTGCTGTGAGAAAGGATAGACTCCTCACGGGTATAAGTCAATTTGACAGGTCTTCCTGTTTTATAAGTAAGGAGAGCAAGGAACGCTTCAACGGTGATATCCTCTTTACCGCCGAAACCTCCGCCCACATAAGTTCCAATCACCCTTACCCGGTTATGGGGAAGATTGAGGACATCGGCAATACCCCTGAAATGTTCGATCACCTGTGTGGAGACTCGAATCGTGATGACTCCGTCTTCATCAGTCCAGGCCATTCCGGATTCCGGCTCCAGATAGGCATGATCGACAAAGGGAACGCGGTAGGTGTTCTCCACGATGATATCGGCTTCGGAGAAACCCGTCTCCACATCGCCCTTTACTACCTCATAATGGGTGATGATATTGGGTCTTCCCTCCTGAACCAAAGGGGCATCGGGTTTCATCGCCTCGATTGGATCGAAGATTCCGGGAAGCGGTTTATAATCCACTCTAATCAATTCCAGGGCCTTTTCCGCAATCTCCTCTGTCTCAGCCGCAACGAGCGCTACAGCCTCCCCCATGAAGTGGACTTTTCTATCTGCGAGAACACGGTAGAGCCCTTCAAACCCGCCGCCTACTGTGTGGGTCTGTCCGAAACGCGTGACCGATTCGTTTCGGGGAACATCTTTGGCTGTGAGGACAGCCTTTACACCTTTGAGCGTTTCCGCCTTTGCGGTATGAATGGAGAGAATTTTTGCAGAAGGATATTGACTCCTCAAGACTTTCCCATGGAGCATCCCGGGCAGTGAGAAATCAGCAGCATAGGTGGTTAAACCAAGCGCTTTTTCCCATGCATCATGCCTCGGAATCGGTTTTCCAATGATCCTCAGTTCCGTCATTTCATCCTCATCGGGTTATTCACCGTGGTCCGTGCATTCGTATTGGCTCTTCTATCACAAATCCGAAATTCGAATATCGAAGATCGAAACAAATCCGAATATCGAATGACAGAAACTCAGAACAAGTTTAGAACATTTGAATTCAGAATTTTGAATTTGTTTCGGATTTCGAATTTCGTGCTTCGGATTTCATATGCCTTACTTTTTGTGCTGCTTCTTCGATCGCCTCCACGATCTTTTTATACCCTGTGCATCGGCAGAGATTCCCTGAGATCGCTTTTTTGATCTCTTCCCTTGAAGGCTTCGGGTTTTCGTCAAGTAAACCTTTTGCCGTGACGATCATGCCGGCGGAACAGAAACCACACTGGATCGCGCCCTTCTTTACAAAACTCTCCTGAAGGGGGTGGGGATGGTCCGGCGTCCCGATTCCTTTAAGCGTTACTACGCTCTGTCCGTCAGCCTGAAGCGCAAGGGTCAGACAGGCATTGATGGGTTTCCCGTTGAGCAGGACGGCGCAGGCTCCGCAGTCGCCCTTGCCGCATCCCTCTTTCACCTCGGTGTGACCTAATTTTTCTCTCAGGACATGAAGAAGTGTCTCCTGTGGATTGACCTCGGCCTTCTTCCATTCCCCGTTCACATTAAGCTTCAATATGTAGGTTTTGATTTTTTTCATCTAAGCAAATTCGATTTAGCATGAAAATGAGATCCGGAACCGAGTTCGGGATGACAAAAGGTTATTCCAATATTGTCATGCTGAACTTGTTTCAGCATCTCCCGGCTTCAATATTAATTCCCTTAGCCCCCTCTTCAAAAGCACTGAGGCCATTTCTATCCTGTATTCTTTGCTTGCCCGGATATCCGAAATCGGATGGACTTCTTTGCTGATAGCCTTGCAGCATGTTTCCAGAAGCTTTCCGGTTACCTCATTGTTCTCCAGCATCTTCTCGATTTGATAGGCCCGGATCGGTCTGGGCGCAACAGCTCCATAACCAATCTTTGCTTTTTTGCAAAAAGTTTTCTCCATCTCCATCAAAACAGCAATACTGACCACTGACACGGCCATGGAATTCCGAAGGCCCAGCTTGAAATAGGCTATTTTTGCATTGGGGTTGAATTTGGGAACAATAACCTCTTTAATCATCTCGTTTCGTTTCAGTACCGTCTGATTTGGTCCAACAAAAAACTGATGGATAGGAACCTGTCTCTCTTTCCCACCTTGAATTACAACGATGGCCTCCAGAGCCAGCAGCGGAACCGCCGTATCCGCCGCAGGAGAGCCATCTGCCAGATTTCCTGCAATCGTTGCCCGATTTCTCACCAGGGGGTTCCCAAGTTGATTGGCTGCGTGGGAAAGAAGGGGGGCCCATTTCTGAATAATTCTGGAGGAGGCCAATTCCGAAACGGTCGTAAGGGCCCCAATGTGGATTTTCTTTTTATCTTCTTTAATGTAGGAGAGGCCTTTTAAATGGCTGATATCGATCAAGACCTCGGGACGGATCGCTCTTGCCCGGAGGTCCGGAATGACATTCGTCCCTCCCGCAATCAGCGTGGCCTTCTTCTTCCATCGCTTCATCAAAAGGAGGGTCGCTTTCAGATTTTGAGGCCGGAGATATTCCATTCTTTCGCCCTATTTCGCACTGAGATCTACCCTCTCAGGTAGGCTTTTTGGATCACATCACTCTGAAAGAGTTGGCTTCGATTCCCTTTCACGACGATCTCTCCTTTCTGCAGGACATATCCCTTGGAGGCGATGGACAGGGCTTTCTTCGCATTCTGCTCGATCAACAAGATCGTCGTCCCCTCCTCATTGATTTTTCGGATGGTCTTAATAAATTCTTCCACCAGGATCGGGGAAAGCCCCAGGGATGGCTCATCCAGGAGAAGGATCTTGGGCTTTCCCATCATACCCCGTCCAATCGCCACCATGCCCTGTTCTCCCCCACTCAATGTCCCGGCGAGTTGCTGGAGCCTTTCTTTGAGGCGCGGAAAGAGTTGGAAGATCGCATCCAGCCTGTTGGTGATTTCTTGCTCATTGATCTCTGAAAAAGCCCCCACCTTTAAATTCTCGAGGACGGTCATCTTGGGAAAAAGCCTTCTCCCTTCAGGGACAACACTGATCCCCGCGCCAACCACCTGGTGGGTCTTCCACCCCAGAAGGGATTGCCCCTCAAAAAAAATCGTTCCTTCAACCAGGGGAATTAGCCTCAGGATCGACTTCATCGTAGTGGACTTTCCGGCCCCGTTACTTCCAAGAAGGCAGACCAGTTCCCCTTTCTCGATCTCCATGCTCACCTTTCGGAGCATGGGAACTCCCCCATACTGTGTTGAAATACCTTCAAGCTTGAGCATCCTTCTCTTCCCTTCCCAGATAGGCTTCGAGCACTAACTCGTTGTTCGAAATATCCTGAAAAGTCCCTTCGGCAATCTTGCGGCCATAGTTGAGAACGATCACCCTATCCGCTACCTCCCGGATCACCGCCATGTCATGCTCAATGATGATGATGCCAATTTCTCCGACCTTCTCCCTTACCTTCCGGATGTCCTCCATCAGCTCTTCGGTTTCGGCGGGAGACATCCCGGCAGAGGGCTCATCCAACAGAAGGAGTTTTGGATTGGAGGCCAGCGCCCGGCAGATTTCCACTTTTCTCCGGTCAGCCTGGGGGAGATCTCCTGCCCGCTGGTAACAGTTTGTTAACAGATCCTCACTAAACTGACTTAAAAGCTCCAATCCTTTTTCCACACCTTGCTCGATTTCTCTCTCCACATAACTTCGCCGGAAGATGGCATCGAACCAGTTCGAGTCCTGGTGAGGATGCATCCCGATCAGAACATTGTCAAGCACGCTCAGGTTGAGAAAAAGCCTGTTATTCTGAAATGTCCTGGCAACCCCCTGCTTGGCAATTTTAAAGGTGGGAAGGCCCACCAGATTCTTCCCGCAATAACGGATTTCACCTCCCGTGGGTTTATAGATACCGGTGAGGAGATTGAAAAAGGTCGTCTTCCCCGACCCGTTCGGTCCGATCAGGCCGACCGTCTCTTCCCGGTCAATGATGAAATCCACTTCATTGACAGCGGCTAACCCTCCAAAACGTATCGTTAATTTCTTGGTTTCTAACAATGGAGACATAAGACTTTATACCTCATTGGCAATAGTCGATTTTTCAAATGTCAAATGTCAAAGTTCAAATGCCCAATCAAACTCAAAGCTAAAATGTCAAAAATAATTAAAGAAATTTCTGAAAAACTATTTTTCGCCCTCTGATTTCACAGATTTTAAAAAATGATTCCACAGATTTATCTTTATTTATCAATGCGTTTCTAATCGGTGTAATCAGAGATTTCTGGACTTTTCCAGAAATCTCTTAAAATTTGGGATTTGATATTCCTTTGACATTTGAACTTTGATCTTTGGCATTGATTCACCAAATTATTTTTTATAGACTCTCATTTTCTGAGGAAACAGGCCCTGAGGCCGAAACATCAACATCGTGATAACGATCACACCGTAAATCAAAACCCGGAAATCCTCAAAGGCCCGAAACTTCTCCGGCAGAATTGTCAGGAGGATAGCTCCGATGATCACCCCAAAGACGTTATCCATCCCACCCAGGATGACCATGGTGACCACCACCACCGATACGATGAAGGCGAAATTCTCAGGCGATATGAAACCAATATAGTGGGAGTAGACCGTTCCTGCTACCCCTCCGAAAAAGGCATCGATGCAGAAGGCTAATATTTTATACCAGGTCACATCGATTCCGTGACACCGGGCGGCAATCTCATCTTCCCGGATGGCATTCCAGGTCAGCCCCACGCGGGAATGATGAAGACGATGGGCAACGAAGAGAGACACTCCGACCAGAAGGAAGATCAGGTAGTAATAATTTGACTGGAAGGGAAGCTGGTAACCAAAGAGGCTCAACGGGTCTTTGAAGGAGTGACCGAACAGGGAGGGAGGAGGAATGTTGGGGATGCCATTGGGCCCGCCTGTCCATGAAAAATTGTTGAGGAGGATATAGACGATGAGGCCAAAAGCGATTGTGACAAGGGATAAGTAGTAGTCCTTGGTCTTCATACAGGGAATGCCGAGAAAAAGACCGAAGAGAGAGGCAAGGCTTCCGCCAACCAGAAGACCCAACCAGAAGGAGATATGAAAATGAACCGCTAAAAGGGCGGAGGCATAGGCCCCGATTCCATAGGAGGCGGCTGTGGCAAAGTTGACCACATTGGTGCTTCCAAGCTGAAAATTGAGGCCGAGGGCGAGGATGGCAAAGAGGCCCGCCATGACGCAGATGTGAATCAGGTAGGGGCTCGATTGAAAAATAAAAGGAAGAGTAAGAAGCATCGCAACAAACCCTGTTCCTGCCACGATCTTCATTTCTTTAAAGAGTCCGGTCAGGGCGTGGCGCGCCTTCTCCCATTTTTTAAACATCAACCCCAGTCCGATAAAAAAGAGGAGAAAAGCGATCACCTTTCCTGTTTCATAGGTCTTCATGAAGGCGGCAAAGAGAATAAAAAAGAATGCCTCCACTGCCAGCAGGATGACGGCCCGTCCGATGGTTCGGGGTAGCATCACTTACAAACCTCCTTAAACCTTTTCGTAGACTTTCTCTCCTAAAATCCCGGAGGGTTTAAATATTAAGAAAAAGATTACCACCAGAAAAGCAAAGACATCGGTATAGGGAGTGCCTCCGGGGATGAAGGCCGCGGCAAAGGTTTCCACAAATCCCAGGATCAAACCGCCGATGATGGCTCCATAGACATTTCCCAGTCCTCCCACCACGGCAGCCGAAAATCCCTTTACGCCTCCCATCAATCCCATATCAAACCGGATGATATTGTTGTAGGCCCCGATGAGGATGCCTGCGATGGCGCCCAGGGCAGAGCCGATTAAAAAGGTGGCCGCCACGGTGCGATCAATATTGATCCCCATCATGGCGGCAGCCTCTGTGTCCTGGGAGACCGCCCGGATTGCGGCTCCTATTCTCGTCCTCTTGATGAGGAGAAACATCATGGAGATGAGGAAGATCGTCGTTCCAAAAATGATTAAACTATCGAGCCGGACGAGAACGCCCCCCAACTGGAAACTGGTCTGTGGCAGAATCCTCGGAAAGATTTGGGGATTGCTTCCATGGGGAAAGGAGAGCCTCACCGTTTCCCGGACAACCATCCCTAATGCCACCGTGGCCACCAGCACCATCAGCAGAGGGGCATAACGAAAGGGTCTGATGACGACCCTCTCAAAAAAGGTCCCGATCAGTCCCGTGAGAACCATGGCCGTCAGGATCAAAAGGGGAACGAAGACAAAACCCGGGAGAAAGGTCACTAGTCCAAGAAGTTTCGCCAGTCCATACAGGATGAGGGTCATAAAGGCTCCAAGGATACAGACATCACCATGGGAAAAGTGGACTACATTGAGTGCGCCGAAAAAGAGATTAAATCCGATGGCGATGAGCGTATAGGTGCATCCGAGGAGTAATGCATTGATCAGTTGCTGAAAGATTTCTGCCACTCCGATTCTCCTTCCTGACAAATCATTTTCAGTCCCTTCACTCCTCATTTCCAAGACCGGAAAGAGGGAGGAGTGAAGGGAAAAATGCCCGAGGGGTTAGGCAAAAGATTGAATCCACTATTTAGGGAGTTTACGCGCTCCCTTGGCATAATCTGATTCTTCCCAGGTGATCCACTTGCCGCCCTGCCCGACGAATCGGCTGACCATGAGATTGGTTGTCTGACCGGTCGCATCAAAACTGGTTTCGCCCATGAGACCTTTATATTTGATTCCCCGAATATATTTGGCCATTGCCCCTTTATCGTCCGGTCCGGTTTTTGAAATGGTTTCGAGAATAATCCCTGCTGAGTCGTAGGCGTTAGGACCATAGGCGCCAAAGGGTTCCCGGTATCCAGCTCCCTCATAGGCCTTAAGAAACTTTGTTCCCCCTTCGAGCTTATCAATGGGTTTTCCAGGTTTAATGGTCACTACCCCTTCTGCCGATGGACCGGCTACTTCTAAAAATTTATCGTCTTTAATCCCCGAAATGGCAAAGAACAGTTTCTTCAGGCCCACCTTCTCCATCTGATCCCGGATGAGCGCTCCCTCCATCACCACCCCGCCAAAATAGACGGCGTCCGGATTGAGGCCCTTGACCTTCGTCAGGATTGGACGGAAGTCTGTTGTCCCTACGGTAACGCTGTCCACGGAAAGAATCTTCGCTCCCTTGCCCTCTGCCATAGGCCTGAAGGCTTTGAGGTTCATCTCTCCATAACTGCTCGTATCCGAAATGATGGAAAAATTCTTATATCCCAGTTCCCCGATCACCCAGTCACAGAGGGGGCCGTTCTCCTGGATCAGGGTAGGAGCCACACGATTGACCCCCGGATATTTATAGAAGCCGGTGATGTCGGGATGGATTGCCCCCCATACGATGAAGGGAATCTTGTAAGTGTGAAAGATATGGATCGTAGCCAGGGCCACCGGGCTGTTCCAATGGCCACTTGCCGCCACTACGGCTGGGTCAGAGACGAGTTTGAGCGCAGCGGCTACACCGGTTGCGGGATCAGAGGCATCGTCCAGAGCCACCATCTCAACTTTGTAAGGGTATTTTCCGGAAGCATTTGCCTCGCGAATGGCGAGATCAAACGCATTTCTCGCCCCCACTCCCTGCGCCGCATTGGGTCCGGTGAGAGGACCGATGAAACCGATCTTCACCACCTTCGATTGTGCCCATCCGCTTGAGGTGATCAAAAGGATGGAAACCGCTAAAAAAAGAAAAAGAACCATCTTTCGATAAAGAAACTTCATCTTCATACCCTCCTTTTCCTTTGAATATTTTTGCTACCCCCTCGAGCAGCAATGTTGGACGCCTTACTTAATTGTGACGAGATCTTTTGGCTATACTCCATGACCAGTTTGATCAGTTCGCCCACTCTCCGTTTACTGATTCGATAAACAGGGCCTGCTATGCTCAATCCTGCGATCAATTCACCGATGGGGTCCAAAATGGGGGCGGCCACTGCTCTCACATCCCGGTCCGCCTCCTGATCGCTGAAGGCGACCCCCCTCTTCCGAATCTGTCTCAGATGAGCCTTGAGCGATTCGGCCTCTGTGAGGGTATGGGGAGTGTACCGCCTCAAACCCTCTTTGGCGATGATGTGATCCCATTCCTCCTCCGGGAGATGTGCCATCAGGATTTTGCTTGAAGCCCCGCAATGAAGGGGAAGAGTCACCCCCGGCTGGAAGATTGAAAAGCGGACAGGCTCTTCGCTCTCCACCCTTTCGAGAACCACTCCTCTTGTTCCGTTTACGGCAGTGAGAAGAACGGTCTCTTTCGTCCGGAGAGACAGCTCCTTCATAAAAGGTTTGGCAAGGTTGGCGAGATTGAACTGGCCTTTAGCCAGCAGGCCTAATCGCAGGGCATTCAAACCAAGAGAGTACTGAGCCGTCCCATTCTCCTCTCTGAGAAGATCGTACTGGGTCAATGTCCTGACCAGGCGGTAGGTCTTGCTCTGGCTGTATCCGAGGCGTTTCGAGATTTCGGAAACCGTAAATAGAGGTGTAGAAGCCTCGTAGAGGAGCAGGATATTCAATCCATGGGCAAGAGACTGGTTGATCGCCATTGTTATATTTTAACAACCTATTGCCAAAATATGAGAATACCCTTAACAGAGCCAAATGGTTTTGTCAAGAAAAAAATGGGGAATGGGAAAATAGTCGGGGAGATGAACCTCTTCGGGAAGGAATATGCCTTGACTTCCATCCTATCATTTGCTAATTCTCCTGCTGAGCTTATTTGAAATAGGAGGTGAGGGTGATGTCGAATGTGGTCGGAATCATTGCAGGGGTCGTGGTCGCCATCCTGGGAGTCCTTCTGCTGGTCTGCTGGTGGCCAATGTTCATCGCCGTTTTTAAAGGAATGTTCCCCATCCTTTTAATCT
>Ga0194126_10005584_pt1 | contig 18422 bp, 18 predicted proteins | sample TA2KigC150mmetaG_FD_148641 | JGI IMG/M metagenome (GOLD analysis project Ga0194126, IMG submission 148641) | Freshwater microbial communities from Lake Tanganyika, Tanzania - TA2015035 Kigoma Deep Cast 150m | ecosystem: Environmental > Aquatic > Freshwater > Lake | place: Tanzania: Lake... | reverse complement strand
ACATGGCCACCATCCCTGCCTTTGTCTTCCACGTATTTTGTGCGTTTATTGTTTTAAGAAGCGGTACTGCATGCTCTTTACCGGAATAAAAACTTATTAAGGTAACACCGTCCCCTTCCTTAACAAGATTTCTGCGGGGATTTCCACGGCTGGTGAGCAGATACTCTTTTTTGTCAGTTTCGTAAACGCCGCGATTCCCGTCCAATATGACCGGTGTTCCATAACCTACCGGTAGTTCCCATGGATATTTCTCAGGTGTGCCGTGACAGTCATAACACTGGATTTCCACCTGATAGAGTGTTGTTGGATAGATGTTTCCGTCGCCATGGACATCAATAGAGGTATGGCAATCTATACATTCCACACCTTTCTCGAAATGGATGTCTCCCCGGATGTGCAAATAGTCTTTTGTATAGAGCGGTTCCTGGTATTCGCCCTTTTCGTTTAATGGCGTGGCCTTGTGATTGCTCTTGTAATCATATTCAAAAATACCGGCAAAAGTCGTCCCGATTCTTTTGCCGCGAGTGTGGCAGTGGGCGCATTGAGAAGCAGGAATTTTTGTGGTAATCTCGTGTTTATACGGATGGAATTTTGTGTTTTTCGGTATAGTCGGATCACCTCCTTCATAATAGCCATCGTTTGTATAGAGGACATGGCATGAAGTGCACCCTCCCCCTCGAATATCACCCCGTTCCCTCCTGCCTTCCATCCAGACGTGACATCTGCCGCATTCCTTTCTGTAATAATCGGCAAAAGCTGCCTTTTCAGGATCATTCCACAACTTGAGAGCCTCTTTAAAATCAGGTAATCCCCGGGCAAATGACTTCCTCTGTATATAGCCCGATTCGATGGCTTTCCTGATCCAGGCTTTATACTTCTCAGTGCCGGCATCAGGCGCTGCGCCATCAGGGTCATCCATATCGAAATTACAAAAGGTATATTCGTTCTTTGTCACTATTCCATTGGAACTCAGGGTATGCGATACCTTCCCGTATTCCAGCGAAACGAGCGCCCTTTGCAAACGATACACGTGATTGGAACCTGTTTTCCCGCTCGGATCGGTAGCAAAAGATGTGCTTTCCATGAGCGCTCCACCCGCCGGTTCTGGCAGTGGCTGAGCCATAATTGAGGTGAGCGCATGTTTCTGACTGTGGCATTTGCCGCAGCCTTTGCCCTTACTCACCACCCACATATTCCCCGGATCTGGCAAAAGTCCTTTATGAGCGTCATTTTTAGTTGTCGCTGCCGGGTTTCCCTCATGACATACCGCACAGCTCGTGCCCTTTTTCCCTCCTCCGTAACCAACGAGATACGGCATCATCGCTTCGTTAATGTCTTCGATCCCTTCATGGCAGGAAAGGCATCCCTTTTCAGAGGCAAGCGATTGAGAGACCTGTTCGTATCGTGCAGGACTTTTATCATCCTTTTCACTAACGGAAGCGCGTATTTCCTGATCAGTTTTATTTATTTGTATTTTAGCCGTGTTTGTACATCCGGAGAATACAAATAAAAGAAATACTGATCCATGTAATATATTTTGATAATTCATAGCACAGCAAGCCGCAACAAAAAATGACCACCCCTCTTTCCCCTCCTTCGCAAGGAGGGGATAAAGGGGAGGTAAAAACTTACAAAAAAAGAAATTTTTAAACAGTAATACTATAGAACTGCTTCGGCTGGTTCAATCGTCCACGATTGAACCGAAATATTTGGCATGTTTACGGCTCCTACATTGTCCAAAGCCCCTCATTCCATTCAAACCTTTCGGTTCAATCTGCAAGATTGAACCAGCCTAGCCACCCCAAAATGCATGCAGAATTACAACCCCCTTGCCCCCTTTTTTAAGGGGGATTTCCTCCCCCTGTCCCCCTCTGGAGGGGGAAAAAGGGGGAGGAAAAGGGGGATGCTGGGGGTTGTTTGTGCCAGAAACCCATCTCGATGAACTGTTATATTTCATCTATGGCCGGGGCAGGGACAACTCAGTCTCAGAAGGTTTCTCCATAGACTCAACAATCCGTTTTTCTATTAATTTTATAAGCGTAATCCTTAAATTTTCCATGGTATGGGTATAAGGATCAAGTGAGGCGATTTTGTTCGCAAGTCTTTTCTCCGAAAGGCTATCTTCAAGCCAGTTGGAAAAATCATTGGTGCCGCGCCCTATGCGCAGCCTGGCCTCAAACATGTGAAAGTATATCGAATTAATACTCACCCGTTGTAATACCGCTTGAAATTCCTTGAGGTCTGAGGCCGTATAGGGTGTTGGGAAGATAAAGCTCACCGATTTTACAAAATGGAACTCTTCACCAGGTGTTGCAAACTTATGAAGAGATCGTGGGTGTTGAATAATATAATTCTCGATGGTACGAACGATCTCGTCACGAAGTTCACGAATGGTTGTGTACTGAATCGTATCAATGCTATATAATAACTCCCCCAGTTCTTCTTCACCTAAGATGCCCGTAATCCAATAGGCAAAGTCATTTGGAGGTTCAGGGGAGAGATATTGATGCTGCTGGAGAAAACGGTGGGTATGGTGATAAATAACCGAACCCGGAACGGTTTTAATGAGGTCCAGCAATTCTTGCAGATTGGCTGCCTTTAACCCGGTAAGTTCTGGTATAGAGACTTGTGTATAAAATCTAAAAGGTTCTTTTGCCTTATTGAGGGCATTCATTATGAACCTCGTGCTTCTGTTCGTAAAGATGTTCTAAAAATGTCTTTACTTCATCAGGGGAGTGGACATAATAGTCCGCTACGGACGTATTTGGAGTGAAAGGACTCCGGTAATTATCGTTACCGGCGACATGGTGATATTCCGTAGCGGACATATTTGCAGGATTCCCCACAAAGATCGTTAGCCCTTTTCCTTGTAAACTGTCAAATACCTCAATATCTGCCTTATCATCACCGAGATACATAATTAACACATCTTCGTTAAATTTCAACGGGAAATAATCAGTCAATAACCATTGAATCGCTGTGGCCTTATTCCACTTCACCGGAGGGCGTATCTCATAGACCATCTTGCCTTCACTCAGTAGTATCATATTTCTTTCCAGAAAAGGTTTTGTAATGGCATGAAGAGTCCTGCTTACCTCATTCACGTCTCCCCTTTTTTCAACTGCACGATAATGCAAACTAACGGAAAGTCCCTTATCTTCAACGTATATTCCCTCGATATGCCGTAAGGATTTAAAGAGTTTCATATAAATATGCCAGAGGGTGCTGCGCGCCTTTTTGGCTTCAGGACAAGTAGACCGAATATCCGGTCCTTCCAGTTCTATGCCATGATTGGCAACATAGAGTACATCCCGAATATTAACCAGTTTTTTAATCTGCTTAAGGGAACGCCCGGTTATTATACCTAAAAATATCGCTTTATCCTGAGAAAATTTTATTAACGTTTGCCGTATTTCTTCAGAAAGGGCGGCGAGGTCGGGATGCTTCCGTATGGGGGTTAACGTACCGTCAAAATCTGTCAAAAGGATGACATTTTCTTTAGAACGGAGATGTTCATTGACAGTCTGGATATTATCGAACAGGTATTTCATTGTTGTAGCTTGATTAATTCGTTTACGATACTTTGACCCCAGTTGTATACATTATGTTCACGTACCTGTTCCCTGAGACGCTGCATCCTTTTCTTTTTTTCATCAGCGGGCATTTCAATGGCAGTCCTTATAGCTTCTGCAAAAATATCCGTGGCGTAGGGATTGATCTGGATACATCCCGCAAGTTCTTCGGAAGCGCCTGTGAAGCGGCTGAGCAACAATACTCCGGATTCATCAAAGCGTGAGGCAAGAAACTCCTTGGCAACCAGATTCATCCCGTCATGCAACGAGCTGACGATACAGAAATCCGACATGCGATACAAGGCTTGAACGCTTACCCGGTTAAAGTGCGATTTCAACAGACGTATGGGAATCCATCTGCCATCACGGTATTTGTGATTAATCTCAACCATAAGATCGTATATCTTGTCGTTATAATCGCGGTAGTCATCAATGTGGATACGGCTCAAATTGCCTGCCTGTACAAAGGTAATTTTGTTTCTGTATTCAGGATATTTTTCAAGAAATCTGTCGATTGCCATAAACCGTTCGGGAATGCCTTTCGTATAATCAACTCTGTCTAACCCAATGCCTATAATCTGACCTTTTAAACCGAGTTCTCTTTTGATGCGAGCCATCTCAGTCTCGACTTCTTTGCTTTGCGCCTGTATACTTAATTCGTCAAAATCAATACTAATGGGGAACGGACGGACATGTGTTGTCTTTCCGCCTTTTGTTGCAGTAAATTTCCCGTAGTCTACCCTTGATTCCAGATTCCGATCTACCGTATCGAGGAAATTGTTGCAGTGGTACTGGACGTGAAATCCCAGGAGATCGTTTCCCAAAAGACCTTCCAGGATTTCCTGACCCCACGGGCATATACGGAACGCCTCCCTGTTTGGCCAGGGGATGTGCCAGAACTGCGCTACAAGCAGATCGGGTCTGCTTTCTTTGAGCATCCTGGGAAGCAAGGTAAAGTGATAGTCCTGGATGAAAATAAATGCCTTATCATTTCCAACTTCTTCTAATACAACGCTGGCAAATTTTTGATTAACGGATTTATACACCTGCCAATCTGCTTCGTTGAACTTAGGTTTTACGTACACAATATGGCAAAGCGGCCACAGCGCTTCATTGGAAAAACCGTAGTAAAATCTTTCTTCTTCCTCGTGGGTAAGCCAAACCCTTCTGAGTGTGTATTGCGGGTTATCAGGGGGAACAGCAATGTGGCCTTTGCTGTCTACGACCTCCTTATCGGCGTCGCCGCTGCCGTAAGCAATCCAGGTTCCACCCTCTGCCCGAATAATCGGATCCAGCGCTGTAACCATACCGCTTGCAGGAATAATATATTTGATTTCCTCACCTGCATAGTTGTGTATGTATGGCTCACGGTTGGATACAACAATTAGCTTGTAATCCTTGAGTTTGCCCGAAATAAGTTCTTTTAACGATTCTTTTGTGTAGGTCATATTTTCTTAGATTAAATAGCAGACTCGCCTGACTCTTTTGTACGGATACGATACACGTTTTCCACGTTTAAAATGAATACCTTACCATCGCCAATACTTCCTGTTTGGGACTCGTTGATAATTGTATTCACAATCTTTTCTACATCTGAGTCCTTGACAGTAATTTCAATTTTTATCTTCGATAACAGGTCAACCCGGTATTTTGTTCCACGCCATACCTCGCTAATGCCTTTTTGGTTGCCGTGTCCCTTTACTTCCGTAACGGTCATTCCCGGATAACCCAGTTCCGATAAGGCATCCTTGACAATGTCAAGTTTTTCCGGTCTGATTATAGCTTCTATCAATTTCACAGAAGACCTCCCAAGTATAATTTTGATTACTGAAATAAAGCAAGAGAATTACTAAAATACCTTTATCGTGAAGAAAAAAATCATTAATACTACCATCAGCAGTATGAGAATGTCAGGTGTTTTGATTGCTATTGGACGGTCAGGCAAACCCGTCTTGTTAACCTCATGTATATTTTCGGCAGTGTATGTGACAGTAGAGCCAAAGATATTATGAGAAGTTTTTTGTAAAAGTATTGATTCAAGAAAAGGACCGAGGACATGTTCCCCTGTTCTTTCGCGGTCTGCAGCTTCAAAACTTTGCAAACAAGGTTCTTCAAATTTATGCGCTTCTTGGGTAACCGCTGACTGTTGTTGTATGTCTACCTCTTTATTCTTTACGGGAAGATTACTGGTAAAAAATAGTATTGCTATAAGAATTGCAAGAGAGATACATACGATGATGTTCCTTTTCATACATTTCACCGCTTTTGTAATTTTGCGGATTCATACACTATGTTACCTATCGTTAACTTAATGTTGCATTATTATAATCCATGATGTATAATTCGTTCAACTAAATTATTCTATTTCTATACGAGGCGATACTATGCAGATGAGACGGCGCACCACAATCAGAAGACAGCAGATCGTAGACATTATCCGAAATATCATTTCTTCCAAAGGTATTGAATATGTCACGATAAGCGAAATAGCAACGAGAATAGGCACTTCCAAAACGGCTATTTATCGCCATTTTAAAAGCAAACAGGATATATTGAGTTTGTTGATTGATAATATCGAGGAAACCCTCATGGACGCCCTGGATAATGCAATGGTGAGTGAAGACCCCGTTCAAAATTTGAAGAATGTGCTCCTCGCTCACCTGACCTATGCAAGAGAACGACGTGAGACGTCGTTTGTCGTCATCATGGGGGCTATGCAGTTTAGTGATACGTTTATTCGCAAAAAGATTTCTCTGCTTATTCAAAAATATTTGCAAAAGATAGAAAAGATGCTTACAAGCGCTATAAAGTCAGGATCGGTTAAAAAAGATATAAATCCCACGATATCCGCCATCGCCTTTTTAGGTCTCATCCAGGCCACCGTCACTGTATGGTCTTACAAAAATTTTAACTTTGTACCGAAAAGGATACATGCAGAGTTGTGGAATATTTATAGAGAGGGGATAGGAGCTTAATCGAACAAGTTGTATGAATCAAAATGAAATAATCAAATCTACGATGAGGGATTTAAGCGTGGGGACATTCTTAACGTTTATCGCTATCAATCTAAGGTTTGTTTCCGGAAATATCCTTAACGCCCTTATTTTTTTTAATATCATACAGTCAAAGAACCCTGACCGCAGGTTTGATATACATGCACCAAGCACACCGGATATATGGTGCGACGTCGTGATGATTATAGTGTGTACCATTGCATACGTATTTATTACATCAAATCAAATAAAAAACGTGCGCACGAGGGTATTCCTTAATATACACGAAATGAGTAATCAAAATTTATCAACCATCAGACGACTTAAGGATTGTATTTACCAGTCCAGGGGGATATTTTATGCAACCGTTACAGGAGTTGACATGTATCTTTTCTCGAGATATGTTTTATCCATCGGGTTAGAGGCTTCTTTTATTGAGAATACGACATGCACATTCTTTGTTTTGAATATGTTAAACGATATTCTGCGATTATGTTCTCCTCTTATAATTGTCTATGCTTATTGTAAATACCTTTCCACAAACAAGTACATTATGTTCATACTTTACCTATTCTTTATTATAAGAAATCTCTTTGCAACCAATATGATGGGATTAATATCTGAGTGCGACCTGCACGTGGGCGCCCCTTTTTTGGATATTTTATCACCCATTATCATCATTTACTCAGCAGTTTATTTTATTACTGACTTTAAGGCTATACTATACAAAGAACAAAAACTTTTCCATGATTTGAAACAGGATATGATACAAGAGCATTCAACACAATCCTGTAAGAAGTATCGAAATGCCTTTGAGGCTCATGTTGCATAGAAAGTAGTTCTGTAATCAATAAATGCAATTATGAAATGTATCGAGATGGATTGCTTGTGGATAACCCTTCTAGGTTTTTACCCGGCGTGTTTTTCTCGGTCTTTTGCGCAGTCGCTGACTTTGCCTTTAATAAGACCGATGGTGTGTGGAATGACAGGAAGGACAACGGCAAGATTTTCGGCGACGCCCTTTGGACTTCCAGGAAGGTTGACAATGAGCGTTTGTTTATAAATTCCGGCAATAGCCCGTGAGCCCATTGCCCTGGGGGTATGTTTGAGTCCCTCCATGCGCATGGCTTCGGCAAACCCCGGCAGTTCCTTTTCGATAACTGCCCGCGTTGCTTCAGGAGTCACATCTCTTGGGCCTACACCCGTACCGCCCGTAGTGACAATGAGGTCTGCTTTCCCGGCAAATTCAAAGAGTTTTTTGATAATAAGGTCTTTTTCGTCGGGGATTACTTCGTAATCTGCGATAACCGCATCGATTCCCGTAAGCATATTGCGGATAACTTCGCCGCTCTTATCCTCCCGTTCACCCCTTGAACCCTTGTCACTCAATGTTAAAATAGCCGCCCGAATCATGCTTTTACTCCAGATTCCTTTCCAACTATCGTAATTTCATCCCCTGCTTTAATGATGCCGCCGGTAAGAATTTCGGCAAAGATACCTTCACGGGGCATAATACAATCTCCGGCCTTATAATAAATAGCACACCGGTCGTGGCACAGTTTGCCGATTTGAGTTACCCGGATAGTTATGCCGTCACCAATTTTTAAAACGGTTCCGATGGGAAGGGATTTCAGTTCGATGCCTTCCGTTACAATGTTTTCCCCAAAATCGCCGTCTTTGATGTTTAATCCCTTTTCGCGCATAATGTCTGCGCTTTCTCTCGCCAGCAAGCTAATCTGACGATGCCATTCCCCTGCATGGGCGTCTCCTTCAAGACCGAAATGCTCAATTAACCTGCAGGTCCCGACATCTCGTTTTTGTGTCCCTTTTTTTTCACTAATACAGACGGCAACTAGCTTTCCCATAATGGTCTCATTAGAAATATTTTTCATAAAATTTTAGCACTCGAATTGAAGTTTAGCACGACATGTTTATAGTGTCAAGTACCAACCACGTACCGATTGGTTATAAATTACTTGTTTTTTTTGAGTAATATGATTAAAATTAACAAACTTTTCGGAAATACATTAATTTATGGTATTGGGTTTCAGTTACCGTGCAGTAAAACATAACCTATAGCGTTAGAAAGGTAAAATTTACATGAGCAGCGAGCATGCAGAATTGGCAATTATCAATCGGGTAAAAGAAGATAATGTAAAACTTGTCCAGTTACAATTTACAGATATTAACGGAAATATCAAGTCTGTTACGATACCCGTGGAAAGATTCCCGGAATCCATTGAAAAGGGGATATGGTTTGATGGCTCGTCAATCGAGGGTTTTTTAAGAATTTGCGAAAGCGACATGTATTTGAAGCCGGATACAAGTACGTATGCCTTGCTTCCTTGGGAAACGGAGGAGCCGACAGCAAGGCTCTTTTGTGATGTCTATATGCCCGATGGTTCCCCCTTTGAAGGAGACCCCCGATATATCCTGAAAAGGGCAATTAAAAACGCCCGCGCAATGAACTTTGAGTATAACGTAGGACCGGAATTAGAATTTTTCTTATTCAAACCCAAGAGCGACGGGCAGGTGGAACCTACACCACATGATGTAGGGAGTTATTTCGACTTTTCACCAAGAGACCTTGCGGGAAATGTAAGAAGAGACATCATTTTTACCCTGGAAAAAATGGGGCTTAATGTCGAGATGAGCCATCACGAAGTAGCTCCGGGACAGCATGAGATTGATTTTAAATACGCAGAGGCGTTGAAGACGGCAGAAAACGCCCTGACTTTCAAGCAGGTGGTAAAGTCCATCGCGCATAAACACGATTTATATGCCACCTTTATGCCAAAACCCATCTTCGGCATATGCGGCAGCGGCATGCATTGCCATCAAAGTTTTTTCGATATCACCACACGGAAGAACATCTTTTTTGACGAGAAGGACGAATATAAGCTCAGCAAGACGGCGCGGCATTTTATTGCAGGCCAACTGCACCATGTAAGGGCTATGAGCGCCATCCTTTCTCCCACGGTAAATTCTTATAAAAGACTGGTGCCAGGATATGAGGCCCCGGTATATGTCTGCTGGGGACAAAAAAACCGCTCCGCCCTGATACGAATTCCACGATATTCTCCTGGAAGGGAACAGGCAACGAGGGCAGAATTAAGATGCCCTGACCCTAGTAATAATCCATACCTTGCCCTTGCAGTCATGCTGGAAGCGGGGCTTGACGGTGTTCGGAGAGGACTTACGCCTCCTAATCCTGTTGAAGAAAACGTCTATGAGTTTAATAAGGATGAATTAGCGTACCGGAATATCGCTACCCTCCCGGGATCTTTGAATGAGGCGCTTGAGGAATTGAAGAAAAACAAACTGATGGAAACGGCATTAGGCGCTCACACGTACCAGGTATATATACATTCGAAGACGGCAGAATGGGATGAATACCGCATACAGGTAACCGATTGGGAACATAAAAAATATTTCGAGACGACATGACTGCAAATTGCTGTGGTGCGAAATGAAAAGAATCTTTCATTCTGAAAGTGCATGGGCCATACCTCTGGATATTCTATTTTCTATTTCATGCTATAAATTGCAACCACTTATGTATTTTTTTAACGAGTAGCGTTTTTTGGAATAATTTTTGTTCAAGATAATACCCGCTCGCCTTCAAAGGCTTGCAGGTATGCACATGGAAAAGGACTTTTTGCTATATTTCGTGATAGTGAAAAATAGGATACCATTTTTCAAGTAAGTTCAATAAACAACTAACTGTTTTTTTGTACGAGGAGGGATTTGGCAGTGGTTCATACGAACGAGGGACAGGTTCCAAAAGATGGTCTTGCCGGACTGACACAAAATTTACGATACGATCTTAAGTCGGGTTTTCTGGTTTTTTTGATAGCGCTTCCACTTTGTCTCGGAATCTCTTTAGCCTGCGGCTATCCTGCTATCGCAGGTATATTCACCGCAATTATTGGCTCGATGCTTACGACATTCATAAGTAATTCTCAGTTGACAATAAAAGGTCCTGCCGCTGGACTGATTGTCATAGCAATAGGTACGGTGATTGATTTTGGGTTTACCGGAGGCCGGGATCCCGCAGCCGATTTTCAGGCTTACCGGCTGGCTTTAGGGGTCGGAGTCGCAGCGGGTTGTATCCAGATATTGTTTGGTTTACTTCGTATTGGCTCGCTGAGTGATTTCTTTCCTTTATCCGCCGTGCATGGGATGTTGGCTTCAATCGGTATAATTGTTATACTCAAACAATTTCCCATAGCGCTGGGAGGCAGTTCCAAAGGTGAACCTTTTGAACTCATTGCTCATATACCTTCAGTAATAATGCATATGAATCCCTATATTGCAGCTATAGGTTTTGGAAGTTTGGTGATTATGTTTTGTCTTCCGTTGATAAAACACAAGCATAAAATTTTCCAAATGATACCTGCCCCTATGTTTGTTCTGTTTTTTGCCGTGCCACTCGGTTTATATTTAGGTATTTCACATGAACAGACTTACCTGTATGGTGGCCACGAATTCAAACTTGGCAAGGCATTTCTGGTTAATGTCCCCAGCAATATGTTTGCTGCTATTACCCATCCTGACTTTTCCGGATTAAAGACAGCTATTGGATGGAAGTGGGTGATAATGTTTGCATTAATCGGTAGTGTTGAGACCCTGCTTAGCGCAAAGGCGATAGACATGATTGATCCATGGAAACGAAAGACGAATCTGAACCGCGACTTGCTTGCTGTTGGAATTGCAAATACCGTCTGTGCATTTGTTGGCGGTCTGCCGATGATTTCGGAGATCGTGCGTAGCAAGTCAAACATATACAATGGGGCGCGCACTCGTTTCGCGGACATGTATCATGGAATTTTCTTGCTGTTATCTGTAGGATTGGTACCCTTTCTGCTTTGTCATATACCATTAGCTGCCCTGGCGGCAATGCTTGTATTTGTCGGTTTTCAGTTAACTGCTCCCCGGGAGTACATTAATACGTACAGAATCGGAGCTGAACAATTGCTTATCTTCGTGTCTACGGTGATAGGGGTTTTGGCTACCGATTTAGTTATTGGTATTGCTATTGGTATCGGAGTAAATTTTCTTATCAATGTTATCAGTGGCGTGCCTCTGCGTTCTTTGTTTAAACCATATCTGGACATTAAAATTCGTGATAATAACACCCTCACAATTATGGTCAGAGATTCGGCTGTGTTCAGCAACTGGATCCCATTCAAAGGAAAAATAGAGAAGTTAGGTCTTGTTCAACGCAATAATGTGATTGTAAATATGAGCAAGGTAAAATTAGTCGACCATAGTGTAATGGAAAAGCTTCACGAATTAGAACGGGAATTTGAACAAAACAACGTTACCTTACATGTGGTTGGCCTGGAAGGTCATAAGAAAACCTCAGAACATCCAGCCTCTTCCCGCAAGCTTGATCGAGAATTGATGACGAGAAAGCATGTTACCATTATTGCAGATTCTTCGCTTCTGGATCAGATGAGAAAGGGTTTCGGCAGTCTCGGGATTGCTCAATTTATAACAGTAGAACCGGTAAGGAAGTTAACAGAAACAGCAACGACTGTTGACTCATTGATACGCTTAGAAGCCCTGCTTCGGACCGAGAAAGCTGAAGATCTTTTTGAATATCTCCGTGAACAGATTTTACCAAAGCACCCTGAGACGATTGTTTCTGTTGAAGATGTTGAGGCCGTCTTGCCCTATAAATCAAAATCTACGACAGGTGGGCATGCCGGGCATGCATAGTTCTTTGGTTTGCAGTTGAAGGAAAAAAGGGGACGTAGCAACAGAATAAACAATGCAGTTTTTGTAACTTTTTGTCTTATCCGGCGCACGGGTGGAAGAGGTCTTTTGTGCATATTCTGAACTCTCTGAGGAATTAAGGAGTATCTTTCTTTTTAGTAAAGCGGAGATATGCAATCGAGATAGCAAAGATTGCGGCTGCGATGACGATAATGTATGCTTCAAATATCCGGAAAGGATTTAAAACCTCTTTTTCGTCTTTTTCCACAAGGAGAACCCAGTTAACATCCTTTAGGGCGTCAAGGGGTGTATAAGCGCTGAGCACCGGAATGTCACGATAATCCTTTACGATCTGCACAGAGGTGTTACCACGAAGCGCATCTCGAGATGCTTCCGTATCGATCTTTAACTCCAGAATAGTATTTTGTTTCAGGAATCGCGATTTCGACCGCATTAATTGGTCACTGCCGACGATATAGATTTCTCCAGTTTTGCCCAAGCCGCCCATCTGCGATAGGATGACATCTAATTTGTAATATGGTATTTCAACAATAACAACCCCAAGGAGTAAATTTGTATGATCATAGACAGGGCTGGCCCCTAAGCATACAAAGTCTTTGGTTTTTTCGCTTCTGGTTAAATCAGAAAATACAAGTCTTGTTAGGCCTTCTCTAAATATCTCACCAATCGTAAGTGAACTGAATTTGCCGGTCTTTAAATTTGTTCCAAGTGTTTCATCTTTTTTTACCCCATATACAACATATCCTTCTTCATCTACAAGAAGTATGTTTTGATAGCTGTGTTGTACCAAAAAATGTATAAGCAGAGGATTATATATTGCTTCTGTCTGTTTGTAAGCTGGGTCATTGAATCCGCCATTTTTAAAAGCCTGAGAAAAACGAGGAAGGCTTTGTAAAATAATCGGATTTTTAGAAAGGATTTTAACATCTCCGTATCTCTCGGAGAAAAAATTTTGTATCTGTGTTTTTTTTATATCCCGGACGGAAATCAAGTGGTTTTTGACCTCATTCCTGAGCGCTGTCCCAAGTATCTTTAAAGCTGACAGCCCTGACAGCACCAAAAAGGTTGCAATTGCTATGAGACAGGTCAAAAGTGTTCTGTTTTTAGTCTTCAATCTGGTGAATGTAAATCTGAGTGCTTAAGAGATACTGTTGACAGGGCAATAAAAACTTTTAGAATATAGTATAACACTAAAATAACGACAGGTAAAAATCAAGATTTTTCTGAAAAAGCCGTGCGAAATCAACCGTACTTTTAGAGTAGTGTGGGAAAATGTCGGAGAATAGTTTTTTTGCTTGCATTTGAAAAGATTTATAGGTTATATATCTGTGTATGGCTTCATTTCTCATGTCTAAGCGATAGAGCCTGAATTTTGCCTTGATGTAAGGCCTTGTGCATATTGTAACAATGACCACCTACTGGATCACACCCAAACAAAGGTGGCGGTGTTGTCAATGCACGGTTACAGTAGTTCATCACTTTGTAAGGCTGGGCGATTAGTCACCCGGCTGACTTGTCCTGGTTAGGAAAGAATGGGCATTAATTGTACGCTTAATAAAAATCGGAGCAATATAATCTTTGCCGAAAATGAATGTTCAGATGGGATGTGCTGTTTTACCTGTGTCATTCCACCAGATAACGGGCATGTTGGTTTTTTAAAATTCCTGTGGAAAAAAGGGAGCGGTTATCCATATGTTAAATTGCTCGTGACCGGTGAAGGATACAAAAACGAGCTGTACGATTCCTGCAAGTTTTTGAATTTCACTATTTCTGCAAGTCCTACGGATGCCAGCCTGAAAATGGACTTGCGCTGTAGCATTTATAAACGTCGTCCCGTACAATGCATGGGATACCCTGATGAGGCTGGTGATTCGTTGTTTGAGAAAATGAGCGGTCCGTGTATATTTAATGAGTATGCAGCGCCCGCTTCATATAAAAAACTTATATACAAGAGGGATTGGCAAGCCTTTTATGCTATTCAGGACGACGTAAAGGCGATCCGGAATATATTTGTTAATGAAGATGCGCACACCGCAAGAGAATTACTCATTCATGCGAAGGATGTCCACCTCGCAACAATATCTGCTGGAAATGAGGAATCGAACTATATTCTGATTCCATTGCCCAAACGAATACAGAATATCCTGTATCTATCGGAAAAACACCAACCCATCGGTACGATAGCGCAGGCATACCACAGATGGCAGGAAAAGATACAAAAAAATCTTCAAAATCATTATGGGACTGAATGGGAAATGAAGCTTAAAAATGCCATAGAAACGGAGGAGAAAGATGCTGGTAAAAGACGTAATGAAGACACAACTGGTAACCCTGAATGCTGATTCGAAACTGGGTTTTGCGAATGACATTATGTATTTGGGGAGGATCCGGCACTTACCCGTTGTGAAAGGGGAAGCTGTTGTAGGCATATTAACACAAAGAGACCTCTATCGCGCATCACTGACTTCCATCCTCACAAACTGGAAGGAAAATAAGGAATTTCTGGATTCTATTAAGGTCTCGGAGGTGATGACAAAAAACGTCATTACCGTTGCACCGGATGCTACAATTGAGGAAGCCGCACAGATCATGATTGATAAAAAGGTGGGTGGGCTGCCTGTAGTAAAAGGGAAGAATACGTTAGTTGGCTTGATTACCGAGACGGATGTGTTACAATATTTCGTGGATAACAGCAGAAAAAAGACCTGACGGTTCATTACAAAGGAGTGTCTCATGTGTGATGTTGGCGGTCATATAAGCAGTGACATGATTACGTGGCAATGCGCTTGTTGCGGCGCAGCAATAAAGGATTCTGAGAGTACAACCGAAGGGCTTTGTGATCTTGGGATATGTTTGTCGTGCCGTAATGCCCCGGAGAATTGGATGGAATTTGTTCAAGAAGAATGGGAAGAAGGCATCTGTGTGGATTGTATATCACCATGCGGTCTCAAGCGATAACGGCTATTAATACAAGGGTGCATACAAGGGATTTGACAAGGTGAGTGACGAAATATGATTTCCAGGCGTATGTTCATGCAGGGTGCGTGTGGGTACGTGATCGGTGTTATGTCTGTCGGAGGTTACAGCTGTCTCTTAGAACCACGATGGCTTGAAATAAAAAATGTTTTTATAAACATCCATGGTCTTCCGAAGCAGTTTGAAGGAATGACGATAGCGCAACTTTCAGACATTCACCACTGCAAATATGTTTCCAGAGAATTTATCAAAAAGTGTGTTCGGAAGGTGAATGCATTATCTCCTGACATTATTGCATTAACGGGGGATTATGTTTATGGCTCCAAAGAATTCATCTCTTCTGTTGCTGGGGAACTGGTGGAACTAAAAGCAAAAGAAGGCGTCTTTGCCGTATTGGGTAACCACGACAACAAAGATGTTACTGTCGATACCTTAGCAAAAAAAGGCATTCGTGTATTAATTAATGAGCACATTCCTCTTTACCGGAAGAAGGATTATCTCTTTATTGCTGGGGTAGACGATCTATGGGCAGGCAAATTGAACTTAGAAACAACCCTGAAAGGCGTTGACGATAAACCCAAAATTTTATTATGCCACAATCCAGATGCTATTGAGATGATTAAATGTACTGGTGTTGATTTTGTTATGGCAGGACATACCCACGGCGGGCAGGTAAGCTTGCCTCTCTATGGCCCCCCCGTTGTGTACTCCAAATTCGGCGTCCGTTATGCTTCAGGTTTGTTCCATGAGGAAAAAACCATTATGTATGTAAACAAGGGAATAGGAGTTTCCAATTTTCCTGTAAGGTTTTTTGCACGGCCGGAAATTACGTTATTTACCTTACAAAATAGCGCCCAAATCATCTAAGACCTCCCCAAAATTATTTTAATATTTTTAGCAAAAAAGATCACCTTTCAATTTTCCAATGCAAGAAAACCACTGAAACGCGGAAGGACAGAAAAAGAGAAGGTGCTGCGAAATTTTATTCCGTGTTTCCTTATTTCCGTGTCTGTGGTTACTCAGGTTTTTGTAATTGCCTCTTAAGGAATATTTGTTAATATTGCATTATGTGTAATTTATCATATAAACAAATTTTTATGTAAAAGGAGATGATGTATGAAGCGGATCGGGTATTTTGCAGGTGTTGCTGCGGTGGCTTTACTTTCGATGGCCTCTTATGCTGTTACTACGGCTATTGCCGGTTCTGATTGTTGTGGCACGAAGCAAGCTTCGGCTGCTGAAAAGGCTGAAACGAAATGTGTAACTTGTGGAAAGGCTATCAGCGATAAAGATAAGCCGGTAACGGTTGAACACGAAGGGAAAACGGTTTATCTCTGCTGCGAGGTTTGTGCTGAAAAATTCAAAAAGGATCAGGGCGAATGTAAGAAAGACAAAGAACAAAAATAGTGAAAAATCCGTAGGGGCAGGTTTCAAACCTGCCCCTACATATTTATACAAGGAAATTCATAATTACCTAAACCCGCGAAATACACTAAAAATTAGTCGTTAGTGGCAATAGCTGTTACCACCGATGATCTCAACTGCCCAGGGTGAAAGGCCCACATCCGGGATTAGGGTATAACTGTCTGTTGCGCCGTCGATTACATAAACGGAGTTATTGGTAGAACACGCCAGATAAACAGTTTTCCCATCGGGTGTTGTCGTTGCAGTCTCCAGCATTAACCCCTCGCCAAACTTAATCCGTTTTAATTCCTTGTATTTCTCCAGATCAATCACATACAAGGCGCTTTCAGACTGACTGATGATGTATGCCTTTTTCCCTCCATTTACAAAGTTCACCCCTGTCATCCCTTCGCCGCCTGGGAATGTGGTTATAACCTTGTTGCTTTTTACGTCGATTACGGATACCGTCTGGTCGTCGTTATTGGGGACGAGCACCTTTGTCCCATCAGGAGATACATAGGCCCGCCAGGGGTTTTGGCCTACGGCGATGGTTTTTACGACGCTATCAGTTCGAGTATCAATCACCGCCACCTGATTCGAATCACCATCGGCCGCGTACAAATATCTTCCATCCAGGGTTAGTGTCGGATTCGCAATGCCGTTTATTTCGGAAAGTCTCTTGTCCAGATTCAAAGATGCCAGTATATGGGTGTTACCAATATAGATGGTCTTTATAAGCTTCTGGCTCTTTACATCAATAACCCCGATCTCATGGGCACCGAGGTTTGACACATAGACCTTGGACATATCGGGCAATATAGAAAAGCCGTGAGGTTCATAAAAACCAGGGATTCTATTTACTTCTTTAGTATTCACGAGATCCACGATTGAAACAGCGCCCTCTTCCATATTGCCAACATATGCCCACCTTCCATCGTGTGATATGACAAAATGCTCGGGGGCGATGCCTAAGCGTACCTTCTTAATCTCCCTTGTTTGTAAGTCGACAATTACGGCGTAATTTTTTTGTGTACCCGTGGTAAGCAGCCTCTTCCCATCCATAGTTGCCATGGTCATGTGTGGATTGCAGCAGGTGCCGCACTCAATACGGTCAATAACCTTGTTGGTTTTCATATCAATGACGGCAATATCGCTCGAATCACGGTTTGTTACATAGACTACGGATTGAGGATCAAAACCTTGTTTTGCCGTAGTATTTCCTTCATTCCCTGCATACACTTGCAGTGATAGTATCCCGAGACCGACGGCACATATTACTGACAGTCCTATTTTCTTAAACATCACTTTCTCCTTTCTTAAATTACTACGCGTTTCACCCTTTCAGGGCTAAAATATTCATTTACCTCGTACCCAGGGCTGTCGCCTTGGGCTATCTTCTGCCAGCCCTTTGGGCTTTTAGAAGAAATATTTATATTCATCAACTTATGTAATGGCGTTGATCCTCACCCCCTTTCAATTGTATGATTGCATAAGGATTCTCGGTCCAAGTAGGATGGGTTAAGCAAAGCGAACCCATCGTCAATATTTAAATGTAGGGGTTGAAAATTTTCAACCCCTACAAGCTGTGTGGTTTATTAAAATTCAATTTGTGTTCTTACACCAGCCAGGGTCACGACATCACTACCTTCCAGGCCAACCGGGTCAAATACCGCCTGGAATAAGGGTGTGATGGCAAAGTGGTCATTAAAGGCAAATTTATAATATACCTCGGTTA
>Ga0194126_10005581_pt1 | contig 18427 bp, 14 predicted proteins | sample TA2KigC150mmetaG_FD_148641 | JGI IMG/M metagenome (GOLD analysis project Ga0194126, IMG submission 148641) | Freshwater microbial communities from Lake Tanganyika, Tanzania - TA2015035 Kigoma Deep Cast 150m | ecosystem: Environmental > Aquatic > Freshwater > Lake | place: Tanzania: Lake... | reverse complement strand
GCACGCTTCGCTCGACAACCCAGGGGTCCGGTATACCGTTTCGGCGCAGCCGTACGTCGTGCTTACGCGCGGCCCGATCAAGGCGTCGGAAGGGGTTGACCGGGTGGACTGGGCGAGGTTGGCGCCGCATTTCGAGGTGCCGGCGGCGTTTGCGGGGCAGTGGGGGAGCTATCGATCGCCTCTGCAGTTCACGGATGGCACGCCGGTAGAAACCGCGGCGGATTGGCCGCGGCGCCGGGCGCAGATCGCTCAGCAATGGGGCGACCTGCTGGGCCCCTGGCCGCCGCTCCTTGAACGACCCCGCGTAGACGTCCTGGCCGAATCGGCTCGGGAGAACCTCGGGCAGCAACGCGTCCGGGTCGAGATTGCGCCGGACCAAACGGGTGAAGGGTGGCTTTTGCGCCCCCCGGGCCCTGGGCCATTTCCGGCGGTGTTGGTCGTGTATTACGAGCCCGAGACCAGCGTGGGCCTGAGCACGAACCGGTTCCGCGATTTCGGCTATCAACTCGCCCGGCGCGGCTTCGTAACGCTGAACCTAGGCACCCCGGGGGGGAACGCTTGGAAGCCGGACGTGGGCCGAGCTCAGTGTCAACCGCTCTCGTTCCATGCCTACGTCGCCGCCAATGCATGGCACGCCCTCGCCAATCTGCCGGAGGTTGACCGGACGCGGATTGGCGTGGTGGGTCACTCGTATGGGGGGAAGTGGGCCCTGTTCGCCGCGGCGCTTTGGGATCGGTTCGCCTGCGTAGCGGTCAGCGATCCTGGCATCGTCTTCGACGAGACGCGCCCAAACGTCAATTATTGGGAACCGTGGTACCTGGGCTGGGACCCGGTTGCGCCGCGGCCAGCGCGCGGCCTGCCGACCCCGCAAAACCCTCGGACCGGCGCGTACCGGCGTCTGGTCGAGGCCGGACATGACCTGCATGAGTTGCACGCGTTGATTGCGCCACGTCCGTTCCTGGTGTCGGGCGGCTCGGAGGACCCGGTCGTGCGCTGGGTGGCGCTCAATCACACTGTGGCGGTGAACCGGTTGCTGGGCTATGCCCACCGCGTCGGGATGACCAACCGGCCCGAGCACAGCCCGAGCGCCGCCTCGAATGCCCAAGTTTATGCTTTCTTCGAGCATTTCTTGCGGTAGACGGCTCATTTGACACTGAGTCTGGCCGCGACTATCTATTGGCCGGTTCCTGGTGCGGAACCTCAATTAACGCGAAACACACGGATCCAATTACCATGCCTATCTCAGTCGGAACCAAAGCCCCAGACTTCGCCCTCAAGACCAAGACCGCCGCCGGCCTGGCAGACGTGAAATTGAGCGAACAACTCGGCCAAAAGAACACTGTCTTGCTCTTCTTTCCGCTTGCGTTCACCAGCGTCTGTACCAAGGAGATGTGCGACATCACCTCGGGGTTGAACGCCTACGCTGGCCTCAACGCCGAGGTCATCGGCATCAGCGTCGACAGCCCCTTCGCCCTCGAAGCCTGGGCGCAGAAAGAGAAGATCGGCATCAAACTCGCCAGCGACTTGAACAAGAAGACGGCCAAAGACTATGGTGTCCTGCTCGACGACCTGTTGGGGCTTGGCTCGGTCTCCGCGCGGGCTGCCTTCGTCATCGACAAACAAGGTGTCGTTCAGTACAGCGAGCAAACCCCCACACCCAAGGACCTCCCCAATTTTGCCGCCCTGCAGGCTGCCTTGGCCAAGCTCAAGTAACGGCGGCCAACTGCTTCCCAGGGTTGTCTGGATCAGTTTCGGTCCTGACCCATCCCCCTTGGTAGGCTTGTTACCTCGGGGCGTCAAGCAAGGTCTTTATCGAGGTGACCTCAGCCTCGGATGCCGCGTTCGACTTGGTCGGCGTTGGACGGTTCCTGTCCGACAGCGACACTCCCGACGCTTCCAAGCGACCCTCCCGGCCTGCAGGTATGCGGTGATGGAACAACAACCACAATCCTCGAAAGACCCATGAGAACACAGTTCGCGATCGGTGCGGTGACCCTGATGGCGGCTTCGGTGCTGGCCGCCGATGCCAAGGAACAAGCGCTGGCTGCCGCCAAGAAGCTCGGCGAGGTCAGCGGGTATAGTTGGAAACAAACGTCCGAATCGGCCGGCGGCGGTGGGCGGTTCGGCAGCGGGACCGAAGGGAAGACCATTAAAGACGGAACGGTCTGCCTGGCTATGACTTTCGGCGACAACACCTTCGAGGCCTTCCTAAAGGGCGAGAAGGGTGCGTTCAAGACCCCCGACGGCTGGCGGTCCGTCAGTGAGGCCGCCGAGAGCGCCGGCGGTGACGGGCAACCTGGACCGGGCCGGTTCATGGCGCGGATGCTTCAGAATTACCGGACCCCAGCCGCCCAGTTGACCGATATGCTCGGCAAGGTCAAAGCCCTCAAGGTCGACGGTGACGCTTGCGCGGGTGAACTCACCGAGGAGGGGGCCAAGTCCCTCATGAGCTTCGGCCGTGGCTCGGGTGGGGGAGGCGGACCCGAGATCAGTGGTGCCCAAGGCAACCTCAAGCTTTGGGTGAAGGACGGCGTGCCCGTTAAGTATCAGTATCAAGTCAAAGGCAAGATGTCCTTCGGAGGTAACGAGCGTGAAATCGACCGGACGACCACCGTCGAAATCAAGGAGGTGGGGACCACCAAGATCGAGATCCCGGCCGAGGCCAAGCAGAAGCTCTCCTGAAGGGAGGATCGCCTAAGGCCACTCGATCCGATAGCCGCTTGCGATTCGGAAGTGCGACGCGGTCTTAGCCTGAGGCCGGGCCCCTGCGGGGCCCACGCCACGGGCCCTTTATTACATTGTATTTCTGTCCACCGGCGCGGCTTGTAGCCTGCTGCGGGCCGCCCGGTGCTCTTGATTTCTGGGCCTACCCCAGTGGGCATGCATGGGCTGGACACGGCCGGGAGCGCAAGCTGAATCCTCGCTTTCGGCGGGTCTTGGAGGGTCCTGGTGCGGGTTGAGGGCGGTGAGACATCTGGGTGGATCGGCGGGCATCCTGGGGAGGACCACGCGAGCAACGGCCTTCGGTTGTTGACGGCAAGAAGCCGCGGCAAGCCGAGCGACTCTTTTACTGAGGTTAACCCTTTCGACGTGGCAACCGTGGTGGGGACCTTTATGGCAGCCTGAGTTGGCTGGCGAAGGCAACTAGAGGTGAATGACAGGGGCGATGTCCTGTGATCGAGAATCAATATAACCGGTTCATAGAAGTTGACAGCAGGCTTTACATTTGGCAAACTGGCCGGACTGACACCCTAGGCACTCATGAGAACGTCACGTATCAAAGTCAAAGGCCGACCGGCCGTTTACCACTGCGTCTCGCGCATCGTCGGCGCCCAACGGCTCCTGGATGACCTCGGCAAAGAAACCCTCGTCCGGCTCCTCCGGCGCCTGGCGACCTTCTGCGGCCTCGAGGTCATCACCTACTGCATCATGTCCAATCACTTCCATGTCCTGGTCCGCGTTCCGGCCGAGCAGAACCCGACCGACGAGGAATTGGTCGAGCGCATGAAGGCCCTCTACGGGAAGGCCAAGCCCCGAGAGGCCGGCCTGCTCTATGAAGCCGAGAAGGGGTTGCACGACCGTGGTCGGGTGGACGCGGACATACGGAAGCGGATGCTGGCGCGGATGGGGGATGTGTCGGAGTTCATGAAGGAGTTCAAACAGCGGTTCAGCAAGTGGTACAACATACGGCATCAGCGGTTTGGGACGCTGTGGGCGGAACGGTTCCGGAGTGTGCTGGTCGAGGATCAGCCGGGGGTGCTGGAGACGGTGTCGGCGTACATCGACCTGAACGCGGTGCGGGCGGGCTTGGTGGAGGATCCGAAGGATTACCGACACTGCGGGTACGCGGCGGCGGTGGCTGGGGGGGGGAAGGCGCGGTCGGGGTTGTTGAGTCTGTACACGGGCGGCAGTGAGGGAGGGTCTCGGGGCGGGAGTGCGGCAGCAGGGGCGGCTGAGGCAGCCGGACCGGAGGAGTCAGAGGGGGGAAGGGACCGCGGGCAAGATGCCCGCGCTCCGATCTTGACCGTGCCGGAGGCTGCAGAGGGGGCCGAGAGTTCGAGGCCGGTCAGGGTGAAGGAGCATGGGTGGAAGGAGGTGGGGGCGGAGTATCGGCGGCGGTTGTTTGTGCGCGGGGGGGTGTCTGGGAGCAGCGGGAAGGTGGCGATGAGTCGGGAGCAGATTCGGCGGATGTTGAAGAAAGGAGGGGAGTTGAGTGTGGGCGAGGTGTTACGGCTGCGGATACGGCACATGACGGACGGGGTGGTGTTGGGGTCGAAAGGGTTTGTGGATGCGGTATGGTTGGCGCATCGGGAGCGGTTTGGGGGGAAGCGGCGGAGTGGGGCGCGGCCGATCCGTGGGGTTCCGTTGCAAGGGCTGACTGCTTTGCGAGATCTGCGAGTGAAGACGGTCGGTTAAGTGGGATGCACGGCGAGTGTCTTTGCGCTGGAGCGCGGCACCTGCGGAAGACTGGCTGAGCTGGGCGGCTATGCCTGCGGTTAGGGAGGCGTTGGCGATGAGCGGTGGGTGGGTGGGAAGCCGGGTGAAGGCCGGGTGAAGGGCCAGCTTTGGAAAATCCGGTTCGACAAAGCGGGGCGAATACGGCAAATAGGCGGCGCGCAGGACCGACTATGGCCGAGAGTAGCAAAGAGTATTACGTGGGCGTTGACTTGGGCGCGACCAAGATACTGGCTGGCGTGTTCGATGAGAAGCTCAACTGCCTGGGCAAGGCCAAGATGAGCACGAAATCCCAGCGCGGGCCGGAAGCGGTCATCGAGCGGGTCGCGCGCTGTGTGGGGGATGCCATTGACGAGTGCGACCTAGCCGCCAAACAGGTTCGGGGAGTGGGTGTTGGGGCTCCGGGCGCCTCGGATCCGGAGAGCGGTCGGGTGATTTTCGCACCGAACCTGGTGTGGGAGAACGTGCCGTTGAAGAAGAGCTTGGAGAAGCGGCTCGAGATTCCGGTCTATGTGGAGAACGACTGCAACATTCAGACGCTGGGGGTGCATGAGAAAGAGCTCAAGGGGAAGCCGCGTCACTTGGTGGGGATTTTCTTGGGGACGGGCGTGGGCGGGGGCTTGATTCTCGATGGGCAACTCTACTCGGGGTTCAATCGGACCGCGGGTGAGATTGGGCACATGGTGATCGAGGTGGGCGGACCCAAGTGTGGCTGCGGCAACAAGGGTTGTTTTGAGGCGCTAGCCAGCCGGAGCGCGATCTTCCGGCGAATACAGAGTGCCGTCAAAGACGGCCAGAAGACGTTGCTGACGGACATGTTGGGGGGCGACCTCGACGACCTGCGCAGTGGGGATTTGCGCAAGGCGATTCGCAGAGGCGACAAGTTCGTGGAGAAGGTGGTCGAGGAGGCGGCGGAGTACACCGGGATTGCAGTGGCCAACGTGATCAATTTGCTGAACCCGGAAGTGGTGGTGATCGGGGGTGGGTTAATGCAGGCGCTCGAGGACGAGATGATGGCGATCATCATCGAGACGGCTCACGACTACGCCATGCAAGGGACGGACAAGGGCATCGACATCTTGGCCTCGCAGTTGGGGGACGACGCCGGGATCACAGGCGCTGCGGTACTGGTGCGGCGCAATTCCAAGTAGGCGCCAGGCCGGGTGTCAGCCGCTCCATGCCTCGCCGCGCGGTCATCGACATCGGCAGCAATTCCGTCAAGCTGCTCGTGGCCGAGGTGGTCGAGGGCGAGGTCCGACCGCTGATCGAGTCCAGCGAACAGACCCGGCTCGGGCGGGGGTTCTACAGCACCCGGCGACTTTCCGCGACGGCGGTGAGCCTCACCGCGGCGGCGGTAGGTCGCTTCGTTCGAGAGGCGCGCGTGGCCGGTGCGGAGGGGATTCGCGTCTTGGCCACCAGCGCGGTGCGCGATGCCCACAACCCGGAAAGTTTAACCGACGCCGTGCAACGCCTGGCAGGGCTCCCGGTGGAGGTCATCACGGGCGATCAAGAAGCCGATTGGGCCTTTCAGGGCGTGATCTCCGATCGGCGTTTGGCCAAGGCCTCACTGTTGATCCTGGACGTCGGGGGCGGCAGCACGGAGTTCAGTTTGGGCTGTGGGCCAACTCAGACCTTTCGAGAGAGCTTTCCGTTGGGGTCGGTGCGCCTGCTGGATCGGTTGGCTCCGGGCGACCCCCCCACGCCGGCTGAACTGGAGGCGTGCCGGGAGGTGGTGCGCGATTTTCTTGCCGAGCAGGTGGCACCGGTGATCGCGGCGGCGCTGCAGATCGGTGGGGCTGGCCGGCCGCAACTGGTGGGCACGGGCGGCACGGCGAGCATCTTGGGCGCTATGGAACAGGGGTTGGCGGCTTTTGACCGGGACCGGATTGAGGCCGCGCGATTGGCCAGGAGGTGGGTGGAGCACTGGGTGGCTGAGCTCTGGGGGCGGTCCTTGGCACAACGGCAACAGTTGCCCGGGCTACCGGCGAACCGAGCCGATGTGATACTGTTCGGCGCGGCGATTTACGAGGCCGTCATGCGGCAGTTCGATTGTCCCACACTACGCGTGAGCACGCGTGGGCTCCGGTTTGGCGCTCTCTTGGACGAGAGTGCCGGCGCGTGGGGCCAGGCCGACCTGACGTCGCCCCGGGCCTCGTGGGCCGGGGCTGCGGCTGGGTCCAGCGCTGAGGCCCGGGCGCGGCAGGAGGTGCTGGCGGTCATGAACCGGTTCGAGTCCGAGCCGGCGCACGCGCGACACGTCGCCGCGTTGGCGGGGGAATTGTTCGGCGCGTTGCAGCCGTTACACGGTCTAGGTGGACGCGAACGCCTTTGGCTGGAGGCGGCTGCATACTTGCACGACATCGGCTGGACGGTGGCCCGCGACGGACGCCAACACCATAAGCACTCCGCTCGGCTCATCCTCGAGCAACGCTGGGAACACCTAGAGGCACGGCCAGTGGATCTCATTGCTCAGGTTGCCCGATACCATCGCAAATCGTTGCCGGTACTGCGACACAAGCGGTTCGCGGCGCTGACGGCGGCGGACCGGAGTTTGGTGCGCACGCTGGCGGCCCTCCTGCGAATCGCCGATGGGCTAGACCGTTCGCACCGGCAACGCGTGCGCAGCGTGGGCGCCACCCTTACGACCGGGGCGGTGGTGCTGCATCTATCCGCCACGGGCGCTATTGCCCAAGAAATCGCTGGGGCACTCAAGAAGGCCGATCTGGCGCAAAAGGTCTTTCGACGACCCGTCCGGGTGGAGTTGGCCTGAAGGCGGTTTGGGGCTGGTGGTTTAGCGGCGGTGACGCCGTCCAACCGCCGAGCGGGAGCGCGACGGGCCAACTGGCCCTTGTCAAACGGCTGCGCCTGCACCATATTGCGCCTCGTCAGGGAGGATCTAACAAGGAAGGATATGAAGACCTGTATACTCGGCTGTCTGATTGCCGGCGCGAGCGCCGGCTTGAGTGCCTACGGGCAAGACATCCTCGCCCGCTGGGATTTCAACAACACCACCTCGCTCGAACCCGCGCAGGGTTCGGGGACCGTCACGGCCGTCGGTGGAGTGACGGTCTCCTTTGCCAGTGGGGCCGGGTCGTCGGATCCGGCTAGCGGAGGGGACAACGCGTGGAACTTGGCGGGTTTCCCGCCGCAAGGGAGACTGTCGCAGACGGCGGGGGTGGAGGTTGCGGTGCCGACCACGGGTTACGAGGGTATTCGACTCACCTTCGATTTCCGGGCGAGCAGCACGGCCAGTCAACGCCTCGTGGTGCTTTGCACGACCGATGGCGCGAGCTATCAGGAAATCGCGGCGTTCACGATCACGACTGCATCGGCGTTCACCAACGGCCTCACCGTGGACTTGTCTGGCGTGGCTACCGCGAGCGATTGCGCCCGGTTCGGCGTCCGATTGGTGTCTGGCTTCGTGGGCGATAGCCAGTACGTGGCTGTTGGCAGCGGTTCGAGCTATAGCACGAGCGGCACGTGGCGTTTCGACTACGTGACGGTGCAGGGCGTACCCATCGGGCAAGAACCGCAAGCCCCTGAAATCTCGACGCAACCCGAGCACCAAGTCGTTGCGGCCGGTGGCGTCGCCACCTTCATCGTGAGAGCTACCGGTACACCTCCGTTGACCTATCAGTGGATCCACAACGGGAGCGAGTTGCCCGGAGCGACCGAAGCTCAGCTCGAACTGCGGGACATCTCGGAGGCGGACGCGGGCGAGTACCGCGTCGTGGTGGGCAACCGAGTGTCGCGCGCCCTCAGCGAGGTCGCCACGCTGACGGTGGAACCGGCTGGGGTCCTGGCACCGCCCACGGTCCAGTTCACGAACCGGCTCGAGAACCTCGTGCGGCCCGGTGATGCTCCCACCAACACCTACACCGAATCGGTAGTGCGGCCCGGCGAACGGCTGAGCATCGCTTTTCGGGTCAGCGATCCCGGCGGCCGTGGGGTAACGGTCGAGCCAGGGACGGCCGGCCTGCCTAGCTCTGCGCAGTGGGAGCTCAGCGGGGCAAGCGGCTTGGAGGTCACGGGCACGTTGACGCTGCAACCTGGAGAGGCCGAGGTGGGCCAGCGGTACCAGGTCATGCTGCGCGCCTGGAACGACGCCGCGACCACTACGACGGTCTGGAGCGTCTATGTCCCTACGCCCGCCGAACAACAGGTCGCGATCACGGAATACCTGGCCAACCCCACCAGCAACGCCACTCTGCCGCACTACAATCCTCTCAGACGTTCCGAACCAGCCAGCAACCCCGCCACCGCTGACGAGTACGTCGAGATCGTCAACCTGTCGGCGCACACGGTCGATCTACAGGGTTGGACGTTGTTCGACGGGAACTCCTCCTCGCCGCGGCTGCGATTCACCGAGCCAGTCCGACTGCTGCCGGGCGAGGTTGTTATCGCGTATGGCGGTCCGGCGACGGGGCACATCCCCGTCTTGGACGTGCCGGTGTGGGCGGCGACGGAAGGCGCGGCTGGCTTGGCCTTGAACAACGGCGGCGACACCATCTCGCTGCGCAACGCCACCTCAGATCTGGTGGTGCGCCTGGCTTACGGCAGCAGCCAGGTGGCGGCGAGTGGCTCGATGACGCGCTTTCCCGATGGCAACGGATCGTTCGTGCCCCAGACGAGTGTTGGTGCTGCTGCAGTGACGCCCGGACGCCAATACGACGGCCGACGTTGGAGCGAGTCCGCCACCTCACCGCCCGTCGGTCAGTTGAGCGCCACGCGGGATGCCGCCGGGCGAGTCGTGTTGGCCTGGGCGAGCGAACCGGGCTCGACATACACGATCTGGGCAGCACAGACCGTGACGGGGCCGTATATGGAGTTGGCACGCAGCCTGGCCACAGGGCCGTACACCGATAGCCAACTCGAAGGCCTGTCAGCGCGGTTCTACCGGCTGAGCCGACCATAGCGGCGTCTGCGAATCGTTCCGGGCTGTGCTTGCCGGACGGAGGGGTGGGTGGTCAAGCTCCTCGACGGCTCCGATAGCTCGGAGCGAAATGCACCTGCCGCCATCCATGGAAGGACGGGGCGCGCGCCTGGCCGCGGCGCTGCTGGGCGTTGGCGGCTACGTGTTCCTGCCCCTCGCAGCGCTGAAACTGCTCTGCCTGGTGAGCGCTTTGGGTCTGCTGCTGTCGCTGGCGGGGCCGCGGCATCGTTGGTTGACGGTCGGGTGGCTCGCGGTGTCAGCGTATGCGGGGGCGTTCGTGCTGAACCCGGTGGCCTGCGTCGCGGCGTTGCATCCCGGGTCCCTGGCACCCCGGACGGCCGCGTTGCTGTGGCAGGCTGGCCTGGTGCTGCTGGGCTGCGGCTGGGTCTGGTTGGCCTTGTCTGGCACGGCGGCGCCGCGAGCCGACGCGCGTTGGCCAGGAACCGCCTTCGTCCTGCTCTGGGCCTTCGCGTTGGTGTCGGTGCAAGCTTCCGCGTTGCCGGTAGACGTCTCTTACGGCGGCGACGAGCATTACCATATGGATACGGCTTCGGCGTTCGCCACGCTGATCTACTTCCTGGCCATCCGAGCACCGTCGGCTGTCTTGATCGGGTTGTGGCTGCTGGCCAGTGCCGCTTGGTTCCTGGCTAAGAACCCGACCGCCCCGAGCCGCCGGCGATGGCTGGTCGGTTGGGCATGCGCGGGGTTGGTTGTCCTCGGTGCGGCGGCTTGGCTGGCTTACCCGATCGAGCAACTGGTTCACCCTGGTTTTGCCGAGCGCGCCCTGCGGTATCCGGCCACGCAACCGTGGTGGTCGGCGCTGCTCGGGGTGTTGAGTTACGAGTACTGGGGTCGCGGAGACCATTTGTCCTTTGGTGTGCTGCGGTTGTTGCCGGTGCTGGGGCTCTGGTGGGTGGGTTTGTGGCTGGCCAGCGACGGGCGTTGGCGCTCGGCGCCACTGGCCGCGCGGTTGCTTGCGGTCTTGGCGCTGACGACTCTTCCGACGCTGCTTTATCACGGCACGATGCTCTATCTGGAGCTGCCGCTGGTGGCTTTGTTGCTTGTGGTGCTGAGAGACGCACGTTACTGGCTCTGGGCGCCGGTGCCGCGGTTGCAGGGGCGGTTGACCTGGTGGGCTGGGTTGGGGGTTGGCCTGATGAAGGAGACCGGTTGGGTGGCGCTCGGCTGCCTCTGGCTGGCGCGCGTGCTGACCCAGGGTTGGAGCTTCTGGCGGCGACGCGGACGCCGGCGGCCGGGAGAAGGGTTGGCGGCGGTCGGGAGGGAACTGGCACTTGCGCTAGCGATGCTGGGGCCGGGGGCACTCTACCTGTTGCTGCGCGGACAGCTTGGTTTCCGCCCGTACGCGTTGCATCTGGGGAATGTCCTCTTGCCCGGCCTGTGGGAGCAAGCCGGCCGCGCGCTGATCGCCCAGTTCGGATGGCTCTGGGTCTTGGCGATTGCCGGTCTGGTCTGCTTGTTTCAGGCTCGGCGTTATGGGGTGTTGGTGGCCACCGGCACGGTCTTTCTGGGGATCGGCGCGCTGCACTTTCTCGAGGACCCCAAGTGGGTGGGCTTGGGCCGATTCAATCTGTTGTTGTTGCCGGTCGTCTGGGTCTGGGCTTGGGAACTGCTCACCCGGCTGCGGCGACGACGGCCGCGGCTGAGTCTCGCCTTGGTGATTGGGTTGCTCCTGGGCAACTGGGCGGGTCGGCCGATCGATCTGCTCGGTCGGCGCGCCGATTGGGGCGGGTCCGGCGAGCGCTGGTACGATTGGTCGGCGTGCCTGGCGGAGATCCGGGATCGGCAGCCGACCGCGTCGGTCTTAGTGGGCAACACCAGCCCGCCCTACGCCCTGAATTTGGTGGCTGACCGGTTAGGTTGGCGGCCGGCGCATAGCCTTATGATCGGCTCGCCGCCGGGCGTGCCCCCGGCCGAGGCGGTGGCGGCCACACTGCGGTACGCCGCCGGTCAGGGCATAGATTTCGTCATTTATCGCAGCGAACAGGAGCTCGAGTTGCTGGGCAACTTTGCGGAGGCCGGCTTTGGGTTGATCGCGCAGTACCCTGCGCGGATCGGGGCACTGTGGCTCTTTGGGCGGATCGAGGGCCCCTCCAGTTCGACGGGTACGGGTGCTCCCTGAGCCGCACGACGAGCCGAGGCGCGAGCTGCGCGTCCTGCTACCAGCAATAGCAATGGTCGTCTGTCCCGACCGCTCATCCGTATGGCCGAATCCCTTGTGCGGACGGCCTCGCTCGGGGGGAACAGGAGGCGCGTCAGCGGTCGCGTTTGATACCGAATTGGGCGTCGGCGAAGTCCAGGAACGCTTGCCAATCCACCGGTCGCATCGAGTGTTTGCCAGGGCGGATGAAGTAGCCGAGCGTACTAGACACCAGACGGTTGGTTGGCGGCATAGTCTGGGCTTCGAGCCCGCCCGCTTCGAGGAAGCGATAGACGGGATCGGCGGCTTTGAGGATGTCGAACTGACCTGCCGGGTTGGCCCACTGATCCTCGACGGCGTTGGCGAAGAGCACCGGGCGCGGCGCGACCAACGCCACCAGGCCGTGTTGGTCGAAGGGGAGGCGGTCAGGTCGATCGTTGAAATCCTTGAAAGCGCCGTTGAACCAGTGCGGGAACCGGTCGTTGATCTGTTTGACCGACTCGCCGACCTTGCCTCGGCTCGGCGCGGTGCCGCCACAGCCGGCCTGCAGCGGTATGCTCAGGGCGATCCGCTCATCAAAGGCGGCCGCCAGCAGGGCGGTCTTGCCGTTGCGCGAGTGGCCCACGACGGCAATCCGCCGCGGGTGCAGGTCCGAGTCGGTCACCAGGTAATCGACGCAGCGGCTGAATCCCCACGCCCAGGCGGCGATGGTGCCCCGGTCGCGGGGTTGGGCGGTGGCTCCTTCAGCGCCCCGTTGGTTGGCCAGCCACGCGTACACGCCGTCTGAGACCTCTGCCCGGTCGGAGTCCACATCGCTGCTGCAGAAACTGGCGAAAGCGTAACCGCGTTCGATCGTCTGTTCGAGGGCCCAGTCCCCGGCTTGGGAGCCGCGGCCGGCCTCGGTCGCCCGACCGTCCTGGCAGCCGGCACAACTACTGTAGACCCAGCCCCGGGTCAGCGGCACTCGCGGATCGCTTGTGAGCGCGTGGTTGCCGCAGAAGTTCATCGCCAGAAAGACCGGGGCGCGGCCGCGCCGCTGGTTAGGCACAGCCAGCAGGAGATCGATCCGCGGCGCCGCAGGGTCCCCGAAGGAGATCGTGACCAGCTTGAGCGTCGCCTTGCCGCCCAGAAAATCCCCGTAAGTTACCTTCACCGCGGACCGGACCTGGGCGGGGGCGGTCGGGATGGCGCCGTACATGTAATGCTCGAAGAGCCGCTTCAGCTCCGGTCGGCGCTGTTCGAACCATTGGCGCTTCGACGTCACTCGCGTGCCGTCGAACATCACCAGAGGATCCGGCAATTCCGGGGTGGCAGGCAGGTCACTTGCAGCCGGCAGGACCTCGGCAGCGTGACCGAGCGGGGCGAAGGAGAGCGCGGAACCGAGCAGGAGCGGTAGGATAGGCTTTGCCGTCATGGCGGCAGTGTGGAGCAGGCCCGCCGCCCAGGCAAGCCAGCTAGCTCGCGGAAACCGGCGATCCAGGGTTGTGGTCGTGCGGGCGGGGCGGTTAAGCTGGGCGGATGAACCGGTTGAACCTGTGTGGGTGGTTGTTGGCGCTGCTGTGGGGCATCGCGGCGACGCCGGTCCAGGCGGCGAGCGGGCGCATTCTCAAGGTGCTGCCGCACTACCTTGACCAAGCCGGGCGCCACACCTTGTCGCCAAGCCTGTTCGACCGGGATGCCTACCAAGCCGAGCTGCGGCGCCACCCCGAGCGATGTTCCGGCTTGCGCTACGACATCCAGTGGAAAGCGCAGGCGGCCCGCCGAAGCCAAGTCAAGCTGCGGCTCGAGTTGGTGACCACCACCACGACGCGCGACCAACCGCTGGTGCTCGAGGAAGCGGTCAAAGCCCCCACCGGGTGGCGCCGTTGGACCGCCGTCACGCTGCGCGGAACCGAGTACCGGGCCGCCGGCGAGATCATCGCCTGGCGTGCCAGCTTGTTCGTCGATGGGCGGCTGGCGGCGATGCAGCGCTCGTTTCTCTGGTAGCGGCCGCCGGTGGGCGAGTGGCTATGGCGATGGGGGGCTGGCTGCGAGCGCCTCGGTCCCGAGGAGGGCTCGAGCCAGGGCTTCGCTGACGACTTCCGAACCGCGGGCATTGAGGTGGCAATCGTGCAGACGGTTGAACAAGAGTTCCCCCGTCGTGCGCGTGTGTCCGACCAGCGCCGGGGTCAGATCGAGGAACTGTACACCGGCGGTCTGACAAGCGTCCGCGATGGCCCTGGGTAAGTCAGTCGGTTCCCACTCTCGCAGCCCATCGTCGGCGGCTTCGGTGAAATGCAAACGTCCCGCCAGGACGCGTTCTTTGCACGGCATATAGGCCAGCCAGACATCGAGTCGATGGTGCCGACCGAAGGCGGCGTACCGGCCGAGGAAGTCGGCGAGCGCTTCCTGCAGCGCCAGGGGCAGCCCTGCAGCTCCGGGCGGAGGAATCCCCAAGGTGACGGGGACTGCACCTTCGGCGCCGGCGAAGAAGGCATGGACGACGGGTGCGCGGCGATCAGCTTCCCAGGCCGGCTGCCCGAGGCGCTCGCCCAGGGCGCGCAGGAAGGAGGTTTGGGGCTGGAGGTCGCGGTGCGGGCGGGTGCCCGTTTGGGCATAGCGCTGTTCGGCGACGGCTTCCTCGGATAGATCCCACAGGTCGTTGCCCTCGAAGAACACAATTACGGTCTGGCGGGTGGCCGTGGAGAGGCCGTAGTCGGCGAGGTAACTCAGATGCGCGAGCGGACCCGTATTGCCGACGCCGAGGTTGAGCACGCGGACGGATAACCGCTGCGCCAGGAGAGTCGTAAACAACCGGTCGTAGGGGATGTCTCCCAGTTCCGTGAACGAATCACCCGCCACCGCGATCTCCCACGCCTCCGGCCGCGGCTCATTCCGGAACCCGAACCGATCGTAGCGCACGGTGATGACCGGCTCAGCCGCGTAGGAGTCCGCAACCCGGTTCACCGTCTCGAGATAGCGCTTGGTTACCTGGCCAGTCCATTCGAGCGGGCCACGGCGCCGAAAGAAGACCGTGCCCGTGGGCACGCGGGGTTTGCGCCAGTTGGGCGGCGTACGTTCCAGGTGGAACGCCTGCAGGCGGAAGTCGAAGCCGGCGAGCCGACCGGCAGCCTCGACCGCCGCAACGACTACGAACGCCGTCAGCAAGGAAACGCAGACCCCGACCGAGAGCCGCCGCACCAACGGCCGCCGACGGAGGAGGGCCACCAGCAACGCCATCAGGCCAAGGGCCAGTAGCGGATCCCGAAGGGCAGCGAGTTGGAACGTGGTGGCGAACGGCCCGCCCAAGAGGGCTCCGGCACTCAGCAGCAGGGCAGACGCCAACACGTGTAGGGCGAGGTGGAGCCGAGGGCTGGGGCGATCGGTTGACTCGGGCGCCTGGTTCATCTTCGGGTTGAATAGGTCCTCACTCCGCCCGGCCGACCATCCATGCCGACCGAAGCGCCGGTGCCCAGCGGGCGCCGGCGTTAGCCCCGCTTGGGCCGAAAGCCCGGGGGAAGCTTGAAGCCCGCCTCGTCGCCGTCGCCGGCAGCGGCAGCTTCGGCTTCCTCTGCGGGGGGCACATCGCCTTCCGCCAAGCCGAGGCGCTCACGGGCCTTCTTGGCCGCGGCGGTTTGGCCGTATTCGCGGACGATGCGCCGGAGGACTTGGTCGGCCTTGGGGGCTTGTTCGAGGCGATAGTAGAGGTTGCAGAGGTGGATGGCCGCCCAGCCCCAGCGCTCCGCCTCGAGTCGATGTTTGAGGATCTCCTCGTACTCGAGAGCCGCAGCCAAGGGATTATGCAGGTCGTTCTCGTAAATCTCAGCGATGCGCAAGGCAACATGGATCTGCCGGGGGCGCTTGCTCAAGTACTCGCGAAACAGACGCACCGCTTCCAAGTGGTCACCCTGCGCCCACACTTGCTCCGCCCGTTCGTATTCCGGATCGGCCACGCCCTCGCCCTCTTCGTTGAAAAGCTCCCGATGGGCGCGCTGCGCCACCCAATGCGAGAGGTCTTGCCCCAGCATCAGCGCCAGTAGCAGCACCGCCCCCAGCGTCAAGGCCGCGTAAAGCCCGAGCTGGGACGGGGTCGTCCCGCGCGCGGCGGACGGAGCTCCGCTCCCCGTACCGGCCGGACCCGGGATCTCGGCCGAGCTGACCGTGGCCGCGTTGGTGCCGGGCGGGGTTGGGGCGTTCGTGGTGGCAGGTAGGGCGGCGTTGGTCAGACCACCGGAAGCAGCCTCACCGGGCGCCGTGGATGTCGCGGCGCCGATGGTGTCGACGGTGTCGAACCGCCGCTCGGCCTGCGTCATGCGTTGACCATAGGCGTCGAGGGCGCGCTGGCCGAAGGTAAACCCGACGACGGCTAACCCAACATAGGCGGCGATTCTTAGCACCGGACTCATCTGCGCAACGGCGTTAGACTAGGCCCTGGCGGCCTTCAGGGCCAGCCCTTTCCTCCGCATCAAATCAGTACTCCCACCACGGTGGTCGTCAGGTAGCAGGCCAGCAGGCCCGCGATCATCGCTCGTAGCCCGAGGCGGGCGACGTCTTGGCGTCGTTCGGGCACCAAGGCGCCAATGCCACCGATCTGGATGGCGATGCTGGTGAAGTTGGCGAAGCCACACAATGCGTAGGTGGCCAGAACGTAGCTGCGTTCGGACAATTGCCCCGCGGCCTTCGCCGCCGTTAGGGACAAGTAGGCAACGAACTCGTTCAGGACCACCCGCTCCCCCAACACCTGACCCACCCGCACGCATTCCTGTGTCGGCACGCCCATCAGCCAGGCGAACGGGGCGTTCACCCACCCGACCAACGTCTGAAGCGAGACCGGCGTGGCCGCAATGTCTAGCAGGGCGAAAACCTGGCGTTGCGGCCAGGCCAAGAGGAAGTTCGCCAAGGCGACTAACGCCACAAACGCGATCAGCATTGCCATCACATTGAGCGAAAGTAGCATCCCTTCACTGGCCCCGCGGCAGAGGGCCTCGAGGGAGTTCGAGGTGTCGCGGGGTACTTGGGCGTTGGCGCCAGCCGCCGTCTGGCTGGTCTCCACCTCCGGCAGCATGATCTTGGCGAGAACCAAGCCCGCCGGCGCGCTCATGACGCTCGCCGTCAGCAGGTGCCCCGCGCTGACCCCGAAACCGACATAGGCTGCAAAGACCCCGCCGGCAATCGTCGCCATGCCGCCCGTCATCAAGGCGAGCAGTTCACTCCGCGTTAGACCCGCCAAGTAGGGCCGAATCACCAGCGGCGCCTCGGTCTGACCCATGAAGATGTTGGCCGCGGTGGCCAGGCTTTCGCTGCCACTGGTGCGCATGGTGCGCCGCATCACCCAAGCCGTAGCCCGCACCACGACCTGCAGAATCCCCAGGTGATAGAGCAAGGACGAGAGGGACGACACGACAATGATGGTGGCCGAAACCGTGGTGACGAACACCAACGCATTCTCCGCGCCCCAGTGCGTCTCGAGCAAATCCGGCTTGGCCAGCGGACCGAAGACCATCTGGGCCCCTTCGTTGGCGAAGCCGATCAGCCGTGTCACCCCGCCTTGGGCCAACTCAAACAGCCCCCGGCCCAAACCGGTCTTGAGCACCAGCAGCCCCAAGGCGAACTGAAGGGCCAAGCCCCAGAGGACCGTCCGCCAAGGGAACCGTCGGCGGTGTTCGGACAGCGCCCAGGCCACGAGCAAAAAGCTGACCAGGCCCAGGAGGCTCCCCAACTTGAGCGACATGACGCCAGGGTAGTGAGCGTCGGCGTGCCCCGACAAGCGCAATGTCCCGCCTGCTACCGCCGTTTGAGCCGGTGCAACAACACGCGCTTAACCTCACGATCCGACTCGCGCTGCTTGAGGTCCTGCCGTTTGTCGAACTGTTGTTTGCCCCGGCCCACGGCCAGGGCGACCTTCACACGGCCTTGTTTCCAGTAAAACGAGAGCGGAACCAGCGCGTGCCCCTTCAGCGTGGCGAAGTCGCCCAGGCGCCGAATCTCCGAACGGTGCAGCAGGAGTTTGCGCACGGCCTTCGGCGTGTGGTTCTGTCGGTTACCCTGCGCGTACTCCTCGATGTGCGCGTTATACAAAAACACCTCACCCCGCTCGACGCGGGCAAAGGCATCGGCGATCTGACCTCGGCCTGCGCGCAACGACTTGACCTCCGTGCCGCGCAATACAATCCCAGCCTCGAACGTCTCGACGACGTGGTAGTCGCGGCGCGCTTTGGCATTCTTGACAATGTCTGCCATAGACAAAAACAGCCAGGAGGCGAACCTCCTGGCTGGCGAATCGCTTGGCTTCAACTCGGCTCAACTCCGCTTGCGTTTGCGGAGCGCCGGTTCGGGCAACATCGCCTCGGGAGGTCGCTCGAACGTGATCTTGTCTTCAAGCACCTCGAGCAGGGCGGTGTCGGCCGCGCCCAGGTTCTCTGCCCCGGCCACCAAGGGGCGATTGCTCGCCCCGCCCCCCGAGTTCAACTGTCGAACCCGTCGGGACACCACATTCACCAAGATGTTCGGGTTGACCACTTTCTCTAACGCTTTTCTGCAAAGTTCGCTATTCAAGGATCGTATGCGGTTGTTTACCAACTTCAAAGAGGGCAGAGCATACCGCTTGCCGACGCCGTGGCAACAGGAAATTCGCGACACCAGAAGTAGTTCAGGGCCTTCACCGTCTTCACGCCACCAGTGCCCCAGTGCCGTGGCGGTGCACCGCCGCTGTTGCGCCCCAGACGGCCTGATGTGAGACAATACGACAGAGAACTTATAGTTGACACCAATTACATTTTCTGGCTATGCAGTTGACTCTTGTGATTTTTGGTAGCATTGTTGCCGTGTGCAAGAGTATCCGCAAACAATTATTGCGTTCCGAGAACGCTTTGCTACGGAGCAAGCGTGTAAGGACTACCTTG